>Ga0105245_10005078_pt1 | contig 11571 bp, 11 predicted proteins | sample KBSM54metaG_FD_81523 | JGI IMG/M metagenome (GOLD analysis project Ga0105245, IMG submission 81523) | Miscanthus rhizosphere microbial communities from Kellogg Biological Station, Michigan, USA - KBS M5-4 metaG | ecosystem: Host-associated > Plants > Roots > Rhizosphere > Soil | place...
CCGACCGCGGCTTCGACTGATTTGTCGCTGGTCACGTCGAGGGCCAGCATCTGGAACGAACGCTGACCCGCCAGGGTTCCACGCCTGCTGGTGCCGTAGACCTTGTAGCCCGCCATCACGAGCCGCTCTGCCGTGGCTTCGCCGATGCCTGATGAGGCGCCTGTAACGAGTGCTATCTTGCTATTCATTTTCATGGGAATTCCTTTCCGGGTGAATGACGAATTAAGTACGCGGACTGCGGGACGGATGAAGTGGTGACGTTTATCGCCGAGCATTGATATGATGAGCATCATATTATTAGCCGAACAAAAGGTCGCGTAAGCGCATGAAGAGTCAGGCCTCGGCCGGGGCGAGGTACTTCAGTGCCGCTTCGAGCAGTGCATCGCATAGCCTGGGGTCGTCAACAGCACGCGCCAGCAGCAATGTGCCGACTGCGGTAGCTACGATGACCAGCGCACGCTCATGTGCCTCCGGCTGCCCCCAGTCAGGCAACTGGCGGGCAACGAGATCGATCATCTCCTTGATGCGGCGGGTAGCAGCGCGTCGCACGTCAGGCGCCTGGCGCGGCATCTCCGAGCCAAGCGCGGCTATCGGACAGCCCGTCTCCACGCCTGTCACGTGTGCCTTTGAGAGGTAGGCGCGCAGCAGGGACTGCAACGCCTGGTCCGGCGGCGCCGCCGCAGCAATGCGCGTCGACGCGGCTACGGCCTCGACGCCGGCGCGGTCCGCTGCCTCCGCAAGCATTGCCTCCCGCGAAGGGAAGTGGGCATAGAAGCCGCCGTGCGTCAGACCCGCCTCCTTCATGATGTCGGCGACGCCGGTGCCGTTATAGCCACTGCGCCGAATGGCGCGCGCGGCGACTTCGACAATGCGTTCGTGGGTGGCTTCCTTGGATCTGCTGGCGGCTCTTTTCATATGATGAGCATCATATATTGTAATTGACCAAAATGCAAGCCGGTATTCCTGCCAATTGTTAGAACCTTCAGTTGCTATCTCACGCGGTACGTTTTGCCCGATGGCCCAACGTCCGGTATTGGCCGTTTTCTGCCTTCTGGATTTGAATCGGCCCAAAGACTTGGGCGGGAATTCGTGAGCGGCGGATGGCCAATCCCTTGGGTCCACCAGTTGAATCCAAAATTCAATGCAGACGTCTCAAACGCCTTTGAGCGCTACGTTCTTATCCGCCAACGTGACTAGATTAGAGCTCGACGTTCAGAAGTGTTGCATATGACAATTCGGCGGAAGCAATGTTTCCATCGGTTCAACGCGCACATCCGTGCGCGTGCCAATCCCAGTGTTCTCGCGGTCGTATTTGACCTCCGCACCGTCAATCCGGACGAGTGAAAAAACATACAGGGCTTGGGCCAGCTGATGATCGTCTGGCCGCATCCACACCACCCCGGTATCAGACCCATAGCGCATCCCTTCGAGCACACGAGCCACCGCCAGAGGGTCCGCGCTTGTCGCCCGGTCTATGGCCTTGGCGAGCATGCCCATCATTGTGCGGGTGGGAAGGCCATAGTAGTCGAGTCGGAATCTCTTTTTGTACTCATTGGCGAATTCCTCTGCGCCGTTGTTGGCAATGTTCGGATGCCACCGGTACAAGGCCTTGACTCTTCCTATCGCGCTTGCCCCCATTGCACTGGCATTGCCCGGACCGCCGCCATAGAAAGTGTAGAACTCCGCGTTGAGGCCGCTTTCTCCCGCGGCCTTTACCAGCAGCGCGAGATCATTGCCCCAATTGCCGGTGATTACTGCATCGGCCGCCGAAGCGCGGATTTTGCTCACGTAGGGCGCAAAATCCTTTACCTTGCCAAAAGGATGTAGGTCGTCTCCGACGATTTGAACATCTGGGCGTTTTCGCTTCAGCATTTGCTTAGCAAGCATTCGCACCTGCCGTCCGAAGACATAGTCTTGATTGATCAGATAAACGCGCTGGATCCGGGACTGTCGTGCGAGCTGGGTAGTTAGCACCTGCATGTTCATCTCGGCGTTCGAGTCGAACAGGAACGTCCAAAAGCTGCACTTCTCGTTCGACAGATCCAGGTCACCGCTATGATTGAGGTAGAGCATGCGTGTGTCGGGGTTGCGTGCGTTGTGGCGTGCAACGGCCACCGAAAGAGGCACGGCAATGTGTGATCCACCGCCCTGCACCATGAATGGAATGCCCATGTCGGTCGCCCGCTGGAGGGCCAGAAGCGCTTCCTGGGGGCTGTTCTTGTTGTCGAAGGGCACTAGCTCGATAGGCTGCCCGCTGAGCACGCCACCGCTGGAGTTTATCTCCTCGACTGCCAACTGTGCGTGCTTCAGAAACAGATCGCCAACATTGGCGAAAGGGCCGCTCAGCGGAAAATTCAGTGCGATCTTTACCGTCTCCGCTGCATCAGCGCAAACAAGAAACGAAAGAAATGCAATGCCTGCAAGCCGGTACATGATCGCGAGAGACATCCTGCAAAGAAGCTTGGAGCCCCGCTAATTATGCCCTTCTGTGTCGGCGAGGGGTAACATAGCCTTGTCGTCGGAATTCTCCGGGGGAGGGGGATGTCAAACCAGCGACCACAGCTCGCCAAACTGACCCGCCCGCGCCTGCATGGTGCGGTAGCACGCGAGCGTTTGTTCGAGCTCTTGGATGGGGCGCGACCACGGGCGGCCGTCTTTTTGGCTGGGCCACCCGGAGCCGGTAAGACGACTCTGGTGGCTTCTTGGCTCGACGTGCGCAAACTGCCGGGCATTTGGTACCAGGTCGATTCTGATGATGCTGACCTCGCCACCTTCTTCTACTACCTGGGTCACGCCGCTGTTCCCTTCACACGCAAACGACAGCAACCCCTTCCGGCACTAACCCCCGAGTATCTACATGACATACCGGGATTCACTCGGCGCTTCTTCAGGGAACTATTCTCCCGGCTCCCCAATCCATCAATGTTGGTCCTGGACAACCTCCAAGAGGTGGCGCCTGATCACTCATTCCACGAGGTGATCTCCGAAGCGATCGGTCAGGCACCAGGCAACATCAACGTAATCGCGATCACTCGAACAGATCCCCCTGCTCCTTATTCTCGGGCTATCGCCAATCAGGATGCACTCGTCATCGACGGGGATCAACTCAAGCTCACGATTGAGGAGACCAAGGCTATCGCCACGAAGCACGTTCCCCTGACTGAGGAACAGGTTGCGCGCGTGCATGAAAGGAGCAACGGATGGGCCGCCGGACTGGTGCTGATTGCGGATCGCCTGCGTCATGGCGTGATCCTGGACCGGCTCGACGACGCCGAGTCCATGCGTGATTTGTTCGGATATTTCGCGGCGCAGTTCTTCGATCGCATTCCTCCCACGGATCAGCGGACGCTGCTTGAGCTGAGCGTCTTACCTGTCATGACTAGGAAGGCAGTGGAAAAGCTCAGCGGAAACGCCCTCGCTCACCGCCTGTTAGAAGATCTCCATCGGCGCCGACTTTTCACTGACCAGCTAAGCAAAAACGAACCTGCATATCAATTCCACGCGCTGTTTCGCTCATTTCTTCAGCATCGGGCCGAGCATAGCTTCGATTCGACAAAGCACGTCGAACTTTCGAGGATTGCAGCCCTCATCTTGGAAGAAGAGGGATTCACCCAGCAGGCCCTCTTGCTCCATCTTCAGCGAGGGGACTGGGGTGCGGCGCAGACATTGATTCTGCGTGAGAGCCCGCGTCTGATCGGTCAAGGGCGCTGGCGCACGGTGCTTGATTGGATCAACAGCCTGCCGGACCAAGAAATCTCGGCCAACCGCTGGCTGTTGTACTGGTTTGGAACGGCAAGGCTGGCAACAGACCCGGTCGGCGCGCGGGAAAACCTTGAGCGCAGCTTCGCCTTGGCGGCCGAGGCGCGCGACGACCTCGCCCAGATTATGGGCGCGGCAGGGATTATCCAAGCGTATATTCTTCAATACACCCATTTCCGTCCTCTGGATCAGTGGATCGAGGTGCTGCAGGCAAAGATTGCTGCCGGTGCGAATTTTCCTGATTCCAATACAGAGTTGCGGGTGCAGTCAGCCCTTCTGATCGCCTTTGCATACCGACAACCAGACCATCGCGGCCTGATGGCGTGCATCAACCGTCTCTTCGAACTTCTCCAGACAGGCACTGACGATAACGCCAAGGTCATCGCTGCGGCGTATGTGTTCGCCTACGGCACGACCACCGGCCCAAGGGAATTGAGCAAGAAGACCATGCCAATACTGCGGTCCCTGCTCGATCAGCCTGGAGTCACCGCCATGAACGCGATCTGGTCTTGGTATTTGATTGCGTGGTTTCACACCTTGATTGGCGAGTACGGCGAGTGCAAGCAGGCCCTTTCGCAGCTCGAGCGCATCGGCGAGGACAATGGGCTAAGCATTGCCGCCGTCAAACTCGCCTCGATAATGGGTGCCTGGGCAGAAATCCACGCCGGACACATCGAATTGGCGGAGGGCTATTCTCGTCGGCTCGAGGTAGTTCTAGACCCGTCTCGCCTGTATGACGTTGGCAGCCACGAGGGAATCAAAAGCTGGCTTGCTGTTCTGCACAACGAACCCAGAGCGGCGCTGGACCATGCCACACGCGCCCTCGCGTTCGTCGACCAGGCAGGTTCGATCATGCACCAGATCAACTACCGCATCCACCATGTCTGGGCCAATTTGTTACTGGAAGATTTCTCGGCCGCCCGCCGCGGGATCGCCGAAATGCGCTTACTCTCCCGCCCCACTCAGTCCCTATGGCAGGAGATCGTGATCCGTGTAACAGAAGCTTATATCGCCCTCGAATTGGACGATCGCCCAGCCGCGGAGAATCACTTGCGGGCCGCGCTCAGCTTGGCCAGAGAAAGCGGCCACGACCACGTGCCGCTTATGCGACCCTGGATGCCGCGGCTATGCGAGGTTGCTCTATCCGCCGGAATCGAGACGGAGTACGTGGAGCGGCTGATCCGCCGATTCGCTTGGGCGGCGCCGTCGGCCAACGTCGAAAAGTGGCCCTGGCTTGTGAAGGTTTACACGCTCGGCCGGTTCGACGTACGGGTTAACGACCGACCACTAATCTTCCCTCATAAGGCGCCAAGGAAGCCTTTGGCTCTGCTCAAGGCGTTGGTGGCAATGGGTGGCGTGCGCGTAGCGGAGCAGAAGTTGATCGACGCCATCTGGGGTGAGGAAGAAGGCGACACGGCCTACCAAGCTTTCTGGCTAGCGCTGCATCGCCTACGTAAGCTGCTCGGGATGCCCGAGACAGTTCGTCTGGAGGACGGGCATCTCACATTGAATCCGGATCTGGTTTGGACCGATGTACGCGCGTTCGAACAAGTGCTCGAAACTCGAGACGACACAAGCAAAGTGCGCGCTCTCGAACTCTACTGCGGCAGCTTTCTTTCGAGCGATCTGGGTGTTCCGTGGACTGTGTCGATTCGAGAGCGGCTGCGCGGGAAATTCATCCATCACCTGGGCCAGGTCGGGCGCGGACTGGAGTCGGAGAGCCACTGGGACAGTGCGATCACGTGGTACCTGCGAGGGCTGGACGCGGATAATCTGACCGAAGAGTTCTATCAGGGGTTGATTCGTTGTTACATAGCGGAAGGCAAGCCTGCGGAAGCGATGAGCATGTTTCGCCGTCTGCGCCAGACCTTGTCGGTCACCCTTGGCCTAAAGCCCTCTCTGGCGACCGAGGCACTAATTCAGCAATTGCAAACCGGCTGACCGTCCAAGTTCACCGTTACACTTGGGACAAAAATCCGCCTCTCCTCGCGGTTCGTCCCTCTCCTTTTCTGAAATCCGAAAACGATCGGAAGGTTCCACCGTCGTAGCGTGTGCTCAGCCGATGAGGCGGCTCGTCCGATGGTCAAGGCCCAGATCTTTGTCGTCCGTATTTATTGCCGCAGCCACCGCTACCAGGTCGTGGGAACAGTGGAGATTGTGCAAAACGGCAAAGAACTGGCCTTTCGCAACTTCAAAGAGCTTCGGGCCATTCTCGCGATGCCTCCTCGACGCCAGGCAAGCCTAGGCAACGAGCTCTGTGCCGGGCGTAAAACGTGAAGGCGGCCCGGGGCCGACCAAGCAAACAAACGATGGATGGAGAACGAAAATGATTGGCATGCCAAATGAAGCTTGGCTGCGCGGTGCGATAGCACCGGCCTCCAAGACGCTGCTCGTCGGGATGGCAATCGCCTTAGGCATGGTGGCGGCGATGTCTCCGGCTCTGGGTGTGGATACCAAACGTATCGAGGGCGAATACAAACTCGGACCTTTCCTTTCGATGAACACCGTCACACCAGTCGATAAGACTGACCACGTGCTGGTTCAGTTCGTACGCAGCGACAGGATGACAAGCGGAAATCCAGATTTCAACTTCGACTGCACACTATCCGAACAGGACGATCAGACGAGCGGGGGCGGTAGGCATCATGGCATCTCTAACTGCCTGCACAAGAGCGGCGACCGTGCGTACTACAGCTTTGAAGGATTCCACAAGGTAGATGCGAAGCCTGGAGGGGGCTGGGAAGCGAATTTCGAAGGAGCCATGCGCTGGCTTGGTGGAACGGGTAAGTTCCAGAAGCTTGTCGGCACCTGCAGCTACAAAGGCCGAATCACACCCGAGGTCGGCGGTTCAGCTAGCTGGCAATGCGAGATGGAGTATTAAGTGGATGACCGCCAGGCCAGCGCAAGACTCGGGATAGCGCATACCGGAAGAATTTGGGACTGCCGAGAAACCGTTGCGCATGACCCCTCGAGAGCGCGGCAGTGCGATCTCTCGATTGGCCACAACAAGATCGGCATCCTGCCCCGATCAGGGCGACCAGGCTCGCTGCGTTCGCCGAGTGCCGGAAAAAGGTTATTGCCGAAGTCGCAAGAGGTTGCCTCCTCCCGCATGAGCATAGCTCGAGGTGCGCCCGCGGTAGTACTTGGACTGGTGTTCTGCCCTTGCCGGTGACTCACTCAGAACTGCTTCAAATAATTGTGCAGTTGTACGCAGCGATCTCGTCAGTTTCCGAGTACGGTGTACCACAAGAGATGCCTCACGCTCACCTGGTCCCCAAAGCTGTTATTCAAGACTTGGTTTGCACGCGCCCGTGTCAGATTGTTGCCTTCTATCACCCGGACTTTGGCGTCGTAGTCGACGAGTCGTTGGACCTGAGCAGCAACCTCTACCATCGCTCGATCGTGTTACACGAGCTCGTTCATCATGCCCAACATGCTGCAGATAGATTTGGAAGTGTCGAAGGAAAGTGCGCAAAAAGGGCCTTATCAGAGCGGGAGGCTTACGAGATACAGAATCGATACTTGGCGAGTCAGGGGGCTTCCGCTCCTGTTCCAACCGTGAGATGGGAGAAGTTTTGCAGAACCGACACGGAGTAAACGAAAAGGCGGCGCCTCGAAGACGATGAGGGGTTATAGGCTGGTTCCGCGCCCCCCCACATGTACCTGCAACGCCGAATCGGGGGAGCATAGAATCGGTACGGAAACGTGGCTTGGTGTTTTTGGGGTCGAGCCACCAAATACGGGGGCCCAAGTGTCTGGGGATCGTCTCTAAATCTGAGTAAATAGCCCATCCCCTGTCATTTACTCAAAAACTTGAAGTCTACAATAGCGGCGATCGCCAATCCGTCGCGTAAATGATCCCTCGTCGATGGCCGGTGTCGACCCCAAAGCGGACGTTGCCGTTGCTCGACCGCGTTCAATGTGCCTGCTCGTCTCCCAGATCCAGACTCTCCCATAACCATTCATCCTCAGTTTCCCATGTGAGGATGAAGCGTTCTTCCCCATTTTGTGCATCAACGTCCTTTTGGCAGCAGTACTCCATAGGCCCGTCAGGGCTGGATGATGTACGCGTGAAAACCTTGTCAAGCGCGCTCTGTGCTTTGCGAAGTTCCTCAAGGGTGCCACGGGATATGTGTCTCATTTTTCCCCTTTTGGGCGAGTTGAACTAAAGGAGGATCACTGATTGATCGCGCCGATAATGTACGCAACGAAAATGGGGATAACGACGAGCAGGGAAAAGGAGAGGATGGTGAGGCCCATGCGGAATGCCATTCTTTTGGCTCTCGCTCCATGCTGCGAGGTCCGGCGTCATGCCCCATGTGATCGATATCCATTGTATTCAGCATCGAGCATGCATTCGGAGAGAGTAGGAAAAAATCCCACAGTCACACTTCCTCCAGCGCGGGTGATGTGCTCCCAAATCCATCCGTCTTCTGATTGAACAAAATTCCATTCGCTTTTTCTTGTGTCTCCGACCGGTCGCAAAGGATTCGCCTGGGGCATCGATTGGCTGGTTTTCATAAGTCAGTTCCCGGTTGGGGCCTGTCAGGTGAATCGTGGGGCGCCGACAGGGTTAAAGGTGTGCTGCCGCACGGTTAATTCGGCACGCGCTACTCCTTGCAAATCGAACGTACCGGAGAGGCTCACCCTAACGTTCGCCCTTGCCATCGGTCTGTGCGCTATCCCCCAAAGTGATGTGCGCCACCGCACATAGAAGCGCCTGCTTGCTGAAACTCACTCGGTTGTGCAGGTACTTGATAGTAATGGCTAATGGGGGGCGCGCTGAGTAATGCGTTAGCAGAACCGGTCGTCACCTATTCCTTACATCGCCATCCAATGGATCCGAAAGATTCGAAGGGCGAGTGCAGCCAAAACGAGAAAATTAAGGCGTACATTAAGACTTCCACCAGCGACCAAAATGGACTTGAACGCCACTGGCGGAGTTCCATAGTTCAGCGTAGGCTTGCCCGCATATACCGTCCGGGCAAAGGGTCCTAGCACTCAAGTCTTGGAGTCGATGCCTGCTGCAAGGGGCGTCGTATGACTACGCATTTTTCGGTCGCAAATCCGCATCCTCCCAAGATGAACCACCTGCTCGCGGCGCTGCCTGCGCCGGACTACGAACGGTTGTTACCTCATCTTTTGCCCGTCCCACTCCCGCTCGGTTGGCCGGTCTACGAGGCCGGGATATCGATCACGCATGTGTTTTTCCCCACTGACGGCATCGTCTCCCTGCTCCATGTCATGAGGGACGGCGCCTCGGCAGAAATCGCGGTAATCGGGAATGAGGGGCTGATCGGCATTTCATTGTTCATGGGAGGCGAGCGCACGTCGAGCCGAGCCGTCGTGCAAAGTGCGGGTCACGCCTACGGCCTTAGCGCCAAATTCCTGAAGGAGGAATTCGAGCGCGGCGGCGAACTGCAGCATTTGCTGCTGCGCTTCACCCAGGCGATTATCACGCAAATGACACAGACTGCAGTGTGCAACCGGCACCACACGGTGGACCAGCAGCTATGCCGCTGGCTGCTGCTGAGCCTGGATCGACTACCCAGCAACGAACTTGTGATGACTCACGAATTGATCGCGGACATGTTGGGTGTGCGCCGCGAGGGCGTCACCCAGGCGGCGAAACATTTGCAGGAGGCGGGCTTGATCCATTATTACCGCGGCCACATCACCGTTGTGGACCGGGCGAAACTGGAACAACGGGTTTGCGAATGCTATGAGGTGGTCAAACAAGAAACGGATCGCCTGCTTTCGCATCTCGGCGTAACTGCCATCGCACGATCTCGGAGACCCGCTCTAGACTAACGAAGATCAGAGGTGAAGAGGAGAAACCTCTATCAAGAGGAAGAGTGCGATTCACCTGGCCAATTTACCTGGCCCGGGAGCGCAAGCGAAAATTTGTCGGGGAGCACTCATCCGATGTAGGAGAGGACGGCAAACTCGTTTCCGCCGAACACAAAGTCGGCTACTTCATGCATACCCATTTTTGCGTGGGCCCGCAGTGAGGCCGAGTTATCACGCCGTATGAAGAGAATGCCCTCGCGCGCTGGCACCAGGCGCCGCAGCTCCGAGAACATCGCTTGCGCCAGCCCCTTGCCGCGTTCTTCGGCACCTACGCAGACCGGGCCGTACACATAGGCATCGGATGTGCCGGGATATGCTGCAAGCATTGCCCTGATGATGGGAACATCGGCGTTCATTGCCTGCGTGCTGGTCATTAGGAACCCCGCTATGTGGTCGCCATGGCGTGCAACGATCAACGGCATCTCGCGCATCATCTCAGCGATTCTGGAATGTGGAAGACTGGCCGACAGCGTGCCGCCACGCTCAGGTTGATTGGCCGCTTGAAGTTCCACGATTCCGTCCAGGTCGGCCTGGGATGCAAGTCCGATATCCACCTCGCCTTTTGTCATGACTTATTTCTCCCGCGCCCAACGCGCTAGCTGGACGGTCGGAAGCCGCAGGCGGACGATCCGAACCAGCGCCGGGTTGGGTGCCATAGGTGCTCAGGCGCCCCGATTACCAGCGCGCTCACCAAAAGTGCAGCAATCGAAGCGCCGAGCATGTGAGACGCTCTTTTCCAACTCGCGCAGTCTGGCGCAGTTTCGGAAAGAATTCGTTTGACGCCCCATGGGTCCAAGCAACGCGGCTTGCAATCCGGACTCCAAGGCTTCCTCAATGCAGCGCCTCGCCAACGTAGAGAACGATGGCCTCGAAAAGCAAATCGCGCGGGTAGTGTGTGCCCGCGCCGTTGGCTCCCCAGTAAGTCCACTTGTCCTGCAGCGGCAGCACGATCGCCCAATGGTCGCCGTTGGCATAGCCTAGTAGCGTGCTGCCGGGAATTAGCTGGTCATAAAAAATCGTCTGGCCATCGTTGAGCGGTTCGGCTCGCGACAGGCTGCTCTTGGTGAAATCCATGAGGCGCGCCGTCTCTTCGGCGCGCACGAACGACCCGACGGAAAAATAGCGAACACTGGCGGGCAGTTTGTGTGAGGCCAGCCAGGGCAGGCGCTTGTCGCGGGACAAACTGTCCACCACGCCGCCGTCGCCGGCCGCGCAGATTTTCAGGTCGATACCGGAAATCAGCGCGTAGAGACTCGCATAGGCGTCCGCGATCGGCGAGCCGTTCACTGCGCCGGCAACGCTCACCACGGCATCGACGCGCGGAACAAGCTCCGGATAGCTCGCGAGAAACTCGAAGATGTCCGGCACGCCCTTCGAATATCCGACGAGCACCAGCTTTTCCCCGGGTGCAATCGTTTCTGCGCTGACTGCTTCGGCAATCTGTCGCGCGTTATGCGTACTGCTGGACCGGCCACTCGCGCCTACTACGCGAACGCGGTAGCCGAGCGTGGACAAATGCGGCATGGCCGCCGGAAACGGCACAGCGTCCTTGAAACACTCGCCGAAGGCGCCGGGAACGAACAGGATATGCAAGCGTGGATCGGTCGCCGGCAACGGCGGCGGATCGGCACGCCGCGACGGCTCATCAGACAGTCGCGTCAGGGCCACGTCGCAGCGGTCCGCCTCTCCTTCTGGCGCGGTAGCAAGCACACTGCAATAGATTTCACGAAAACGCGCACGGCCGTCACTGACCGCGGGCTGTCCCAGGACAGCCAGCTGCACCGCCGGCACGTCGGTGCGGTACTTCAACAAGGGTGGCGTGCAGCCGCATGCAAACGTCAGCGCCAGCATTGCGGATCGGGGAACCCATCGGAATCGCACTAGTCCGGATATTTCATCAGGACGCGGAATTATGGCGGAGGACTGGGCGAGACAGATTGGGCTCGATCGGCGCGGCCAATA
>Ga0105245_10005083_pt1 | contig 11569 bp, 12 predicted proteins | sample KBSM54metaG_FD_81523 | JGI IMG/M metagenome (GOLD analysis project Ga0105245, IMG submission 81523) | Miscanthus rhizosphere microbial communities from Kellogg Biological Station, Michigan, USA - KBS M5-4 metaG | ecosystem: Host-associated > Plants > Roots > Rhizosphere > Soil | place...
AGCGCCTGGCGAAGCAAGTGGGATTCAACTATCGTTACGACAAGCGGATTGAGCAATACGCGCATGCCGCGGCGATTATGGTTCTGACGCCGCAAGGCAAAATGGCGCGCTACCTTTACGGGATCCGCTACAACCCGCGCGATCTGCGTTTCGCGCTGGCGGAAGCGTCGGAAGGGCGCAGCACGCTGGCGCTCGAAAAGATTTTGCTGTTCTGCTATCACTACGATCCCAAGGCCGGCGCTTATGTTTGGTTTGCGCTGAACATTATGCGCGGCGGCGGCGCTCTCACGGTTTTTCTGATTGCATTTTTCCTCTGGCGGATGTTCCGCTCGGAGCATAAACGAGCCCAAGCCCGGCTCAAGGAAGGTTTTGCATAATGGAGTGGCTTCGCAGGCTGCTATTACCGATCGATCAAGGCTCGGAATTCGCCAAGCATATCGACTTCATGTACATGGCCATTTTTTGGCTGAGCGTGGTGTTGTTCTTCGGACTCATGATCCCGATGTGCTGGTTCGCCTGGCGCTATCGCTTCAAGCCGGGCCGCGTGACGCCGCACCAGACCCACAACACCGCCATGGAAGTCGCGTGGACCGTGATTCCGCTGCTGTTGTGCGTGGCGCTGTTCTTCTGGGGGATCATCGGCTATATGCAGTTTGCGGTGGGCCCTGGCGAGTCGATGGAAATTCAGGTTACCGCCAAGCAGTGGCTGTGGCAGTTCGAATTTCCGGACGGCACTCGCGCCGTAAATGAGTTGCATGTGCCGGTGAACAAGTCGATCCACCTGGTGATGACCAGCGAGGACGTGCTGCATGACTTCTACATTCCCGATATGCGCGTGAAACGGGACATTGTTCCGGGTCGCTATACCGAATATTGGTTTACGCCCGAAACCGTGGGCGAGCATGTTTCGACGTGCGCCGAGTATTGCGGCAAGGGTCATTCCGATATGAAGGCCAAGGTTTTTGTGGATACGCCGGAGGCTTTCGCCAAATGGATGGAGACCGGCGGCGACGAATGGATGCACCATACGCCGGAGGAATGGGGCCGAATCCAATACGAACAGAAGGGCTGCCAGAGCTGCCATAACGTGGATGGCACCAAGAGCAAGGGTCCGACGTGGAAAGGCATTTGGGGCAAGCCAGTCACGCTGAATAACGGCACTACGGTGATGGTGGATGAAGCGTATCTTCGCGAGTCGATGATGCAGCCGGGCGCGAAGGTGGTGCAAGGGTTCGACAACATCATGCCCACTTTCCAGGGACTTTTGCGGGAAAATGAGATTCGCGGGCTAGTGGCGTATATAAAGTCGTTGCAGTAAGGGTCATAACATGGAACATACACTCACATCGGGCTCTGTTTTGGGGGACCGGCCGCGGCCCGCCAAGAATTACCTGAACGAGACCACGGGCATCAAGAGCTGGATGACCACGGTGGATCACAAGCGCATCGGCATCATGTACCTGTGCGCGGTGTGCACGGCGTTTCTGATGGGCGGGATCTTCGCGTTGCTGGTGCGTCTGTCACTGCTGAATCCGCAGCACACGCTGTTCGGCAAGCATTGGGTGAACGCGGAAATGTACAACCGCTTCTTCACACTGCACGGCGCCATCATGGTGTTTCTATTTATCATTCCAGCGATTCCGGCGTCGCTCGCCAACTTCGTGCTGCCGATGATGCTGGGGGCGAAAGACGTGGCCTTCCCGCGCATCAACCTGATGAGTTTTTACTTGTGGTGCATTGGGGCGACCATGGCGATCGGTTCGATGGTGATCGGGGCGGTGGATACCGGCTGGACGTTTTATACGCCTTACTCGACGACAACCGATGGGGCTGTCGGGCTGATGACGATGGCGGTGTTCATTCTGGGCTTCTCTTCAATTTTTACGGGACTGAACTTCATCGCGACGGTGCATAAGCTGCGGGCGCCTGGGATGGGCTGGTTCGATATGCCGCTGTTTGTGTGGGGCATTTACGCGACCGGCGTGATTCAGATCCTGGCGACTCCGGTGCTGGCGATCACGCTGGTGCTGCTGCTGATCGAGCGCGTCTTCCAGATCGGCATCTTCGATTCGCGCATCGGCGGCGACCCGGTGTTGTTCCAGCACTTCTTCTGGTTCTATTCGCATCCCGCAGTGTACATCATGATTCTGCCAGGTATGGCGATCATCAGCGAAATCATTCCGACGTTCAGCCGCAAGACAATTTTCGGGTATCGCGCGATTGCGTACTCGAGCGTATCGCTGGCGCTGTTGAGTTTTATCGTGTGGGGCCATCACCTGTTTGTGGCCGGTGAGAGCGATCTGGCCAATGTAGTGTTCTCGGCGCTCACGTTCCTGGTTGCGATTCCGTCGGGCGTCAAGATGTTCAACTGGCTGACCACCATGTATAAGGGCAACATCAGTTTTGAAACGCCGATGCTCTACGCGATGTCGTTCCTGTTCCTGTTCGCGATCGGCGGGCTAACCGGGATCTTCTTTTCGACTCTGGCCGTGGACATTCACCTCACCGACACTTATTTCGTGGTGGCGCATTTCCATTACGTGATGATGGGCGGCACCGTGATTGCGTTCCTGGGTGGGCTGCATTACTGGTGGCCCAAGATGACGGGCCGGATGTATTCGGAAAAATGGGGGCGCATTGCGACGGCGCTGGTGTTTATCGGCTTCAACATGACCTTCGGCTCGCAGTTCATTATGGGCGGGCAGGGCATGCCGCGGCGCTACTTCAACTATCTGGATCAGTTCCAGCCCATTCACGCTTTTTCGACTTACGGAAGCTGGGTACTGGGCTCGGGCTTGTTTATGACGGCGATCTATTTGCTGGCATCGCTCAAGACGGGGCCGCTGGCTCCGGACAATCCGTGGGGAGGGACCACGATGGAATGGGAATCGTCATCGCCGCCGGTGGTGCACAATTTCGAAGAGCAGCCGGTCTTCGAGCACGAGCCTTATGACTACCGCCATAGGACGGTAACGCACGTATGAGTGACCGTATATGAGTACGACTGAAGTCCTGCATCAGGATCCGCACGGGCACGGTGGCGAGCATGATCCGCATCAGCAGCATCATTTCACCACCATGGAGCAGCAGTTCGATACCAGCAAGATTGGTATGTGGCTGTTCCTGGCAACCGAAGTCCTGACCTTCGGAGGTTTGTTCGCCGGCTTTGGGCTGATGCAGAACAAGTACCCGATGGAGTTCATCGAGGCCCACGAGAAATTGAAACGCTGGGCGGGGGCAACCAACACCGTGGTGCTGCTGGTATCCAGCTTCACTGCCGTGATGGCGGTCCTGATGGCGCGCACCAATCAGGCCAAGAAATGTGCGATGTACCTATGGTTGACGGTCGGCTGCGCCGGAATCTTCATGTGCATCAAGGCGTACGAGTACACGCACGATTTTGAAGAAGGCCTGTATCCGGCGAAGTATTATAGCCACGTCGGTGATCTGATTCCCGGCAGCCACGGCTACGCCACATTCTTCAGTTTCTATTTCATGATGACCGGGTTGCACGGCCTGCACGTATTGATCGGCATGGGCTTGATGAGCTGGCTGGCGATCCGGGCCAGCCGCGGCGAGTTCTCGGATAAATATTACACGCCGGTCGATCTGGTGGCGCTGTTCTGGCACTTGGTTGACTTGATCTGGATCTATCTGTTCCCGCTGTACTACTTAATCACATGAGCACGCATACCGAACACGCCGACAATCCCAAAGCCGAAACGCTCAAATACGTAGCGACGCTGGTGACGCTTCTGATTCTTACCGCTATCACGGTGGGAGCATCCTACATTAATTTTGGGCCGGGCAATGTGGTGATAGCGCTTTTCATCGCTACCGTTAAGGGCATTATTGTGGCGCTGATATTCATGCATCTGATGCATGACAAGCCGGTGAATGCAGTGATCGCCGTGGCCGGATTCATTTTCCTCGGCATCTTTCTGCTGTTCGACTTTCTGGACGTGGACAGCCGCACGAATCCGCAGCCGATCAACCTGCATCCTGCGCCGCCGGCGGCGACGGCTCCGGCTACCGCGGGTGCTCCCGCGGCGGCAGCACCTGACGCGAAGAAAGAGTAACGCCGGACCGGTCCTCTCGCGATAAGATGGGGAATCATCCGCACCGAAGAGTACGCCGCTGGGCTTTCGATCGACCTGTGCTTTCAGGATTTCTCGCGGGAACTCGATAGTCTTTCGCTAATGTATGGCCCACCTCGCGGAGTGCTGTTGTTGGCGGACGTAGCAGAAGGCCTGGCGGGCTGCGTTGGCGTAAGGCCGCTGGACGCCACTATCTGCGAACTCAAACGATTGTACGTTCGCTCCGGCTATCGCGGCACGGGATTGGGACGCCTCCTTACGGAAACCGCCATGCAGTCGGCGCGTGAGATCGGCTATGCGCGCATCCGGCTGGATACTTTGCCGCAGATGGCGGCGGCGCAGCGCCTCTATGCGGACTTGGGTTTCCGGGACATTCCGGCTTATTATGGTGAACCGATGGACGGACAACGTTTCATGGAGGCGGCTTTAAGTTAGCATGGGACCCGTCACGGGCGGACCAGTCTTCGCTGAACCGCTACATCCGGTTGAGATCCGGGTGCTGGGCTCCCTGCTCGAAAAGGAAGTCACGACGCCGGAATACTATCCGCTCACGCTCAACGCGCTGGTGAACGCGTGTAATCAGAAATCGAGCCGCGATCCGGTGGTGACTTACGAAGAAGAGCCGGTGCAGCAGGCGCTGGCGCTGCTGCGGCATAAGGGGCTGGCGGTCAGGATCAGCGGGGCGGGGCATCGGGTCGAGAAATACGCCCACTCGCTGGGCGAACGGCTAAACTTGGGGCGGCGCGAGTCGGCTGTGCTGTGCGTGCTGATGCTGCGCGGACCACAGACGGCGGGCGAACTCCGGGGGCGCACCGAGCGCATGCACGAGTTCGCGGAGATCACGGACGTTGAACATTGCCTGGAATCGCTGGCTCAGCGGTCGCCGGAGCCGCTGGTTGCGTCGATGCCGCGCGGGCGGTGGTGTCATCTACTGGGTGGGATGCCGGATCCGGCACACGAGGTGGTGGAGTCGCCAAGATCGGCCGCGCCGGCATCGGGTCTCGAGCAGCGGGTGGCGGAGTTAGAGCGGGAAGTCGCCGAATTGAAACAAACTCTCGAAAGTTTCCGGCGCCAGTTCGAGTAAGATCGAAGTTAATGCACCGGCCTCCAGTCAAAGTCAAGCGTGTCGATGAATGCGAGACGCTCAGCGAGCTGATCACGCACTGTTTTCCGGCGTTCGGCGGGGCGTTTCTCCGGCGCATTTACACTATTCTGGATCACGCGATCGGGCAGGGCTGCCCGCTGACGGTGGCGGTGGCGGGTCCGGTGACGGTTTCGGGGCAGCATCAGACGTGGCTGATTCCACTGCTGGAAACCGGCTGGGTGGCGTATCTCTCGACTACCGACGCGGTGTGTTATCACGATGGGCATCGCTCGCTCGACGCGCATCGGGACGGACCAATCTTTGAAGTTCCGATCTGGGGCGACGACGGGGCGCTGCGGGACGAGCGTACGATTCGGGTCACCGACATGGCGTTCGACGAAGATGTTCTGCTGGATCAGGACCGCTTTTTGACCGCCGTTCTGCAGCGTCCCGAGTTCCAGCGCACGATGACCGGCACCGAGCTGCGGCATAGGCTGGGAGCTTTCTATACGCAGCAGGAGCGCGCGAATCGCGTGGCGCACGGCTTACTCTCGACTTGCCACCGGCTGGCGATTCCAGTGTTTGTGGGCGCGCCCGGCGACGGCAGCATCTTTCTGAATTCGATGAAGCTGTGGGCCATGCGTGAGGCGGGGCTGATCGATTCCTATAAATTCGATCTGGATTTGCATGCCGAAGTCTATGAAGCTTGCGCCTACCATCGCTGGGGTTTGTTCGACAATCCGCCGAATGCGCTGGCGACGCTGATTCTGGGCGGCGGAGTTCCGAAGAATTACAACTTGCAGCCTGAACCTGCGTTAGGCCAGGTCTTGGGAATTCCCAACGTCCGCGGGTATAACTTTGATGTCCAGATAGTTACGGCGCCGGTGACGGACGGATCGCTGTCGTCGTGTCCGCCGGGCGAAGCGGTCACCTGGGGCAAGGTGGATAAGGACACGTACCTGCAGGCCACGGAGAGCATGCAGGCGGATTATTCCATGCTGATGCCGTTCCTGGTGAAGGCGCTGCTGGATAATCGCAAGCGCTACGCGGAGCAGGCGTCGGAAATCGGCGAGGAGAAGCTGTTCGAGCGGACTCCGGAGGCTCGTGGGTATTTGCGTCCTCAAGGCGGCTATCGGTTGTTCGAACAGCGCGAAGAACTGGTACGGCGGCTGACGGAAGATGTGAAGGCCAACAAAGACTGGCTGCTCGAAACTCTGCAATATCCACTGGCTGCTCGCTAAACGCGGCGGCGGGTTTGCAACGCCGGCATCGCCGTTAGGAGATACCCCGCGGCCAGGCAAGATAACCATAGAATCGGCAGTCGGTAGCGTTCCTCGGATACGACGACGTAGTAGAGGAGCGGGAAGAGCAAAAAGATGACGCCGAACAAGGCGGCGACCGGCAGGCGGCGGTAGAGCATGAGCAGGAACCCTGGAATCGAGAGCAGCGTGATCACCCAGATCAGGTAAGTGGCGCGTTGCGGCGGCGTGGGGACCGGGAACCAGAATTGGGCGATTCTGGATAGAGCGAGTTGCAACAGACGCCGGGGATGGGCGCGCATCCACGCTAGCGCCTGATCCCTTCTGAGGCGATCATAGGCGGGCTCGCCCATACTTTTCAACAGAGCGGCTTCGACTGCATTGCTTTCGGGATGCATGGCTACGAAACATCCGCTGTGCAGCTCTTGAGTGAGGCTGGGCTCGGCGCAATCGTTGTTGGAGGTGTAAAGAGCAATCCCTAGATTCGTGCGGGTTACGAACTCGCCCCAAATGCGGTAATTGCGAATGATCCACGGGAGAATCGCCAGCAGAACGGCCAGCGCGAAGGGCACTAGGAAGCGAAGCATTTCGCGCGGCGGGAAGCGGCGAGTCACGAGGAGGAAGACAATCCAGGGGAGCGCGACCAGAAGGACCACTTGGTTCATCAGAAAGAGAACGCCGAGCGTCAGGCCGGCGAGTGCGCCGCGCCAAGTGGCGTTGACGCCGGTCACAACCAAGCGAGCCATGCCGAGGAAGAACAGAATGAGGCCGAGCTGGGTGAAGTTTACGTCCCAACCCGCCATAAATTGGGACGCTGCGATGGAGAGCACGCCGGCGGCAATTCCCGGCGTAGGCCTTCCCCACAACACGGTCGAGACCTGCGGCAGCAAGGCCGCGGCCAACGCGTTCGCGATCAGGTTGGCCATCAGGACAGCGGTGATGAAATGGAACGAAGACGACGGGTAGAGCCAAACACAGAAGGCGAGAAAAATGGGATAGAGAGGCGGGTTGGTTGCGGTGGGTCCGGTGTTCATCGACCGGAACGGGTCGCCGATGGTGCCTTCGTGGGCGAGAGTCCGCGCTTCCTTCACCATTTCATTGCCGGGGCCCAGGCTGAGGCCTTGGGGATGAAAGTACTGGTAGGCTCCGAACGCAAGACTGGCGGCGAGGAGCGCGAAGAAACACTTGTACTTCATGCGGAGTTTCGATGCTAGCACAGCGGCGGATGGCGGCAATGGTGGGCGCTAATGGTGCACGTTGGCTCTGCGTTTCACGTCTTGTAATTTGCGGACGGGAAATAAATGGCAAGAACGGCAGGCGCTCGGCGATCGAGTATTGTAGTGGGCCTTATTGCGGGGATCGCGTTCCTACTGCTCCTATTCGCAGGCAATGATAGCGTCACCAGCTTAAAACAGATACCCATAGCTCTTGCTATATCTGTCGTAGTGGGTTTCTTGGTGAAGTGGCTAGGCGAACTCGCGGCCTGGAAACGGAGACTAGACCGTGCGGAGTCCGCCGGCGATCAGCGCCAACAGGTTCCAGGCCACCACGATCGCAAACAGGATATTGATGCGGGTCAGCAGTCTTTCGCGTCCGCAGCGCCAGCAGTAGAAGCCGAGAGACAGGGCGAGCATCTTCACCATCAACAGGCCTCCCCAGGGATGCGAGGAGTAGCGCAGGGCGAGGCGAACCAATGGATTGGCTTCCTGGACGCCGTGCAGCAAGAAGGCCACAGTGGTCAAGAGATCCAACATCTGCAGATACGAATACTGGACAAGCAGTTGATTCACTTATGGGCTCTCAGTCTATAACCGTAACCAGTCTAAAGCGAACCACTTAGATAGTAAATAGTACTTTTGAGCCAGTTGGTCGTACTACCAGGAAATCGCCCTAGGGGAATCAAAGGTTTCCGCCGATTAGTACTTCGTGGCTGGTCATACCTCCGATAGCAAGTCGTATCTCGGTGCGCGGCTGGCAGTTCTGCGAAACACTCAGAATCCGGACGGAGGCTGGGGGTATTTTGCCGGCAAATCGTCATGGCTGGAGCCGACGGCTTACGCCGCTCTGGCACTCGCGGGCGAGCCTGCGGCGGACCGCGCATGGAAGCTGCTCTCCTCCTGGCAATTGCCGGACGGAAGCTGGAAGCCGGCGGCCGGGGTCCAGGTATCGAGCTGGGGAACGTCGCTCTGCGCCACGATCGCCATGGTCCGTGATGAATGGGGACAGCCGTTGCAAAACGGAGTGAAGTGGCTGGTGGGAAGCAGCGGAGTCGAATCCGGTTGGCTGAATGTGGTCGCGGCACGGCTGCGGCTGGTCAGGCAGGAGCGTGACGTCGCACTGAAGAGCTGGCCTTGGAAGCCGGGTAACTCGGGTTGGGTGGAACCAACGGTACACGCATTGGTGGCTCTGAAACAGGCGTCGTCGAAAATTTCGAGTGGCGAGCTGCGTGGCCGGGTTCAGATGGGCGAGGCGCAGTTAATGGACGTGCGGTCGCGGGATGGCGGGTGGAATTACGGAAGTCCGGCGGCGCTGGGAGTGGATCTGCCGTCTTATCCGGAGACCACGGCCCTGGCGCTATTGGCATTGCAGGGTCACGATGACTTGGGCAAGGCGTTCGACCTGGCACGGCGGCAGATGGGCGAGACACCATCTCCGATGGCGCGCGCGTGGCTGACGATCGCGATGCGGCTGCATGGCGTGAAACCAGGGGAACTCAATGGCGATCCGCAATCGGATCTTATGATCACCGCGATTGAGGCGCTGGCGGCACCCGAGGGGAATTATCACGTTATGCGGACGGCAGGAGCGGCGGCGTGAACAGCAATCGCAGAGAATTTCTGGCCCTGGCGGGAGCGGCGAGCGTGGCGGGATTCGCGGGATTCAACGGAGGCCGGGATAAGCAGCCTAAAGCCGCATCCAAGCTGCCGTTGGCGGGGCAGACGTCGGCGGTGGTCGTGGTGAAGGCGGCATCCTATTCGAAGGATCTCGCGGATGCTATGCTGCGTGGGATCTTGGAGTGCGAACTGGATGTCGCAGGCAAGACTGTACTGTTGAAACCCAACTTCGTCGAGTTCGATCCCAACACCTGTATCAACACCGATGTGGCAGTGGTCGCTACCGCGCTCGAGGTATTTCGCTCGCTGGGCGCAGCCGATGTGAAGATCGGCGAGGGTCCGGGGCACCGCCGCGATACTTTGGCGATTGCGGAGCTCACGCGCTACCGCTCGGAGATCCCTAACTTCGACGATGTCTTCGTGGATCTGAACCGCGACGATGTGACCGGAGTCAAGGGCTTCGCGGGCCGCGACGAGTTCTACTTTCCGAATAGCGTACTGAGCGCCGATATCGTCGTTTCGCTCGCCAAGATGAAGACGCATCACTGGGCGGGGGCGACGCTCTCGATGAAGAATTTCTTTGGCCTGGTTCCAGGCTCGATCTACGGCTGGCCCAAGAACGAATTGCATCACATTGGAATCGACACCGCGATTGTGGAGCTGACGCGGGCGTTCGGGCCCAAGAGTTTTGCGCTGGTGGACGGCATTGTGGGCATGGAGGGCAACGGGCCGATTCAGGGGACTCGCAAGCAGGCGGGAGTGCTGGTGATGGGTTCGGACCTGGCGGCGGTGGATGCTACTTGCTGCCGCATCATGGGCATCGACCCCACGCGCGTCGGTTACCTGCAGAAGGCCGCCGACCAACTAGGCATTATTGAAGAATCGCGCATCGAGCAGCGCGGCGAAGCCATCAAGGGACTGCGCACCAACTTTGAGCTGATCAAAGAATTCAGCCAACTCCGTTTGGCTTAGACATTCAGCCAAATATTCTTGGCGGCGGGCACAGGTTGCTATTCTGTAGGGACATGCGCAAACCTGTCCTGGCCGGTAATTGGAAGATGTACAAGACGGCAGCTGAAACTGCCGCTTTCTTTGAAGCTTTTGCTCCTTTGGTGGCGAAGGCGTCCCATGCGGAAATCGTGATCTGCCCTCCGTTCGTAAATGTGCCGGCGGCGGTGGCGGCCGCGCAGGGCACCGCCATCGAGGTGGGCGGTCAGGATCTGTTCTGGCTCCGCGAGGGCGCTTACACGGGTGAGATTTCGGCTCCCATGTTGGCCGGGGTTGGTTGCCGGTGGGTGATCGTCGGCCACAGCGAACGGCGCCAATACTTCCAGGAGACCGACGAGACGGTGTTGAAGAAAACGCAGGCTGCGCTCGCGGCTGGATTGACGCCCATCATTTGCGTGGGTGAACGGCTGGAAGAGCGCGAGGGCGGCGCTACCGAAAGCGTGCTACGGACGCAGTGCGCCGGTGGAATTTTGGGCCTGACTCCGGAACAATTCGCGTCGGTGGTGATCGCTTATGAGCCGGTGTGGGCTATAGGCACGGGCAAGACTGCAACCCCGGAAATCGCCGCGGATGCGCACCGCGTCTTGCGCGCGGAGATCTCGAATCACTTCGGCGATGCTGCGGGCGCGGCCTGCCGCATCCTTTATGGGGGCAGCGTCAAGCCGGACAATGTTGCGAAGCTGATGGCGCAAGAAGAGATCGACGGGGCGCTGGTGGGCGGCGCGAGCCTGGATGCGGCGTCGTTCGCGGCAATCGTTAATTTCTGAGCGCGGATCAGGCGAGACGCGGAATCAGGGCGTTGAGCAGGCGGATCAAGGTATCGCGCACTTGCGCGCCGGCGTCGAGCACTTCCTGGTGCACCAACTTCTGCGGCAGAATGCCCGCGGCCATGTTAGTGACGCAAGAGATGGCCAGCACTTTCATCCCCATGTGATTCGCTACGATGGCCTCGGGCACGGTCGACATGCCGACCAAGCCGGCGCCGATGATGCGCAGGAAACGGATTTCGGCGGGCGTTTCGTAGCTGGGTCCGAGCATGGCGGCGTAAACCGCTTCCTTGAGATCGATGCCCAGTTCGGATGCGGTCTGGCGCGCGATGTCACGATATTCGCGCGAGTAGGCTTCGGTCATGTCGGGGAAGCGCGGGCCTAGCTCGTCGTCGTTGCGCCCGACCAGCGGGTTCTGTCCCATGAGGTTGATGTGATCGGAGATCAACACCAACTCGCCGGGATGCAGCTCGGTATCGATGGCGCCGGCGGCGTTGGTGAGGATCACGCGATCGACGCC
>Ga0105245_10005084_pt1 | contig 11569 bp, 12 predicted proteins | sample KBSM54metaG_FD_81523 | JGI IMG/M metagenome (GOLD analysis project Ga0105245, IMG submission 81523) | Miscanthus rhizosphere microbial communities from Kellogg Biological Station, Michigan, USA - KBS M5-4 metaG | ecosystem: Host-associated > Plants > Roots > Rhizosphere > Soil | place...
CGGCGATTTCCTCCGCGGTCACGCCGGGCGCCATTTCGGTCAGACGGAAGGGCGACTGGTGATCGGGTCGCTGGAACACGGCGAGATCCGTGATGATCATGTCGACAACATCCTTGCCGGTCAGCGGGAGGGTGCAGGACGGGATGAATTTCGGGTCGCCGTTCTTGCTGCTGTGCTCCATCACGACGATGATCTTCTTTACGCCCGCGACCAGATCCATGGCGCCCCCCATGCCCTTGATCATCTTGCCGGGAATCATCCAGTTGGCGATGTCGCCATTCTCGGCGACTTCCATCGCGCCGAGCACAGTCAGGTCGATATGCCCCCCGCGGATAATCGCGAAGCTGTCCGCCGAGCTGAAATAGGCCGATTGCGGCAGCTCGCTGATGGTCTGCTTGCCGGCGTTGATCAGATCGGGATCGACCTCGTCGTCATAGGGGAAGGGGCCGATGCCGAGCATGCCATTTTCGGACTGGAGCGTCACCTCGACGCCCGGCGGGATATGGTTTGCGACAAGCGTCGGGATGCCGATGCCGAGATTGACGTAGAAACCGTCCTGCAGTTCGCGCGCGGCGCGCGCCGCCATGTCGTCGCGGGTCCAGGCCATGTCTATTTCTCCGTGGGTGCGGGCGGTGCCCAGCGCTTGTCTGCAGGAAACACGTCGTCGAAGCCGCCCTTCAGGCCGGTGCCGTACACGGGGTTGGGCAGCACGAACCAGCCGGCGCCCCATTTGGCCGCGATCGGCGGGGCGAGCGTGGCGTCGCGGCGTTCGGTCGGCGATTTGATCGTGTTGAACAGATCGCTGAAATCGCCGAGCTGGTCGCCGCCCATCGCGATCACGCAATATTTCGCGGCGATCGTCTGGCGGCGGCCGTCCTTTTTCGATCCTGTCGCGTCGTCGCCGGCGAGGAACAGGGTTTCGCCGTGGACTGCCGGGCCGAGCCCGGCACCTTCGATCGTGGCTTTGGTGGCGTCCGCATTGGCGGCGGAGCGGTTGGTGTTGAAGATGACCGTGACGCCCATCTTGCGCAGGGCGGTCAGGGCTTCCAGCGCGCCGGGGGTTGGGGAAACCTTGCCGATACCGGTCTTCTCCCATGCCTTCCAGCGGGCATCGTCATAGGGCTGAGGGTTGGCGGCTTCGTTATATTCGAAGCCGAGGTTGAGCAGGACGGTTTCGTCGACGTCGAAGACGGCGGCGAGGGGTTTCCTGGCGCAGGGAACGAAGGCTGGCGCGGCGAGCGTGGCGCCAGTCGCGAGTACGACGCTGTTGGTCGGCCGTCTGTGAGCCTGGCCCTGCGCATAGCTGGTGAGGCTGTGCCATGCCTGAGCACTGATCGCCGATCCTTCGCCCGAGCCGAAGAGATATTGCATACCGGCCGGGACGGTTGGGGCTTGGGGCGGTGGGGGAGTCGGCGCTGGGGCGGGCGGGGGAGCTGGTTCCGACGCCATCGGCTGGGGGGGTGACGGCGGTGGAGTCTGCGCAGTGGAGCAGGCGGAGAGGGTGAAGGCGAGTGCCAACATTATCCCCCTCCCGCTTGCGGGAGGGGTTAGGGGAGGGCGTGTCGGTGAGTGGGCGCTGTTGTTATTGACAGGCCCTCCCCCGACCCCTCCCGCAAGCGGGAGGGGGGAAGAGATGCCGCAGCTCATTACGCTCCCACCCGTTCGCGCACAGTCCGGAACTCGATCTTCTTGTTATAGGGCGCGCCCATAATCATCCGGTTCACATAGATCCCCGGCAGATGAATGCAGTCGGGATCGAGGCTCCCAACCGGCACGATTTCCTCGACCTCGGCGATGCAGATCTTCCCCGCCGTCGCCATCGGATGGTTGAAGTTGCGGGCCGTCTTGCGGAAAATCAGGTTGCCGCTCTCGTCCGCCTTCCAGCCCTTGATGATCGAGAGATCGGCACGGATGCCGCGTTCCAGGATATAATCCTGGCCGTCGAAACTCTTCACTTCCTTGCCCTCGGCAACCTGGGTGCCGACGCCGGTCTTGGTGTAGAAGCCCGGAATGCCGGCGCCGCCCGCGCGGCAGCGTTCGGCGAGCGTGCCCTGGGGACAGAATTCCACCTCGAGTTCGCCGCTCAGATATTGCCGCTCGAACTCCTTGTTCTCGCCGACATAGGAGCTGATCATCTTCTTCACCTGGCGGGTGCGCAGCAGCTTGCCGAGGCCCTCGCCGTCGATCCCGGCATTGTTGCTCGCGATGGTGAGGTCCTTCGTCCCGGCATCGCGGATCGCGTCGATCAGCCGCTCGGGGATGCCGCACAGGCCGAAGCCGCCCGCGCAGATCGTCATGCCGTCGAACAACACCCCCTCGAGCGCCGCGGCTGCATCGGGATAGAGCTTCTTCATCGTCGCGATCTCCGCAAAACATCCTCTTGGCGCGCTTAAGCCACCGGCGCGCGCGCCGGTCAATCGCGCCTGCTCTGCATGCGTGCGTGCGCGAAACGCACGCCTGGCGGCTAAAGCTGGGTTCCAGCGAGCTTGCCGATCAACGCTGTCGCGCCCATTGCCAGCGCCCCCCAGAAGACGACCCGCAACGCCCCGCGCCACACGCTCGCACCGCCGGCCTGAGCGCCGATCGCGCCAAGCACCGCCAGCAGGACCAGCGACGCGACGGTCACTGCCTCGACCAGCCGCGCGCCGGTGAAGAGCAGCGCCATCAGCACCGGCAGGATCGCGCCGACGGAAAAGGCTGCCGCCGAGCTGAGGGCAGCCTGCACCGGCCGTGCGACCATGACCTCGTTGATGCCGAGCTCGTCGCGCAGATGCGCGCCGAGCGCGTCATGCGCCGTCAGCTGGTCGGCGACCTGAAGCGCCAGCGCCGGATCGAGCCCGCGCGTGCGATAGATCGCTGCGAGCTCGCGCCGCTCGGATTCAGGGTCTTCCTCGAGCTCGCGCTGCTCGCGGCCCCGATCGGCATTTTCGGTGTCGGATTGCGAGCTGACCGAGACATATTCGCCGGCCGCCATCGACATAGCACCCGCGACCAGCCCGGCAATGCCGGTCAGCAGAATTTGCGCCTGGCTCGAATTCGCCGCCGCGACGCCGACCATCAGGCTCGCGGTCGAGACGATGCCATCGTTCGCCCCCAGTACCGACGCGCGCATCCAGCCGATGCGCTGGACGAGATGTCTCTCATGATGCCGGATCAAGCCGATTCTCCCCTCAATAGACCAGCTTCAGCCCTGGTCGCGGCCATGGCGTGCTCACCAGCTGGCCGGTGCCCGAGAGCGTGATGTACGCGGTTCGCAGATCCTCGCCACCCCAGCAGATATTGGTCGTGAACGGGTCTGGCGTCGCTACGAACGCGATGAGTTCGCCCGCCGGCGAGACCACGCTGATGCCGCTCTGCCCGATGGTCGCGACGCAGATATTGCCGGCGCTATCGACGCCGAGCGAGTCGAAATAGGTGTAGCCGCCAGGCGAATAGAGGAAGCGACCGCCGCCGCCCGAAAGGCCGGGCGCCGCGGCGACCTGGCCTGGCGCTTCGAGATCGAAGGCCCATAATTTGCAGGTATAGGTTTCAGCCACATAGAGCGTGTTGCCATCGGGCGAGAGGCCGATGCCATTGGGGTTTTCCAGGGGGAAGATCACCTCGCGGCATTCCGAGCCATCGGCCTTTGCGTAGAAGACGCCGGTCACATCGCGTGCCCGCTCGCGGGTCTTGCCATGGTCGGTAAACCAGAAGCCGCCATGCGCATCGAAGACGATATCGTTCGGCCCGCGGAGCGGCGCGTTGGAAGCTTCGGTGTAGAGCGTCTCGACATTGCCTGTAGCGATATCGATCCGCTCGATCCGCCCGGTCGTATAGTCCGATGCCGTGTTATGGGGGACCAGCAGAGCGCCAGTGTCGACCCAGCCGAAGCCGCCATTGTTGCAGCAATAGAGCTTGCCATCCGGCCCCATCGCAAGGCCGTTCGGGCCGCCGCCCGGCTCGGCGACGGTCTCTTTCGTACCGTCCGGCGTCACCCGCGTGATCCGCCCAGCCGCAATCTCGACCAGGATCACGCTGCCGTCGGGCATCGCGACCGGGCCTTCGGGAAAGCGCAATCCGGTGGCGATGGTGGTGAGCTGGTTCATGACACTCTCCCGCACGTTTTCCGGCAGCTTGCCGACGCCGCCCGACGGTGTCGAGGGCGACCGTCATTCATCGGCCGTTCAGGCTATTGACTACAGATGTAATCAAGTCGATTACAAGCGTAGTCATTACGGGAGCAGATTGTGGCCGAACGAATCAGCGATGCCGAACATGCCGTGATGGAAGTGCTGTGGGACGAGGCTCCGCTCAGCGCCACCGATGTCGCCGAACGGATCCCGCCCGGACGCGACTGGTCGGCCAATACGGTGAAGACGTTGCTTGGCCGGCTGCTTGCCAAGAACATCATCGGGCATGAGGAGGATGGCCGGCGCTATCTCTACCGTCCGCTGGTCGCGCGCGACGATTATGTGGCGGGCGAATCGCGGCGGCTGATGGACCGGCTGTTCGGCGGCAAGCTCACGCCGCTGGTCGCGCATCTCGCCGAACGCGACGCGCTGACCAATGAGGACATCGCCGAGATCGAGGCTCTGCTCAAGGGCCTCAAATCATGAGCGCCGCGGGCCTTATCCCCTGGGCGATCGAGGCGCTGATCGCCTCGACCGTCCTGATGGTCGCGGTGCTCTGCCTGCGCGGCCTGGTCCGACGCAGCTTCGGGCCCGACATCGCCTATGCGCTCTGGGCGCTGCCGGCGCTCAGATTGCTGCTGCCACCGCTTCCCCAATCCTGGCGCGAGATCGCAGTCGCGCCGGTGGTCCGCGCGAGCGAGCAGATCACGGTTTACGTGATCGAACCGCTTGCCGGGGATGCCGCTGCCCCTGCTGTCCAACATCCCTCGCTTGGCCCGATCCTGGTCTCGCTCTGGGTGGTCGGGGCGGCGGCATTTATCGGCTGGCACAGCGTGGCCCATGCCCGCTTCTGCCGCCGCATGCTCGCCCAGACCGCACGCGAGGCGCGGATCGAGGGCGGGGTGCACCTGATCGAAACCGAGGCTGCCTCCGGGCCGCTCGCCTTTGGCATCTGGCGCCGCTACGTCGCCTTTCCGCGCGATTTCAGCGAACGCTACGATGCCGATGAGCGCAACCTCGCGCTGGCGCATGAGCTTGGCCATCATGCCCGGGGCGACCTGATCGCCAACTGGATCGCGCTGGTCGTGCTCGCGCTGCACTGGTTCAATCCGATCGCCTGGCGTGCCTTCCGCGCTTTCCGCGCCGACCAGGAAATCGCCAATGATGCCCGCGTCCTCGCCGGGCAGAACCCGATGCTGCGCCACACCTATGCCTGCGCGATCGTCAAGGCGGCGCACAGCGGTGCCGTGTCGGCCGCCTGCCATCTCCACACCATAGAGGATCTGAAAGGGAGACTGAGAATGCTGACCACCAACAAGACGTCGCGCCTGCGGCTGTTCAGCGGCAGCGCAGCGCTTGCCCTGCTGACCGTGGGCGGGCTTGCCGCAACCGCCTCGGGCACTCAGGCCGCCGAGCGCGTCCGTTCGAGCGTTCAGAAGGCGACCGGCGTGGACATCGCGTCGCTCGACCATCTCGCTTTGCCGGTGGCTGTCGCCGCGGTAGCGCCGGTTGCGGCGCCGGCTCCGGTCGCTGCGGCAGCGCCTGAGGTACAAGCCGATTTGTCCCCTCCGGCCCCGCCGGCTCCGCCTGCTGCTGCGGTTCCACCGGCTCCGCCCGCGCCGCCCGAAGCACTGGCTCCGCCGCCGCCGCCCGGTTCCGACGAGGACAGCGACACCATGACTGTGTCGCCTGACGGCAAGGTCACACGCCACAAGATCGTCCGCATCATTCGGCGCGACAAGGATGGAAAAGTGCCGAGGGAAGATTTCGAGGTTACGCTCGCAACGCCGGAAATCCCCGAGATCAGCTCGCGGAATTGCCCCGGCGACGGTGAGCGTCACCAGATGGTGCTTAACGAGAAAAAGGACGGCAAGCGGGTGATGATCATCTGCACCAACCGGATCGAGCGGGTGGCACGTGAGGGCGCGGCGATGGCGGCGAATGCCAAGGACATCGAGCGCAATGCCTATCGATCGGCGCTGGCCGGCCTGCGCAGCGCCCAGGAGCGCATGCGGTCCGATACGAGGATGGGCGAGGATGCGCGCAAGGAGGCAATCCAGGCGATCGACCAGTCGATCAGGGAGATCGAGGAAGATCTCGCCAAGGTGAACTGAGCTCAGTTCCCCTCCCCTTCAGGGGGAGGGGCTAGGGGTGGGGGAGTCACTCGGACCGTAATTGGGTCCCCCGCCCCAATGCCTCTCTTGCCTTTGGCGGCCCGAGCCGCCATCTGCCCCGGCATGAGCGAGCAACTACCCGGCGTGGCTGAGCAGCTCGAGCCGCTTGTTGTGCGAATCCTCGCGCCCAATCCATCGGCCTTTACCAATAGCGGTACCCAGACCCATCTCGTCGGAACCACCGATGTGGCGGTGATCGATCCGGGGCCAAACGATATCCGCCATGTCGGGGCGCTGCTGCGGGCGATTGGCGATCGGCCGGTGACGGCGATCGTCATCACCCACACCCACCGCGACCACAGCCCCGCCTCGCGTGCGCTGAAGGAGGCGACCGGCGCGCCGATCATTGGCTGCAGCGCGCTCGCGCTCGAGGATCTCGGGCCGCGCGCGGATGCGTCCTTCGATGGTGATTATGTGCCCGATCGGGTGCTGGCGGACGGGGAATCGGTTTCGGGCGATGGCTGGACGCTCACCGCGGTCGCCACGCCCGGCCACACCTCGAACCATCTGTGTTTCGCGCTGCCGGAGGCCAACGCCCTGTTCTCCGGCGATCATGTGATGGGCTGGTCGACGACGATCGTCTCGCCGCCCGATGGCGATATGGCGGCCTATATGGCGAGCCTCGACAAGCTGATGCAGCGCGACGACCGCATCTATTATCCCGCGCATGGCGACCCGATCGAGAATCCGCGGCGGCTGGTGCGTGGCATGATGGGGCATCGCAAGCAGCGCGAGGGCCAGATCCTGCGGCTGCTGCGCGATGCGCCGCGCTCGATTCCGGTGATGGTCGCGGCCATGTATGTCGGGATCGACCCGCGGCTTTTCCCCGCCGCCGAACGATCGGTGCTTGCCCATCTGATCGATCTGCGCGACCGGGGGCTGGTCATCGCGCAGGGGCATGTCCTGAGCGACGACTGGAGGATCCTGTAATGCGCTTCCTCGGCAAGTTCGCCGGCGCGCTGCTGCTGATCGGCCTGTTCATCGCGGGCGGTTTCTGGGCGCTCGGCTATTATGTCAGCGGCAAGATGAAGAGCCCCGATCCGGTTACGATCGCAAGCGCCAGCCTGCAGGGACTGCGCGAGCAGAACCGGCTTTCCGCCTTCGCGGCGCGGTTCGTTTCGGTCACCACCTCGACTCAGTCGCAATTCGGGCTGAGCACGAAGAAGACGCTGATCATGCCGGGCATGGTCAATTATGAAGTCGATCTCGGCAAGCTCCAGCAGAAGGACGTGACCTGGGATGCGGGCACCCGCACGCTCGGCGTGACGCTGCCACCGATCGACGTGTCGCAGCCTCAGATCGACCTCACCCAGATGCGCGAATATGGCGATGGCGGCATCCTTTCGACCTTCACCGACGCGGATGCCAAGCTCCAGCAGGCCAACCGCAGCGCCGGCCAGCAGGAGCTTGTCCGCCAGGCGCATGAGCCGATGCCGATGAACCTCGCCCGCGACGCCACGCGCCGCGCGGTCGAGCGCAGCTTCGCGATGCCGCTGACAGCGGCGGGGATGGACGTTACGGTGAAGGTGCGCTTCGCCGACGAGCCGAAGGACAATGAAGCGGTGTGGGATACGTCCCGCTCGCTCGATCAGGTATTGGGCAAGAAGAAATAGTTTGTGTCCCCGCGAAGGCGGGGACCCAGTCTGGACCCCCGCCTTCGCGGGGGTACAAGGAGTGACAGATGGACGCGCGAAACGGAATTGGTGGCACCCTTACGGGATTGGATCTGCGGGCCGAGATCGATCGGCTGCGCAAGGAGCGCAACGCAGTCATCCTCGCGCATTACTACCAGAAGCCCGAGATCCAGGACCTTGCCGATTTCGTCGGTGACAGCCTTGATCTCAGCCGCAAGGCGCAGGCGACCGATGCCGATGTCATCGCCTTTTGCGGCGTGCGCTTCATGGCTGAGACGGCAAAGATTCTGAGCCCCGACAAGATCGTCGTGCTGCCCGACATGAATGCCGGCTGCAGCCTGGAAGACAGCTGCCCGCCCGACCAGTTCGCGGCGTTCCGCGAAGCGCATCCCGACCATATCGCGCTGACCTATATCAACTGCTCGACCGAGGTGAAGGCGCTGAGCGACGTGATCGTCACCAGCTCGTCTGCCGAGAAGATCCTGAGCCAGATCCCGCTCGACCAGAAGATCATCTTCGGGCCGGACAAGAATCTGGGCGGCTATCTCGCGCGCAAGACCGGGCGTGAGATGCTGCTCTGGCCGGGCGTGTGCATCGTCCACGAAGCCTTCAGCGAGACTGAGCTGTTGAAGCTCCAGCTGCAATATCCGGGCGCGCCGATCGCGGCGCATCCGGAATGCCCGCCTTATATCCTCGACCATGCCGATTATGTCGGATCGACCAGCGGCATCCTCGCCTTTGCCGATACGATGCCGGGCGACACGCTGATCGTCGCGACCGAGCCGCACATCATCCACCAGATGCGCAAAGCCGCGCCGACCAAGAACTTCATCGGTGCGCCGGGTGCGGATGGCAACTGCAACTGCAATATCTGCCCGTACATGGCGCTCAACACGATGGAGAAGCTCTACGTCGCGCTCCGCGACCTGGAGCCGCGCATCGAGATCGAGGAAGGGCTGCGGCTCAAGGCCAAGAAGAGCCTCGATGCGATGATGGCGATGGCGTCGGGCACGGTGGGGATGGGCGATCTCGGGCCGGTCAAGGTGACGGGGGACTGAGCGGGAGCCGATCCCAACCATATTCACGGTTGTTGATCATCATCGATACTGTCACGCTCCGCCAACATTGATGGAGGCGGGATGTTGTTGGGGCTGTTATTGCTTGTAGGCGGCGCTGACCTGCCACCCGTCGGTGCTGATCATAGCGCCGAGATTGCGCGCTATTGCGTCGCCGATTCGCCGAACGACAAGCCGGCGCAGGACGCCTGCAAGGCGCACGGCGCCGAGGGCGTCGTCCGATTCGAGAAGGCGCGCAAGGCGCTTGGCGACAAGATCGAGGACGAGCTTGGCAGCTGCATCTATGTCTGGACGAACGATGACCTGCCCGACTGGGGGATGATCGGCAAGTGCGCCAAGGTGCATGCCGATTCTTATCACGTCACCATTCCCTGATCGGCTTGCTGGCGCGTTTCCGTCGTGCCAGAGCGGGGTTCGATCGGGAGTCGTCGAGCCTATGTCCAACCAGAATTTCGTGCTCGAGAATTTCGACCTCGACGCCTTTGTCGCCGCGACGCTCGCCGAGGATCTCGGCGATGCGGGGGACATCACCTCGACCGCAGTCATCCCGGCGGACGCGCGTTTCACCGGCGTGATGGACAGCCGCGATGCGATCACGGTCGCCGGGTTGCCGATTGCCGAGGCGTTCTTCCGCGCGCTCGACCCGGAAGTGCGGATCGAGCGACTGGTCGAGGATGGCGACAGGGTTGCAGCCGGTACCGACCTGATGCGGCTGGAGGGCAGCGCGCGGGCGATGCTGACAGCGGAACGCTCTGCGCTCAATACGGTCCAGCATCTCTCGGGAATCGCGACGCTCACACGGAGCTATGTCGACAAGATCCTCGGCACCGGCGCGACCCTGCTCGACACCCGCAAGACGATCCCGGGTCTTCGCGTGCTGGAGAAATATGCGACGCGGATGGGTGGCGCGACCAACTATCGTATGGGCCTCTGGGACGCGGCGATGATCAAGGACAATCATATCGCGGTCGCCGGGGATATCGGCGAGGCGGTGCGGCGCGCGAAACAGGCGGGGATTGCGCGGATCATCGTCGAATTGGATTCGGTCGATCAGATCGAGCCTGCGCTGGCGGCGGGGGCGACACATCTGCTGCTCGACAATATGGACCCGCCGATGCTGCGCGGCGCGGTCACCCTGGTCGGCGGGCGGGCGCCGACCGAGGCCTCGGGCGGCGTCCGGCTCGAGACGATCCGCGCGATTGCCGAGACCGGCGTTACCTTCATCAGCGTCGGCCGCCTCACCCAGTCGGCGCCCGCGGCCGATATCGGGCTGGATTTTTCAGCTGCGAAATAGTCGGGGCTTGCGTGAGAACAAAAAGGGAATAAAACGCGCGAGAGAGACTCGGAAAATGGCGTCCGGGACGAATCGAAAAGGGGACGTATGAAATCGATCCTAGTGAAGTCGATCCCGGCCGCTGCAATGCTTCTCGTGGTTCCCGTCACGGTGCAGGCGCAGACTTATAAATGTTCGGTTCCCGCCAGCCTCCCGCGCCCGCATCCGGAGCTGGCGACGGCGAGCGAACCACAGCGTATCCTTCCGATCGGCGGCTACACGCTCGCGGTCACCTGGGCTCCGCAATATTGCCACGCTAATGCGCGCAAGCCTTTCGCGAAGATGGAGTGCGGCAGCGGCAATCGCTTCGGCTTCACGCTGCACGGCCTGTGGCCTGATGGCGTAGGCAAGGAATGGCCGCAATATTGCAAGTCCGCGGCGCTGCTGCCGCAGCCGCTGATCGAGCAGCATATCTGCGCGACGCCTTCGGCGCAGCTGCTCCAGCATGAATGGGCAAAGCACGGGACCTGCATGGGAACGACGCCGGCGGCCTATTTCGGGCGCTCGACCGGCCTCTATGCGAAGCTGCGTTATCCGGACATGGACGCCCTGTCGCGCAAGCCGCTGACGGCGGGCGGTTTCGCCGCGGCGATGGCGGCCGCCAATCCCGGTCTGTCCGCCAATGCGATCCGGGTGACGGCGAACAAGCAGGGCTGGCTCGACGAGCTCTGGCTCTGCCTAGACAAGAAATTCGCCTATGCGCGGTGCGCTGCCGGGTCGGGCGGGCTCGACGGGAGTACTGCGCTGAAGATCTGGCGCGGGCCGCGCTCGGCGAAGTCCTGATTTGGCGCCGACTTCTCCGTCACCCCGGACTTGTTCCGGCGTTTGAGCTTTGGCTTTCCCCCGGAAAGCCAAGATTGTGTTCGGGGAACACAATCTCGCTCGGACGCATCGCGCCGCAAGAGCAACGCCTGCACACCCTGCGGAAACATGGATGCCGGAACAAGTCCGGCATGACGGTTGGGGAAGCGAACCGTATCTTGTACAGCGATAGAAGCGCCCTGGATCAACCCTGATCGATGATCGCCGTGGCCGGATGGTTCCTGTCGAGGTGGCGCTTGATGATCTTCAAATTGCGTGTGTTCGAACGGAAGAAGAAATCGGGGATCGCACCGACGATTGGAATCAGCCCGAGCAGGAAATCGACCCCGACATTGCCGGACATGCGCGCAAGCTGCACTTTCGACATGCCGAGATTGCGCGCTTCCCACACGATCCAGGCGCCCATCGCGGCGGCGATGAC
>Ga0105245_10005087_pt1 | contig 11565 bp, 12 predicted proteins | sample KBSM54metaG_FD_81523 | JGI IMG/M metagenome (GOLD analysis project Ga0105245, IMG submission 81523) | Miscanthus rhizosphere microbial communities from Kellogg Biological Station, Michigan, USA - KBS M5-4 metaG | ecosystem: Host-associated > Plants > Roots > Rhizosphere > Soil | place...
AGGACAGCAGCAAGGAAGATGCCCTGCTGGAAGTCACTTGGCTCGAGAAACCGCCGTTGGACCAGCAATGGCAGCAAGAACCCGGTAACGATCAAGCCGGGGGCGACGCGTGCTTCTTACCGTCGAACCGGAACCTAACCTGCTGGGCGATGTCCGACGGGCACGCCTCGAACACCCGGCGGCACACCTTAGGTGTTCGTGTCGAGGTCGGCAGGATCGACCGTGACGCGCCGTTAAAAATCGAGGTGCGGTTGGTTTGAGCCCCTCCCGGCAGGTAACTCATGACAAGCCACCGGTCGGCATCAGACTAGGGAGGACCCATGGCTAAGACAAAGTCGCGGAATCGCTTGACCCGCGCCGCGAAAACCGGCATCCGGGAGCTACCTGCCAACGCGGCTTGGGTGCTGTCCAAAGCGATCCAACCCGTTGCAAATGGCGCTTCTCAGGCAGCCGACAACGTGTCCGGCGTTTCGTCGGCTGCCACGGACACCGTCGGGGCCGCCACGTCCAAGGCTCGCCAGAAAGCGGGCGAGGCCGGCCGGACCATTACCGAGGCTGTGCCCGGGCTCGGTCGGGACTCGGTTGCCAGCCTGATGCGTCAAGCAGAGACCGCAGCCGAGCGGGCGCGCCAATCGGAGGCCGAAGCCGTCACCCTCGCTCAGCAGGCCAAGGATGACGCCGACGTCGCGGCCCGAGTCGCCAACGAATCCGACCAGGCCGTTAAGCAGGCCCGCCAGCACGCAGCGGACCGCATCTCGGCCCGGGTCGCCCAGGTCGAACAAGAGGTTGCCGCGTCGGTGGCCGAGGTCGTGCGGCAGCAGGAAGAGCATGTTCGGCGTGCCGAGGCTGAGGCTCAACACCGAGTTGAGAGTGAACGACTGGCCGAGGAGGCTGCGACACGGAAAACCGTGGAGAAGGCCGAATCGGAAGCCGAGCGCAACACGAGGGCGGCCGAGGAGAAAGCAGAGCGCACGCAACGTCGCGCCGCCGCGGCCATCCAAGAGGCCAACGAGGCCCTGGCGCAGGCGCAAGACCTTGCGAACCAGGCAGCCAAGGCGGCACAGGAGGCGGCCGCTCAGGCGACCCGGGAAGCCAAGCGGCTCGCCACCCAGGCCCGGCAGCAGGCCGAGGAGGCGCAGCGTCGGGCAAACGACGTCAGCCGAGTGCGCGACCAGGCAGAACAACCCGCCTCCCGTTCCGGGTCGAACGGCACGCGTGTGCGTGCGCGGCAACCGCTCCACGCGCTTACCAAGGCGATGCTCATAGACCTCGCGGAAGAGGTCGACATCGAAGGCCGCAGCCAGATGACCAAGAGTGCGCTTGTGGAGGCTCTTGACCACGAGGGTGTCCGGCTGGACGCCTTGACCAAGAACGAGTTGCTCGACGTCGGTGTGGGCCAGGGACTCGACGTACGCATCTCGATGACCAAGCAAGAGCTGATTGAGGCAATCAGTTCCGCCGGGGTAGACACCCCATAGCGGAGCCCAGTCCACGACTGAGAGGAAGCCATCCGATGTCGATCTTCACGAGAAAAAGCAAGTGGGAGCGCCTCCTAGACGCAGCGATGGCGACCACCGGAAGTTCCGCCGTGCGCCGGGCGGCCAAGGTGACGCTCGGTGTCGTCGGCGGTGCGGCCACCGCAACGGCCATGAGCGCCGCAGTCTCATCAGCTCGCCACCAGGAGCAAAAATGAAGCTCGTGACCCTGACCATGTTCGGGGCCGGCTACGTGCTCGGGACCAAGGCCGGCCGCCAGCGATATGAGCAAATCCTCGAACTGGCCCGGCGGGCATCCGAGGGATTCGAGGGGTCCGGAGCACGGCAGAAGCTTGAGACATATGGTGCCCGCCTTGAGGCCTACGCCCGCCAGAACGGTGTGTATCCCTCCGACGCCGTACGCCGTCCGGAGAGCCGGTATTGAGGTCATGGTCCCGTTGCGGTCTTCGGACGGCCGTAAGCGCGCGGCCCGTCTCCGTAGACGCCGGGATCGCGACGACTTCGACGGCGAGACGGTCGTGCGCGCGGTCGTGCATGCGAGGTTGCTGGGGCTGCGGCTGCTGACGCTCGACGCTCGCGTGGTCGTGAGCCCTCCCGGGGTTGCCCCGCATGGTCGTGTCAGTGACAACGCGACGATCCATATCGCGGGCGTACCGGACGACCAGGCATTGCCTGCCGCGTCCCGGGCTCGGTTCGACGGGCGAAATCCCACGCTGCGCCTCGCCGATGCGGTCCAGTTGCTCGCACAGGGGAACGACACCCTCCGGAGCGTCCGGCGATTCCGTTGAGCAGAGAAACTCGGACGGTGCTTCGTCCGCCCTCTATCCGCCGGCCGCGGTGCTCGCCTGACGTGGCAGTCGATGCCGCGGTAGTGTCCCGGACGCCGACTACTTGGTGTCACCGACGGCAGGGCGAGGTCGGCTGGACCTAGGGACCGTTTCGCCAGTGTTCGATCCGGTGATGGTCAGGGGTGAAGCCGTGTTGGACGCCCCACAAGACCGCTTGCGTACGGCTGGCGACGTTGATCTTGCGGTAGAGCGTCCGGATATAGGACTTCACGGTGTTCGGGCTGAGGAAGGTCAGTCTCGCCACGTCGGCGTTGCTCATGCCCTGAGTGATCAGAGCCAGGATCTCTGACTCGCGATCTGTCAGGCCCTCGCCGCGACCTGGCCAGTCAAGCCCGAGCCCGCTTCCGGGGCGTGGTGGGGGTTCGCTGACGACCAGCTCCCCGGCGTGCACAGCTTCCAGGGCGGCCACCAGGTCACGGGCCGGGAGGGTCTTGGACAGGTAGCCGTGCACGCCGAGCCGCCTGGCACTGTCGACCAGCTCGGGATGAAAGTTCCAGGTGTAGACCACCACGTGTCGCGCCCGTGGGTTGGCGACCAGGGCGGCAACCTCGTCGTGGTCGGACTCCGGCTGCGCGAACGAGTCGTACAGCGCGATGTCAACGGCATCTTCCAAGGGTTCATTGGCGTCGATCTCGGCGACGACGACGCGGTCCCGATAGCCGTCCAGCATGCGCGCGAGCCCGGCCAGCACCACGTCGTAGTCGTCGACCAGCGCCACAGTGATCGGTCGGCTGTTGGTCTTGCCTGGCACATCTGGAGGATAACCCCCTTAGGGGTGTAGTACACCCGCCCTATGGGTGGTTACGTGGACCCTCCGCCCAATGAAAGCAGAACAGGAACACCGCATGACCCAGCGTTCTCAGCTTCGCCGATGGTCCGAACCCGGACCGAGAGGCTCCAGCTACCACCAGGAGGCAGTTCCGTCGGAAGGCTCTGCACGCCGGGAGGGCCATGCAGCCAGACGACTTCGTGGAGCCCTGATGACCACAAGCCGGCTGTTGACCATCGAGTCCCGGATCGATCCAGCCGGTCACACGCTGGTGGTCACCGGTGAAGTCGACATGGCCACGGCGCCGCAACTTCGGCAGGAGATCCTCGGGCGGCTCTGGAGTGCAGAGACATTGTTCCTGGATCTGAGCGGAGTCTCCTTCATGGGTCTCGACGGTGTACATGTACTGGTCGCCAGTCAACGCAGGGCCGGGCTGCTTGACAAGCAGATCGTTGTTTCTCGGGCGTCATCAGCCGTGACAAGAGTGCTCGATCTAACAGGGACCTCGCCAATGTTCGCAACCGGATGGCGCCGAGCGACCCAGTGACCACCGCGGTCCCGTCGCTCCTGAAGCTGCGAAACGGACTCGCTGTCGTCGAAACGTGGACCTGGCCATCGGTGTCGGGATGCGCGCCGAGCCCCGGGTGAGCCAAACCACCGAACAGACCTAGCCGCGGCACCGACTCGACGAGCCCATCGCCCGCGTTCACCCCGAGCGCCGTCGGGCCACGATCACGCCACGGCTGCGTTGCAGCCTGTCGAAACGGTCGGTCATCGGTCGCGGACAGCCAGTAGTTCTCGTTGACCTGTATCAAATTTCGGAGCAACGTGGATGGTTATCCGACGGTGTTTCGATCATGGGGGTGTCTTGTGAAACGTCATCATCTCGTCCTCGGCTTGATCAGCGCGCTGACGCTGACGGTAGGAGGGGCAGTACCCGGCGCCTCAGCGGCCCGAGCGCATTCCGGGACCCAGCATTTCCTGGTGGTGCAGACCAGTGAGACCGGGTCACCGCCGGTGATAGCAACGGGGCCGATCCATGCTGCGGGCACAGATATTCAGGTCAACGACAACCTCGACCGGTTCGTCTTCCCGAAGGGCGCGCTCCGGATCCGGCATGAGGCCAAGGCCAGTCACGAGTCCTTTGACCCAAAGACCTGCCTCGGAACGTTCACCGAGCGCGGCGTGTACAAGGTGACTGCAGGCACCGGTAAATACAGTCACGTCACCGGGCACGGCCGATACAGGGTGCAGGGTTACTTCATCGGCTGCACGGAGAACGACCCGAGCAACGTGCTGTCAGTAACCATCCGGGCACATGGCCCGCTGTCGTACTGAACTACGCGCGGACGTCGCCTCGGACGGAGAGGCGGCGTCCCGGTAGTTGTTGCGGCGGCTGCCTCCGTTTCCGCACCTCGCGGTGTCGCCCCGCGGGTCGGCGCCGGGTCGGTGTGCTGGGCCGGTTGGGCTCTCCCCCGACGCGGATTCGCAGCCGTCCGACGCGGGTCGTGGCGGTTCGCCGCGTGCAAGCTGATAGACACATATCCCGGTCTTTAGACCGTTCGCAGGCGGGTTTCCTGAAGGTTGGCGGCGAGTTCGTGCGCCGGTACGGGGCGACCGATGTGGTAGCCCTGGATGATGTCGCAGCCGAGGTCGCGCAGTTTCTCGAGCACGTCCGCGTTCTCAACCCCCTCAGCGACGATTCGCAGGCCGAGGCTCGAACCGAGGCTGATGATGGCGCGAACCAGGATTTCGCTTGCGTGCTTGTCGGCGTCGCGGGTCAGCCCCATGATGAACGACTTGTCGATCTTCAGCTCGCGAACGGGCAGCCGTTGCAGGTAGGACAGGCTCGAGTAGCCGGTGCCGAAGTCGTCCAGGGAGAGCGTGACGCCGATTGCCGCGAGTCGTTCCAGCGTGGGCACGGTGCGTTCTGGGTCGCCCATGACGCTGCTTTCGGTGATCTCAAGGATGAGTTTCTGCGCGGGTAGTCCGGCAGCCACCAGCGCCGCGGCGACCTGGTCGGGCAGCGCGGGGTTGAGCACGTTTCGCGCGGAGAGGTTGACCGCGACGAGGAGATCCAGGCCCGCGTCCTGCCAGGCGCGGCACTGGCGCAGTGCTTTCGCGAGCACGCTTTCTGTGAGCTGGTCGATGAGCCCCGTGGATTCCGCCAAGGGTATGAAGTCATCGGGGGGCAGGGGACCAAGTGTTGGATGGGTCCATCGAACGAGCGCTTCGACACTCGTGACCAGACCGAATGCTAGGTCAAGCTTGGGTTGATAGTGCAGTTCCAGTTCGTCGCGCTGCAAGGCCACACTCAGGTCGGCCAACAGCGCGAGCCGTTGAGCTCGCCCGGCGTCAAGTGCCGGCGTGTAGACGGTCACGGTGGTTCCGGTCGTCTTAGCCGCATACATAGCTGTGTCGGCATGGCGAAGAATGTCGGCGTGAGTCTGCTCTGATTCGGCCAGCGAAACGCCAATGCTTGCTTCGGTACTCACGGTTCCGTCGGGTAGGTCGACGGGGGCCCGCAGCGCCAATGCAACGCGCTCGGCCACTGCGAGGGCGTCGGACAGGGTGGTGGCCGGTAACAGGATGGCGAACTCATCACCGCCGAGGCGGCTAACGGTGGCGTTCGGCTCGTCGAGGGCTTGCAGGCGGGCCGAGACCACCTGGAGTAGCTGGTCACCGACATGGTGACCCAGCGCATCATTGACGTCCTTGAACCGGTTGAGGTCCAGCAACAGCACTGCCGGCGGGCTCGTGTCGGTAGCGCCCGCCAGCGACTGTTGGAGCCGTTCGGTCAGCAATGCCCGGTTCGGCAGCCCGGTGAGCATGTCATGGGTTGCCTCGTGGCGCAGACGCTCGACCAGTTCGGTGTTGCGCAGGGCGACGGTGAGGTGGCCCGCCAGGGCTTGGAGGACCGCCAAGTCATCGACGGTGAAAGTGACAGAATCACCAAGGCGGTCCACCGCTACGAGGGTGCCGTGCGCACCCGTACGACTGGTCCGTACGACTGCCGCGTCGCGCACGCCGTGCTCACTTAGCCAACGGCGCTGTGCGGAGTCGGGAGACCGCGACGATATGAGGGCGGTGTTATCGGGCAGACCGTCGGAGTAGGCACGGTAAGTCTCGCGGCGGCTGGCTGTGCTCGACTCACGGTCGTGGGACCGGCTGTCGCGGCGGACGCACAGCTCAACGTGTCCCTCACTGTTGCGCAAGGTGAACTCAACCGTTGTGGCGCGGACCAAGGTGCAGATCTGGTCCAGCAGCCGGTTGGCGAGGTCATCGACGGTCCCGGTGCCCTCACTGTCTTCTATGAACTCTTGCACGACCTCGAGGGAGTTGTGGCGCCGCCGAAGCACGAGGTATCCGCGGTAGACGGTCGCGGTCATTAGGACGAACATCAGCAACAGCCCTACGCCGAGCGTGCCGGCGCCAAGGAGCACGGCGCAGATGAACCCGATAGTGGTATTGAGCCCGACGAATCCCGCCGCCGGGAGCAGCACCTGCGCCGCGTCGCCGCGGCTCAACGGCCCGTCGTTCAATCGAATCACGACCAGGACCAGGGAACTCATGACCAGGTCGACAACCGCGAGGCTCACGTAACAGAGCAGAGCGGTGCGCGGGGACAGCGCCGCCGTGCCACCGAGCAGCAAGTGGGCGAGCGTGATGACCAGCGCGGTGTCCAGCAAGTAGGAGGCAGTGTTGAAGGCAACCTTCATGCCGGTCGCGCGCTGCACCGTGAACGCCAAGACGGCCGCGGCAAGGCGCGCCAGCACCAGATGCTGAGGCGGGCAGTAGAGCAGGCCGAGCAGCAGGGGGATACCTGCCAGGGAGAACGAGTAGGCCTGTTGACGGAACTCAACAAGAGCCTGTCCGAGCTCGGTGAGGAAGAAAGCGACCGCCAAGACGAGCAGGATGACCCCTGCAGCGGCTCCCTCCGGCGCAGGCCTGAGCGGGGCCGCGGGCGCAACGCCGGTCAGGACGAGACCAGCAACTGCTAGCGTGCCCGTCAACGCCACGGTCAATGCCCTGGGACCGAGGCGCCACCGACGCGCCGCGCTCACGAGCGCCGGGCCAGTCCGGGACGTGTTGCTAGCGCTGGTCACGTCACATCCCCGTCGTCATCGACCGTCTCGTGTGTACATCGGCAGCCCGGAGATGGGTCTGCAGTGTTGGGTCAGCTCCAAGCGGCGCCGGACCAGCGTGCGCGTTCCCACCTGGCGTCGCTCCAGCGGGCCCGCGACCAGCGAGCCCGGTCCCAGGACACGTCCGACCAGCGGGCTCGGGTCCAGGACGACCCGCTCCAGCGGGCTCGGGCCCACCCGTTCGCGGTCCAGCTGTCGCCGCTCCACCGGGCCCGGTTCCAGGTTCCTCCTGACCAGCTGAGCCCTTGTGCTGACTGCTGTGCCCAGGTGGCCCCGTCCCAGGGGAGACCCTGGATGTCGACCTCGCCGGAGAGTTCATCTCCGGTGTCCGAGTCCACTAGGTTGGCGCCACCCCGGGCCGCTTCCAGGGAACCCGTGCCGCTGGCCGGCGTGTAGTTCTGGGTCGCCGCGAGCAACGTGTTGGAGGGCGTCCTGGACGTGGCCGCCTTCTTCACCGCCTCCAGTGCGTCCTTGACGTCGAGCTGGCCGGCGCCACTGTCCAGGACTGATGCGTTCGGCATCGGCGTGGCGGTTGAGACCAGTGCGGCCTTGACCTGGTCGGGGGTCAGCTGTGGGTAGGCCTGCAGCAGCAACGCGGCCGCACCGCTGACGACCGCCGCGGCCTGCGAAGTGCCGGAGCCGCGGAACAACCGACCGCTCACGTCCCCAACGATCCGGCCCTCCGGGTTGTTCAGATCGACCGATGAGCCTGGGTCGCGCAACGCCACTACCGAACGGCCAGGTGCGAGCAGGTCGACATGCCTAGCCGTGGTGCCACGGGAGGAGTAGTCCGCGACTACCGGGTGGCCCCAACCATCTGCCTTCCCTCTAGGGTCGCTAGAGCCGACCGCGATCACGTAGGGGTCGATCGCCGGGTCGGTCAGACCGCCCGCTGCCGGGCCACCGTTTCCACCGGAGACCACGACCACGAGCCCCCGGCGCCATGCGTTCTCCGCCGCGGCGGACAGCGGGTCGATCTGGTAGGACTGCAGCGATGCCGTCCCGAAGGACAGGTTCACCACGCGTACGTTCATCCCGTTGTCGCTGCGGTGCTGCGCCACCCAGTCGAGGGCCGCAATGACCTGGCTGACGTCGGTGCTGCCGTCGGTGCTGGCCAGCTTCAGCGCGAGCAGCTGCGCGTCTGGTGCCACCCCGAGCTGCTTGCTCGCGTCGCCCTTGGGTTCCCCCGTCTTTGAGTCAAGCGCCACCGGGTCCTGGGCGGCGATGATGCCGGCCATGTGTGTGCCGTGCCCGAACGTGTCGTAGTCCAGGCTGACGTCGCTGTTGGCCTCAAGAGAAAGGTCAGGCCCGCGGACAACCTTGCCCGGCGAGTCCAGCCCGGGAACGGCGGACACGCCGGAGTCGAGCACGGCGACTGTCACGCCTCGACCGGTGACCGCCCGCCCCGCGGCGTCCTTCTGGTGCCACACATCGCGGGCGCCGATGGCCTTGGTGATGGTGTAGAGCGATCCGGGGTCCTTCTCGGCAGAGTTCCTGCCGTAGAGATCCAGCGCCTCCCTGTCCGCTCCCTTGTCGCCCCAATCGGTGCCGACGACCTTGACGGGCTTGGACGCCCCGGCGTAGGCGGGCGCGGCGACAAACGCGCTCGTACCCACGGCGAGCGACACCGCCAAAACGACCCAGCGCTGCGGGCCCTTCCACACGACACCCATTTCCCCACCCCTCACCAAACGTGACGGTTCGTCACGCGATGGAGCCAGTATCGTCAGGTCAATGCCTAGTCAAGAGAAGGTAAAGCCGCTATCACCCGATTGGCGCACCCTGCACTCGCCAGGTGGGTGAGGTTTGGGGCGCAAGGCGCGCCCTCGACCCCTCCGCCAGCCTGACCCGGCCCCGGGGGTCGCCAGTCCGAGTTGCGCAACGGCCGCCGCGCCTGATCTGACGGTGCTAGCTGCGTCGTGTGACCGCCAGGGTCACTTCAGGCCACTCGCTTTCGTGCCGTTGCGGGACGCCGGAAGCCGGCGCAAAACTAGGGGGCTCGTCGCACACTGCCCCGGGTAACCCTCCGCCGGACCCAACGGAATCCTTAGTCTGAGTCCGCGGTCGCCACTGGCGCACCGCGCAACCGTTGTGAAGCAGCCCGCGGCAGCCGGTAGCGCCCGGCTCCTCGGGGGGTAGGGCCGGTCGCTACCGGGCCTGTAGCGCGCGCGAGATGACCTACCCGACGGCTTTCGGATAGAGCACCAACACATGCAGGACCGCACAGAGCCACCGTTCGATCGACGTGTCTAAAACGAGTCTGGACGGTCGCGCGGTTCGACTCATGGGCCGCAATGCTCGATGAGCAGGAGAGCCTTGCGCGGGCATCCTGCGATGGCCTTCCTTGCCTGCCGCTCCTCTCGCGTGGTCAGCGTGTCGCCGGCGATGATGGGATAACCCCAGGAGTCGGCGCGGACGACGTCGGGCGCGAGGTGGGCGCACATGCCGATGCCGTCGCAGGTGACGGGGTCCACGACCAGGCGACTGCCGGGCGCGCGCTTCCTCATGCCAGGACCGTCGTGCGGAAGGGCAGTATTCCCGGAGCGCGTGAGCCGGCGCAGGGCCGACCGCGACGGTGTGCGGCGCAGTCGTCGCCGAATACCTGCAGGGCCGAGGTGATGACCCGGACCGCGCCGTCCGGGTGATGGCATGCGCCGCGCCCGGACACCTCCGCCGACCAGCGCTGCAGCCGCCGCAGGTCACCGCGACTTGCCCGCCCGCGGGCGAGTGAGACGACGATCTCTGCCAATGCAGGCAGGCCGAACAGGCATGGCCCGCACTGACGGGCCCCGCTGTCGGCCAAGAATCTGGCTATCCGCGCAGTTTCTGTGAGGCCGCACCGGTCGGTCGGCAACGGCACAAGAACTCCAGCACCCAATGACGTGCCGGCGGACCGCAGCGTCGGCTCGTGCACTGCGAGGTGGGCGGCTTCAGCCCACGGCAACCACTGCCCCCCGTACCCACCCATGAGCACGGCCTGAGGCGACTCGTCCGCTGACCAACCCCCTGCCCGCACCGCATCCACGATCCGCCAGGTCTCGTCGGCCTCCACGACGGTGCGATGCCCGGCAGTGAAAACAGTGACGAGACTGGTTCGCCGCGCACTCGCGGGCCCGAAGCGAGCCAGAAGCCCAATTCTGGCCAGCGTGTCTACGTTGTGAACTAGCGTGGGCGCTCCGCTGACCCCACCGCTCGTTGCATGCTCCAGGGTGAACTGAGGCAGCGCCGGTCCGCCGGCGAGCGCGCGCACGATTGCGCTCGACTCGCCGCTGACATAGCTGGACGGGCCACTCACCAGCCGGACCACCGGCTCGTGCAGCGTCGCCCGGCGCTCGTGCAACGCCTGGACGAGCCTGCCGTGCAACGGGTGACCGTCACCGTGGGTCCAGAGCACGAGGTCGCGTGCCTCGACAGCCTCCGCAACGCAGACGAGGCCGTCGAGGACAAGGTGCGGGCGTTGAACGAGCAACGCGAGGTCTTTCGCGCTCGCGGGTTCACTCTCGGCGGCGTTGGCGACGACGACGGCGCTGCGCCCGCTGCTTCGTACGCCGTCGCGTGCTGCACGCCATTTGCGTGCAACGGGAAAGTGCCCACCTCCCCGGCCGGTCAGGTCGAGCTCGTCGAGGGCGTCGAACAGCGATTCGTCGGCGACAGGTCGCGGGCCAAGACGGGCGAGGTGCGACGCGAGGGTTTGTGCGGCCGGCAGAACGCCGGGCTTGTTGTCGGGGAACACGACCGACTTGTCGAGCAGGGCAAGGTCATCTCGCCGGCCCGGTCTGAGAGCGCGCACCTCGAGCGCCGCGACTCGTCGTCGGACATGCCAGACCATGGCGAGGAAGACACTCGCCAGCCGCGGACCGTCAATGGGCTTGTGAGCCCGGTGCGCTGTCAACCGGACCCGATCACCAACATCGGTGCTTCATCAGAGCGTAACCCGATGGCGGCATTACCGAGCGGACCGACGCACGCTCATGCCGAGGTCAGCGCGCTATCGTCGCCTGCTTCACAGGCTGAGGGATGAACAGGGAGGTTGCGGTATGGGCGTGCTGAAGGCCGTCGTCATCGACTGCCACATGGCGCCGGAGCTGGCGCACTTCTGGGCAGGCGTCATCGACGGCTATGCCGTGCGGGCGTACGACGACGCCGAGATCGCGCGACTTGCCTCGCTCGGGTTCAGCCCGGCAACCGATCCGACTGTCGCAGTCGACGGGCCGGGACCGACCTTGTTCTTCCAGGAGGTCCGGGAGGGCAAGACATCGAAGAACCGTGTTCACTTGGATATCGAGGTTTCCGACCGCAAGGCGAAG
>Ga0105245_10005089_pt1 | contig 11563 bp, 5 predicted proteins | sample KBSM54metaG_FD_81523 | JGI IMG/M metagenome (GOLD analysis project Ga0105245, IMG submission 81523) | Miscanthus rhizosphere microbial communities from Kellogg Biological Station, Michigan, USA - KBS M5-4 metaG | ecosystem: Host-associated > Plants > Roots > Rhizosphere > Soil | place: Michigan...
AGTTCCCGGCGCTGTTTAAGCGCATCCGGCGCCAGGTCCCCACCCGCTTGGTGTTCCTGGACGCCGACGACGCCGCGCTGATCCGCCGTTTTAGCGAAACTCGCCGCCCTCATCCGCTGGGCACAGGCCAAAGCGTGGCGGCCAGTGTTCGCCGTGAGCGTGAGCGTCTCAAGCCCATCCGCGCACTCGCCGAGCCCATCATCAACACCAGCAAGTTCAACGTGCATGAGCTGCGCGAGACCATTCACTCGACCTTCGGCAGCCAGCGCCACTCCTCCACCGGCATTCTGGTGCACATCAACAGCTTTGGCTACCGCCACGGGGTGCCGGCCGATAGCGACCTGGTGTTCGATGTCCGCTTCCTGCCCAACCCCAACTACATCCCCGCGTTTAAGAAGCTCACCGGGAAGCATCCCAGCGTGGCGCGCTATATCCGGTCATTTCCTCAGAGCCAGGAGTTTATTGAGCGCATCTCGGAACTTCTGATCTACCTTCTGCCGCACTATATCGAGGAAGGCAAGAGCTACCTCACCATTTCTTTCGGCTGTACCGGCGGGCATCACCGCAGCGTCATGATCGCGCACGAGCTTCGTAAGCGATTGAGCCAGGCTGGATATCGCGTCAAGGAAACGCATCGCGACGTTACCAAGAAGATCTAAACGGGAGTGGCTGGAAACCAACGGCACCGGCGCCTTCGCCATGGGCACGGTCGGCGGGGTGAACACCCGGCGTTATCACGCGCTGCTGGTGGCGTCGCTCAAGCCTCCCACGGAACGCTACGTTTTGCTCTCGCGCTTTGAGGAAGAAATCATCGTTGGCGATAAGACATTTCCACTCGGCTGCTGCCAGTATCCCGGCCTTCTGGTGGATGGTGGCAGTCGATTTCTCGAAGACTTCGTCGCCGCGCCCTGCTCCACCTGGCGCTACGATCTGGGGGGCGTCGCGTTCGAACGCCAGGTGTATCTGGTGCCGGGCCGTCAGGCCGTAGTCGTTCGCTATCGCTGTGATCACGCTGTAACGCTGCGAATCCGGCCTTTTCTTGCGTATCGCGACTACCACTCGCTGAGGCACGCGGACGGGTCTCCGTACGCAGGTTTGCCGCCTCTGGAATTTCGGTCGAAGGCCATATTCACCGCCGATCCCAAGTGGTATTACAACTTCGAGTATCTGGACGAGCTTGATCGCGGCCTGGATTTTCGCGAGGATCTGTTTACACCGGGCATCCTGACCATGGACCTGGTTGCGGACATCTGGACGCCGATTTGCGCGTCCATCGACGGGTCCGAGGCGGGTTCTTTTCAATGTGCCCCCCCCGCGGCCAAACGCGATCCATTCTTAGTCCGCCGGGCCGATGGTAAACCCACCATCATCGCCGGCTATCCCTGGTTCACCGACTGGGGACGCGACACCATGATCAGTCTGCCGGGGCTGTTAATCGCTCCGGGGTTGCTGGATCAAGCCCGCGAGATCATCGAAAACTTTCTCCAGTTCCGCAGCCAGGGAATTATTCCGAATCGTTTTCCCGACACCGGCGAAACGCCCGAGTACAATACCGCCGACGCGACTCTGTGGATGTTCCAAGCCGTTCGAGCCTGGCTGGAGGCAGGCGGCGACCACGCATTCCTGCGAGGCACCTTCTATCCGGCGGCGAAGGAAATAATTGCGCGACACCAGACGGCCCTTGATCCTGAGGATCGCCTGCTAAGAGTCGGCCCGCAATTAACCTGGATGGACACCAGGTTCACGCCGCGCTCCGGCAAGCCCGTCGAGATTAACGCGCTATGGCATGGGGCGTTGTCACTCATGGCCGATTGGGCGCAAACACTGGATGACCCGGCCGCGACTGAATATCGAGCCCAGGCGGACCGTGTTCGTGACAGCTTTCGTGCGAAATTCTGGAACCCGCGGCGTGAGTGCCTGTACGATCTCTTGACGGACGAAGGGCCCGTGGCCCAGCTCCGGCCAAATCAGATTTTCGCGGTCAGTCTTCCGTTCGGGCTGTTGGAACAAGAGCAGGCGCGGGCCGTTGTCCGTATCGTCGAACGCGAACTGCTCACGCCCGTGGGATTACGAACTCTCGAACCCGCCGATCCCGATTACAAGCCGCGCTATGCAGGCTCGCCCGACCAGCGCGACGGCGCCTATCATCAGGGCACTGCGTGGCCCTGGCTGCTGGGTCCGTTTATCGATGCCTACCTGGCCGTATTTGGAAAAACCGCGGAGAGTCTGTCGCATTGCCGCGGCCTGGTCGCAGCGCTGGAAGCGGCGGCGGCCCTCGATGGATGCGTCGATTCCATCGCCGAAATCTATGATGCTGACGAGCCTCGCTATCCGCGCGGATGTCCGGCGCAGGCCTGGAGCGTGGCGGAAGTGGCTCGCGTCAAAGCCCGATATTTCTAGATCCGATGAAAGCTCTTCAAAATGTCGCGGGTGGCATACCGCAGCGCGATGGGGCGTCCGTGGGGACAGCTCATGGGGTACTCGGTCGCAGCCAGGCTCCGCAGCAGCCAGTCGATCTTGGCGGGCTCCAGATGGGTGTTGATCTTGATGGCCGCGCGGCACGCGATGGAGGCCGCCATGGCGCGGCGCACGTCGTCGAGCGAGGCTTTTCGCAATTCGCGTTCCGAAATCTCCAGGATTTCGAAGATCACTTTGTCGATGTCGGCCGCGGGCACGCCCGCCGGCGCCGATTTCACCGCGATGGTGCGATTGCCGAACGGTTCCGTCTCGAATCCCAGCGCGTCCAGTTCTTCGGCGATCCGCGCGTATTCGATCTGCTGCCCCGCGCTCAGGCTGATCACCAGGGGCACCAGCAGCCGCTGGCTCTCCGTGCCTCCGTTGGCGCGTTGCGCCAGAACCTGTTCGAACAGGATCCTCTCATGGGCCACATGCTGGTCGATGATCCACAATCCGTCGCGCCCGGCGGCGATGATGAAGCTTTCGTGAATCTGGCCGAGCGGCCGCAGATCGGTGAGCGCGTCCAGGCTCTCCGGAGCCAGCGGCTGGGCATCCGGAAACAGCGGCCCATGCGTCTCGGGTACGGGAATCTTAGAGGCACCCGAGGGACCCGGAGCGTCGAAGTCAAACCTTGGCTCGGGCGAAACGGGACGCCGCAGAACAAATTCCGGAAGCACCCCCGCATCCGGTGCGCTCACGGCAGTCGCGGCGATGGCGACCGATGGAAAGCTCATGCTCTCGATGCGCTGCGTGAATTCCGAATAGGGCAGCTCAGCGCCGGGCTGCGGAGGAGTGGGCGCGGGAATATTCGACGCCGGCCTTTGCGCCATCAGGATGTCGCGCACAGTATCGCGCACGAAATCGTGGACAATCGAGCCGTGACGAAAGCGCACCTCGGTCTTGGAGGGATGCACGTTGACGTCCACTTCTTCCGCGTCGCAATCCAGGAACAGCAGCGCGAAAGGATAGCAGGCCGCGGGCATCAGGTTGTGATACGCGGCAGAGATCGCGTGGAGCAACAGGCGGTCCCGAATCAGGCGGCCGTTGACGAACAGATAAATCGAATTGCGATTGAGCTTCTGCACCTGCGGGCCGCTGACGAATCCTCGCAGCCGGAAGCTGCGCGTCAGCGGATGTTCTCCGGGCGGAGCGTCCGCCTCCAGAGGCATGTTCAAGTCCCGATGGCGATCGCCCAGGTCCAGAAGATCGTCCAGAATGCGGCTGCCGAAGACTTGGAACACGCGCTCGCGCAGGGTCGCGACTGGGGTAACGCTCAGCAGCTCGGCGTTGTTATGCCGCAGCACGAACGTCTTGCCGGGATGCGCCAGGCTGTAGTGCGTGACCAGGGACGCGATGTGCGCGATTTCGGTCTGCTCCGACCGCAGGAATTTCTTGCGCGCCGGAACGTTGAAGAACAGGTCGCGAATGGTGATGACGGTCCCGGCGGCCAAGGCCGCTTCGTCGCACCGCAGCAGCTTTCCCCCGGCAATCTCGACCGAGGTGCCGGACTGCTCCTCCGGCGAGCGCGTTTCCAGCAACAATCGCGATACCGAGGCGATCGACGGCAGCGCTTCGCCGCGGAATCCCAGTGTGGCAATGGACAGCAGATCCTTCACGTCGGCCAGCTTGCTGGTGGCATGCCGCTCAAAGGCCAGCAGGGCATCATCGGGAAGCATGCCGCAGCCGTCATCGGCCATGCGGATCAGCCGCCGCCCGCCGGCTTCGACGTCGATGCGAAACTCGCCCGCGCCCGCGTCCAGCGAGTTTTCGAGAAGCTCTTTCACCACGCTGGCCGGCCGCTCGACCACCTCTCCCGCCGCGATCTTGTTCGCAACGGTGTCGGAGAGAATGCGGATACGGCCCATGGAGGAGTGTCTTACCTATTGTAGGTCCTGCTGGCATTTACTTTCGTTTGACGGGCTTGCGCCGGAGATCTCCGAGGTGTAAAATTCTCGGGACGCTGTTTTTGGGGTTTCGATCTAGGTCTTCTAGAAGTTACTGGACGCTAAAAGGGGAAAACGTATGAGGCTCGCTTTCGTTGTCGTTTGCTGTCTGCTGATCGCTATGACTGCGGTTGCGCAGAGCGATCGGGGAACCATCACGGGAACTGTTTCAGATCCTGCCGGCGCCGTTATCGCCAACGCGCCTATCCAGGCGAGGAATGTGGACACGGGAGTGGTCTATGAGGGTGCCACCTCCACCACTGGCAACTACACGCTGGCCCAACTGCCTGTCGGTAGCTATCAGGTCACGGTGGCCGTATCGGGGTTTAAGAAATACACCCGCTCCGGTCTTACGGTTCAGATCGCACAAACGTTGCGAATCGACGTCACTCTGGAAGTGGGCGCTACGTCCGATTCCGTCACCGTCACCGAAGCGGCCACGCTGCTCAAGACGGAAAGCGGTGAGCTGAGCCATAACGTGGAAGCCAAGAGCCTGGATGAGCTCCCCATCCTGGGAATCGGCGGCACGCTCTCTGGGAGCGCCGGCATTCGGAACCCCTATTCCGTCGTGCAATTGATTCCGGGAACTACGTTCATCCCCAACTCGCTGGTTCGCATCAATGGCACTCCCGGGAACTCCCAATCCTTCCGGATTGAAGGTCAGGACGCGTCCAACACCGGCACGCCGGGCGTTCCCGCGCAAACCCAGCCGGGTGTGGACGCCATTCAGGAGATCGCGGTTCAGACCAGCAATTTCGCCGCGGAATATGGGCAGGTGGGCGGCGGCGTGTTCAACGTCACGATGAAATCCGGCACCAACCAGTTCCACGGTTCCGCCTACGACTACTTCGTGAATGAAGTCTTCAACGCGGGAAATCCCTTCACCAACAATCCTGCCGGAAATCCCCGGGCTCGTGCCCGAAGGAACGATTACGGTTTTACCGCGGGCGGTCCGGTCTGGATCCCGAAAGTCTATAACGGCAAAGACAAGACATTTTTCTTCTTCAGCTGGGAACAGTTTCGCGAGACCACCGAGGTCAACAACCAGTTTCAAACCATCCCGATCGCGGCATATAAGGCGGGCGACTTCACGTGTGCCCTCCCCGGCAATTGCGCCCCCGGTACGCCCCACGTCATCGGCAACGATCCTCTAGGCCGGCAAGTGCTCGAAGGAATGATTTTCGACCCTACCACTGTACGAACCGCGGGTGGCGTGCAAGTGCGGGATCAGTTCCCTAGCAATAAGATTCCTCTGACCAGCTTCGATTCCGTCGCGGCAAAGATCCAGGCTCTGTTTCCGTCGCCGATCGGTCCCACGCCGAACGGCCTGACCAACAATTATCTGCAGGCCTATGGAACCCACCGAACCACCGAGGTCCCCTCCATCAAGGTCGATCAGACGATCGGCCCGAAGGGGAAATTGTCGTTCTTCTATCAACGTACGAAGACCGCGAATCCGGATGGAAATACCATCTTTGGCCGGTCAGACGGCTTGCCCGATCCCATTACCGAAGCCCTCGGCACATTTCAAAATGCTCCGCTCTACCGTCTGAATTACGACCACTCCTTGTCCCCCACCATGCTCTTGCACCTGGGAGCCGGCTATCGCAGCAACTACTTCCTGGTTCCATCTGTCACCCGGACCGGTGAAATCACGAATTACGACGCGGAAGCGAAGCTCGGGCTGAAGGGTGGCATGTCGCACACTTGGTTCCCGACCATCTCCGGACTGCTGTCGACCAATGGCACAGGCGGCATGAAGACGATCGGTTCCGAGGCCGGCACGAACCAAGTCACGCAGAATCCGACGTTCAACGCCAACCTCACCTCGGTCAGGAGTAACCATACCTTTAAGTTCGGCTCAGAGCTTGGGATTCAGGGATATCCTCCCAAGGTGAACGGGAACACGCTGGGCACCTACACCTTCAATGCGGCTGAAACGGGCCAACCCTTCCAATCCGTTCCGGTGGGGGGCTTTCTATCCGGATTCGGCTATGCCAGCTTCCTCCTAGGCCAAGTGGATACGGTCAGCATTTCCAGGCTGACCACTCCCCGCATGGGCAAGAAGCAATTTGGTCTGTACGCCCAGGATACTTGGAAAGTAACCCGCAAACTGACTCTGGATTACGGCCTGCGGTACGACTACTCGACGTATCTTCGCGAGCAATACGGCCGCGCCCCGGAGTTTTCGCCTACCACTCCGAATCCTGCGGTTGGCGGAAGACTGGGCGCCGCGATTTATGACGGGAACTCAGGGCCGGGCCGCTGCAACTGCGATATCGCGCACAACTATCCTCTGGCGTTCGGCCCTCGCTTTGGGGTCGCGTATCAGATCAACCCCAAGACTGTATTTCGCGCGGGCTTTGGTATCGTCTATGGCGGTACCGCCACCAACAACAATTCCGCTTCCGGTTTGGCCGGATCGTCGGCGACGACTCCGCCGTCCAGCTTCGGCTTCCCGGTAACGACTTTGGCTGCCGGCTTCCCCACGGCCTACTATCCGCCTCTCTGGCCCAACACGAATGCCGGCCAGTTCCCCACCTCCGCTCCGAATCCTGGAGTATTCGGCGGCGCGTTCATGGATCCGAATGCCGGCCGTCCGGCCCGGCAGTACCAGTGGAGCATTGGCGTACAGCGCGAAATCTTTAAAGACATGGTTGTGGAAGCTTCCTACGTCGCGAATCGCGGCGTCTGGTGGCAGGCCCCGGCATTGCTGAACCTGAATGCCAACACGCCGGGCAGCCTGGCGGCCTATGGGCTCGATATGAACAGCCAGGCCGACCGGACTCTGCTGAGCTCCCAGATCGGATCGGCGGCCGTGATTGCGAAGGGCTTCAAGCTTCCCTACGCCGGTTTCCCCAGCACCCAGCTTCTGGCCCAAGCCTTGCGGCCGTTCCCCCAGTTCACGAATATTCCCGTGTACTGGGATCCCCTGGGCAAGAGCTGGTTCGACTCGTTGCAGATCAAAGCCACCAAACGCTTCTCGCATGGGCTGTCCTTCCTGAGCACCTTTACCTGGTCGAAATCGCTCGACATCGGTTCTGAGATCGGCGAACCCAATCCGGGAACCACCGGGAACGCAATCTTCAACGACGTATTTAACCGGAACAGCAACAAGTACCTTTCGAGGTATGACCAGCCGTACCTGTTCAACATCTCTTTGAACTACACCACGCCTTCCATCCACGAGAATAAGATCTTGTCGTTTGCGATGCGGGACTGGACCTTCGGCGCGTTCCTGCAATATTCTAGCGGGACGCCTATTCCGGTGCCGTCTGCGAACAGCAGTCTCAATAACTACTTGTTCCAGGGCTCCAGCTTCGCCAACCGCGTGCCGGGGCAGCCCCTGACAACGGTGGATCTCAACTGCCACTGCTACGATCCGAATGCCACGTTTGTGCTGAATCCGAAGGCCTGGGTGGATCCGGCGCCGGGTCAGTTTGGATCTTCTGCGGGTTACTACAGTGACTACCGTACGCAGCGGCGTCCTATCGAGAACATGAATCTGGGTCGGACCTTCCGGATTAAAGAAAGAGCATCGTTCAATATCCGGATGGAATTGACCAACGTGTTCAACCGCGCGTTCTGGAGCGATCCAACTGCGGCCAATGCGAATGCGGCACAAACCAGGCTTGCCAATGGCAACACGTCCGCAGGCTTCGGTAAGATCCTCACCACCACGCCAACTGCGTTCGGCAGCGTCGCAAACCTGTTGCCGCGCCAGGGCGTAATCGTTGGACGATTCACGTTCTAGAGATCGAACGGATTCGAGCGAAAACGGGGCAGGTGACGAAATGTCATCTGCCCTTTTTAGCTTGTTGAGGATTCAGCGGCCGGCAGACCTATCTTTCGGATAGTTGTATTGACCTCGAAGCTTCGCAAGCTTACAATCCTTGGAGCGGTTGTGAGGGTTTCTTCCTCCGAGGACCTTCTAGCCGAACGGGGATGAGCGGCGGTCCGCATCGAAGACCGCCGATCCCTGTGAACCGGATTTTCAGTGGGCGAGTGGCAAACCCGCTACCGAAATAACCGGACTCCGCTGGTGTGTTACACTCCGACGCAATGCCTCCAGACGCTCCGCTGGCGCCTATGCAGGCATCGGTGGCCGATCGCACCAGACGGCGCGTGAATCGCCGCTTGATGCCGTTTCTCTTCCTGCTGTACATCGTGGCCAACCTGGACCGCGGAAACGTCGCGTTCGCGGGTCTGCAGATGGGCCGCGACCTGCGATTCTCAGATGCGGTTTTCGGCTTCGGTAGCGGCATCTTTTTTCTCGGCTACTTCCTGCTGGAGATCCCCGGGACCGTTATGGTCGAGGTCTGGAGCGCCCGCAAGTGGATCGCGCGGATCATGCTCAGTTGGGGCGTCGTCGCCGCCGCCACTGCCTGGGTGCAGACTCCCGGCCAGTTCTACTCGGTTCGCTTTCTGCTGGGGCTGGCGGAAGCCGGCTTCTTCCCCGGCTTGATCGTCTATCTGAGCCACTGGTACCGCGCCCAGGATCGCAGCAAGGCGATCGCGATGTTCATGGCGGCCATCCCCGCGGCTCAAGTGATCGGGGGACCGCTCTCCGCTCTGCTGCTGCGCGTGAACTGGCTGGGATTCGCGGGCTGGCGCTGGCTGCTGATGCTCGAAGGTGTGCCGGCGGTGATCCTGGGTGTCGTGACGCTGTTCTACCTGACCGATCGTCCGCAGCAGGCCCGTTGGCTGAAGCCAGACGAGCGCGAGTGGCTGGTGGCTGAGCTGGAGGCCGAAAAGGCCGCCAAACCTCCCCATGTTTCGATCTGGAAGGCGCTCAGGAATCCCGATGTCCTGCTGCTCACAGCGATCCTGTTCTTCGGACTGACGCCGAACTATGGCTTGAGTTTGTGGCTGCCCCAGGTGGTCCAGCGCCTGTCGCAGCGCGGTGTGTCCGAAGTCAGCCTGCTGTCCGCCGTGCCGTACTTGCTGGCGATCCCGCTTATGCTGCTGACCGGCTGGCATTCCGATCGCTCGGGAGAGCGAAGATGGCACACGGCAATTCCGCGCTTCCTCTCGGGCGCGGCGCTGGTGGTCTTCTATTTCGCCAGTGACCAGGTTTGGCTAAGCCTGGCGATGCTCACCGTTGCTACGGCCGGATTCTATTGCGCCCACCCCGGGTTCTGGCCGTTGCCGACACGCCTTTTGGGTTCGACGGCCGCGGCCGCGGCGATCGGCATGATCAACTCTCTGGGGAATCTGGGTGGCTTCGTGGGCCCGTACGCGATCGGATTCCTGAGCGGACGCACGGGCAGCTTCGGATTGCCGCTGCTGGCGATGGCAGCCTCGGCCATCATTTCGGGGTTGCTGGTGCTGTGTCTAAAACTGAAGGTGGGACAGGCGATCTTGTCGCCTGTCAAAAGCGCAAAGGGCGCGGCGCGCACGCCCGACGCTTAGAGGAATTGATCGCGCCGCGCTCCGTTTTGCGCGTTGAAATAAGGTAACCTAGCCGCTCATCGCCGACAGGAACTGCTGATTGCTGCCGGTTTTCGACAACTTGTCGATCAGCAACTCCATGCTCTCCACCGGCGACAGCGGGTTGAGCACCTTGCGCAGCACCCACACGCGATTCAGCTCTTCCTTAGGCAGCAGCAATTCTTCTTTGCGGGTACCCGACTTGCTGATATCGATGGCCGGGAACACGCGCTTGTCCATCAGTTTGCGGTCCAGATGGATTTCCATGTTGCCGGTCCCTTTGAATTCTTCGAAAATAACGTCGTCCATGCGGCTGCCGGTATCCACCAGGGCTGAGGCGACGATGGTGAGCGATCCGCCCTCTTCGATATTGCGTGCCGCGCCAAAGAAGCGCTTGGGACGCTGCAAGGCGTTGGAATCGACGCCGCCCGAGAGTACTTTGCCTGAAGGCGGAACCACGGTGTTATAGGCCCGCGCCAGACGGGTGATCGAATCCAGCAGGATGACTACGTCTTTCTTGTGTTCGATCAGGCGCTTGGCCTTTTCAATCACCATCTCGGCCACTTGCACGTGGCGCGAAGCCGGCTCGTCAAAAGTCGAGCTGATGACTTCGCCCTTGACCGACCGCTGCATGTCGGTGACTTCTTCCGGCCGCTCATCGATCAGCAGCACGATCAGCGTGACTTCCGGATGATTGGCCGTAATCGAGTTGGCGATCGACTGCAGCAGCATCGTTTTCCCGGTGCGGGGCGCGGCCACGATCAATCCGCGCTGGCCCTTGCCGATGGGAGTCAGCAGGTCCATCACGCGTCCGGAGTAATTGTCTTTGGAGGTCTCCATCTTCAGCCGCGCCTGGGGATAGAGCGGAGTGAGGTTGTCGAAGAAGATCTTGTTGCGGGCTTCCTCGGGTGGCTCGAAGTTGATGGCGTCAACTTTGATCAGCGCGAAGTAGCGTTCGCCTTCCTTAGGCGGACGAATCTGGCCGCTGACGGTGTCGCCGGTGCGCAGATCGAAACGGCGGATCTGCGAAGGCGAAACGTATACGTCGTCCGGACCCGGCAGATAGTTATATTCGGGGGCGCGCAGGAATCCGAAGCCGTCCGGCAGGCATTCGAGCACGCCTTCGGAGAAAATCAGCCCGCTCTTTTCGGCCTGCACCTGCAGGATCTTGAAGATCAGCTCCTGCTTGCGCAATCCGGCAAAGCCCTGCACGCCCAGATCCTGAGCTTTCTCATTGAGCTTCTGGATGCTCATGTCCTTGAGCTCCACCAGGTCGAGCGCGTTGCCGTTCTTGCCGACGTTGCCTTGAGCGCGGCGGCGGTTGTCGAACATCCGCCCGCTGGGCTGCGGAGACGGCTCCGCCTTTTTCGCTTCGGCGGCGGGCTCCTCAACGGTCGCGACAGGGGCTTCAGACTTGGTTTCCGCGGGCACGGCGGCTTCCGCGGCCGGGGCTTCCACAGGCGCGGGCTTAGGCTCGGCTGCGGCCTTTTCGGCGTGCTTCCGGCCTCTACCGCCCTCCGGTTTCCCTTCCGGTTTGGCGTTCTCCGATGCGGCCTCCTGAGAAGGCGGCGTTACTGCGTCATCTTTGTTTTCGAAATCGCTTGCCAAATTTCCCTCACTCCCCGGCCGGTTGTGGCCGAGCATTCGAGCATTTCTCCGGAATAGCAACTGCGGAGTTCGCTCTGGCTTTGATGCCTTTCTTTTTGCGTCTTGAGCTTGTCAATCTTGGTGAC
>Ga0105245_10005090_pt1 | contig 11563 bp, 10 predicted proteins | sample KBSM54metaG_FD_81523 | JGI IMG/M metagenome (GOLD analysis project Ga0105245, IMG submission 81523) | Miscanthus rhizosphere microbial communities from Kellogg Biological Station, Michigan, USA - KBS M5-4 metaG | ecosystem: Host-associated > Plants > Roots > Rhizosphere > Soil | place...
GAGTTCAGGACCGGGGACGACGACCTGAGGTGGCTGGCGATGCGGATCTCGATGCTCCCCGGGGACTTCGAGGTGCTCGGGCCGCCAGAGCTGATCGACGAGCTGCGGTCGCTGGCCTCACGCCTGAAGCGCGCAGCGGGCTAGTGGATGGCGAGGGGCAGAATCGAACTGCCGACACCACGATTTTCAGTCGTGTGCTCTACCAACTGAGCTACCTCGCCAGGGGCGCTAAGGCTAGATGAATCGGATCGGGCTACAGGTGCTTCTCGTAGCCGACCATCGGCAGCCGAAGCTCGCCGCTCCACTGCTCCCTCCCGTCCAGCCGCCAGCCGCAGCGCTCGTAGAAACCGCGGGCCGGAGCGCCGGTCGGCGTCCACAGGATCGCGCGGGTGTGATCCGATTCCCTCATGGCTGTCTCCGCGAGCGACAGCAGTCCGCGAGCGACTCCCTCTCCCCATCGATCCGGGTGCACGTAGAGGTGGGAGACGTAGCTGACTCCCGGGACGCGGGAACCGTCCTCCCCCTGCTCGCGGGCGGGGCGCCAGGACGCGAGCGCGACTAGAGCCGCGTCGCGGTCCACTGCCACCCTGCTCCAGCGGTCGTCCTCGCGCAGCCGCAGATGCCACTGCGCCTGGGTGCGCTCGAGGCCCGGCGGGCGCCAGAACCGCGGCGCCCACTCTCTATATGTGGAGTTCCCGGTCAGCATCAGAGCCGCCATGGGGCGGGCGTCGCCCGACCGGGGCGCGCGGATCTCGAGCTCGCGCCCGAGCGCGGCGGTCATCGCACCTGCTCGGCGCCCCGGAGGGCCAAATCGATCGCCACCTGCGGCTCCGACGCCACCTCGATACCCGGGCCGGCCTCCATCGCGCCGGGCCCGCTCACCGTCCAGCTCTGAAGCGCGACCACTGTCCGGCCCAGGGCACGCGCGAAGGCGATCTCGGACAGCGTCCCCCACTCGCCGCCGACCGCGATCACCGCATCCCCGGACGAGACGACCGCGAGGTTGCGCGCATGGCCCACGCCGGTTGCGACGACGTGCGTGCAGTACGGATTCGCGTCGGCCGTCTCGGTGGTGGGCACGATGCCGATCACGGTGCCGCCTGCGGACGCAGCGCCCCGCGACGCCGCCTCCATGACCCCGCCCAGGCCGCCGCACACAACCACGGCTCCCACGCGCGCCAGGCGCTCACCCACGTCGCGCGCCAGCTCCTCCGCCTCCGGATCGGGTGTGCCCTTGCCGATCACCGAGATCTGGGCGGGGCGGGTCATCGCGCCTCCTCGCTGAGTCTCGCCAGCATTCCCGCCATCAGCTCCAGCGCTCCCTGCTTGTGGAGGGGCTCGTTCAGATTTCCGCACTTCGGGCTCTGCACGCACGAGGGGCAGCCGCTGTCGCATGGGCACTCCCCCACCAGCGTCGCCGCGTCGGCGAGCAGTAGCTCGAACTTCTCGAAGCCGCGCCGCGCGAGGCCGACCCCGCCCGGGTGGCCGTCGTAGATGAAGATCGTCGGCCGGCCGGTCTGGAAGTGGACATTCGTCGACAGGCCGCCGATGTCCCACCGGTCGCACATCGCCAGCAGCGGCAGCACTGCGATCTGGCAGTGCTCGGTGGCATGGAGGGCTCCGAGCTGGACGTCGGGCGGCAGCGACTGCGGGCCGGCGAGCTCGTCCGGGAGCACGTACCAGAGCGCCTGCGTCGGGAAGTTGGTCTCCGGAAGGTCCAGCGCGACCATGTCAATCACCTCGTGGTCCGTCAGGCTCTTGCGCTGGTAGGCCATCACCTGCTCGGTGACCGACACCTCGCCGAAGTTGAGCTCCACCCCGGCGACGTCACGGCGCTCGGCCACCTCCTCGATGAACACCTCCGTGTCCTTCTTGGGCTGGGTGTAGAAGTCGCCGTCGAAGGCGTCGACCGCCGCCCGCCTTGCCTCGATGTCGAGCTCACGGACCTCGTAGGAGCGACCCAGGTGCAGGTAGACCGCACCGGGGTGCACGGTGGTGAACGCCCGCTCCGCCTCGACCGCCCCCAGCAGCTCGCCCGAGTCCCGCTCCACGATCGCGACCGAGTCCGGCGAGGCCGAGCGCAGCGAGATCTCGGCGGCCGGGAAGTGCGGTCCGCGCGGCAGGTAGCGGCCCTCGCGTCCCCGCCGGAGCTCCCCCAGGCCCACCAAGGCCTCGGCGCGCTCCCGCCAGCGCGGCCCGAGGAACTCCACATCGGACTCGCTGAGCGGGATCTCGTAGGCGGCGGCGAGCATGTGGGCGAGCTGGATGCGGTCGTTCTCGTGATCGATGATCGCCGCCTCCACCGGCCGCTCCAGGAACTCGTCCGGATGGCGGCAGAAGAACTGGTCGAGCGCGTCCTCGCCGGCGATGTAGAGGGCAAGCCCCTCGCTCCGCCGGCCCGCGCGCCCCCACATCTGCCGCAGGCTGGCGACGGTGCCCGGGAAAGTCACGCAGATTGCAGCGTCCAGGTAGCCGATATCGATTCCGAGCTCGAGCGCGTCCGTCGCGACGACGGCGAGCAGGTCGCCCCCGGCGAGGCGCGCCTCGATCTCGCGGCGCTGCTGGGGCGTGTAGCCGGCCCGGTAGGGGGCGATCCGCTCCGCGAGCTGCGGCCGCCCCAGCTCCTCGAGCCGCATGCGGGTGAAGCGCTGGATCAGCTCGATGCCGCGCCGGCTGCGAAGGAAGCAGATCGTCCGCATCCCCTCGTCCACCAGGTCGGCCAGGAGCTCCGCGGCCTCCGAGAGAACCGACCGGCGGGTCATCGATCGCGGGTCGATGACCGGTGGGTTCCACATCCCGATTCGGCGCGGGGCGCGCGGGGCGCCGTCCGAATCCACCAGGCGGAACGGCTCCCCAACGAGGCCCTCGGCGAGCTCGAGCGGGTTGGCGATCGTGGCCGACGCGAGCACGAAGCGCGGCTCGGCGCCGTAGCGGCGTGCGACTCTGCGCAGGCGCCGGAGCACATTCCCGACGTGCGAGCCGAAGACGCCGCGGTAGGTGTGCGCCTCGTCGACCACGACCCAGCCGAGGTTCGCGAGGAAATCGCCCCAGCTCTTGTGGTGGGGCAGGATCCCGACGTGGAGCATGTCGGGGTTGGTGAGGATCAGGTTCGAGCGGCGGCGGATCTGCGGCCGGTCGTCGCGCGGCGTGTCTCCGTCGTAGATCGCGTGGCGGAGCTGGCGTAGCCCGAGCTCCGAGAGCTTCCTGGCTTGGTCCTGCGCCAGGGCCTTGGTCGGATACAGGTAGAGCGCTCGGCGGCGGTCGTCGCGCGCGAGCTCGTCCAGCACCGGGAGGTTGAAGCAAAGAGACTTGCCCGACGCGGTCCCGCTCGTGACCACGACGTTTCCGTCCCGCGAGGTCTCGAGCGCCTCCAGCTGGTGCGAGTAGAGGCCCGCGATGCCGCTGCCCAGGAGGGCCGCGTTGAGGTCGGGGGCGATCCAGCCGGGTATCTGGACCGTCTTGGCCTCCGCGCCCGGTTCCAGGCTCTCGGCGACGAGACGCCCGTTGGCGCGCCCGGGCTCGATCGCGCGGGCCCAGCCCGCCTCCGTGGTGGCGCTAGCGTCCATCGGCGATCGCGGCCGCCACTCGCATGGCGTCCAGCGCCGAGCGGTCGTGGAGTCTCACGACCTCCGCGCCGGACGCAACCGCCAGCGTCGTCGCCGCCGCGGTGGCCCATTCGCGCTCCGCCGCGGGCGCCCGGTCCTCCCACGAGCCGGCCAGGAGCGCGCCAAGGAAGTCCTTCCTCGAGAGGGCGACGAACAGGGGGCGCCCGAGGCGGCGAAGCTCGCCGATGCGGGCCAGGATCTCCACGTCGGCACGGACGGAGAGGTCGAAGTCGAACCCCGGGTCGAGAGCGATCTGGTCCTCGGCGATGCCTCGCGCGAGTGCGCTCTCGAGCCGCTCGGCGAACCACCCGATCAGGTAGGCGACCGGGTCGGCGTGCTCCAGAGGCTCGCGGTCGACGCGTGGCGGGCCCTCGATGTGCATGAGGACATAGCCGCAGCCCCGCTGGCCCACCACCTCGAGCAGCTCGGGGTCCGCCCCGCCGGAGATGTCGTTGATCGCCACGGCCCCCGCGTTCAGCGCCCGTTCGGCGACCTCCGCGCGGAAGGTGTCGGCACTGATCGGCACGCCGGCCGCCCTGACCAGGCCCTCGATCGCCGGAACGAGACTCGCTGCCTCCTCCTCGACGGGTACCGGCTCTCCCGCCCTCGCCGCTACCGCACCGACGTCGAGCAGGTCGAAGCCCTCGGCCACCAGGGCGAGGCCGTCCTGGACCGCGCGATCGGGGGTCCCGCTGCGCGCGCCCTCGAAGAAGGAGTCGTCGGTGACGTTCACGATCCCGGCCGCGAGCGGCGGCGGGAACTCCAGCACGCGGTCGGCCAGGCGCCAGCGGGTCACCGCCACCTAACTTAGGGCCTTAAGGCAGCCGCGGGCATGTACGGTGCGCGGCCGTGGCGCTTCGCTGCGTGTACACGGACCTCGACGGAACCCTCCTCGGCCACCAGGGCTCGCTGTTTCGCGACTCGGAGGGAGAGTTCTCGCTGCTCCAGGCCCGGATGCTCGAGGCCTGCCATCGGGTCGGAGCCGAGGTCGTGATCATGTCGGGCCGCCGCGAGGCTCAGGTGATGGCCGACGCGCGCCTCCTCGGCCAGACGTCCTACATCTACGAGGCCGGCTGCGGCGTCTTCATCGACGGCGAGCGAACCTTCCTGACGGGAGATTGGGTCCCGAACGACGACGGCACTCCGGCCGAGAGGATGCTCGCCGAGGGCATCCCCGACCTGCTCTTCGAGCGCTTTCCCGGCAGGCTCGAGTGGCACCGCCCGTGGCACCACGACCGCAAGCTCTCCCATCTGTTCCGGGGGAAGGTCGACGTGGAGGAGGCGAACGCCCTGCTGGCGGAGCGCGGCCATGATGACCTCCGCTTCCTTGACAACGGGGCGATCTTCCGGCCGGTCGAGGGCCTCGACGAGGTCGCCCACGCGTACCACCTGGTCCCCGGTGGGGCGAGCAAGGCGAAGGCGGTCGGCTTTCACATGCGGGCGCGCGGCTACGAGCCCGAGGAGTGCATCGCGGTCGGTGACTCGCTCGAGGACCTGGACTCGGCGGATTTCGTGGGCCGCTTCTTCGTCGTCGCGAACGGACCCGAGCGGGACCCGGCGCTGCGCGAGGCGATCGGTGGGCGCCCGAACGTCACCGTGACCGAAGGCAGAAACGGCGACGGCGTATACGAGGCGGTCGTCTCGACGCTCGCCGAGCGCGGCTAGGCCGGCGCCGCGGTCTCCTCGTCCCCGCTCGCCAAGGGGAGCGCGTAGAACGCGGCGACTGCCCCGCAGATCGCCAGGCTGACATACGGAGAGAGGACCGCGAGGATCGTGGCGGCGAGATAGGGAAGCAGGCCGGCGACTCCCCGGGTGATGATCGTCCGGCGGGTCGCGGCGTCGATCGGCCCGGCGAGCAGGTGGTCCTTGCGAAACAGGATCGTCCAGTTCATGGCGGCGAAGACGACCGACATCAGGAGAAACGAGCCGGCATAGATCGCCGCGGCAAGCGTCTCGCCCTCCGACTCCTTCAGGTACGCCGCCATCAGGGCGGTGGTGAACGGCAGCAGCCCCACGCACAGCAGCAGGAGCAGGTTGAGGATCAGGATCTCGTGGTCGATGGCCTTGATCCTGCGGAGCATCGCATGGTGGTTGATCCAGATGATCCCGATCGTGAGGAACGAGACCCCGTACGCGACATAGCTGGGCCACTGCGAACCGAGCTGCTGCGCCAGGTCCGCGGTCGTGCTCGGATCCGGCACGTGGATGTCGAGCACGAGGAGCGTGATCGCGATCGCGAACACGCCGTCGGAGAAGGCCTCGAGGCGGCCCGGGCTCATGCGGAGGGGTTCGCCGGGTCGGCAAGGGCTCCTGTCGCGCCCCATAATCGAGGGCGAACGTGACGCTGCTCGAACGGGTGCGAAAGCTGTGTCTCGCCCTCCCGGAGGCCTTCGAGATCGAGGCCTGGGAGCACCCGACCTTTCGCGTTGGCGGCGGCCGCGGAAAGATGTTCTGCATCGCCGCCGAGGACGGGTCCTCGGTCAGGGTGAAGGCCGACCCGATCGAGCGCGAGGCGCTGCTCGAGCAGGGCGATCCGTTCTACATGCCCGCCTACGTCGGCACGAAGGGCTGGGTCGGGGTCCAGCTCGACGACCGCGCCGACTGGGTGGAGGTCGCCGAGCTGATCGCGACCAGCTACTGCCTGATCGCCCCGAAGCGGCTCGCGGACGCCGTGACCGAGCCCCCCTCGCTCGGTTCCTGAATCCGCCTAGTTCTTGACGAGCTTCTCGTCGAAGCTGATCTTCTTGCAGCCGGCCTTGTGGAGCTGGTAGGTCCCCTTGGCCTCCGTCTTCGAGACGAACTTGCCGTCGATCGTCACCCGGTACGTCTTGCTGAGAGTGCCGCCGTCGGGAGTGTTGACGGCGTTCTTCTTGTCCCAGGTGAACTCGCCCTTGGCGTTGATCGGGATTGGGAAGACGACGGCGAAGGTGAACTTCGGCTTCCTCACGTCCGTGCAGCGACCGTGGAACTGGTTAATCGAGGTCGGAGGCTTGTTGACCTGCAGGCAGTCGTACTTGCCGCAGTAGTTGCCCAGCGGCTTTGGAGTTGCCCCCGAGGCCACCCCGGCGATTGCCAACGCGCCCACGAGCGCGAGACCAACCAGGGCGACGGAAAACTTGTGCATGAGAATCTCCGTTTCTCATCCCGGCGAACGCCGCCCCGACAACGAGCCCGCCTGCTCATCAGTTGCTGCGAGCTTAGATCAGCTGGCGGGTGAGCTGCTCGAGGAGCTGGACCACGTGGACGTAAGGACGACCGGTGGCGCGCTCCATGCCGATCTCGCAGGTCCGGTTGGTGGAGACGTGGGCGTCGAAGGTGCGTCCCTTGACCTCGGCCGCCTCCTCCTGCGTCGCCGACGCGGTGAGCTCCGGGTGCAAGAAGCCGCGGTCGCCGGCGAACCCGCAACATGCCGCCGAAGGCGGCACGAAGACGTCGTCCGCGAGCGCGGCCGAGAGCTCTCGCAGGCGGCGGTCGATGCCGAGGTGCCGGCCCGAGCAGGTTGGGTGAACCGCGACCGAGCGCGCCTTCGCGACCTCCAGATTCGGCAGCAGCCGGTCGCGCGCCCAGTCGGTGGCGTCGATGACCTCGAGCTTCGCATGCCGCTCGGCGTTCTCCTCGCTCAGCGCATCGCCGAGCTCGCTCGTGATGCCGTGGGTGCACGAACTGGCGTCGATCAGGACCGTGAGCTGACCCTCGTCGGTCCAGCGCCAGAGCCTGTCGACCATCTTGTTCGCCATCCAGGCGTGACCTTCGCCGTAGCCCTTGGAGCCCCACGGAACCGCGCAGCAGTTCCCGGCCACGTCCGGCGGGATCCACACCGGCAGCCCGGCCCGGGCCGAAACGGCGACCATGGCCTCGACCACGCTCATCTCCGGGGCGCCGTTGACCTGCTGCGACGTACCGAACATCCGGTTTATGCACGACGGCACGTAGACGGCCGCCGCCCCCTCGCGGGCCGTGTCGGGAAGGTGGGGGGACGCCGCTCTCGGCATCCCCGGCCCCCACTCCGGCATCAGCTCGGAGCTGACGAAGCGGCGCTGCGCCCTGGTCACGGCTCGGAGCGGGCCGTCACCGAGCGCCCTCGACACGCCACTCCCGGTTCGAAGGGCCATTCGCGCGGCGCGCTCGAACCCGGCCCAGCGCTTCGCGGCCTTCAGCGCGGATCGCTCCGCCTTCTCGTCGTGCTCGCGGTTCCGGAAGTCCTTGATCAGCTTGCCGGTGTCGATCCCGACCGGGCACGAGAGCAGGCAGCTCCCGTCAGCGGCGCAGGTCTCGATGCCGTCGTACTCGTACTGCTCGATCAGCACCTGCTGGAGCCGCGAGCCCTGGGGCTGTCGCGCCATCTCGCGCCGGAGCACGATCCGCTGGCGCGGCGTGGTGGTGAGCAGGCGGCTCGGGCACACGGGCTCGCAGAAGCCGCACTCGACGCAGGTGTCGGCGACCTCCTCGATCGGGGGGTTCGCCTTCAGGTTCTGCAGGTGCGCCTCGGGGTCGCGGTTGAGGATCACGCCCGGCCCGAGCACGCCGTCGGGGTCGGCGAGCTGCTTGATGCGCCACATGAGCTCGGTGGCCTTGGGGCCCCACTCCCGCTCGACGTAGGGGGCCATGTTGATCCCCGTGCCGTGCTCGGCCTTGAGCGAGCCGTCGAACTTGTCGACGATCAGGTCCACGAGGTCGTTCATGAACGCCTCGTATCGATCGCGGTCCTCGGTGAGCGCGAAGTTGGGGGTGAGCATGAAATGGAGGTTCCCCGCGGAGGTGTGGCCCGCGACGCCGGGGAGGAACCCGTGCTTGCCGAGGAGCCCCTGGATGTCGGTCGCCGACTCGGCGATGCGCTCCGGCGGCACGCACACGTCCTCGACGATCAGCACGGTGCCCGGCGACCGCAGGCGCCCGACAATCCCGTGCAGGCCCTCGCGGGTCCGCCAGTACATCTCCGTGAGCTCCTCGTCGCGCGTGAAGTCGGGGCCGCGAATCGTCTCCCTGCCGGCGAGGGCCTCCAGGGCCCGCTTTTCCATGCCGTCGAGGTCGGCCGGATCGTCCGACCGGTACTCGATCAGGAGCGCCGCGGACTCGGGCGGGAGCTCGCGCCAGTACTCGGGCGTGCCCGGGATCGAGTAGCTCGCCGCGATCAGGGCCGGCGCCACCATCATCTCCACCGCCGTCGCGCCCGCGGCCACCAGGTCGGGAACGGGCTCGACCGTCTTGTGGATGTCGGCGAAGTGGACCCAGGTCGTCGTCGTGTGCGGCAGGAGGGGCACGGTGTCGAAGACGGCCTCCGCGACGAACGCGAGCGTTCCCTCGGAGCCGACCACGAGCCGGCGGAAGATCTCGAGCGGGGTGTCCCCGTCGAGGAACGCGCACAGGCGGTAGCCCATGGTGTTCTTGATCTGGAACTTGCGACGAATTCGCTCGGCGAGCTCGGTGTCGGCCCGGATCTCGTCGCGGATCTCGGCCAGGCCTCGAGCGAGCTCCGGCTCGAGCTCGGCGAACCGCTTCTCGGCACCAGGCGCTGCCGTATCGATCGTCGTCCCCGACGGCAGCACGAGCGTCAGCGAGCGCAGCGTGGAGTAGGAGTCCTGGGTCGTGCCGCAGCGCATGCCGCCGGAGTTGTTGGCGACCACGCCGCCCACCGTCGCGAAGTCCGTGCTCGCCGGGTCCGGGCCTAGGCGGCGGCTGTACGGCCTGAGGACGCGGTTCGCGTGGCCGAGCGCGGTGCCCGGCCGCACCCTCGCCGCGGCGCCGTCCTCCTCCACCTTTGCGCCGGTGAAATGGCGGCGGACGTCGACGAGGATCCCGTCACTCTGGCCCTGGCCGTTCAGGCTCGTCCCGCCCGAGCGCAGCGTCACGGGGATGCCCTGCTCGCGGCCGAAGCGGAGCACCTTCGCGACGTCGCCGGCGTCGCGCGCCTCCACCACGGCCTTCGGGAAGAGGCGGTAGGGGCTGGCGTCGGAGGCGTAGCGGATCAGGTCCAGCGCCCGGCTGCGGACGCGATCGGCCCCGAGGAGCGACTCCAGCTGGGAGAGAAGGGGCTGTGGCGTCCCCGACGCGATCCAGTCGGGTGCGGGGCCGGTGTCCGGGTCGGTCGACTCCGGGGCGATCCGCTGGACGTCTGGCTGCAGGAGGGGCACGGCGAAAGTCTTGTCTTAGAAGAGAGCCATTCCCGGCTCGACTCCCACCTCGATCAGCTCCGGCTCGCTCGACGCGATCGCCGGCGCGAGCTCGGAGCGGAGCTCATCGAGGCCGCCGACCCTCCGCGCCTTCACCCCATAGCCGGCGGCGATCGCCGCCGTGTTGAGCGCCGGGAGGTCGAGGCCGGGCGCGCCGGTCACCTGCTCGGTGCCGGCGAACCACTTGAGGATCGCGTACTCCTCGTTCCGGAGCACGAGGAAGGTGACCGGCACCTTGTAGGCCGCGGCCGACCAGAACGCCGTCACCGCGTACTGCACCGAGCCCTCCCCCATGACGCAAACGACGGGCCGGTCGGGCTGGGCGAGCTGGACGCCCACAGCCGCAGCGAGGCCGAACCCCAGTCCGCCGCCGGCGCCGAAGAAGTAGCTGCCCGGGCGCGAGAGCCGCAGCTGGTTGCGGAGCGCCATCGTGCTCGAGGGCGACTCGAGCACCACGATGCCGTCGTCGGGGAGCGCCTGCCCGAGGGCCGCGTGCACCGTGGAGGGGCTCAGCGGGTCGGACTCCGGCGGCGCCTGAGGCTCGCCGAGCGGTTCGGGGGCCTCCCTGTCCGACTCCGGGACGGCCTCGACCAGCGCCTCGACGGTGAGCTTGACGTCCGCGACGATCGCGTCCCCCATCGGCGCCCGCGCCGCCTCGTCCGGGTCGCTCGTGATCGCCACGAGCTCCGTGCCATCCGGAAGCAGCGGCCCCGGGATGTTCGGGTAGTACGGGAAGACCGAGGTGCCGAGGGTGAGCACCAGGTCGTGGCCCTCGAGCATCTGGCCGAGCGGGCCGATCGCGGGCGGCAGCGTGCCGCGGAAGTTCGGATGGCCCTCCGGGAAGCCGATCCGGCCCCCGCCCGGCGCGGGCGTCGCCCACACGGGAAGGCGCTGGCGCTCGGCCAGGGCGACCGCGGCGTCCCATGCCCCGCTTGCGTCGATGTCGGGACCCGCAACCATCGCCGGGTTCCTCGCCTTCGCGAGGCGATCCGCCAGCGATCCGATCAGCTCCGGATCGGCCATCGCCCTTCCGCTCACGGAGCGCGCGATCGCACGTGCGACGTCGCCGTCGTCCACCTCGGCGGTCCAGTCGTCCATCGGGATCGAGACGAACGAGGGCCCTTTCGGCGGCAGCGAGGAGACGTGGACCGCACGCGCCAGAGCCAGTGGCACGTCCTCGGCGCGCGGCGGCTCGTAGCTCCACTTCACGAACGGGTCCGGGACCCGAATCGCGTCGCGGTTGGTGAGGTTGGCCTGCAGCGTGATCATCGCCCTGACCTGCTGGCCCGCCGTGATCACGAGGGGTGACTTGTTCGCCTGCGCGTTGAACATCGCGCCCACCGCGTTTCCCACTCCCGGGGCGGTGTGCAGGTTCACGAGGGTGGGCTTGCCCGAGGCCTGGGCATAGCCGTCCGCCATCCCGACCACGACAGCCTCCTGCAGGCCGAGCACGTACTCGAAGTCATCCGGGTAGGAGTGCAGCATCGGCAGCTCGGTCGAGCCCGGGTTGCCGAACATCGTCGTCATCCCGCGGGCGCGGAAGAGGTCGAAGGCAGCCTCACGTACGGTCGTCACGGGTCCCGGCAACCTATCCGAGCCGAGCTACTTCGGGGGTATGTCGCGGCACGGTCGCAGGGTCGAGGGGTTGGTGCCCTCCGACAGGAGGGTGCGATGGATGAGCACCGCCAGCCCGATGGCGGAGGCGATCACAGCCCAGAGAATCAGGAGCCGGAGGATCATGCCTAGTCGAGGCGCGGCGCCGCGGCGCGGCCGCGGATCCTCACCAAC
>Ga0105245_10005093_pt1 | contig 11560 bp, 6 predicted proteins | sample KBSM54metaG_FD_81523 | JGI IMG/M metagenome (GOLD analysis project Ga0105245, IMG submission 81523) | Miscanthus rhizosphere microbial communities from Kellogg Biological Station, Michigan, USA - KBS M5-4 metaG | ecosystem: Host-associated > Plants > Roots > Rhizosphere > Soil | place: Michigan...
TCAAGGCGTCCTCGGTGGGGACGGGCGTCAAGCAGTTGACCTATAGCGGAACTTACAATGCCAATGGCGTCGTTGGTATTCCGTTTAGCGCGAGCACCTTCGTGTTTTTGCCTTAATCGAAGAAAGGATTGAAGGCTCCGCGCCGCTTCAGCTTGTGCCTTCCAGTGGCAAACGGACAAAACACCGGACAACCAGTTATAGTTTCTGTGCTATCAATGGCCTGGAAAGGTCTGCAAAACCTTTATTCATCGGTTCGACTCCGATCCGCGCCTCCAACAACTTGCAGAGGCGGATTTCGTCTGCGCCCCAAGCCGACGCGAATGTCACGACGGCGGTAGTAATCCCTAGCGAAATTACGATCTGGTATACTTTCGGGCAAGCGGAGCAGGATCGTCAGAAGCTCCAAAGACCTGCCTTCCGAAAATCCACACGGATGCAGTGCCCCACGTGCAAATCCGAAACCTCTTCAGAAACCGGACGGTGTCTGCTCTGTAATGCGCGCCTGTCGGCTGAAGAAATCGCCACCAGCTTCATGCCCGATCCCCTGGCAACCAGAGCCATGGTGCCTGGGGAAGGCCGGGCGGGTACCGCGGCGACACATCAACCCGTGGGGGCATCGGGGTTTGCTGAGCTAACGGCCGGTGCCATCCTGGGCGGGCGCTACGAAATCATGCAGACGCTGGGCCAAGGCGGCATGGGCGCTGTTTACAAGGCCCGGGACCGCGAAGTGGACCGCGTAGTTGCCCTTAAGGTGATTCGTCCCGAACTGGCGAATCAACCCCAGATCCTGATGCGCTTCAAACAGGAACTGATCCTGTCGCGCCAGGTGACGCACAAGAACGTCATCCGCATTTTCGATCTCGGGGAAGCCGACAACATCAAGTTCATCACCATGGAGTTCGTGGCTGGCCGCGACCTTCACTCTCTATTGGGCGACAGTACTCCACTCACCCTGGAGGAGAAGGTGAAGATCGTGATTCAGGTCTGCCGAGCGCTGGAAGCGGCGCACGCCGAAGGCGTAGTACACCGCGATCTAAAGCCGCAGAACATCATGGTGGAGAACACCGGCCGGGTCGTGGTGATGGATTTTGGGATTGCCCACTCCATGGAGGAGTCGGGCGGCACCTCCACGGGGATGCTGCTGGGCACACCGGCGTATGTTTCGCCCGAACAGGCGAAAGGTGAAAAGATCGATCCGCGTTCGGACATCTACACGCTGGGTATTGTTTTTTACGAACTGCTCACGGGGAAAATCCCTTTCGAATCCGAAACCGTCGTGGGACTCCTGGTGAAGCGCCTCCAGGAGCGTCCGGTCCCCCCCGTGGAGAGAAATAAAGACATACCGCAGGCGCTCAGCGATATTGTCATTAAGTGCCTGGCGGTTGAGAGGGAACAACGCTACCAAACCACCAAGGAAGTAGAACGCGATTTGGAAGGCTGGCTCGGATCACCCGCCACCTTCCGAACCGCCATGACGACGCATGCTCTGGAGCAGCGGCTGGGCAAAACCCAGGAGGGCCAAGTCATCGTCACGCCGGGCATGGCGATGATGGCCCGGTCAAATGCCTGGAAGTGGATCACCATCTCGGTAGCGCTGGCCGTTGTGCTCATCGCCGGAGTGTTCGCGGCCCTGCGCCTGCTCTCCAAACCTCCGACGCCGCACTCGCCGGTGACGGTCATAATAGCTGATATCAGTAACCATACCGGCGACCCGATCTTCGACGGCACGCTCGAGCCCACGCTCAAACTGGCGCTGGAAGGCGCGAGCTTCATCAGCGCCTACGACCGCACGAGGGTACGCGATCTGGGCTTGCCCACCGTGACGGGCAAGCTGGATGAATCGGCCGCCACCAAGATCGCCTTGAATCAGGGCCTGGGATTGGTCGTGTCCGGTTCCCTGCAGCAGTTGGGTGCCAATTACCAGTTCTCGCTCAAGGCGGTTCAAGCCGTGACGGGCAAGGTCCTCAAGAATTTGGAAACAACGGCCGCCAATAAAGATCAAGTGCTGTTCGCGGTGACGAAGCTGGGGGCGGCCATACGGACGGTGCTGGGCGATTCGACTTCGGAATCCGACCAGCTCTTCGCGCTCGAAACGCTGACCGCGGGCTCGCTCGAATCGGTTCACGAATATTCGGTCGCGATGGACGCGCTGGCCGGGAATAAGTGGGACGAGGCTCGCCGGCACTTTTCGCAGGCCATCGATCTAGATCAGAGCTTCGGCCTGGCGTACGCCGGCATGGCGATCGCGGCCAGCAACCGCCGCGACCAGCAGGAAGCGGAGAAGAACATCCGTGCTGCCGTCAGCCACATCGACCGGATGACGGAGCGCGAGAGACTGCGCACTCGTGGGATCTTCTACACGATCTTCGGCGATTACCAGAATTGCACGGATCAATACGGTGAATTGATCAAGCGGTACCCGTCCGACGCGATGGCGCACAACAATCTTGGAAGGTGCTACATCCGCGTGCGCAACACACACAAGGCGATTGAAGAGATGCAGCGCGCGGTGGAGATTCTGCCCAAGCGTCCGCTGTCCCGTTTCAATCTGGCTTTGTATCGCGTTTATGCCGGGGACTTCCAGAACGCCGAGCGGGAGGCACGGGACGAGTTGAAGCTAGATCCTTCCTACGCTCCCGGCTACCTCACCGTGGCGTACGCTCAGCTGGGCGAGGGCAAACTGAACGACGCTGCAAAGACCTACGAAGCGCTGACACCCTTAAACCCATCCAGCGCCGCGTTCGGTCTGGCCGACCTGGCGGTATACCAGGGGCGCTTCTCAGACGCGATTCAGATCTTGGAGAGCAGGGGCCCGACGGGTAAGTCCGAAGGCGCTGCGAATAAGTTCATCGCGGAGGCGTACGCCGAGCTCTCGCGGGGGAGCAAGGCGCAAGCGGGCGACGAGGCCCAAAAGGCCGTCGATTTGAGCCAATCCGTGAAAGTTCGCTTCCTCGCGGGGCGCATTTTGGCCGCCGCGGGAAAATCGGATCAAGCGAAGGCGATCGCCGACAGACTCTCCGCGGAGTCTGCGGTGGAGCCTAGGGCCTACGGCAAACTCATCGATGGCGAATCCGCGCTCGAAAGCGGGGATGCTCGCCAGGCGCTCGATTCGTTCAAGCAGGCGAATATGATGCTCAACTCCTGGATCGGCCATTTTGACCTGGGACGCGCATACCTCGCCCTCCCGGCGCCCGACTTGGTTAGCGCGGAACAGGAGTTCGGAGAGTGCGACAAGCGGCGCGGAGAGGCCATCGAGCTGTTTCTGGACGACGTCCCCACCTTCGGATACTTCCCGGCCGTTCACTATTACCGCGGCCTCGCGCTGGAGGGGTTGAAGAGTCCGGGAGCGGCTCAATCCTTCCAAAAGTATGTGGACATCCGGGGGAAATCCACTCAGGATCCTCTCCTCAAAGAGGTCCTCCGCCATTCTGGCACCACGAAGTAATGATCGGCTCGGGGCATCATTCGGACGCTTGGCGTTCGAATGGCTGACGAACTTGAGTTGCGGCCTAATCCTGCGCACATTTCGTGCGGTATCCATCACCTACCGGGTATCGCGACAGCCGATGTTGCTTCGCTAAATCAGGAGACCGCCTTTCCCCTTGCGAAGAAAGGCTGTCCTTCTCGGCAAGCTCCTAGTGGCTGGCCTTGACTTGATTTGACGCTCCGCTCTTCTTTGAACTGACCCTCGCAGTCACGAAGTAGAGATAGAGCTGGTTCGGCTTCGCGCTTCCGTCGCAGTAGCGGAATTGCTGACCGGGTAGGGCCGCATCGGTGCACCCTGCCGCGGGGCTGACGGTAGCGGCGAGCGGGGCCGTCGGCGTGATGCTGGGCGTGAGCTTGCATGTATCGACGGTGGTGCCCTTGGGGCAGGTGGCGCGCCAAACTTGATAGTTGGTCACTGCGCCCACGTGAGGTGGATCCCAGTTCAGATCGATGAACTGCTTGCTGGTCTGGAACCGGAGGAAGTTGGGTGCATTTCCCAGCGACTCAGCCGCCTCGCGGTCGAGCTCTCCGCCGAGTCCGCCGGCATCGCCCAGGCCACCCGCATCGCCGAGTCCGCCGGCATCGCCCAATCCGCCTGCATCTCCGAGCCCGCCGGCATCGCCCAATCCGCCCGCATCGCCCAAGCCGCCGGCGTCGCCAAGTCCACCGGCGTCGCCTAAGCCGCCCGCGTCTCCAAGCCCGCCAGCATCGCCCAATCCGCCGGCGTCACCCGAAAGGTCGTTGAAGCCGACGTCCAGAGAAAATCCCAGGATATTGCGCCGGCTACCGATCTGTTGCAGGTTGAGATTCAGCCAGTCATTCGATCCTCTATTGAGGACGGTCTTCGCGCCGCTGAAGTTTGCGTCTTGAGGTATAGGTGTATCTGCCATTCCGTTTGCGTTCCAATCAATCGGATTGGTCGCGAGAGTTGTTCCGTCGACGCGTACGGAAGCGGCATCGGTACTCAGCAGAGGTGTACCGTCGCAATGCTTTGTTGCCGGCGACGTCCCGATCATCAGATCCAGGAAATCACCGGTTGCGAGCGTGCCGAGAGGCGCATACCACCTGGGCATGTATGAGAGCAACGAAGGCGAATATCCCGGCGCAAGAGAAGGCAGGATGTTAAAGCCGCTGGACTCGCTCAAATTGGTTTCATCCAACTGCTCGAGCACCTGACCGGAATAATCGATGTGCGGGCTGCCATCGGGGAGAAGGAGGCCACGCACCTGGAACAAGTAACTCATGATGCTCTGATAATTCGGCTTGCAATTCGGCTCGGCAAGATCTCCGCCGTGCCCCAGCGCGAGGTTGTGTCCCAGCTCGTGCATCAACGTCGAGGCCTGAATAAAATCGCTGCCGACGGAGTTGTCCCACAGGCCGAGGGTGATCATCAGGTCGCCTCCGCCCACGTCGGAGACACCTGAGACGCTCCTCGGGACTCCGTTGCCGACCCCGAGGCCCCAATTTTTATAGGGGCCGCCGTCGGGGGCGGTGGTGTTGAAGGTAAATGTGGTCGGTGAGGCTCCCGGCCCGACGGCCAGGACGTTGTAGGCATTGAAGTTCAAGCCCGATCCCGCCGGCGCTCCGGAAACCGTAACTAGATTGCCGGCAGTCAGTCCATGAGGAACGGCAGTGGTCACGGTGGCGATCCCGCCTGAGACGCTGATAGACGTGAGGCTCGTATCGTTGACAATCCACTTCGGCAGAAACATCGTGTGAGCGGACACAACGTAGTGGAAGATATCTTTTCGAGTCGGATCGAAATGCGGGGGCAGAGCTGGGTCTCCATTCTTGCTGTTCTTCACCGCGCCGTTCTTGATGTAATCGAAGCCGGTCTTCCACCTGACGGTCCCCGGATAATCCGGAAAGATACACGTCGGGTCTGTCGCGTCGCATTTTATTGTTTCGTCAAGCATCTGTCCGCCGCCGATCGAACTGGCGACGCCGGTGGGTGGGAAGGGTAAAATGTAGCGATCACCGGTCTGATAATTGCTTCCCACGTCGAAATGAATGTTAATTCCCTGCTTGTTAAAGGCGTTGCCCACCAGGTCTAGAGCGGGCTGGGTCGGCAGGTGCGAATGCCCATTACCCGCCATGTAATCGATTTCGACGAAAATGTCCCGGACCGTCGGGTCCGATCCCAAGAAGGGCAGAGAGTTCCCATTGGGATCCTTCACAGGGTTCGCCGCGGTTGCGTTCTCCCACAGATCCAGCAAACCGTCCTTGTCCGTATCCTTAACCGTCGTGCTGAAAACGACCGTTGCCATCGACAGGCAATCCACGGAGCTTGGGCTACTCGGCCCGACCTGAGTTGTGATCGATTCCCCAAAGGCGGACGAACTCGGATTCGAATAGTTTCCGTCGTACTGAAGAAGGGAGCTTACATCGAACGTGAGATTATCCCAGGCAGTTCCCTGGGCTCCTTGAAACGCGTTGGTGGAGGCGACCCCCGGAACGGATTGGCTGTTGACGGTCAAAACATCTTGAAAATTCTTGTCGCCGTCGCCGACGATGTAGGTCATCTTGGCGGTTCCGGCGGCTGTGCCGGAGGATTGATAGAACCCTTTCACGGTTTGGCTGAACCCCGGGGACGGAGTCTGTTGATTGAAGGTGAATCCGCCGTCGTAGATGACGACAGATTTCAACGGTCGCTGGCCGTCCTGGTCATCCCGGTATACGACAACCAAGCTTGCTCCTTCGGTAAGGTAAGCTTGATTTCCCGTGCCGGGCGATTGAGTCCCGCCGCCGCCGGAATCCGGCAGAGATACGATTGTGAGGCCGGGACCTCCGTTCGCGGGGGTCAGATCGACGTCGTTCACCAATCGCTGCGAAAGCGGCTGGCCGTTGGTGGCGGTTTTGATGGGCAAGAACCGGAGTACGTCCGCGCGGTAGACGTAGAGATTTTGCGCCCCATTCGTTGTGCCGTTCCCACCGCCCGAACTCCAGCACGCTAAAGGTGGAAGCGGGTCCGTTCCTGTCGGGGCGATCTGCTTGCCGACGATCGGATTTCCCCGAAAGGTCCCGCAACCTACGGCCCTCGCTAATGGAGGGTGCGCGGGATCGGTTGCCTGGCACCCCGGCGCGGGAAAGGGTGAACCAGTGGCCGTCAGTGACGGCGTCAGAGTTTCCCAATACAAGTACGCGGCTACAATGCCAGCGTCTTTAGGTACCAGACGATTGCCCATAGGATCGGCCATGTGGATCGTGCCGGTCGCGAAGCCATTCGAGCCCAGTCCCCGGAGTCCAACCCCTCCGACGGCGTAGTCGCCCGTCACGAAATAGTTCTTGAAGAAATTCAACGGACCGTCCTGGCCTGCCTGCGCGGACGGAACGCTGAGCGGCAGGAGCAAAAGGGAAATGAACAGTGCCCATCCTCGAAGTGTGATGTTGTTCAATAAAAGACAAGAGGTTGTCGATAACCGGGGACGCGCTCGCCTCTGCGGGTGAATCTGGAAAGCGGCCGAAAAATCACGAGTGGCACTGATGGGATTCATCGCTCCTCCAACTTAAACGTGGCTCGTTTGGATACTAATGCTCTACGCGCAGAAACACAAGGCCACAGCTCAGCACTTCCCCGCAGTGCGGCGGACCAACCTGGTCGGCTTGGAGACTGAGGTTCTTTGGGACTACCTAGTCCCACAATAAGTCGTGCGCTCCGTAGGTGTAATACGAATCGATTGGGTTTTACATGGCCGCCTCAGTCAGCCATTCGGGGTTGCGCATTAGTGAACCTTATCGCAAGTCACCCCGACATCGATGTTCGGTCTTGACAGAGACCGGAGATAACATCAGTGCTGTCAATAACCTGGAAAGATCTGCAAAGCCTTTATTCGTCGGTTCGACTCCTATCCGCGCCTCCAATAACTTCCCAGAAATCTCCTCCTAGCTTAAAAGGTTGACAGTTCCGTTAGATCATCGCTACTCACGGGCCGTGAATGTTCCGCTTGAACTGTTCGACATGTCAACTGGGCGATCACAGCCGCGAAACATTCTGAGCCAACCGCCGGCGTCTTTTCATCATGTCTCTGGAAATCCAGATATCGGGTTAGGAAAGAGGCCGACATGAAGTACCCGTCGATAGCCCGGCTGCCGTCGCCGGACCCCTCCGGAAAAATTTATAACTCCCTGGACGACATAGCGTCCGAGCGTCACGACCTTCAGTACTTCGAGACGTTCTGTAATGTCGGTGTCGGCAAGGCGAACAGGTTTAACGGGAACATCAACTGGGTGTTGAAACCAGCACTTTCGGCTACGATACTGCCGGTGGCTCAAAGCAAAGCAGTCCGAGGCAAAGTTGCCGACCGGGTCTGGTCCGGCGAGGAGCGAAAACCTGGGTACTGAAAAGGTCGACAGGAAGATGTCCCGGGCTGGCTTCCGCGATTCAAAGGACGCCTCCCCCGCTGCGATTTCGGCTGCCGAAGTTCAGGAACAGGTGAACCACATCCTCGTCAGTCCTGAGTTCCGCCGCTCCACGCGTCTTCAGCGCTTTCTACGATTGGCTGTAGACCGCAGTCTTGCCGGTGAAATCGACCAGTTGAAGGAGTATATCGTTGGTCGAGAAGTCTTCGACCGCGGAGCTGAGTACGATCCCAGTGTAGACTCGATCGTTCGGGTGGAGGCTCAACGACTACGAAGAAAGCTTCGAGAATATTACCATACTCATGGCCGCAAGGATCCAATCCTTATTACCTTCCAATTGGGTAGTTATGTACCGGCGTTTGCGCGAGTAGCTCATCCGGAGCCAAGCGTGTTATCCGCAGAGGCGGAGCGCGTGGTGATTCTGGCCCGGCCGAATCCTCGCACCGTGGCGGTGCTTCCCTTTTTGAACCTCAGTCCCGAACCGGAGCAGGAATATTTCTGCGACGGGATAACCGAGGACATCATCTGCGCGATCTCCTCCATTCCGAAGTTACAAGTGATCGGCCGGACCAGCCTGTTCGCTCTAAGGCGGATCGAGGATCCGCACGAAATCGGCATACGTTTGGGGGCCGGCACCATTATCGAGGGAACGGTTCGCAAAGCAGGGGAACTCCTGCGAATTTCGGCCCGGATTAGCGATTCCCAAACCCGGCGCGTGCGGTGGTCTCAGGTGTTCGATCGCAAGACGAGCGATGTGTTCTCGATCGAAAATGAGATCGCTCGCTCCGTAGCCCACGCTCTGCGCGCCGTGTGGCAGCCGGAATGGATCCAGAAGGCCCCGAGCACGGAAGCGTATGTCCTTTACCTGAAGGGCAGGCAGGCTTGGAACCAGATGAGCCGGACGGGTTATCAATCCGCCATAGAGCACTTCAGCCAGGCGATTTCGCTGTATCCCGATTTTGCAGCGCCACATGCTGGGCTCGCGGATGCCTACACGTGGCTCGCGCTATGGGGGATGATGCGGCCCAGGGAGGCCTTGCTCAGAGGCAAGCACGCCGCTGTGGAGGCCGTACGGTTGGATCCGGCGTCAGCCCAAGCGCATTCGTCGCTAGCAGCGGCGAAGTTCTTCTTTGATTGGAACTGGACCGAGAGCATGGTGCTCTCGAAAAGAGCGCTTGAGCTGCAGCCCTGCTACCTGGATGGCCTTCAGATTTATGGAACCTGCCTGTTCTTCTTGGGACATTTCGAGGATGCTCAAGCATGTCTCGAAGCAGCGGTGCAATTGGATCCCCTGTCGTTCCGCATGAATCGCACCTTGGGAACTCTCTGTTATCTCCAAGGCCGCTCGAATGAAGCTGAGCGGTGGTTGGAAGCGGCCATCGCCCTCGAACCTGATTCCATGGAATCTCACTATTTGTTGGCGAGTCTGCGTCTTCAGCAGCGCAGATACGACGCTGCGCTTAGCGAGGCGCTGGAATGTCAAAAGGATCCGTCGGGCGCGCTCGGCTTGGGTATTTTAGGAGTAGCGCTGACGCGCAATGGCGACGAGGCTGGGGCCTTGTCTACTGTCAAACGTCTGGCGGAAATGTCCTCACTTGGCTACGTGGATCCGCTGGCGAGTGCGCTGGTTCACGTTGCTCTCGGTAACTTCGACTCGGCCCTCGACTGCCTCGGAAAGAGTTTGCTGGAACGTTCTCCTCACGCGCTACTTTTGAATGTAGACCCGCTGTTTGATGAGATTCGTTCTGATCCCCGATTTCAGAATCTGGTATCTTCCCTCAAGTTTCGCTGATTTGCGTCCAAAATTGCTGCGGAAAGGCTCACGCCAGAGCAACCGTGCATCGCGGCTGCGCATCTGCGGAGACCCTGCCCCGTTTCTTGTGATCCCCCATCGGACCGTAAACAATAGGGTTTTCCTGCAATTTTATGCACAGTACGGCTTGGCACGACTTCGCGGACCGGCAGTGAGCTAACGGTTAGCTCTCTGGTGCCGGTCGAGCCGATGCCGCATGCTGAAAGCACAGTGGCGAGGCGATGCGTGTCAGAGCCACGTTAAACAAGGCACTCTCTCCGGTATTTCCTCCGAATATCGGCGACGAGTTGACGATGTGACTCACAAGAGTGGTCTGGCGGTGACGTAACTTCAGAACAGCCCGAGACATTTTGCTTCATCAGTAGACATATTTTTTTGTGCCCGCGATGTTTCTCGCTGGGCATTCACCACAAATAAGGAAAGAGGTAACCGTAGTGAAGGTTTCGACCAGCAACGAGAGATACCCGCAGTCGAGTGAGAGGTTTTCACAGCGATCAATTCGCACGTTTTTATATATCGCGGCATTCTTTACCGCGCAGATGATGTGCTTCGCCGCGACCATCAGCGTGATTACGGCAGGTGCAACCGGAAATGGATCGACGGACGACACGGCAGCAATTCAGTTTGCCCTCAATTCGTCGGCAGCCGGCGACACACTGGTTTTTCCGGCGGGGACGTACCGCATTTCTTCGCACATTACGGTGCCTTCCAACCGAACGCTCCAAGGCCAGTCCGGGTCGATTATAAAGGGTTCTATTGGTGGTGCACTCTTGCAGGGTGTGTATGACAATACGCGCAATCTCACCATTGACGGACTGACGTTCGACGTGTCGGGAAGCTATAATGCGGACGGTATCCACGCCTGGACCGGCACGACCAACTCGCAAATTAGTTCCCATACGTTTACGACCATCTACGACGCAAGCCGCGTCGCTAGAGATGAATAAGTACTCGCTGCGGTAGTTCCTGCCGGATGTAAACAGAGGGCCGACGCATTTAGTGGATACGTCGGTTACCGATCCTGCAGCCAGGTTCACGAACGGAGCGTAGCGGAGACGCCGAAGACGCAAGCCACGAAGATCTCGAAGCGCAGCTCCAATTGATCCTCTTCGTCTTCCCGGTTCCGGGAACACGGGCCGTCGTAATGGCAAAAACTAAGACCCCAAGGGGTTTGAGAAAGGCGATAAATCAAATGGCACGGCTCAACATCCCTTTGGATCCCGCAAAGACAGGGCGGGACGCAGCTTCGCTCGAAAGCAACTTGCGCCGGATGATCGTCGGTCAGGACGAGGCGATCCAGCAGATCGTGAACATCTATCAGATGAATCTGACCGGGATGAGCGCGCCGCGCCGTCCGATCGGCAACTTTCTATTCCTGGGGCCAACCGGATCTGGCAAGACCCGAATCGTCGAGGCGACCGCGGAGACCTTGCTCAAAAACCCGCGCGCGGTAATCAAAATCGACTGCGCGGAGTTCCAGCATAGCCATGAAATCGCGAAACTGATCGGCTCGCCTCCGGGATATCTGGGACACCGCGAGACCCATCCTCTACTTTCGCAGGAAGTTCTGAATCAGGACCACACCGATACCATCAAGCTCAGCTTTGTGCTTTTTGACGAGATCGAGAAGGCGTCAGACGCCGTGTGGAACCTGCTGCTCGGCATCATGGACAAAGCAACGCTGACACTAGGAGACAACCGCAAGGTGGATTTCTCTCGTGCGATGATCTTCATGACCAGCAATTTGGGCGCTTCGGAGATGAGTACCCTGATTCGCCCCCGCCTGGGGTTTCACGCCGCGGTAGCGCGTGAAAATACAGCCAATGGCACGGTGGACGGCGACATGGGTGGTAAGCTCGCCCGGAGCGGCATCGAAGCAGCGAGGCGCAAGTTTACGCCGGA
>Ga0105245_10005095_pt1 | contig 11558 bp, 10 predicted proteins | sample KBSM54metaG_FD_81523 | JGI IMG/M metagenome (GOLD analysis project Ga0105245, IMG submission 81523) | Miscanthus rhizosphere microbial communities from Kellogg Biological Station, Michigan, USA - KBS M5-4 metaG | ecosystem: Host-associated > Plants > Roots > Rhizosphere > Soil | place...
TGCGCCCGCAGCAGAAGCTCAAGATTCAGACTGATCTCGTAAAAGGCAGCATCACCGAGGCCGGATCGCAGGTCAACAAGCAGTAAGATCCGTCGGCCCAGAAAAGCCGCGCGGCAAGCCCATATTGCTCTCGCATGCGGCCAGTTTGAACACTGGATTACTCCTGCGCGAGTCGGTAGAGTCTGTAGCCTGCAACTAAGATCCAGGCCGTGGCAAAGAGGGCATTCATGATTGATGGACGCTCAGGACGTCTCTGCAATCCGGGTTCTAGTAGTGGAGGACTTCGAACCGTTTCGCAGGTTCATTTGTTCAAAACTGGCAGAAGACCGCAAGTTGCGGGTCATCGGCGAGGCGTCAGACGGGTGAGAAGCTCTACACAAAGCCGAAGAACTGAAACCGGACTTGGTTTTGCTGGACATCGGACTCCCGAAAATGAATGGGATCGAGGCCGGACGACAGCTTCGCAAACTTGATTCGAAATCCAAAATAATCTTCGTAACTCAAGAATCCTCTGCTGAGGTCGTACAAGAAGCTCTCAGTTTGGGGAGCTACGTTTGGAAAGCTAGCGCAGAATGCGACCTCTTGGCCGCTGTGGAATCCGTCATCTCTGGAAAGTGTTTCGTCAGCAGCAAATAGGCGAATTTCGTCATCATCCTGCAAGGTCAAGTCCTAGGACCAAGTGCCCAGCGGTCTCCATATCTACCAATCGCACTAAGCGGCGGGCGTCGCTATTAGGGCCTTTCTTTGGAGCCTAATGCCGCGAGGCGCCTGACTACATCCTTACTTTGCTTCGCCTGTTTTCGGCGCCGACGATCCCTAGCCCGCTTTCGCTCCAACAGCCCTTCTCTTGCTTCTCGTGCATCTCGGTCACGGCGAGAATCGTTCATGGTGCTCTTAGACACAAGATGATATTACCGCGTCAGAAAAAAGGCGGCTAACGTCACGCGAAGTGTATTTCCGCTCCGGCAAGGCCCGTCTTCTTCCATCCCGCGAGGGCCACACTTGCCTCTTCGTTTGAATTGTGGCAACTAACTTCCCACCCAGCGGCCTTCCATAGCAACGCATCCGCGACCGACATATACATTATCTTGAACTCGCACTCGCCGTTCCGCAGGACGTAGTAGTTGTACGTGGTTGAGTTCGTCTCAGTTGTTTTGTCCATTTTGTCGGGCCAAGTCTTCAAATTGAGCGGCTGAAGGACTCCTCACGGGGAACAATGTGGGGAGGGAGTCTACGCCGCAACGAGCAGCGACGAATCAATAACACCGTGCCTCTGGTAGCGCAATGTTTCCTGCTCATCTAGTACGCGATTCAATTCCTCTACAAGAACGCTTAGTTTCTTCGAGTCCATTTCTACACTTGCTTGTTCGGCAAGATGCCGCCAATCGGGTTTCGGGGTCATGAGACGCCTTTCACTAGCCTCCCGAGCATAGCTGAGGTTTCAAACAGCGTCTGAGCAATACTGCACATTTCATCAGAAAACCCTGTAGGAGGAATCCAATCCGCCGACCCGTCGGGTCGAAACAAGCATGCAGGATGGGCGAAATTTAGCTGCACAACGCACAGAAACCGTTCAGAGCGGAGGCGAATCCCGGGCGGCAAACTTTGGTAATCGACCGGGCGATCAATTTCGACCATTTCGGGGAATCGCGACATCTTACCTTGTACTTACGAGGTTTCCCCATGCTAAACACGGAAAACAAGCACATCGAAGTTCCTGCTCACACAGCCACAAATTGGGATGCGGTTGTTCTACTGTCATTATTCCCAGTAACCGAAAAAGCAATCAGCGCGGTGATAGAGATAACCGACAAAGTAATTAATGGGAGTGCAATGTTTGACGGTTCAAGTAACAAATGTCGAGCGGCGTAAATTCGAGCGGCATTCTGTCGTTCACGACTTGTTCCGCGATGGTGTCGTTCCAATGTCCAATTTCCTAGCTTTCAGCTCCCATAGGACTGCGGTTGCACTGATTAGCTCTTCGCGTTCAGCAGAATCATTTTTGGGTAGTTCCTGCCAGCGGATGACGATGGCTTCCTTGGCAACGGCAATGAGGCGGTCGAGGCTCAGCAAATTGGTCTCGTGTATCGCCGCCTCATAAACCTCACGCCAGTGAAGAATTGAATGAAGAGAAATGCGGGAAGTCGCCATATGCGTCGCTGCTCACTTCTTCCTAGCCGCCACCGTTCCCCTGCGACCGATTTGTTTCTTCTTTCTCGTCTAACTTGCCCGATTGTATTGGTGAGCTTCTATTTTCACTACCTATTGGTATCTATTTGGTATTCCTTGGCGAACGGCATCAAATACTTTGGTCGGTCTACTTGTAGAGAGGCTGTGGAGTTTAAATGAGAACCCAGTTCTCGCCGTGCGCCCTTAGTGCGTCTTTCTCCGATATGCCTGATGCGTGTGCGATGTCAGCCAGACTTCGTGAACGGCTCCCGTCCGAGTGCTTGCGAGCGTGCTCTTGCAAGTAATCCAAAACCCTCGTGTCGATGCGATTGCCGGTTCCGCTTCGATAGTTTTATGGCGCTTCCGACGAGAATCACAATGAAGCCGCCGATTGCTGCCCAAGACTCTGCGTTCTGCAGGCCAGTCATGCCACCATATTCTCCTACGCCCTCACGGTGGGCCAGAGTCGGAAGTCGGGGTTGAACTAGGCGGTGCGCCGACGGAACATATGGTAAACGGACAGCAACAGAACGGCTCCGACTAAGGACGCAATGAAGCCTGCTGCTTGTCCTCGGTCGTACCAACCAAGAGCCTGCCCCAGAAAAGTGGCAAGAAGTGAGCCTGCCATGCCGATCATACTGGTGACAATGATCCCACCCGGGTCTTTCCCCGGCACGATGAATTTCGCAATCGCCCCAATTACGAGGCCGATGATAAGCGCCCATAGAATATGCATAGCTTCCTCCTTCATGAGAATAGGGCTGCCAGCCGAGATTACTATCGGCATGTGAATGCATGGCGGGCGGTATGACACTGTACTTGGTGCGTTCTTCGCCCATCTTTCGGTTTCGCCTTTGCTACCATTCCGTACCGTGCAGTTTATCCCCCAGCCCCTACGCTTGAAGCCTGTCCCGTTCGACCATTCTGACTACCTGTTCGAATTGAAGTACGATGGCTTCCGAGCACTCGCATATGCGCTTTCGGGTCGACAGGCCAATCCACGCCCTGACCGCAAATTCTTCCCTCAGACCTCACGGCTGGGCGATTGTCGATTCGTCCGGAGGATATCCCTGCAAGGTCAAAATTAGGGTGAGTCCCTGGCCGAAATTTGCACGTCGAACTATGCGCCTAAAACGGCTGAGCTTCTGCCTGGCTTGCACTTGGCGGCAAAGCTTGAGTTGATCTGGTGCTATGGATAGGTGAACCAGGCTCCGCACTTGTCGCACGTTCCTAGCGGCTTAAGTTTTCGAAACGTACAGATTCCTGCCCTGTTTTCCTAAACCGTTGTGCGGTCAAAAGCTGTACCGGGGTTCGAATCCCCTCTCCGCCAAACAGTCTGCGTCTCGGAGAAATTCGGGCCTAATTTCACCCCTGAATCTCGCCTAAATGGCCGTAACTTCGACTATCGCCTCAAAAGTGAACTGGAGAGAGTCTCCTCCTACCCTCAATAATGAACTCGACCCCATCCGACCCCGGGATCGCTGGCAGTCAGTCACAACGATCCAACCTGGACACCCGGGTGAAGAGTCCTGACAACTCTGACAGGTCACCAGTGGTCTCGTTATCTTTATGCTGACAAAGAAGCGTCCTGATTGAGGCTATAACTCTCGACTGAGTCGAAGGCCGACAGGTTCTCGAGTCAAAGATGATCCGTGGTCTGAATGCGGAATTGCTTACGGAACAAACGATGTGAAGCTCCCACTTCCTGTTCTCGACTGGCTAAGGCGCTACGATCGAAGCTGGCTGCGGGGTGACGTTGTCGCTGGCATCACACTTGCAGCCTACCTTCTACCGGCCGGGCTAGGCGACGCCTCGCTGGCCAACCTGCCTCCCCAAGCAGGACTCTACGCGTGCTTGTTTGGCGGGCTGGTCTTCTGGCTGTTTTGCAGCTCGCGCCACACGGCCATCTCGGTCACTTCCGCCATATCCTTGCTCGTGGGCGCTTCGCTGGGCGAGATTGCGGGAGGCGACACGACCCGGTTCAGCGCGCTGGCGGCAGGTACTGCTTTGCTCGTTGCGCTCATCGCCTTCATTGCATGGCTGGTCAAGGCTGGATCTATCGTCAACTTTATTTCCGAGAGCGTGATGGTCGGGTTCAAATGCGGCGTGGCCCTCTTTCTCGCAAGCACGCAGCTGCCCAAGCTCTTTGGCGTCCACGGGGCGCATGGCAATTTTTGGGAGAACGCGGGCTACTTTCTCCAGCACCTGCGCGAAACAAACATCACTTCACTGACTATTGGAATCGCCGCTCTGGCCGTGCTTGTGCTCGGGAAGATCTTTCTCAAGAACAAACCCGTGGCGCTGTTTGTCGTGGCGGGAGGGATTGTAGCTTCAGGCCTGCTCGGCCTAGACGCCCGCGGAGTGAAGCTGCTCGGTGCGGTACCGCAAGGGTTACCAGACATCGGCCTTCCAGCGATTCACTGGGCCGATGCGAATGAGCTGTTGCCGTTGGCGTTCGCGTGTTTTCTGCTCGGAGCGGTCGAAACGGCCGCTATTGGTCGCACCTTCGCCGCGAAACACGGTGGGCGGCTGGACGCCAACCAGGAGTTTCTTGCGCTCGCCGCGTCCAACCTTGCCGCGGGTTTGGGCCGCGGTTTCCCGGTCAGCGGTGGAATGTCGCAATCGCTCGTCAATGAAGGGGGGGGCGCGCGCACGCCGCTGTCGGGCGGCATCGCGGCGGGAATTATGTTGGTCGTGGTGCTGTTCTTCTCTCACCTCCTTCGTGCTCTGCCCCAGCCCGTTTTGGCGGCAGTGGTATTGGTCGCGGTTGCTGGTCTTTTCAAAGTCTCCACGCTCAAGCAGCTCTGGCGCGGCGACCGCCCGGAGTTTGTCGTGGCGATGGCAGCCATAGTCGGCGTGCTCGGGCAAGGTCTGCTGCGTGGTGTCATGATCGGGGCAATCATCTCGCTGGTGTTATTGATCCGTCGCGTGTCCCGACCGCATGTAGCCGTTCTCGGGCGAATTCCTGGCACGCGGCGCTTTTCCGATCGCGAGCGGAGTCCAGACAATGAGTTAGTTCCCGGCGTGCTGATCTTCCGGCCTGAGTCGGGTCTCGTTTATTTCAACATGGATCATGTGCGAGACACGATTCTGGATAGGGTGCGCGCTGAAACCGTACCGCCCAAGCTCGTTGTACTGGACCTTTCCGCTGCGCCCCGCGTGGACATGCACAGCGCGCACATGCTGGCGAGCCTGGCCGAAGAACTGACCGTAGGCGGCGGGCGTTTTCAGGCTGTCGAAGCGCGGTCATCGGTGCGCGAGCGGTTGCGTAGCGAAGGAGTAGATGCGCGGCTCGGCGGAATTGACCGGTTCACCTCGGTGGCCGACGCCTTGGAGGGCTTTCTCGGAAGCACGTAAGAAAGGCGTTACAAGTTACAGTTCACAGTGAACCCAGTGCGGCCTGCAGTAATGTGTGTTTGGTCCGTATGAACTCCAAATAAGAGTATTTTCCGCTGATAACCTGATGACCGCGGTGTAGGGGCGACTGCTTATCACACCCAATGACAGACCGATCTGCCCTGCGACCATGCCGACCTCACCGCGCGGAATCATTCCACTCCGACCCGTATCGCATGAGTCCGGCCCAGGTGATATGAACCGAGCCCGCAACCAATACACGGTGTTCAATTGTGCAGTCGGCACTTCACTGACAGATTTTACAGGTTTCAACGCTATCGCAGAGCTTGAGAATCTCCCGTGCGAAGGTCCTGCTCCTAGCTCCCGACCAGCGTGCTGCCCTCGGTGTGGGGTATGATCGCGTGATCTATGAAGGGGCACCTTGGTTGGGTTTCGAGTAAACTCGTGGGCCGAAGGGTGGTCCACCTGTTTGAACATGCATCGTGAACGGTGGGCCACCGAACCAGACTCCGGGACCGGGATCGAACGAATGCTCCTAGTTTCCTGTCGGAGGAGAACTTCGTGGCCAAGACGCCATCCACCATTAGATCCCGGCCCGCTGTCGGGAATGTGCGCACAACGGATCGCCACATATCTCGCCGCCAGATAGACGACCGGCACGCAGCCTACGACAAGGCCAGACTCTTCCGGGTAAGCGTGATCGCACTAGTCACGGCGGGTATTGCAGCGAGCATTCGCGGCAATCTCGCAACCGTTTTGCAGCATCAATTTCTCGATCCGATTGACCCCGTGCACTCGGCGCAAATGATCGGCACGGTTCTAGGGATGGCCTTTTTTGGCTTCGCTCTAACCATCATGATCGGCAGCCCGCTGCTGGACTATCTCGGCATGCGGCTGCTGCTGGGGTTTTCGTCCCTCTGTTTTATTGTGGGTACATTGGTCCTGATTTTTGCGGCGCCGCTTTCTGCCTGGTTCTCGGCTTATCGGGTGCTTTGGAGCGGGGCCCTGATCAGCGGTATCGGCTGGGGCCTGACGGAGACCGTGATCAACCCGCTGGCGGTGACGCTATACCCCGACGATCAAACCCACAGGCTGAACCTGTTGCACGCCTGGTGGCCGGGTGGTCTGATTGTCGGCGGACTGATCGGCGCCGGCCTCAGCCAACTGAATCTCGACTGGCGGCTACAAATGGCGTGCGTGCTGGTTCCCTCGGTGACGTTCGGCGCGCTTCTTTTCGGAAGCAAATTCCCACCGACGGAGCGGGTGGCGGCCGGGATTTCAACTGGCGAAATGATGAAGGAGTTTTTTCGCCCCTTTTTCCTGGTGTGGTTTTTCTCCATGTTCCTCACTGCCGCCAGCGAACTGGCGCCGGGGCAATGGGTGCAATTTGCGCTTACCCGGACGGTGCACATGCCCGGAATCCTGCTGTTGGTGTACGTGAGCGCCATGATGTTCGTGATGCGCCACTTCGCCGGACCCATGGCCCACAAGTTTTCGCCCGTTGGGCTGCTCTGGTTCTCCTGCCTGCTGGCCTCGCTTGGGCTGCTTTTGCTGAGTGTCGCCAACTCTCCGATCACTGGACTGTGCGCGGCGACGATATGGGGAACCGGCGTCTGCTATATGTGGCCCACCATGCTGGCGGCAGCATCGGAGCGCTTCCCTCGCGGCGGCGCGGTGCTTATGGGGCTGATGGGTACGGCGGGCATGTTGTCGGTCTTTTTTGTGCTGCCACAGATGGGAAAGGTATACGACTACTACAAAGCGCAGGGCGGGGAAGTGACCGCGTCGCAAATGTCTTTTCGCCTGGTGGCGGTGCTTCCGGCCTTGCTGCTGATCGTCTTTGGAGCCATCTGGCTTTACGACCGTTCACACGGCGGGTTCAAACCAGTTAGGCTCACCACTGGCGAAGAACTCGCTGAACCGGTTTCGCCGGAGCTTGCAAACCCGCAGTGAGGCGCCTGCCTCACTTCCGCGGCCATCCGGCGGATATCCGCCAAGTACAACATCACGCTAGGCAATCGGTCTACTCATTTGTTCTTGTTCAATGGGAACTTTTTCCAAGGGGGGCGTGTACTTCTCCATGCTCCGGAAGGGCTCATGATTGATTAGCAGAAGGCGATTTATGGCCTTTCCTGCCCTCGTAGGGACTATTCTTTCTTGCGCTGGCACGTTAATGGAACAACTAGCATCAAAGCTAACGCATGAGGGATGCATTTGAGCGACCGCATCTATGACCACCTCGGTAAAGGCTTTGAAGATGACGCGCTCCATGAATTTATTCGTGCGCTTGCGCAACGACCTGAATTGCGAAGTGTGGGATTCTGGAAACAACGCAACTCGAGTCTCAGAGTTGGTTGAAGTAGTAATAAGGAGTGCTACTTGGAAACATCATCAATCCGGGTTCTCGTCGTCGAGGATTCGGCGGAATTTCGCAAATTCATTTGTGCAACGCTTGGGGAACGACCGGAATTACAGGTAGTGGGCCAGTGCGCCGACGGACTACAAGCGCTTCAGAGAGCGGACGAATTGCAACCAGACTTGATTCTGCTCGACATTGGACTTCCGTCGCTGCACGGAATTGAAGTTGCTCGCCAAAGCCGCAAGCTCTCCCCCAAGTCCAAAATACTATTTGTAAGCCAAGAATCTTCTGCCGATGTGGTTCGGGAAGCCCTTGGGACGGGCGCACATGGCTATGTCCTCAAGATTGACGCGGGAAGTGAACTGCTGAAAGGGGTGAATGCAGTTCTTCGAGGCGACCAGTTTGTCAGCAGGTTTGCTAGTCATGATTTCGCTGGAGCTTCGGATGCGGTAGCCTTTCAAGAGTTCCGAACGCACGGTGCTATTGAACCACTTCGGCTCAATACGAAAACCGCCCGTCGCCACAACGTGGGGTTCTATTCTGACGATGCAAGTCTGCTAGTTGATGTCACGCAGTTCATCGGAACTGCTCTCAAGGCCAGACAGGGGGCCATCGTTGTCGCGACCGAGTCACACCAAAACAGCCTTCTGCGGAGATTGGAGACACACGGCGTGGATATTGCCGCCGCTATTGAGCAGGAGAGATACATTTCGGTGGACGCTGCCCACGCGCTCTCGTCATTCATGATCAATCGGATGCCTAACCCAGCGCGATTTTTGAAGCTCTTCGGTGATCTCATCGTGACAGTGGCAAAGGCTGCGAAGGGAGACGAAGCCCGCGTAGCAGTTTTTGGAGAATGTGTCCAACTCCTGTGGGCAGAAGGTAACGCAGAGGCGGCGATTCGGCTCGAAAGGCTCACGGATCGGATAGCCATGGAGTACGACGTGGATATTCTATGCGGCTATTGTATGGCCACTGTTCAGGGCAGGATGGACGGCCACGTTATGAAAAGAATCTGTGAGGAGCATTCAGCGGTTTATTCGCGCTGAAATCCGCAGATCGAACGGAACTGAAGCCGTGGGAAGGCTCGATTGACTTCCTTGTCGAACAGATCACCTGTAACGAGCGTCGATAGTTCTCATGCGGTCCGATGATTATCGAGCCGCGATGATCGCAAGTGGCAAGAGAGCGATGTGGGGTTTTGTGCGGAGTCTGAGGTTTGCCAGAAGACCATCTCTGCGCTTCTTCCCTAATGCATGGACCGGGTCGGTCGAGGATGTTAACTTTCTTCTGCTCCGCCCGCGCGAGTCCCGCGATCGCCAAGAGGCGCTCGCCCCCAAACATGCGTCACAAATTCCAGTCGAATAGACGACTTTGGAGCCAGTTCTGTGGACACGCCGGCGAAACATCCTTGAAAGCCAACGCGAGCGGTTTCGTCTATTCGTCTTGCTCCGGAACCGGGGTCCAGGATTTATCGGGGTTGAAGCGCTCCATATTCTTGAACTCGTTGAGGGTTTTCTGCCCAAAATCCTTGTCATAGACAACACCATCGTGACTGACGATGAAGGTCCTGACACCAGTAACGGCATATTCAGCCGGTGCAGCAACCAGGGCAAAACCCCCGATCATTACACCTTTCACCACAAACTCCATCTCGCCCAGGGGCGCTGCAGGACCTTGCCCTTTTAGAATCTTGAAGAAATAACCGTGGTACGGCTCCGAGCGGCTGGTGTAGCCCTGTTCGATGGCACGGGCGATCTTTTCGCCAATTGGACCGCCCCACGACCCATCCGGATTTTGCCAGGCCAGGCCATCCTGCTTGCCGGGAGTGCTGATGATGCGCTGCGCGTACTGATTTACGTCATAGCCCTCGTGCGGCTGGAGAGCATATTCGTGCTGCGCTTCCACATAGCCATGACAGACTTGAATGGCGTCCAATTCATTGGCGCCGATACGGCGGAAAAGAAGTTCCTGGCGCCCGGCTTTCGCATCGAAGGACCATTTGCCTCCTCTCTTCACGAGCGGCACAGGGAATGGCCAGTCCTCATTGCCTAAGAGTAGGAAAGCACGATTTCCGCTCTTCGGATCTACAGAGACGCTCTTTTGTTCGCGGGCTTGCGCAGCGAAGTCTGTGGCGTGCTGCCGGTCTTGCGCGAATTCGCCGCTAAAAATGATGTCCTCGCCATCGGATCCAACGATCTGACCCAGTGCAACCACGTCGAACTTGTCGGCCGCGTCGATTAGCGCATCAGCCGCTTGCTGCGGAGTGTCAAAGCTCTTCGCACTCGCAGTTGAGGCACTAGAAGTTGCTGCCGTTTTCAGGGCGGCGTCTTGAGCAATGGAAGAAACGGACATGCCCAGACACGCGCAAGCTACTGCGCCGAAAAGAAGATGGCAGAGTTTTTGTTTGGCAGATATTGGTTTCATTCGAATGCTCCTAGGTTCTGTTCCACAATCCAGGCCTGCTACCTGCGCCGCCCGCCGCCACCACCACGACTGAAGCCGCCTCCACCTCGTGATCCCATGCTGGAGGCGCCGCGGCTGCTGCTGCCCCGAGCGCTCGATCCGTTGTACCCCCTCGACCCCCCTCCGAAGGCATCCCGGTTTCCCCCACCGCTGCGCGAAAGGTCCCGGCTTCCGATGCGATCAGGTCCGCCGCCGGCTCCCCTGTTACCAATGCTTCCACCTCCCGCTCTGTTGCTGACATCAGTGCCGCCAGCGCGATTGCCGAAGCCGGCTCCACCGCCGCGGTTGCTGGCTAGATTGCCGCCCTGTCGACCAACTTGCTGTCGCGCACCCGCCTGTCGTTTGGCAAGAGAATCGCCGCGCGTCGTGCCCCCAAACCTGTCTGCCGTCGCACGGTCTCGATAAGGGGCCCCGCCTCGATGTTCGGGACTGTGCTGCCACTTATTGCCCGCACCTCCGTCGCCTCGGATCGGCTGAGTTGACGGGCGGTTTCCTGCGCCAACGTTGCCACGATTGCCGCCGGCTGGTTGATTCGAGGGGCGGTTGCCGATGTTGTTGCGGTTACCGCCATTAATATTCGTGTTGCGGTTAAAATTGTTGTTTCGGTTGATGTTGATGTCGTTGCCACCCCAGCCGCAGCCCCAACCCCAGCCGCCACTCCAAAATGCACCCATCATCACGCCCACGCCGAAGGAGATAGCCAAGCCTGCAGCGTAGTACCCCGCTGGGGGATAGTAGATAGGAGGGTATGGGTAGTAAGCGGGGCCGTACACAACAACAGGATTGTAGGAAGGCACATATACAACCTGAGGATTCGCCTGCTCGACGACGATCACGCTCTTGCTTTCGATGACTTTGGTTTCCACCTTCTGTTGTTCGGTCGATTTCAAATTGCCCTTATCCTGAGCCTTTTTGCGCATGCGCTGCACGGCATCCATCACATCGCTTTGCTGCGCCAGGAACGCGTTGCCCAGATCGGTGGTCCACTGAATGTCGTCTGCCAGTCGTTTGGCGACGTCGGGCAAAGCGGCTAAGGCCTGGATACTGGCATCCCAGGGCTGTTTCGCCACAGCGTCGGCGAGCGCCTCGCCTTTCAACTCGGGATGTCTGGACATCCACTGTTGCAGCTGGATGATTTCGAGCGGGTACGTCGAGGCGGCCAGCACCTGCGCCAGGAGCGGATCCGGGTAGAGGGCGATCGGCGCCA
>Ga0105245_10005099_pt1 | contig 11552 bp, 14 predicted proteins | sample KBSM54metaG_FD_81523 | JGI IMG/M metagenome (GOLD analysis project Ga0105245, IMG submission 81523) | Miscanthus rhizosphere microbial communities from Kellogg Biological Station, Michigan, USA - KBS M5-4 metaG | ecosystem: Host-associated > Plants > Roots > Rhizosphere > Soil | place...
CGCCGCGCCCAAAAGTGTAGGAATTTGCCGACTTTCGCGGGCCGCGGGCCGGCCGTAGTTTCGGGAGTGACCTGCACCACCAACCGCCGGAAGGAGTACTGCGATGAGGACCCCGAGAGTTGCACGCGCGGCAGCCGTCGCGCTCGCCATTGCCACGATCGGCGCGCCCACGGCCTCGGGCGAAATTGTCCAGCGCCGTGACGGCTCGAAGGCCGTGTTCGTCCCGGCAGACGCGACACCCGACCGGCCCAACGCCGATGACGGCTTGCAATGGGACGACGCGGCGTTCGGAGCCGGGGCGACGGCCGCACTCGCACTGGCCTGCGCGGGCGTGCTCTCAGGCCGGCGGCGCCAGCGGCCCCGCGGCCTACACGTCGAGCCGACGAAATAGAGCCAGCGCGCACACGCGCAACCAACCGAGGAGGTCAGGAGATGCGCACTCTTATCGTGCTCGTGGCGGGAGCAGCCGCGCTGGCGGGCCGGTGTCGAACGGAATGGGAGCTTCCCCGAGCTCGCCGCGCACCGACTCTCACTACGAGATCTGGTGCACCACCAGCAGCGGAGATACATACCTCGCCAAGCGAGTGGACGCGCGCGCCATCCAGCCCGACAAGGATCCGGGCGGCAAGGACACGGCCACCGAGCACTTCAACGCAAACAACCCGTACGGCGAGCACTGCGTCGAGTTCGGCCCGGTTACGCCGTAGACCGTGTCCCCCGGCATGCCTGGGGGACACGGCGCGTCGATCGGCGAGCGGAGGGGGAGAGATTCGAACTCTCGGACGACGTTACCGCCGTCAACGGTTTTCGAGACCGCCCCGTTCAACCGCTCCGGCACCCCTCCGGGAACGACGATGATAGGGGCGCCGGGCGCTGTCGGCAGGCTCAGAAGCGTGCGTCCGTCTCGAGGAGCCCGTCCAGCTCCTCGGGCGGCAGTGGGCGGGCGAAGAGGTAGCCCTGGCCCAGCGGGCAGCCGAGCTCGCGCAGGTCGGCGACCTGCTCGCTCGTCTCGATCCCCTCGGCGATGACCTCCATCTCCAGCGCGCGACCCATCGCGATCGCGGCCGCCACCAGCGCCGAGTCCGGCGAGTTCGCGGCCATCCCGGCCACGAAGGAGCGGTCGATCTTGAGGATGTCCGCCGGCATCTCGCGCAGGTGGTCGAGCGAGGCGTAGCCGGTGCCGAAGTCGTCGATCGCGATCCGCACGCCCGCGTCGCTCAGCTCGCGCAGCGCTCGGAAGCCCGTGTCGCGGTCCGCCATCGCCGTGCTCTCCGTGACCTCGATCGTGAGCCGGGACGGATCCAGTGCCGCGCGTCTCACCGCGTTAAGCACGGTTGGGACCACGTCCGGGTGCGTCAGCTCGCGCGCGCTCAGGTTCACGGCGAGGCCGAACGCCGACGGGCCGCCGTTGCGGCGGTCCCAGTCGCGCAGCCTGCGGCAGGCCTCGCCGACGGCCCAGGCGCCCACCTGCACGATCAGGCCGCTCTCCTCGGCGACCGGAAGGAACTTGTCGGGGGACAGGAGCCCACGCTCGGGGTGCTCCCAGCGGATCAGCGCCTCGGCACCGACCATGTCGCCCGCGTCGAGGCTCACGAGCGGCTGGTAGAAGAGCCGCAGCTCGCCGCGCTCGAGGGCCGCCTGGAGCTCCTGCTCGATCGAGAGCGCGTCCACCGCGCGTTCGCGCATCGCGACGTCGAACAGCTCGGTGCGCGCGCCGCCGCGCTCCTTGGCGCGGTACATCGCGGCGTCGGCGTCCTCGACGAGCCGCGAGCAGTCCGCGTCCTCCCCTGGCTCGGCGAGCGCGATGCCGATCGACGCGCTCAGCCGGAGGTCGGCGCCACCTGCCCGCAGCGGCTGCGCGATCTCGCGCTGAAGCCGGTCGGCCACGCCCACTGCCTCGAGCACGCCGCCCACGGACTCGCACAGGACGGTGAACTCGTCGCCGCCGAAGCGAGCGACCGTGTCGTGAGGGCGCAGCATCCGCTGGATGCGTGCCGCGACCTCGCGCAGGACCTCGTCGCCGGCCGCGTGGCCGAGGCTGTCGTTGATCCGCTTGAAGCGGTCCACGTCCACGAAATAGACGGCCGTCGCGTGCGTCCGGCCGCGGCGCTCGATTGCGTGCGAGAGGCGGTCGCTGAAGAGGGCGCGGTTCGGCAGCCCGGTGAGCGAGTCGTAGAGGGCGAGCCGCTCGAGCTCGGCCTCCATCTTCTTGCGGTCGGTGACGTCCAGGAAGACGCCGTAGAAGAGCGGTGGCGCCTGGCCGTCCGCGCCGCGCACGACGGTCATCTCGTCGCGGATCCAGACCACGCGGCCGTCGGCCCTGCTGATTCGGTACTCCTGGACCAGCGCCTCGCCCGAGCGCGCGCACTCGGCCTCGTTCGAGATCACGCGGTCGGCGTCCTCGGGGTGGAGCATCCTGTCCCAGAGGCCGCCGTCCTTGATCCAGACCTCCTGGGCGAAGCCCAGCACGCGCTCGATCGACGGGCTGATGTAAAGGCACTGGCCGTTCACGCCAGGCTCGTAGACGTAGGCGACGGAGGGGACCCCCTCGGCCAAGGGGCCATATGTGGACTCGATCCGCTGGAGGATCGCCTTCGGATCCACGGACATCGTGTTCCTTATCGGCAGGTATGGCGCGGATCTATCGCTTTGAAGCGAAGAATGCGCGCAACAGATCCGCGGCCTCCCCGGCCAGCAGGCCGCTGGCAACCACCGGCCGGTGGTTCAGTTGCGGCTCCGAGAGCACGTCGAGCACGCTGCCGGCCGCGCCTGCCTTCGGGTCGTCGGCCGCGTAGACCACCCTCGGAACTCGCCCCAGGACGATCGCGCCGGCGCACATCGCGCACGGCTCGAGCGTCACGTACAGCGCGGTGTCGAGCAGCCGCCAGGTACCCACGCGGGCCGACGCCTCGCGCAGCGCGAGCACCTCGGCGTGGGCCGTCGGGTCGCCGCGCAGCTCGCGCTCGTTGCACGCGGCTGCGATCACCTCGCCGTCGCGCACGATGACGGCACCGATCGGGACGTCGTCGTGCTCGAGAGCGCGCTCCGCCTCGCGCAGGGCGAGCCGCATGAAGTACTCGTCACGCGGGAAGAAGGCAGCGCTCATTTGACCGCCGCCCCCCGAGCCAAGCTCGGGCTGCGGCGCGGTGCGACCAGGCGGCGGCCCACGTAGCGCTCGGCGATGCGCAGCGCGCCGAGCGCGCCGCTCCGGTACGCCACGCGCATGCCGGCGGCCGCGAGCGAGAGCGCCGAGGGACGTCCGCGCCCCAGCGTCCCGGTGTCGATGAGGTCGCGGTACCAGTCGATCGTGTCGGTGAGCGTGCGGTCGAGCGCGCGCGCCCGGTAGCCGAGCTCCCTGCGCGCCTTCGCCGACGAGTAGCGCCAGTTCTGTGCCATCAGGACGAGGCCCTCCGCGGATACCGGGCTCGGCAGGCCCGCCGCCTCTGCGGCCCGTGCCAGCCGCCCGGCCTCACGCGGGAGCACGAGGAGCGGGTGGCGCACGGCCGACAGCTCCGCCACCCGCTCGAAGAGGTCGACCCAGCGAGTGTCGTGCCCGCCGAGCACGTATCGCTCGCCGGCCCTGCCGCGCTCGGCTGCGCGCAGGTGGCCCTTCGCCACGTCGCGGACGTCCACGACGTTGGTCTCCCCGTCCACGATCGCCGGGAGCCGCCCACGCAGGTAGCTGCCGATCATGCGCGTGGAGGTCTCGCCCGGCGCGGTCTCGTCGACGGGCACCCCGAAGACGTACGAGGGGTTCACGATCACGACATCGACGCCGAGCCGCGCCCCGGCCGCGAGGGCCTCAGCCTCCCCCTCGTGCTTGGCGTCGGGATAGGCGAGGCCGAGACCGCCGCCCGTGTACACGTCGTCCTCCGTGCCAGTCTGTCCGGGCGGCGCCGGCCCGATGCCGGCCACGCTCGAGGTCACCACGACGCGCTGAACGTCCTCGGCCGCGGCCGCCTCGAGGGCGATCCGAGGCGAGAGCGCGTTGACGCGCCAGACGCGCTCGGTCGGGTACGAGCCCACGTAGCCTGCGCAGTGGAAGACGGTCTCGCACCCTCTGAACGCCCGCCGCAGGGCGGCCCGATCGAGAACGTCCGCCCTGATCGGCTCCGCCTCGAGGTCGCCGAGGCGTGTGAGGCGAGCCTCGTCCCGGTAAGTAACCCGCACGGGCGTCGTGTTTGACGCAAGTTGTGCGACGTGCGCGCCGATGAACCCAGTGGCGCCGGTCACGCAGACGGTCACAACTTCTGCGTGGGCAAGTTGTTGCTCCCTTCGTACACTCGGTGCCCCACCGTAACCCAATGCACATACGCCTCCTCCCCCCGATCGCGGCCGTCTGGTTGCTGATGCTCCTTCCCGCGGTCGCGGACGCGGGTGACTATGTGCCCGATCAGGTGATCGTCCGCTATGCCGAGGGGACCGGTGGCGGTGTTGCCGCCCAGGTGGCGCAGGACGCGGGCACCGAGCCGGTCGCGGGGCTGCCGGGCGGGTCAGAGCAGCTCCAGATCGAGGACGGCGCCTCCGTGCGCCAGACAATCGCCGAGCTGAAGAAGGACCCGAACGTTGACTACGCCGTGCCGAACTGGCGCGCCCACGCCTCCGCCGAGGCGCCCAACGACCCCGGCGCCAAGCTCCAATGGAATCTGTTCGGCACCTACGGGATCAACGTGATCGATGCGTGGACGCTCGCGGCCGGGATGGGCGCGCCGGGTGGACGCGGCGCGGTTGTCGCCGTGCTCGACAGCGGCGTGGCCTACGAGCGCCGCGGGCGCTACCGGCGCGCGCCGGACCTGCGCCGCAGGACGTTCGTGCATCCGTGGGACTTCATCCAGCGCGACCGCCACCCGAACGACGTCTACGGTCACGGCACGCACGTGGCCGGCACGATCGCCCAGACCACGAACAACGGCATCGGGACCGCGGGTATCGCGTACAACGCGAAGATCATGCCGCTGCGGGTGCTCGACTCCCACGGCGAGGGCGACTCGGCCGCGATCGCGCGCGCCATCCGCTACGCAGTGCGCTACAGAGCCGACGTGATCAACCTGTCGCTCGAGTTCCCGCCCGAGGTGCGCGCCTCCGAGATCCCGGACGTCGTCAGCGCGCTCCACTACGCGAACCGGCGCGGCGTGGTCGTGACCGCGGCCGCCGGGAACCAGACCGACATCGCGGTGGCGTATCCCGCGCGCGTGTCGACGGTGATCGCGGTGGCCGCCACGACCATCACCGGCTGCCAGGCGGACTACTCGAACTCGGGCGACGACCTGGATGTCGCCGCGCCCGGCGGCGGCGCCGACGCACCCAACACCGACAGCGTCTGGGACGCCGCCCACTGCACCCCCGACTCGCCCGGAAAGCCGATCGTCCAGCAGACCTTCACGCGCAACATCCAGCACTTCGGCCTGCCGCGGATCTACGAGGGCACGTCGATGGCGAGCCCGCACGTGGCGGCGATCGCGGCGCTGATAATCGCGACCAAGCGGCTCGGCCCGCACCCCACGCCGAAGGCGGTGGAGGCGCACATCAAGGCGACAGCGCGGCAGACCGACAGGCCGGATCGCTACGGCGCGGGCCTCGTGGACGCCGCCGCAGCCCTGCGGTAGCTCCCTCGAACGACCAACAACGGGCATTGAAGAGGTGCCCGAAGGGGTGCTTCCGGGCTTAACCGCCTATATGACGGATAAGTCCGGAAGGACCCTGAGTCGCAAGGACTCACCCCTTCACCGCTGCCGTTTACGGCCCTTCGCTACGTCGTCCGGATGATCATCACGCTGCACGGAGCGTGATGCGACACCTTGTTCGGCACGCTTCCGAGCAGGAAGCGCTTCGCGCCGGTCATGCCCTTGTTGCCGACCACGATCAGGTCGGCGCGCTCCTCCTCCGCCACGTCGAGGATCGCGTCGGCCGGGTCACCCTCGCGGGCGTGCGTCTCGACGTCGATGCCGGACTCGCGCAGGCGGCCCGCGGCCTCCTCGAGCGTCTCGCTCACGTCCTCGCGCGGGTTGACCATCCACTGGAGGTCGCCCGGCACCTGCTGGCGCTCCTCGCGGAGCCGCCCCTCGGGAACGGGCTCGTACGCGCTGACCAGATGCACCTTCGCCCCGATCTGCTTGGCGAGCTCGGATGCCTGGCGCACGGCCTCGCCGGCCGTCTCGGACCCGTCGGTTCCAACCACCATGGAGGCGAACACGGGGGCATCATAAGCCGAATTCGAAGCATGGCCGTTTTAAGGCGCAGCCAGTAGGGTTGTGACTGATGTCCCAGACGACCCGCTGTCTCGCCGTCGACGATCACCCGACGGTGCGGCAAGGACTCGGCCTCATGTTCGGAATGGCCCCCGATCTTGAGCTGGTGGGATCGGTCGAGAACGGTGAGGACGTAATCGAAGCCGTGAAGCGTCACCGCCCCGAGGTGGTGATCATGGACGTGCGCCTCCCGGGCATCGACGGCATCTCGGCCGTCAAGCGCATAGCGGAGGCGGCACCCGAGGTGAAGACCGTCATGTTCTCGGCCTACGGCGACAAGCGGCTGCTCTCGGATGCGATCGCAGCCGGCGCGCGAGGCTATGTGATGAAGGGCTCACCGCCCGAGGACCTGCTGCGCGCGATCAGGACGGTGACCGCGGGCAAGCCGTTCGTGGACCCGTCGCTCTCGCCCGCGCTGCTGATGTCGCAGGTCGGGCCCGACGCGCCGCTCTCGGAGCGCGAGCGCGAGATCCTCCAGCTGCTCGCCGAGGGACTCCACACGGAGGAGGTCGCGCGCCGGATCGGGCTCAGCACCGAGACGGTCAAGTCCGACACGAAGCGGGCCATCCTCAAGCTCGAGGCCGACACGCGCGTGCACGCGGTGGCGATCGCCCTGCGTCAGGCGATCATCGAGTAGCCCGCGCCGCCGTGGAGCTGCCGCGCTTCTGGATCGTCATGCAGATCCTCATCGTGATCTTCGTGCTGATCGGCATGGTGATCGCGATCGTGAAGCTGGCGTAGCAGCTACGAGGCGGGCCTGAGAGGAGGCGCCTCGCCCTTCTCCGGCGAGGGGCTGATCCGCGCCTCCACCGGCTGGGGCAGCTCGATCTCCGATCTTCGTTCCTCGGCGTAGCCCTCCTCGACGGGCTTCACCCAGAACTCCTCCACGGTGATGATGATGAGCGACAGGATCGGCACGGCCACAAACAGGCCGATGAAGCCGAACAGGCGCCCGACCACGACCACGCCTATGGCGATCACCGCCGGGTGTAGCCGCACCCGCTGGGCCATGATGATGGGGATCGTCACGTTGCTCTCGAGCTGCTGCACCAGGATGTAGGCGATCAGCACGACCACGGCCTTGCCGGGCGAGTCGGTGAGCGCGAACAGCACCGGCGGGATCGCGCCCGCGATCGAGCCGAAGTACGGGACGACGACGAGCAGCGCGGAAAGGACCGCGAAGAAGATCGCGAAGTCGAGCCCGACGATCGTCAGCGCCACGTAGAGCATCACGAACGTGACGAGCATGTCGATGGCGACGCCCTCGATCCAGCCGATCCAGGACTGGCGGACGCGGCCGAGCACGAAGCGGACATGCTCGCGGCGGGGCGGCGGGAAGAGACGCACGAGCCCGTTCACGAGCGGCTCGGGCCGGATTGCCATGTAGTACGACGTGATCAGGATCAGCACCAGCGCGCCGAGGATGCCGGCGACGTTCAGCCCGATCGACGTGAGCGGGCCGATCAGTCTGTCCGGGTGGTCCGTGTAGCGCTCGACGAAGGTCTGGACCTTGTTGCCGACGTCGCTCGAGTTCTGGCCGGTCACGTCGGCGTACACGTCCTCGAGCTTGTGGACGATCGAGGGGACGTCGTCCACGAACTGGTTCGTCTGGTCGACGAAGGGCCCGATCAGGAGGTAGATGATCAGCGCGAGCGTGCCGACGCCGCCGATCAGCGCGATCAGCGCGCCGGCCGGCCGCGGGATCCTGTACCGCTCCAGCCGCTGCGCCGCCGCGTCCAGCGGGATGGCGATGATGATCGTCATCAGCATCGCGAGCAGGAGCGTCACGAGCTGGCGGAACAGGAGGCCGAACAGGATCAGGCCGGCCACCAGGAAGACGGTCCGGTAGGCCACGTGTGCCGGCGAGATCTTCAGTTCGCGGTCATCCATGCCAAATGACAGACGGGCGCCGTCGTGGCGCCCGCCCGAAGCTCATTCTCTGAGGTCCGGCGCCGCGATTAGGTGCGGCGCTCGAGGTCGGCCACATCCGCGGCCTTCTCCTCGACGCGCTCCTGCGCCTCGGCGAGCTTCTCCTTCTCCTCGCCCTTGCGCTCCTCGCGCCGGCCCTGCGCACGCGTGGAGGGATCGCCGGTGATGTCACCCGCAGCCTTCTTAGCACGGCCAGTGATCTTGTCGATGATGCTCATACGCGCAGGGATACCCACTTTGGGCGACCGAAAACGCGTATAGGTTGCGGGCGATGAGCAATGAGGAAGCCCACCGGCTGGCTCGTGAGAAGGGCGTGTCGGGGTGGCTGTACGCGCTCGTGCGGGGGATCGTCTCGCCGCTTCTCCGGCTCTACTTCCGGATGCACATCTCCGGTGCCGAGCACATCCCCGCCGAGGGACCGGCGATCGTCGCGCCGAACCACAAGAGCTTCTGGGACTCGTTCTTCATCGGCGTGTGCACCCGCAGGCACCTGCGCTTCATGGCCAAGACCGAGCTGATCGAGGCCCGCTACGGCAAGCTGCTCGTGCGCCTGGGCGCCTTTCCGGTGCGGCGCGGCCAGGCCGACGAGGACGCACTCGAGACCGCCCGAGTGATCCTGGGCCAGGGCGGCCTCCTGGCGCTCTTCCCCGAGGGCACACGCGTGCGTGACCCGGACAACCTCGGCCACCCGCGCCGCGGAGCCGGCCGGCTGGCGCTGGAGACCGGCGCGCCGCTCGTGCCCTGCGCGATCACCGGCACCGAGAAGATCTTCCGCGGCGGCCTTCCCGTGCCGCGACGGGTGCAGGTGGCCTTCTCGCCGCCGATCTCGGTGTCGGAGCTGGCCCCCTCACCCGAAGCGGCCACGGAGCTGATCGAGGAGATGGTCTGGCCGGAGGTGGAGGGCTCCTACCGCCGCCTGCGCGCGCGGCCGACGCTGATAGCGGCGGGCCTGGCGGCGCTGGGGATCGGCGGCGGGCTGCTGGCCAGGCGCAGGCGGAAGCGCTGACACCAGCGAACGACGGCGGTGAAGAGGGTGGGTTTGGTCGCTCGTGCACCGTGGACGTGCACAATCGACCGAGGTCCCCCTCAATGCCGTCGTTCGTCCCGTCCGCGCGGCCTTCTAGGTTCACAACGTGCGCCTGATCGTCGCCAAGTGCGAGGTTCGTTACACGGGCCGGCTGTCCACCGTGCTGCCCGAGGCGCTGCGGCTGCTCATGCTCAAGTCGGACGGGTCGGTCATGGTCCACGCCGACACCGGCGGCTTCAAGCCGCAGAACTGGATGACGCCGCCGACGGTGATCGAGGAGGAGGACGGGCTGATCGCCGTCCGCAAGAAGGGCGCCGAGGACCGCATCGAGATCCGCATCGCCGAGGTGCTCTCGGACGTTACGCACGACATGGGCGAGGCCGCCGCGCTCGAGAAGGAGGGCGTCGAGCGGGAGCTCCAGGAGCTGCTCGCCGATGCCCCGCCGGAGGGGCTGCGCCTGATGCGGCGCGAGTGGCCGACGGACATCGGTCCGGTGGACCTGATGTGCCGCGACGACAACGACGAGTTCGTCGCCGTGGAGATCAAGCGCATCGGCACCATCGACGCCGTCGAGCAGCTCACCAGATATCTGGAACGGATCTGCGAGGAACCCGGCCTTCATCGCTGTCGTGGAGTTCTGGCTGCACAGGCGATCAAGCCACAGGCCCGCACGCTCGCCGAAGCGAGGGGCATTGAGTGTGTCGAAGTGGACGTGGAGGTCTTGAAGGGCGCGAAGGAGCCGGATCTCACGTTGTTTGCGTAGGCACCGGGAACCCGCGCTCCCGCATCCCCCGCTCGATCTCCGCGTTCACCGTCTCGATCACCTTCACGCGCGCGTAGCGCTTGGACTCGGCCTCGACGAGCTGCCAGCGCGCCTGCTGGTGGTCGGTGCGCGCGAACACGTCCTCCAGCGCCTCCATGTAGAGCGGCCGCTTCGCGCGGTTCTTCCAGTCGTCGTCGGTCAGCTTCCACCGCTTCAACGGGTCGCCCTCGCGCTCCTGGAAGCGCTTCAGCTGCTCCTCCTCCGATACGTGCAGCCAGAACTTCACCATCACGCCGCCCTCCTCGCAGAACGAGCGCTCGAACTCGGCGATCGTCGAGTAGGCGTGCTCCCACTGCTCGCGCGTGGCGAACTCGTCGACGCGTTCCACGAGCACCCGCCCGTACCACGAGCGGTCGAAGACGGTCATGCCGCCGAGCCCGGGCAGCGCCGGCCAGAAGCGCCAGAGGAAGTGGTGGCGCTTCTCGATGTCCGTCGGCGCGCTGTACTGGGCGACGCGTACGTGCCGAGGGTCGAGCCGCTCTACGAGCCGCTTGAGCGCCCCACCTTTGCCCGACGCGTCCCAGCCTTCGAATACGACTGCAAGCGCCGGACCCAGTCTGCCTTCATAGCCAGGCAGCTTCCCTCCCAACGCCAACCGCAGCGCGACGAGTCGCTGCTGCGCGGCATCGAGCCGCTTCTCGTAGTCCTCCCTCGAGAGCGACAGCGACAGGTCGAGCTCGTCTAGCCGTCCCACTGGGCCGCCACCTCGGCGAGCTTGTCGAGGTGGCGTTCGACGTCATCAGGTGAGCCCGGGTCGATGAACAGGAGGGAGCGCGCGACGCCCACCGCCTTCAGGCGCTCGAGCAGCCGGATCTCGGGCTTGGCGCCGAAGACCGTCACCGGGATGGGCCCGCGTCCCGCCGCCTCCGCTCGCCGCTGAAGCTCGGTGATCCGCTCGCCGAGCTCCTCGGGGCTGCGCACCCGGTTCGGTATCCACCCGTCCCCGTAGGCGACCACCCGGTCGAGCACCTTCTCGCCGCGACCGCCGACCAGGATCGGCGGATGAGGCTTCTGGACCGGCTTCGGCCAGCACCAGATCGGGTCGAAGTCGATGATCCGCCCGTGGTACTCGGCCTCGTCCTCGGTCCAGATCGCCTTCATCGCCTCGACGCTCTCGCGCATGCGCCGGAAGCGAGTGGTCGGGTCGGTCCCGTGATTCCGCATCTCCTCGATGTTCCAGCCGGCGCCGATCCCGAACAGGAAGCGGCCACCGGAGATGTGGTCCACGGTCGCCACCTCCTTGGCCGTGACGATCGCGTCTCGCTGGATGATCAGGCAGACGCCGGTGCCGAGCTTGAGGCGCTCGGTGACCGCGGCCATGGCCGCGAGCGCCGCGAACAGGTCGAGCGTGTGGCGGTACTCGCGCGGGAGCTCGCCGCCGCCCGGGTACGGCGTGTCGCGGCTGACCGGGATGTGGGTGTGCTCGGTGAACCAGAGCGACTCGAACTCGCGCTCTTCCGCGAGCCGCGCCAGCTCGACGGGCTGAATCGAGTAATCCGTGGGGAAGAGCGCTACGCCGTATTCC
>Ga0105245_10005100_pt1 | contig 11549 bp, 12 predicted proteins | sample KBSM54metaG_FD_81523 | JGI IMG/M metagenome (GOLD analysis project Ga0105245, IMG submission 81523) | Miscanthus rhizosphere microbial communities from Kellogg Biological Station, Michigan, USA - KBS M5-4 metaG | ecosystem: Host-associated > Plants > Roots > Rhizosphere > Soil | place...
CCAACGGGGTCGACGAAGGTGATGTGTAGAATCTTGAGGGAAAGTGGACAAGGGTGTTCGCGTCGCGCAGGGGCATGTCGGAAAGTGGACAAGGGTGTTCGCGTCGCGCAGGGGCATGTCGGAAAATGGACAAGGGTTCGCGTGGGGCTGGGGCGTGTCGGAAAGTGGACAAGGGTCTTCGCGTCGCGCTGGGCTCTCGAAATCACTCAAGACCGCACCCTCTCTTATTGCCCCAATTCGCGCGGATCGAGCAGAGGGTTTTGCCGACGCACTGCCATCGCGGCTCGCGCGCACCTGTGAGGATGAAGACGAGGGCGCCGCGACGTTCACGGGTTCGACGAAGGCGATGTGTAGAATCGTCAGGCGTTCCAACACGCAAACGGGATTGCGCAGGCGAGCGTCTGACGGCCTCCGCGTCGGGTTGCCTCTTCGCTTCGTGACCGGTGATGACGTCGGGTGGCGAAGCCCGAAGAGGATTGCCGCTTCGCGAGTCGCGCTGGAGTGGGGGCACCCCGCGGCGCGCGGAGCGCGACGTTTGGGGTGCCCGGCGGCGCAGCGGAGCGAGCACGCCGGCCGGGTAGTGACGGGAGTGGGCGGGGCAGCTGATGGGACGATGAGAGTGGGAGAGGGAACAAAGGTTTGGGTGTGGGGGTTCTTGGGTGAACAATGATGAGTGGGAGGCTCACTTGGGCTTACCCGTGAGGTTGATGCTGGTGGGACTCGGCGCGGGCGGCGCGAGGGCGTGGGCGGCGCTATATTGAGACGTGATGGTGCAGATCGAAGGAGCGTCGAGATGTTGATTGGCGTGCCGAGAGAGATCAAAAATCACGAGTACCGAGTGGGAATGACGCCCGCTTCAGTGCGCGAGGCGTGTCACCGCGGGCATGCGGTTTTGGTGGAGGCGAACGCGGGCGCAGGCATTGGTTTCGATGATGCGGCGTATCGCGCGGCGGGAGCGGAAGTGGTGGCGAGCGCCGCGGACGTGTTCGCTCGCGCCGAGTTGATCGTGAAAGTGAAGGAGCCGCAGCCCGCGGAGTGTCGGATGCTCCGCGCCGGGCAGGTGCTGTTCACTTACCTGCATTTGGCCGCAGATCCCGCGCAAGCGGCGCTGCTCGAGGCTTCGGGCGCGAGCGCGCTGGCTTACGAATCCGTGACCGACGAGCGCGGCGGATTGCCGCTTTTGGCGCCCATGAGCGAGATCGCGGGCCGCATGTCGATCCAGGTTGGCGCGGTGACGTTGCAGAAGGAACACGGTGGCCGAGGCGTGCTGCTCGGCGGAGTGCCCGGAGTGGCGCGCGGCAAAGTCGCCATCATCGGTGGCGGCGTCGTCGGCACTCATGCCGCTTCCATGGCCGTGGGCTTGGGCGCCGATGTGACGGTGCTCGATCGTTCGCTCCCGCGTTTGCGCTTTTTGGACGAACTCTTCGGCGGTCGCATCGAAAAGCGTTTGGCCACGCTGGACACCACGGAGGAAGCCATTCGCGATGCCGATTTGGTGGTGGGCGCGGTGCTCGTGCCGGGCGCTGCGGCGCCCAAGTTGGTACGGCGCGCGCAGCTTTCGTTGATGAAGCCGGGCGCAGTGGTCGTCGATGTCGCCATCGATCAAGGCGGTTGCTTCGAGACTTCGCGGCCGACCACGCACGCGGACCCGACCTACGTGGTCGATGGTATCGTGCACTACTGCGTGGCGAACATGCCCGGTGCGGTCGCTCGCACTTCGACGTTGGCGCTAAATAACGCCACTTTACCGTTTATTTTGGCCCTAGCGGACAAAGGGCTGAACGTAGCGATGGCGGCTGATCCGCATTTGCGTGCCGGGCTCAATGTGCATGGCGGGCACGTGGTGCATCCAGTGGTGGCGCGCGCGTTGGCCGATGCGGCCTTGCCGCGCGCGAGTTGAATCCGTCGCGGCGAGTGATTGTGGCGTAGCGGATCGGGTCACGGCCGCTGGGCGTGACAGATCCGCTCGCCGCGAACGACTGAAGTCGGCCGGATTTCCTCGGCATGAGTCGTGCAGTTTTCCGCAATTCGCGCCGCTTCCTGGCGCGCTCGGAGAACATCAGATGACTCGATCCATTTGTGCCTCGGTTTTGGTTTTGGGTTCGCTCGTGTGTGCGGCGTGTGGAGGCTCGAACACGCCCGCAAACGATCCCAGTGACGTGAACGGGGGCAGTACGACGAACCCGAGCACTGCGACCGGTCCGGGCGAAACCAATCAATCGGTGCCCGGGAGTGGCACGATGGGCACCGATCCGACGACCGCGGATACGGGTTCGGGCAGCTCGAGCAGCGGCACCGGCAGTGGGGCGGGCACCAATTCCGGCGAAGGGAATGGGGCTTCGCAAACGGCGCCGACGGGACCCAATGGTGCGGGCGCGGGCGTTCACTAGCCAGTGTAACCCTGCGAATTCAATCAGCTGTGAGGGGCGCCCCTGCGCGAGCTGCTAGGCATCGATGAGGTCGCGGCGATTTTCGGGAACCCTTTTGCGCCCCCGCGACTCTCTTCGGTACACGTGTCAGCCTCAGCCCCTCTCAGCGCCAGTAGCCCCAGCGAATCGCTCGGTTTGACCGACGCACAGGTGATTTCGCGCATGCGAGCCGGAGAGGGCTGGTGTTTCGAGATCCTGATGCGGCGTCACAATCGGCGCGTCTTTCGTGCGGTGCGCGCGATCTTGAAGCGCGACGACGAAGCCGAAGACGTGATGCAAGACGCCTACGTGCGGGCGTACGAGCACCTGGCGGATTTTCGCGGTGACGCCGCGTTTTCCACGTGGCTCACGCGCATTGCCGTGCACGAGGCGCTCGGGCGCTTGCGGCGCGAACGCCGTTTTCAGCCGATCGAACCCAAACTCGAGGAACCTTCGCCGATGTCGCCGTCGCCCCACAACCCCGAGCAACTGGTGAACGACCGTGAACTGCGCGTGGTGTTGGAACGCGCGATCGACGCGTTGCCGGACGATTTTCGGGCGGTGTTCGTGTTGCGCGCCGTCGAGCAAATGACGGGTAGCGAAACGGCAGAGTGCCTCGGTATCCCGGAAGAGACGGTGAAAACGCGGCTGCATCGCGCGCGCCTCCGGTTGCAGGAAATCGTGGTCGGGTCGCTCGATGCCAACTGCGAACAGGCGTACGAGTTTCACCTATCGCGCTGTGATCGTGTGGTGAGCGGAGTGCTCGAACGCCTCGCGTTGCGCATGCCCGCCACGGCTGCCGCCCGCTGAGCCCAGCCGGACTTTCCCGGGAACCGAACGCGCGAGTCGCGACTCTGTTGAGAAGAAACGCTGTGCCTCGACGGGCGGCGCGCGGCTTCATTGGCGCGCTCGTTGACCGCCGAATCCCGCGCAGCGTGAACGCGAAAGGAACCTCCAATATGGCTCAATCGATGCATCTCGGTGCGACCGAAACCCCGGCACGAGCTCGTTCATTTGCCGATCCGCGCTACCAAGCGTTCGAGATCTTGCATTGGGGGTTCGTGGCGGCGCCCGTGCTCGCCGGGCTCGATAAGTTTTTGGGCCTGCTAGCGAACTGGGATCAGTATCTCTCGCCGGCCTTTGCTCGGCTCTCACCGCTCGGCGTTCACGGCACGATGCAACTGGTCGGCGCGATTGAAGTCGTGGCAGGTCTGCTCGTGGCCCGGAAGCCGCGCATCGGCGCTTATGTGGTGGCTGCGTGGCTGTGCGGCATCATGCTGAATTTGCTGCTGCTCGGCCATTTCTACGACGTCGCGTTGCGCGATCTGGGCTTGTGCCTGGGCGCGCTCGCATTGGGCCGTTTGAGTGAAAGCTACGCTCGGAAGGCGGCATGAAGGGGTTCGCCCCTCGCTCGACGCTTGCACGGAGGCTCGTTTGGTCGTATGGGACCCAAATAGATGGGAACCAAAGTAATTCGCGCCGAAGCGCCGAAAAAAAGCCGACAGCGAGCAGAGGCCACGAATCAGACTGACGTGCGCGAGGTGCTGAACGCGCTCAGGCGTATCGTGCGCTCGCTGCGCGTCTCCTCGCGTACGGCCGAGCAGCGGGTGGGGCTGTCGGGGGCTCAGTTGTTCGTGCTGCAATGCCTGGCGCGGCACAGTCCGTGCTCGGTGAAGGAGCTCGCCGCGCGCACGGCGACCGACCAAAGCTCGGTGTCGGTCGTCGTGAGTCGACTGGTGACGGGTGGGCATGTTCGGCGTGTGGCAGCGGCCGCAGATCGCCGCCGCGTCGAACTCACGCTGACGAAGTCCGGCCGCGAGCTCCTAGAAAGCGCACCCGAAGCCGCGCAGGGTCGGCTGATTTTCGCGCTCGGCCAGCTGCCCAAGGCCGATTTGAAAGCGCTCTCGCGATCCCTCACGCAAGTGGTGGAGCTGGCCGAGGTCTCGCAAGAGTCTCCGAGTTTGTTCTTCGAAGAAGGCCCGGCCTTGGTCGGTACGAAACGGCGGTCGTCACATGTCTGAGCCGGGTGAAGCTCCGCCTATTTCGGCGACCGGGTTCTTGCCCGTGTCACCCTCGATGGGCGATGCCTTGGCAGCAGCGCGCGTGCCGCGGGTGAGCGCGGTCATCGGTCCGCGGGTGCTGTTCATCAGCGCGCTTTCGATTGGCGTCGCGTTCGTCGCGGGCATCGTGGCGCGCGTGCTGATGGCCATGATCGCGTTCGTGACGAATGCGGCATTTTTACAGCGGATTTCCTTCGCCCCGGCCGCACCGGCTCAGCATCATTTGGGTCTGCTCGTGATCGGCGCGCCGGTCGTGGGCGGCGTGATCGTCGGCTTCATGGCGCGCTACGGTTCGAAAGCGATTCGTGGCCACGGCATTCCCGAAGCCATGGAGCAAGTGCTCACGAACGAGAGCCGCATTCCGCCGCGCCTCACCTTCTTGAAGCCGCTCTCGGCCGCGATTGCCATCGGCACGGGCGGTCCGTTCGGCGCCGAAGGACCGATCATTGCCACCGGTGGTGCGCTCGGTTCGCTCGTCGGGCAGGTGTTGCAGACCACTTCCGCCGAGCGCAAAACGTTGCTCGCCGCGGGCGCCGCCGCCGGCATGGCCGCGACTTTTGGCAGCCCGGTGTCTGCCGTGCTGTTGGCCGTCGAGCTCTTGCTGTTCGAGTTCCGTTCGCGTTCGATCATCCCCGTGGCGCTCGCCAGTGCGACCGCAGCGGGCGTGCGCATGGCGCTCGTGGGCTCCGCGCCGGTCTTCGCGATGCCGCAATTGAGCCAACCGAGCGGCGAGGCGCTCGCCTTTTACATCGTGCTCGGCGCAGCGTTCGGAGTGGTAGCCACGCTCGTCACGCGCGCCGTGTACGCCATCGAAGATGGCTTCGAAAAGCTGCCCATTCACTGGATGTGGTGGCCGGCGATTGGCGGCTTGGCCGTCGGCGGTGTGGGCTATTTCGCGCCGCGCACCATGGGCGTCGGTTACGACAACATCGAGCGCGTGCTTTCGGGTTCACTCGCAGGGCAGGCCTTGGTCGTGCTTTTCGTGCTCAAATTCGTGTCGTGGTCGATCGCGCTCGGCAGCGGCACTTCGGGCGGCACGCTCGCGCCGCTGTTCACGATTGGCGGGGGCCTAGGCGCCACCTTGGGCGCGATCGCCGCGCCACTGCTGCCGAGCTTTGGGATCGATCCGCGCATCGCGGGGCTCGTCGGCATGGCCGCCATTTTTGCCGGCGCGTCGCGCGCGCTCTTGGCCTCGGTGGTGTTCGCGTTCGAAACCACGCTGCAACCGCTCGGGCTATTGCCGCTCTTGGGCGGCTGCACTGCAGCGTACCTCGTCTCTTGCTTCTTGATGCGCCACACGATCATGACCGAAAAGATCGCGCGCCGTGGCATCCGGGTGCCGAGCGACTATGCCGCCGATTACCTGGACCAATTGTGGGTTGGCGACGTTGCCAAACGCGAAGTCGTGACCGTCGCGGCGATCGATCGACTCGACACGCTGCGAGCTTGGTTCGAGAGCGGCGCGCCGGGCACGCACCACCACGGCTTCCCGATCATCGATGAAACCGGGCAATTGCTCGGCGTCGCGACCCGCCGTGAACTGCTCGATCCGAGCCGGCCGGGAAGTACGTTGGTCCGTGAACTGCTCAAACGCCCGCCCGCGGTGGCATTCGACAGCAGTTCGCTGCGCGAGGCTGCCGATCTGATGGTGACCGAGGGCATCGGTCGCTTGCCGGTCGTCGCTACCACGGCTCCCACTCGAGTGATCGGTATCTTGACGCGCAGCGATCTATTGTCTGCGCACGCTCGACGTCTTAGCGAAAATGATCACATCGCGCCCTCGCGGCTGCCTTTGGGCCGGATGCGCCAACCGAAAGCAAGCTGATGAAACACCTCTCCCTCTGGGCTTCGTTCGTCGTGGTCGCCGGGCCACTCCTCGCCATCGGTTGCAGCAAGCACGCCGCCCCAGCGCCAACCGCCGCTGCAGAACCAGTGGAGTCGGACGAGCCGCCGCCGCCTCCCGATCCGGCGCAAGAAGCGCGTAAGCTCTTCAACACCAAGTGTATCGTGTGCCACGGCGACCACGGCGCGGGTGACGGCCCGGGCGCCGCCGCGTTGAACCCCAAGCCGCGCGCCTTCGCCGACGCGACCTGGCAAGCTGCCACCACCGACGACCAAATCAAGAAAACGATCGTGGAAGGCGGCGCGGCGGTCGGTAAGAGCGCGGCCATGTCAGCCAACCCAGAGCTCAAAGACAAGCCCGACGAGCTCAGCGCGCTCGTCAAAATCGTGCGCGATTTCAAGCACTGAGTGGAGTGCTCGGTCCGCGAGTGCGCCGATAGCGCTCGTGTGGCTTTTTCTGGTCTTTCCAAGACTCCCGCGTCGAGCAGCGTGCTCTACTCCGTGCCGTGCTGCTCATTTATGGTGCATCGGGTTACACGGGCGCGCTGATCGCGAGGCACGCTGCGGAATATGGCTTGAAGCCCATCCTGGCCGGACGGGACGCGGCTAAGCTCGAACGCGTCGCGCGGCCGCTCGGACTCGACATGCGCGTTGCCGCCATCGACGACGCCGGGGCCCTCGGCCGCGCGTTGAACGGCGTCAGCTGCGTGCTCAACTGCGCGGGGCCATTCAGTCGCACCGCGCTGCCGGTGTTCGAAGCGTGCTTGCCCTCTCGCGCGCACTACTTGGACATCACGGGTGAAATCGGCGTGTTCGAGGCGCTTTTCGCGCGCGGCGAGGCGGCTCGCCGTGCTGGGGTGATGGCGCTCCCCGGCGTCGGCTTCGACGTGGTGCCGAGTGATTGCTTGGCGGCGCACGTCGTCGAGCAGTTGCCCGATGCAACTCACCTCACGCTCGGCATTCGCTCGCGAGGCGGGATCTCGCACGGCACCGCCAGCACCATGCTCGAGCAACTGACGGAGAGTTCGCTCGTGCGCGAAGCGGGGCGCCTCACGCCCATCGCGCTCGGTTCGCGGCAGCGCGACATCGATTTCGGGCGGGGGCCGCGGCGCGCGGTGGCCATCGCTTGGGGTGACGTTGCGAACGCGTTCTACAGCACCGGGGTCCCGAACATCGAGGTGTATTGGTCCGTGCCCGGCTGGCTGGGGGGCGCGTTGCGGGCCTTCGGGCCGTCGCTCGTCAAAGGGGCTCACTCACCCCGGGTTCGCCGCTTCCTCCAATCACGGATCGACGCACGCGCGCCCGGCCCGAATGACGCGGAGCGTGCCCGTGGCGGTTGCACCCTGTGGGCCGAAGCGCGGAACGCCGCGGGGAAGCGAGTCAGCGCGCGCTTAATCACTCCCGAGGGTTATGAGCTCACGGTGCGGGCGGCGTTGCACGTGGCGCGGGCCGTGCTCGCTGGACGAGTGGAGCCGGGCTACCAAACCCCGTCCACGTGGGCGGGGCCCGATTGGGTGCTCGAGCTACCCGGGGTTCGCCGCGAGCCGGCTACGCCGTGAAACGCGAATGCTTGCGGCGCGCTGCGCGGCGAATTGAGGCAGGGGTGTACGAATATTGTTTTTGGCACTGTATTTGAACTGAAATGAACAATCGCGGTGCTTGGTGTCGGGACTCGCCACTGGCAAGGTCCGGCTTTCCCGGGGAATATCGCTATGACCAAGAAAATTACCGATCTCACGTCCTCCGCTTTTACTCGCCGTGATGCGCTGACTGGCGCCGCCGGTCTCGGCGTCGCAAGCCTGGTGGGTTGTGGTGGCACCGCTGGCGAGGGCAGCAGCGGCATCGAACAAGGCGTGACTCGGCCGAAGGTCGCCATCATCGGCGGCGGCGCGGGCGGCATCGCCAGCGCCTATTTTCTCGAGGGATCGTGCGATGTCGATCTGTTCGAATCGCGCCAGAAGGTGGGCGGGCACTGTGATTCGCAGCTCGTCACCTATAAGGGTGAGCAGGTCACGGTCGACCTCGGGGCGCAGTTCTTCCACCCCGCGACGCACCCCATCTACACGACCTTGATCGAGCAGCTCGGCCTGTACGATCCGGCGAACCCGAACAACGATCAAACCCTAGAAGCGCCGGGCAGCGTTTGCATCTTCCCGACCAACAGCTTCTGGCCGCGCTTCATCTCCACCTACCCGTACCTGACCCCGTTCCCGGCGGTCGACTTTCTCGTGTACGCGCAGTACGCGCGCCAGGTGGTGCTCGGCAACCAATCCTGGGAGATGACCCTCGAGGATTGGATCAAGAGCCTCCCGGTCACGCAAGGCTTCAAAGACAGCGTGCTGTTCCCGTGGATCTCGGCGCTGATCGGCACCACGCATGCCAACGCCGCGCGCTCCTCGGCGCGCTCCATCTTGCAAACGTTTGCCTTGGCCTTCCCGGCCAATCCGTTGCAAGGCGCCAGCACCTTCAACTCGAAGGTCGGCTTGGAAGGCAATCTGCAGGCGATGTTGAGCCGCAGCCCGAGCACCCACGTGCAAGTGAACGCGGGCGTGAGCGGCCTCTCCTTCGCGAACGGCAAGTGGACCGTGCAGACCGCAAACGGCTCGAACGGCCCGTACGATGCGGTGGTGATGAATGCTCCGCCGCACACGAGCAGCGGTCTGCTGAGCCCCTTGCCCTGGGCGAGCGACATCGTGGGCTTGCTCCAGCGCTACGAGTACTTCGACACGCACATGGTGATTCACACCGATCCGACGTACGTCGATTCGCTGCGGAATTTCTGGACCGTGTACAACGCGGCGGTCGATGGCATCGAGTGCGAGGGCAGCGTTTGGCTCGGCGGTATCCACGACAAACTGCCAGGCGGCGGCACGCTCGATATCTTCAAGTCTTGGGATTCGCACCGCAAAGTGCAGCCGAAGAACATCCTCTTGCAGCGTGATTTCAAGCATCCGCTGATCACGCCGGACGTGATTCGCGCCACGCGTTCACTGCAAGGGCTGCAGGGCCGCAATGGCCTGTACTTCGCTGGCCAGCACACCACGGGTATGGATCTGCAAGAGGCTTGCGTGTGGTCGGCAATGCAGGTGGCGGACCACCTGGCGCCACAGAGCGCGCCCCTGGCTTCGCTCCGGGCGAAGCTCGCGAGCTCCGGCCAAGCCAACGTCTCTTACGCGCTGTAAGTCGACGCTCGCCGCGTGCGCGCTCGGCTTCGGTCGGGCGCGGCACGCGATTTGCGATGAGCGCGACTCATGCTCGCTCCGCTCCTGATATTGGCTTCTACCAGCCTCACTTTGCCGTCGACCGCGTATACGGTGTCGTCGTCGAGCAACACTGAGCTCGGCCCCGCGGCGCTGGCCGATGCCTCGAACCGGCACGCGTCGTGGGCGTTCGGCATCGGTGTGGCGCCGTGATGCGAATCACGCAGCCATTCCAGGCTCCCGCGAATCGATGGCTGGAGTCGGGGGGCCGTGATAGAAGCCGCCCCACCATGCCGATGATGTCCTACGCCCAGAATCGTGAAGACGTGCGGCTGGCTCGCGCTTTCGCCGGTCGAAACACCGGGTTTTACGTCGACGTGGGCGCGCACGATCCGGTGAAGTTTTCCATCACGAAGCACTTTTACGATCTCGGCTGGCGCGGCTTGAACGTGGAGGCCGCCGAGGGGCTGGCGAGGAAGATCCGCGAAGCGCGGCCACGAGACATCACGCTGAATGTCGGTGTCTCGAATCGCCCGGGTAGCCTCACCTTCTTTCAAGCCACCGCGGATGCGGCCGGCCTCAGCACCTTCGCTCACGACGAGGTCGAGCGGCACCGCGCGGCGGGCTTCCGTTTTACCGAGCACCAGGTGCCCGTCACTACGCTCGCGGCGCTCGCCGCCGAGCACATTCACGAACCGGTCGACTTCTTGTCGATCGACGTCGAAGGTTTCGAGCGTGAAGTGTTGGAGGGCTCGGACCTCGAGACCTTTCGCCCGAAGATCATCGTCGTGGAAGCGACTCGGCCGCTGATGACCGAGCAGAGCCACGGCCGCTGGGAAGCGATTTTGCTCTCGGCGCGCTACCGCTTCGTGGTGTTCGACGGCCTCAATCGTTACTACGTGGCCGAAGAACACGCGGACTTGGCGGCGGCCCTCGAAGTACCGCCGAACCCGCACGACGATTTCATCCCTCACGAGTACCAAGTTCAGATCGACGCGCTTCGCCAACAGCTGGACGACCAAAGCCTGCCGATTCGCGTCGCGCGCAAGCTGGTTTCGGCAACGGCGGCGGTTTCGCGCTTCGCGCAGCGTCGCGATCGCTGAGCGATTTCCGAGCCGAAATTTAGGCCATTCATGCGCGGAGTTCTGCTCGATCTGACGCCGCTCGTCACGCTCTCCACACTGCGCGGCATCGGTCGCTACGCGCGCGGCTTGGTGCAGGGCTTGGCGGAGGTGGGTGACGATCCCGAGCTCCCCGTCCGAGCCTTCAGCACCGATCACGATCTTCGCCGGCTGTTCATGGTCGATGACCCCGTCGAGTACTGCGCACGCCCGGCACGGAAACCGCGCACCGATGCCGACGGGCGGCGATCGTTTCGCTTGTGGTGGTCAGGGGCGCGCTTGGCGCGCACGCACGGCGGCCTCTTGCACTTGACGGATCCGAAGGGCTTGCCGCGCACGCCGCGCCAGCAGCTCTCGCTCACCTGTCATGATTTGATCCCGCTCGTGATGCACGAAGAGTACCTGCCGCCCATCCCTGGGTGGGATCGCCTGTTCGCCGCGCTGCAACGCGTGCGCTACGAACGCGCCCAGCGCGTGATCGCCGTCTCTCACGCCACCAAGCGCGACCTCTGTGAACGCCTCGGTATTCCCGAAGAACGCGTGGATGTGGTCTGGCACGGCGTCGATCATGCGATATTTCAGCCCGTTGCGGCGCCCGGTGAGCGCGCGCGCCTGGCGCCACTCGGGGCCGACGATCGCCCGTTCGTGCTCTACGTCGGGGCGGGTGACGCCCGCAAAGATCTCGACACCCTGGTGCAAGCGTTCGCGCGCAGCCGTCTGCGCGGCGAGGCTCGCTTGCTGATCGTGGGGCGCTTGGCGCCGACTCGCCAAGCCGCGCTCGTCAAATTGTGTCGTGCGCTGCAGGTCGAAGAAGACGTGCGGCTCGTCGGCTACGTGGAAGAAGAGCTGGTGCCGCTCTTGTATCGCCAAGCGGCGATCCACGTCTTTGCCTCGCGCTACGAGGGCTTTGGCCTGCCG
>Ga0105245_10005102_pt1 | contig 11545 bp, 8 predicted proteins | sample KBSM54metaG_FD_81523 | JGI IMG/M metagenome (GOLD analysis project Ga0105245, IMG submission 81523) | Miscanthus rhizosphere microbial communities from Kellogg Biological Station, Michigan, USA - KBS M5-4 metaG | ecosystem: Host-associated > Plants > Roots > Rhizosphere > Soil | place: Michigan...
AGCTCGGGAGTCAGGACGGGGGCCTTGTTCGGCCAGGCGGTCGAGCCTGAACCGGTCGTCAAGGCCGTCAGCGTGCGCCGGGCGCCGCCTCCACCGCCCGTGGCGGCCGTGGCGCCGCCTCCGCCGCCCAAGATTTACACCGTCGAAGCCATCCGCGCCGCGAAGCGTAGTGAAGAGGTTGTGCACTAGTGAGCTCAGTGACGAAGTGGCGGAGGCTGATCGGATTGCTGGCGCTGGCAGCGTGCGTCGGAGCCGGCAGCGACGGGCTCGCGGCTGGCGGCGGTCAGCAGCCTGAGCAGGCGCCGGCCGTGCCCTCGCAGCTGAAGCGCGTCGCGCTGACGGCCGGCCGGTCGACGGTGGTGCTGACGGAGTTCGACATCTCGCGCATCGCGGTGACCAATCCCGCCGTGGCCGACGCGGTCGTCGTGCAGCCGCGCGAGATCCTGATCGACGGCAAGAGCGCCGGAACGGTCAGCCTGATCATCTGGGGAGCGACGCAGCGCGAGCAATACGATCTGGTCGTCGAGCCGGGCGTGCCGAACCTGCAGCGGCAGCTGAACATCCTGTTCCCGGCCGAGGACATTCACGTCAGCGCGAGCGACGAAGCGACCATCCTCTCCGGCCAGGTCTCGAACAACAACGTCGTGCTGCGCGCGGGCGAGATCGCCCAGGCGAGCGCGTCGAAGGCCAAGGTGATCAACCTGCTCCAGCTGCCGGGTGGCAGCGAGAGCCAGCAGGTCATCCTGCAGGTGCGGTTTGCCGAAGTGAACCGGCGCGCGCTCACCGAGCTCGGCGCGAACCTGCTCTTGAGCCGGCCGGGCGGGGTCGGCCGTTCGACCACGCAGCAGTTCGCCGCCCCGGGGTTCCAAAACGGGCAGAACGCCTCGGATCCCCAGGACATGGTGTTCAGCGATTTCCTGAACCTGTTCTTCTTTTCGCGCACGCAGGGAGTAGGCGCGGTCATCAAGGCGCTGAAATCTCACGGGTTCTTCCAGAGCCTCGCCGAGCCGAACCTCATCGCGTACAACAACGAAGAAGCCAGTTTTCTCGCCGGCGGCGAGATCCCCGTGCCCGTCGTGCAGGGCGCGACCGGCACGGTGACCGTTCAGTACAAGGAATTCGGGATTCGCCTCACGTTCAAGCCGACGATTGCCGGCGACGTGATCCGCCTGAAGGTGAAGCCCGAGGTGAGCACGCTGGACTTCGCCAACGGCATCACGCTGTCGGGTTTCCGCATTCCCGCCCTCTCCGTCCGGCGTGCGGAAACCGACGTCGAGCTGCGCGACGGCCAGTCGTTCGTGGTGGCCGGGCTGCTCGACAACCTGACGCAGGAAAACGGCACCGAGATCCCCGTCCTCAGCAAGCTGCCGATCATCGGCAACCTGTTCAAGAGCAAGTCGGACAGCACCGAGCGGACGGAGCTGATGGTGCTCATCACGCCGCGGCTCGTGCAGCCGCTCGATCCCGACGAGGTGCCGCCGCTGCCCACACGGCCGCGCCGGTTCCTGCCCGCGCCCGCGCCCGAGCCCGGCGACGAGGGCGCCTCGGGCGGCGGAGGCACGGTGGACGCGCCGTCCAACACATCGGCGAAGAAGGCTGCGAAGGCGAAGAACTGAGCACCATGAATCGGCAATCCCTGGCCTCCGAACGCGGCGCCGTCCTGGTCTACGCGGCCTTGACGGTGTTCGTGTGGTTGGGCCTGGCCACCTTCGTCGTGGACTACGGCGTGCTCTGGGCCAGCCGGCACCAGGCTCAGACCGCGGCCGACGCCGGCGCGCTCGCCGGCGCGCTCGCGCGCGCCTATGACGATTTCGATGATCCTCCCGCGGCGTTGGGACCGACGGCGGTGTCCGCAGCGGGCGTCGCGGACGGCAACCTCGTCTGGGGGGCCTCTTCTCACGCGGCCGTGTCCTTCCCGTGCCCGCCGGAAGCCCTGGCGCCTGTACGTTGCGTGCGCGTGGACGTCTATCGAAACGGCGAAAACGGGAGCGACAACGTGCCGCTGTGGTTCGGGGCGATCATCGGCGTCAGGTCGCAGGGCGTCAAAGCCACGGCGAGCGCGCAGGTCATGATCGCGAACGGTACGAACTGTCTCCGGCCCTGGGCAATTCCCGACGCGTGGACCGAGGGAGCGGGCGCCGGCAGGTTCACGAAGTACGCCGATTTCACGGGCGCGCCGCTGGCGGCGCCTCACGACGATTACACCCCGCCGGATGCGACCGGCCCGGGGACGGGCTTCAGGTTCGCCACAAGCAATGCCGCTCATCATGATTTGGGCGCGACGCTGCCGCTGACATTGGCCACGGACCCGACGAACCAGAATTCCACGGTCGATCCGATCGTCCCGGGCTGGGTGCTGCCGCTCGAACCGGCGGCGGGCTACGCCGCGAGCGTCGGCGCGTGCAACGGTCAGTCAATCGAGGTCGGGGCTCAGATCCCTGTGGCGTTGACGATGCCGGCGGCGCCGGATTTCGGGGGCCTGTACGCAGCCGATCCGCTGGCGTCATGGGACGGAGCCACGGCGTCAATCGACGGCAGCTGCGCTCCGGGGTGCGCTCCGCTCAGCCCGCGGCAGGTCGCGGTCGCGGTGTTCAACACCGAGGTGTTCCAGTACCGGCGGGCGTTGGGGAACTGGAGCGCGTGCCCCCCAGGACAGGTCTGCACGCCGTGCCCCGGAGGGGCGCCGTGCGCGTCGATCGTCAACATCGTGGGTCTGTTCATCGGCAACGCGGCCGGCTCGAGCGGCACGCTGACGAGCTATCCGGGCCTGGTGCCGTCCGCCGCGCCGAGGCTGTCGGCCCAGTCGTCGTTTCTGAAGGCCATCACCCTGGTTCGGTGACTGAGTGAGCATGAACGTTTTCGTCGTCGGTGCCGTCAATCGTCAACTCGAGGAGCTGATCCACGCGAGCGGCGCGCGCACGACGTCGCTTCCCCTGGACGCGTTGTCAGGCCTCGCGACGCAGCAGGCCCTGCAGGCGGACGTCGTGGTCGTCGACCTGCGCGATCGGTCCGGCGTGCCGGCGGGCGTCGCGCTCCTCAAACGCCAGCAACCGTCGCTCGGTGTGGTCATCGTGGCGTCCTCGCTCGATCCGGTCCTGATGCTCGAAGCGATGCGTGCGGGCGTCACCGAGTTCGTGACCGAACCGGTCTCGGCGAACGAGCTCGGCGCGGCGATTGACCGCGTGCTGGCGCAGCAGCCGGCGCGCGACCCGGGGCAGGTCGTGGCGTTTCTGGGCGGCAAGGGCGGCGTGGGCACGACGACGCTGGCGGTGAATGTGGCGACAGCCATCGCCAAATCCGCGCCGTCGTCCACGCTGCTCATCGACCTCAACGTCGGCAGCGGCGACGCCGCGCTGTTTGTGGGGGCCGAGCCGCGGTTTTCGGTGGCCGACGCGCTCGAGAACATCAATCGCCTGGACGATTCGTTTCTGCGATCGCTGGTCGGCCGGACGAAGTTCGGCCTCGACCTGCTCGCCTCGTCCGACCGCGGCATGGTGGGACCTGTGGACGTCCGCGCCGTGCGGAGCCTCATCGACTGCGCCGCCCGGCACTATCCCTGCGTGGTGCTCGACGTGCCGCGCTCGGATCCGTCGATGCTCGACGCCCTCGAGCTCGCGACGACGATCGTGGTCGTCGCCAACCAGGAGCTGTCGACGGTCCGTGGCGCCAGCCGCATGGCGGCCGCGCTGCGCCAGCGGTACGGCCGCGATCGCGTGTCGGTCGTGGTCAGCCGGTACGACTCGGTGGCCGAAATCGGGCGGAAGGAGATCGAACGCGTGATGGGGGGCCCCATCGTGCAGGTGTTCCCGAGCGACTACCGGCTCGCGCTGGGCGCGATGAACGTCGGGCGCCCGCTCGTGCTCGACAACCACAACAAGCTGGCCGCCTCGTTTGCGAGCTTCGCGCGCGTGCTGACGACGAGCGCGCAGAGCGAGCCGGCGGCGGAACCGGAGCGGCCCGGCGGGCTGTTCGGCCGGTTCAGGGCATAGCAGCGTGCATCACAGGAGACACCGCGGATGAATTCCATCCTTGCTGCATCACCCGGAGGCGGTGCAGAGGCTCGCAATCGCGACTATCAGGAACTGAAGGCCCGCATCCATCAGGAACTGCTCAACCGCCTGAACCTCGAGCGGCTGAATCGACTGGCGCGCGAGGAGGCCGAGCCGCAGATCCGCGACATGATCGTCGACATGATCGGGAAGGAAACGCGGACGACCCCGCTCAGCCTCGTGGAGCGCGAGAGCCTGGTCGTCGACGTCCTGAACGAGCTGTTCGGTCTCGGCCCGCTCGAGGCGCTGCTCCGCGACCCTGATATCTCCGACATCCTCGTGAACCGGTACGACCAGGTCTACATCGAACGGAACGGACGGCTCGAGCCCACCGAGATCGTATTCAAGGACAACCGCCATCTGCTCCAGATCATCGAGCGCATCGTGAGCTCGGTGGGGCGGCGCATCGACGAATCGAGCCCGATGGTGGACGCCCGTCTCAAGGACGGTTCCCGCGTCAACGCCATCATCCCGCCCCTGGCCCTCGAAGGGCCCGCGCTCTCGATCCGGCGGTTTCGCACCACGCGCCTCGGGGCCAGAGACCTGGTCGAACGCGAGACCCTCAGCCAGCCGATGCTCGACTTCCTGAACGCCGCTGTCGCGAGCCGCCTCAACATCATCGTCTCGGGCGGAACCGGCGCCGGCAAGACGACCCTGCTGAACGTGTTGTCGGGGTACATCTCCGACACCGAACGCGTGGTGACGATCGAAGACGCGGCCGAGCTGCTGCTGCGGCAGCGGCACGTGGTCCGGCTCGAGACGCGGCCGCCGAACATCGAGGGGAAAGGCGCCGTCCGCCAGCGCGACCTCGTGGTCAACGCCCTGCGTATGCGGCCCGATCGCATCATCCTCGGCGAGGTCCGCGGCGAGGAAGCGCTCGACATGCTCCAGGCGATGAATACCGGCCACGACGGCGGCCTGACGACCATCCACGCCAACAGCGCGCGCGACGCGCTGTACCGCCTCGACATGATGGTGGCCATGGCCAGCCTCAACATCCCGGAGCGGGCCGTCCGCCAGCAGACGGCGTCGGCGATCAACCTGGTCATCCAGGTGACGCGCCTGTCCGACGGCACCCGCAAAGTCACGGGGATCACCGAAGTAACCGGCATGGAAGGCGAGATGGTGTCGATGCAGGACATCTTCCTCTTCGAGCGCACCACTCTCAGGCGTGACGGCAAGGTCTGCGGGCATTTCCGGGCGACCGGAATTCGTCCGAAGTGCAGCGAGCGGCTGGCCTCGCTCGGGATCCAGCTGCCGGGGGACATGTTCGAGCACAGGAAAGCCGTGGCCTGAGGGAATCATGCTCATCGTCGCCCTGACGTTCGTGTTGTGCGCGGTCATCATCCTCGGCGTCTACTGGGGGTTCGTCGTGCGTCCGGAATCGTCGGCCGCGCGCGCGCTGCGACGGCGGCTGACGCCGACGATCATCGAAGACCGTCCGGCCACGACCGACCTGACGAAGAAGGACGCGCCGCTGAGCGCGCTCAAGGTGTTCGATGCCGCGCTGGTCGGATCGGGCCGCCTGCTGGATCCTCTCAAGCAGACCGTGGCCAACTCTGGCCTGCCCGTGACAGTCGGCGTCGTGCTGCTCGCGTGCGGGTTCGTGGCGACGGTCACGTTCGCCGTGCTCAGCGCCGTCGCGTCGTCGCTGCTCGTCGGCGCGGCCGTTGCGGTAGTCCTGGGGTTGCTGCCGTACTTCTGGGTTCGTCGCACCGCGCGGAAGCGCCTGGATCTGATGGAAGAGCAATTGCCCCAGGCGGTCGAGATGATTGCGGTCTCGTTGCGGGCGGGGCACGCGCTCACGACCGGTCTCCTGATGGCCGCCGAGGAGGTCCCGGCGCCGCTCGGCGCCGAATTCAGGCTGCTCTACGACCAGCAGACGTACGGGAAGCCGATTCCGGACGTCCTGCGGGAGTTCGCCGAGCGGGTGCCGCTGCTGGACGCGCGGATTTTCGTGACCGCCGTGCTCACGCAGCGTGAGACCGGCGGCAACCTGGCGGAGGTTCTCGATCGGCTCGCCTCGCTCATCCGTGAGCGTTTTCGTGTGCGCCGGCAGGTGCGGGCGCTGAGCTCGCACGGGCGGATTACCGGGTGGACGCTCGCGTGTCTGCCTCCCGTGCTGGCCGTGGTTCTGTATTTCATCGCGCCGACGCACATTCGCCTGCTCATCGAAGACCCGTTGGGCCGCATGCTGACGGCGGGCGCAATCTGCCTGCAGCTCATCGGGATGGCGGCGATTCGTCGAATCGTCAACGTGGAGATCTGAGGATCGCGATGCCCATCTCTCTGCTCATCACGCTTCTGGCCGTGTTCGCCAGTGTGGCGGTCGTATCGGGTTCGGTCGCGTCGCTGGCGTTGGCGCGCACGTCCCCGGAGCGCAGGCGCCTCCGGAACTTCACGGCGCCTCGCCCTGCGGCGGCGCCGATCAACGTCCAGATCGCCGATGCGCCCAGCCCCACGCTGAAGCGCTTCTCGGACATGCTTCCGACGTCGCCGACAGATCTGTCACGGCTGCGCCGCCGCCTCGCCGTGGCGGGCTACGAAGGGTATTCGGCCGCCGTCGTGTATTCGGCGGTGCGCCTGCTGTTGCCTGTCGTGCTCGGCGTCACGACCGTCCTCGCGCTCGGGTTCAACGATGGATGGGTTTTGGGTTTGACGAGCGCGGCACTGGGCTTCGTGACGCCCGACCTCTGGCTGTCGCAGAAGACGTTGAAGCACAAGAAGGCCATTCAGGACGGCCTGCCCGATGCCCTCGATCTCATCATCGTGTGTATCGAGGCCGGTTCGAGCCTCGATCAGGCCATTTTGAAGGCCAGTAACGAACTGGAAATCGCGCTGCCGGTGATCGCGCGGCAACTCGCCACGCTGTCGAGCCAGATACGCGCAGGCAAGCCCCGGCTGGAGGCGTTCCAGGACCTCGCGAAGCGGACCGGAGTCGATGATGTCCGGTCGCTCGTGGCCTTGCTGATCCAGACAGATCGGTTCGGCACCAGCATCGCGCAGGGCCTGCGCACGCACGCCGAAACGCTGCGAACCAAACGCCGGCAGCGCGCGGAAGAGCGCGCCGGCAAGATCGGCGTCAAGCTCGTATTCCCCCTCGTGTTGTGCTTGATGCCGGCGCTCTACGTCGTGTGTCTTGGCCCCGTCGCCGTCGCTTTCTACCGGAACCTGTTCTAGCTGCTGAACGAAAGAAGGAGGACGTCTTGGGTACTACCACAGCTGCCTGGCTCGTCGTGCTCGCCGTGTTCGTGGTCCTGTACGTGGTGCGCCGGAAGTCGCGGCTCAACCGCGAAGCCGGCGAGAACTAGCGCCACCGTGGTGCGATGCGTGAGGCCGAGTCGGGGCCTCTGCTTACTGGTGTGGGCGATGGTGAGTGGTTGCGCGGCGCACGGGCCGCGCGCCACCTCGAACCCGTTCGTCAGGCCGGGAAAGCCGACGCTCGAGATCGGTGAGCCCCTGGCGGTGACGAAACCGCCGAAGGCGGCCGGCGGATCCAAACGATCCGCCCACCCGCCGGGGGAACTTCGCCCGGTGTCGAACCTGCTGCCGACGCTCGAGAGCACGGATCGTCCGCTCTCGGCAGCGCTGCTGCTTGCGGCGGTCGCCCCGACGGCGGAGGCGCATCGGGCCGTCGGCGATCGCTACCGCGCGCTGGGCATTCTCGACATGGCATACGACCACTACTCCCGCGCGTCGCAGATCGATCGCACGGACTCGGCTGCGTACGAAGGTCTCGCGCGCGTCTGGCGCGACTGGGGATTCCCCGAACTGGGCGCCGCGGATGCCTCGCGGGCGGTGTTTTACGCCCCGGGCTCGGCGTCCGCCCACAACACGTGGGGAACGGTCCTGACCGCCACCGGCCACCGCAGCGACGCGCGGCGTGAGTACGAACGGGCCGTCGCGCTGGATCCGGACGCGGCGTACGCGTGGAGCAACCTCTGTTATCTGTCGTTTCTCGACGGCGACGATGCCCGGGCAGTGGCCGAGTGCCGCGCGGCCCTGTTGGCGGACCCCGAGCTCGCGGCGGCGCTCAGCACGATGGCGTCGCTCGAACGCCGCGGGGTGCGCGAGCGCGTCCCGTGAAAGTCGTCCATGGTGGCTGACCGCCGGCCTCTCCGGGTGTTCGTCGCGGCCGTGTTGCTCGCGGTGGGCGTCGCTGTGCCCGCGCCACGCGCGTCGGCAGCCGCCGCGGGCCCCCAGGCGCCGACGACCGTGAAGATCACGTCCCCGCTCGGCCGCATGGGCACATCGGGGAAGGTCCGCATCGTCGCCCAGATCCATGCCGCCCCAGATACGACGCTCAAGGCCATCCGGTTCTACGTCGACGAAAAGCTGCTCGGCGTCGACGACGACGGCCCGCCGTACGCCGTGGAGTGGCTGGACGAGAACCCGTACGAGCGGCGCGAAATCACCGTCGAGGCAGAGGACGAGCTCGGCCTGATCGTGCGCGACACCATCGAGCTGAAGCCGTTCGAGATCGTCGAGGAAACCGGGACGAGCCGCGTGCTGCTCGAAGCGAGCGTGTACAACAAGGCCGGGAAGTTCGTCAGCGGCCTGGAACGTTCGAGCTTCACCGTCACCGAGGACGGCGTCCAGCAGGAGATCGACCTGGTCAACCAGGAAACGCTGCCGGCGACCTTCGCGCTGCTCATCGACAGCAGCCAGAGCATGTCGCGCCGGATCGACTTCGTGCGCGACGCCGCCACGCGGTTCATTCAGTATCTGCGGCCGAAGGATCAGGTGCTCGTCGCGCCGTTCACGCGCCGCCTGGGCGCGCTGACGGGCCCGACCGGCGACCGGAAGACCATCATCGAGGCCGTCGGACACGTCGGATCGGCCGGCGGCACGTCGATTCTCGACAGCCTCGTCGAAGTGGCGGGGAAACTGCCCACGACGCAGAGCCGGTGCGCCATCGTGCTGCTCACCGACGGGTACGACGAGAACAGCGTGACGACGCCGGAAGAGGCGCTCGCGGCGGTCAAGGCCGCGCGAGTCACGGTGTACGTCGTCGGCATCGGCGGCATTGCCGGAATCTCGCTGCGGGGCGAGCGGCTGCTGAAACGCATCGCCGTCGAAACGGGCGGCCAGGTGTTCTTTCCCCCTCGCGAGGAGGACATCGTCGCCGTGCACGCGCGCCTGGCGGAGGACGCGCAGAACCGGTATCTCGTGACGTACACGCCGAGCAACCAGACGGCCGACGGCGCGTGGCGGTCGGTGAAGATGCTGGCCGGTCCCGAGTACAAGGTGCGCACGCGCGACGGCTACATGGCGCCGAAGCCGCCGCCCGTCCATCCCGAACTCGAGTTCACGATCACGGACGCCGAGCAGCGGTTCGTGGACCTGAGCGCCGAGGATCTGGTCGTCGTCGAGGACGGCGTCGAGCAGAAGATCGACGCGTTTCACGAAGCCGTGGCGCCCGTGTCGATCGTGCTCGCGCTCGACGAGAGCGGCAGCATGCGCCGGAGCGCCGCCGCGGTCCTCGAGGCCGCGCATCAGTTCATCGACGCACTGCGCCCCGAGGACAGCCTCGCGCCGATGCTGTTCGCCGACCAGGTGTTCTTCGAGCACGATCTGACGAAAGACCGCGACGCGGCGCGGAAGGCCATCGACGGATATATCGCCACAGGCGGAACGGCGCTGTACGACGCGCTGTCGGACGCGCTGGTCCGGCTGAAGCGGATCGAGGGCCGGCGGGCGGTCGTGATCCTCACCGACGGCCGCGACGAGAACAATCCGGGCACAGGTCCGGGCAGCGTGCGCAACCTGGACGACGTGCTCGCGCTCGCGAAGGAGACGGATGCCGCGATCTTCTCCATCGGCCTGGGGACGAAGGTGGACAAGCCGCCGCTCGAGCGTCTCGCGCGCCTGTCGGGCGGGCAGGCGTATTTCCCTCTCGACGTGTCGGACCTTCAGGAACAGTACCGGCGCATCGTCGAGAACATGCGCCGCCGGTACGTCCTGAGCTACACGTCCACGAACATCGTGCGGAACGGCGCATGGCGCGAGGTGCAGATCCGTCCGAAGACGGAGGAGATCGTCGTCACGAGTCGCGGCGGATATTTTGCCCCGGAACACTAGCAGTGAAAACGCCGTGAAGCCGATCGCCGACCACAGCGACGCCGATCCTTCCGAGCCGGGCGGCCAGGGGAATGGTGTGGCCTCGAAGCGTCGCGAGGAGTTCGTCATCGTCCCGATGGACGATGATTTCGACATCGACGCGGTGTTCCGGTCGGAAGACACGCCGGCCGCCACGGCGCATCCCGCAGACGCACCTTCCGAGCCGGCAGTCATGCGGGCCGAAGTGCCAGCCGACGTGCACGTGCCGGCGCCGATCGAGATCCCTCCGGGCGCGCCGCCCTTTGTCGAGAGCGTTGCCGGCGCCGATCCGGAACGTCTCGTGCTGTTCGAGCCCGCGCCGATCACCGGACCCACGCTGGTTCCGGCGCCGGCAATGGAGGCGGCGCTCAGAGCCGACGTGACGCCGTTCGATCGATCCCGGACGCCGGCGCTGTCGATCGCCGACCTGATCGACAACCACGTCCGCCTGGAGTGGCACGAGGCGGTTGCGATCGCCCAGCACCTGTGCGGGGTCATGTCGCGCGATCCGGGGGCGAACGTGCACCGCTCGCTCGTCGAGCCCTGGAACGTCGAGATCACCGACGCGGGCGAGGTGTACGTGCTGCCGGGAGGGTCGAGCAGCGATCCCCTCGTCAAGCAGGTCGGCCGCGTGCTGCGAGTCTTGCTGCAGGATTCGACGGCGCCGCCCGCGCTCCGCCTCGTCGCCTCGCAGGCGTCGTTCGAGGTGCCCGTCTACTCGTCGGTGGACGAACTGTCGGCCGCGCTCCGCCATTTCGAACGGCCGGGCGACGCGGGCGACTCCGAGGCTGCCATCCGCGCGGCGTTCAATCGCGGCCTCGAAGCGAAGTACTCGGGGCTCCCGCCACCGGAGCGAGTCCTGCCGGTCGTCCGGCCACCGGCCGCTGAGCCCCATCCGCCGCCGAAGCGCCCGGTGCGCAAGACGCCGGCGATCGCGCGTCCCGCGGCGGTCCGGAAACGATCCGGCCTGGTCGCTGTTGCGGCCGGCGCGATCACGGTCGCCGTGGCCGCGGTCGCCGCTGTCGTCATCACCCGTGACGCCGACATCTCGAGCCTCTGGTCGTTTGCGCTGACACCCGCGCCGAGACAGGAGGCGGCGCCAGCGCGGGTGCAGCCGTCGGCCGCACCGGTCTCAGTCGAGGCGCCGCCGGAACCGCCGAAGGCAGCGCCGGAATTGACGGCGCGGGCCGCGGCGCCCGAGCGGAGCGCGCCTCCGGCGTCGCGCCCGGCGGCGAGATCTCGCGATCTGTCGGCGCCGGCAAGCGTCTTCACGCCGGCACCCGCGTCCCCGGGGTCGCGCAACGGGGAAGCCGCCGCGCGCCCTTCCGCGGTGGCAGGCGATTCGCTCGAGGCATCGATCCGGCGGGCCAGCGCGCTGCTGTCAGAAGGCCGCAACG
>Ga0105245_10005104_pt1 | contig 11544 bp, 13 predicted proteins | sample KBSM54metaG_FD_81523 | JGI IMG/M metagenome (GOLD analysis project Ga0105245, IMG submission 81523) | Miscanthus rhizosphere microbial communities from Kellogg Biological Station, Michigan, USA - KBS M5-4 metaG | ecosystem: Host-associated > Plants > Roots > Rhizosphere > Soil | place...
CCACGCCCAACCGTATCGCCCGCGGCCCCGGCCAGGTAGGGACCGATCCGTCGGAGGTGACGTGCAGTGGGCCCGGTTTGCGGTTTCCGCGGCCTGTCCCGTAGATTGCGCGTTGTTTCACAAGGGGACGTCAGTCGGTTTGCAAGGGCGCGAGCAGGGTGAGCAGGGCGAGTTGTACCGGGGGTTCGGCGACAGTCTGTCGCGCTCCTTCGAGCTCGCGCTGACTCCTCCGATCTTCGCCGCCTTCGGCTACCTGCTCGATCGTCTTTTGGGCATCGTCCCCGTCCTGACCATCGTCTTCTTCCTCACCGCCATGATCGGACTCATCGCCACGATGTGGTACGGCTACGACGCCCGCATGAAGGTCCACGAGCAGGACGGGCCATGGGCCGAGCACTCCCAGGGCCAGGACCGATGAACCAGACTCCCACGGCCCTCCTCACCGCGGACCGCGGCCCCGCGGTCGAGCCCCAGGTGGCCATCGACATGGCCCGCCGGGCCTTGCCCGCCATCCCCGTGATCGTCCTGCTGGCGGGCCTGATCTGGGGCCTCGACGGGGCGGCCTCGGCCGCCTTCGCCATCGTGCTGGTGCTGGCCAACCTGGCCGCCTCCGCCTACCTGCTGGCCACCGCCGCCCGCATCTCCCTGCCCCTGCTGATGGTGGCCGCCCTGGGCGGGTTCGTCGTTCGCCTGGCCGTGCTCACTGCCGTCGTCCTGCTGGTCAAGGACCAGGGCTGGGTCGACCTCGTCGCCCTCTCCCTCACCCTGGTCGTCACCCACCTGGGCCTGCTCGTCTGGGAGACCCGCCACATCTCCGCCTCGCTGGCCTTCCCCGCGCTGAAGCCGGCGGGGGCGAAGACCGCGGGCCGAACGCCAGCCGGAAGGAAGCCGTGATCAACCTGCTGGCGCTCGACTTCCCCCCCATCGGCCACCTGGTCGAGTGGGAGGGACTGCTGTTCAAGGGCACCGCCTTCGAGGTGAACAAGGTCGTCATCCTCATGTGGGCGGGCGTGCTCATCGTGGGCGGGCTGTTCTGGGCCGCCGGGCGCAAGGCCAAGACGGGCAACCTGGTGCCGGTGGGCGTGCAGCACATCGCCGAGTCGGGCATCGAGTTCGTCCGCAAGGACATCATCTTGCAGACCATGGGCAAGGAGGGCCTCGGATGGGCCCCCTTCCTCACCACCATGTTCTTCTTCATCTTCGTGACCAACCTGTTCGAGGTCATCCCCGGGATCCAGTTCCCGGTGAACGCCCGGATGGCCCTGCCCATCTTCCTGGCCGTCGTGGTGTGGTTCATCTACAACATCGTCGGGATCAAGCACCAGGGCGTGGGCGGCTACCTCAAGTCGGTGGTCATGCCCCCCGGCGTCCCCAAGGGGATCCTGCCCCTGGTGGCCCTGATCGAGTTCATCTCCACCTTCGTCGTGCGGCCCTTCTCGCTGGCCGTGCGGCTCTTCGCCAACATGCTCGCCGGCCACCTGCTCCTGGTGACCTTCGCGGTGCTCTCGGCTGCCCTCTTCACCAAGACGCTGCTGGCGGTCATCCTGCCGCTGCCGTTCATCATGCTGATCCTGCTGACCGGCTTCGAGATCCTCGTCGCCGGCCTGCAGGCGTTCATCTTCACCATTCTCACCGCCGTCTACATCGGCGGGGCCATGCACCCGGAGCACTAGGAGAGTCCCCTTGCTCGACATACTTGCCCAGACCGCCCCCGACGAGATGCTCAAGGGGCTCAGCGCCATCGGAGCCGGTATCGGCTACGGCGCCGCCGCCATCGGTCCCGGCATCGGCATCGGCATCGTGGTGGGCAACGCCATCACCGCCATGGCCCGCCAGCCCGAGGCCGCGGGCATGGTGCGAACCACCATGTTCCTCGGTATCGCCTTCACCGAAGCCCTGGCCCTCATCGGGTTCGTCGTCTTCATCCTGCTGAAGTTCGCGTAGGTGGTGGCGATGTCGATGCTCGCCTCCGTCCTCCACGCGGCCCAGGAGGTCGCGCCCCACGCCGCCGAGACCGAGAAGGTCAACCCCATCCTGCCGGCGATGAACGAGATCGTCTGGGGGGCCATCTCGTTCCTCGTGTTGCTCTTCTTCATGGTCAAGAAGGGCTTCCCCGCGGTGAAGAAGGGGATGGACGCCCGGGCCGAGAAGATCCGGGCCAGCCTGGCCGAGGCGGACAAGGCCAAGGACGAGGCCGACACCATCCTGGAGGAGTACCGGCGCAAGCTGGCCGACGCCAGCACCGAGGCCGCCCGCATCATCGAGGCCGCCCGCCAGGACGCCGACCGGGTCCGTCAGGAGCTGCGCAAGCAGGCCGAGACCGAGGTGGCCGAGATCCGCGAGCGGGCGACCGCCGACATCAACGCCCACGTCGAGCGGGTCAAGGCCAACCTCCGCACCGAGGTGGCCCGGCTCACGATCGAGCTGGCGGAGAAGGTCGTCGAGCGCAACCTCGACCGTGCCACCAACATGGCCCTCATCGAGTCGTTCATCGAGCAGGCCTCTCGTCAACCCGCGGGGTCATGACCAAGCGCATCGAGACGTACGCCGCCGGGCTGTACGCGCTGGCGCTGGCCGAGGAGTCGGTCGACCGGGTGAGCGACGAGCTGCACCGGTTCTCCGTCCTCCTGGAGCGGTCGGAGACGTTGCGTGACTCGCTGGGGAACTCGGCCCTGCCCGCCGACCGCCGCCAGGCGGCCGTCGAGGACCTCCTCGGCGGGCGGGCGTCGCGCATCACCGTCCAGATGGTGTCGATGCTGGTGGGGCTGGGCCGCGTCAAGGACCTGCCCGCGATCGTGACCGCCCTGCTCGCCCAGGTGGCGGCCGAGCGGCAGCGGGCGGTGGCCGAGGTGCGCTCCGCCGTCCCCCTGGACGAGGACCAGCTCACCCGCCTCACCGCCGCCCTCGGCTCCATGCTCGGCCAGGCCGTCGACCTGCGGGTGATCGTCGACCCGTCGGTGTTGGGCGGCATCGTCGCCCGGGTGGGCGACGTCGTGATCGACGGCACCGTCCGCCACAAGCTCGAACTGCTGAAAGAGGCCATGTAGATGACCGACACCGTCTCTTCGTCCTTCGACTTCGACCTCGAGGCGGCGGACATCACCTCCGTCCTGCGCAAGCACCTCGAGGGGTACGCGCCCTCGCTCGACCGGCAGCGGGTGGGGCACATCATCGAGGTCGGCGACGGCATCGCCCGCATCTCGGGACTGCCCAACACCGCCGTCAACGAGCTGCTCGAGTTCGAGGGCGGAACCCTGGGCCTGGCCCTGAACCTGGACGAGGAGTCGATCGGCGCCGTCGTCCTGGGTGAGATGGGCGCCATCGAGGAGGGCCAGGCGGTCACCGCCACCGGCCGCATCCTCTCCGTCCCCGTCGGCGACGGGATGCTCGGTCGGGTCGTCAACCCCCTCGGCCTGCCCCTCGACGGCAAGGGCGACATCTCGACGTCCGAGACCCGCCGCCTCGAGGTCCAGGCCCCCGGCGTCGTCGACCGCCAGCCGGTGAAGGAGCCCCTCCAGACCGGCATCAAGTCGATCGACGCCATGACGCCCGTGGGCCGGGGCCAGCGCGAGCTGGTCATCGGCGACCGCAAGACGGGCAAGACCGCCGTCTGCGTCGACGCCATCATCAACCAGAAGGGCCAGGGGGTGAAGTGCATCTACGTCGCCATCGGCCAGAAGGGCTCGACGGTGGCGGAGGTGGTCGCCACCCTGGAGGAGGCGGGGGCGATGGACTACACCGTCGTCGTCACGTCGCCGGCCTCCGACCCGGCCCCCTTCAAGTACCTCGCCCCGTACTCGGGTGCGGCCATGGGCCAGCACTGGATGGACAACGGCGAGCACGCCCTCATCGTCTACGACGACCTGTCCAAGCAGGCCGAGGCCTACCGCCAGCTGTCGCTGCTGCTGCGCCGGCCCCCGGGCCGGGAGGCCTACCCGGGCGACGTCTTCTACCTCCACAGCCGCCTGCTCGAGCGCGCGGCCAAGCTGGGCGACCACCTCGGCGGCGGCTCGCTGACAGCGCTACCGGTCATCGAGACCAAGGAAGGCGACGTCTCCGCCTACATCCCGACCAACGTGATCTCGATCACCGACGGCCAGATCTACCTGCAGACCGACCTCTTCCGCTCGGGCGTGCGCCCCGCGGTCGACGTGGGCATCTCCGTGTCCCGGGTGGGGGGCTCGGCCCAGACCAAGGCCATGAAGGCGGTGGCGGGCACGCTCAAGCTCGACCTGGCCCAGTTCCGGGAGCTGGAGGCGTTCGCCAGCTTCGGATCGGAGCTCGACGCGGTGTCGAAGGCCCAGCTCGACCGGGGCTACAAGCTCACCGAGCTGCTCAAGCAGGGCCTCCACTCGCCCATGCCCATGGAGGAGCAGGTCGTCTCCCTGTACGCGGGCACGCGGGGCTTCCTCGACAGTCTCGACGTGAGGGACGTCCGCCGCTTCGAGAAGGAGCTGCTGGAGGAGTTCCGCAGCCGCTACTCCGACCTCCTGGGCGAGATCAAGTCCTCCGGGAAGCTGCCCGACAAGGACAAGCTGGAAGCGGCCATCAACGCCTTCAAGAAGCGCTTCACGGACGCGGCCAAGGCGAAGGCCGGCGCCGACGCCTCGGCCGGCGCCTCGGCGGGGTAGCCCATGGCCAGCGGCCAGGAACGCATCCTCCGGAGGCGCATCAAGAGCGTCCAGTCGACCAAGAAGATCACGCGGGCCATGGAGCTCATCGCCGCCAGCCGGATTGTCAAGGCCCAGGCCCGGGTGGCCGCGGCCCGGCCGTACTCGGAGCAGATCACCGAGGTCATGCGCAACCTGGCCGCGGGCGGGTCGGGGCTCGACCATCCCCTCCTCAAGAAGCGGGAGGTCAAGAACGTCGGCTTCGTCGTCGTCGCCGCCGACCGGGGCCTGGCCGGCGCCTACAACTCCTCCGTCATCCGCCGGGGCGAGCGGGAGGTTGTCGCGGCCCGGGAGCGCGGTCGCGGGTACTCGCTCACGACCGGCGGCCGGAAGGCGGAGAGCTACTTCCGCTACCGGGGCTACAAGCTCGACGAGTCCCTGTCCGGGTTCTCCGAGCAGCCGACCTACGAGGATGCCCGGGCCTTGGCCGCGGGCCCGATCAAGCGCTTCGAGGAAGGCGAGGTCGACGAGGTGTTCCTCGTCTACACCCGCTTCCTGTCGATGGGGTCGCAGAAGGTCGACGTCGTCCGCCTGCTGCCGCTCGACGTGGGGAAGGTGGCCGGGTCGTCGCCGTCGGAGTCGGCGGGTGCGGCGGGCGCCCGGGCCGACTACGAGTTCGAGCCCGAGCCGGGGCAGATCCTCGAGCGGCTGGTGCCCCGCTACGTCGAGGGCCGCATCTTCGCCGCCCTGCTCGACGCCGCCGCCAGCGAGCAGGCCGCCCGCCAGCGAGCCATGAAGTCGGCCACCGACAACGCCGAGGAGCTGATCAAGCGGTTGTCGATCGTGGCCAACAAGGTCCGCCAGGCCGGCATCACCACCGAGATCATGGAGATCGTCGGCGGCGCCGAGGCCCTGCGCTCGGCCAAGACCAAGGGCAAGCCCGACTACTTCGTCGACACCGTCGTGAGCCGCGACATCCTTCCCGACATCCTCGACAAATCAGGAGCACGCTGATGAGTGACACCACCCTCGCCCCCGAGCACCCCGGTGCGCCGACGCCCGACGGGGGCCCCAAGGACGGGCACGTCGTCGCCATCGCCGGCCCCGTCGTCGACGTCGAGTTCCCCCCCGGGAACCTGCCCGAGATCAACTACGCCGTCACCATGGAAGTCGAGGTCGACGGCAAGACCATCGTCATCACGGCCGAGGTGGCCCAGCACATCGGCGAGAGCCGGGTCCGGGCCATCTGCATGAAGCCGACGGACGGGTTGCGGCGGGGCACGCCGGTGAAGAACACCGGCCACGGGATCACGGTGCCCGTGGGCCCGGGGGTGCTGGGCCACGTGTTCAACGTGATCGGCGAGCCGCTGGACACCCACGGCGAGCCCGTCACCGAGGGGATCAAGGCCCGGTGGGACATCCACCGCCCGTCCCCCCCGTTCGCCGACCTCGAGCCCCGGTCGGAGATGTTCGAGACCGGCATCAAGGTCATCGACCTGCTGGCGCCGTACGTGAAGGGCGGCAAGATCGGCCTGTTCGGCGGGGCCGGCGTGGGCAAGACCGTCATCATCCAGGAGATGATCCGCCGGGTGGCGGAGCAGCACGGTGGCGTGTCGGTGTTCGCCGGCGTGGGCGAGCGCACCCGGGAGGGCAACGACCTGTGGCTGGAGATGCAGGAGACGGGCGTCATCGAGAAGGCGGCCCTGGTGTACGGGCAGATGGACGAGCCGCCCGGGGTCCGGCTGCGGGTCGCCCTGTCGGCGCTGACCATGGCCGAGTACTTCCGGGACGAGGAGCACCAGGACGTGCTCCTGTTCGTCGACAACATCTTCCGCTTCGTCCAGGCCGGTTCCGAGGTTTCGACGTTGCTCGGGCGGATGCCCTCCGCGGTGGGCTACCAGCCGACGCTGGCCGACGAGATGGGCGAGCTGCAGGAGCGGATCACGTCGACCAAGGGACGGTCGATCACCTCGCTGCAGGCGGTGTACGTGCCCGCCGACGACTACACCGACCCGGCCCCGTTCACCACCTTCACCCACCTCGACGCCACCACCGAGCTGTCCCGCCAGATCGCCTCCCTCGGGATCTACCCGGCCGTCGACCCGCTGGCCTCAACCTCGCGGATCCTGGTGCCGGAGGTCGTGGGCGAGCGTCACTACGCCGTCGCCCGGCGGGTGCAGGAGGTCCTCCAGCGGTACAAGGAGCTGCAGGACATCATCGCCATCCTCGGCCTCGACGAGCTGGCCGAGGAGGACAAGGTCATCGTCCAGCGGGCCCGCAAGGTGCAGAAGTTCCTGTCCCAGCCGTTCTACGTGGCCGAGCAGTTCACGGGCGTCAAGGGCATCAACGTGCCCGTGGCGGAGACGGTCGAGTCGTTCGAGAAGCTGGTCAACGGCGAGCTCGACGATATCCCTGAGCAGGCCTTTTACAACGTGGGCGGCGCCGACTCGGTGCTGGAGAAGGCCAAGTCGCTGTCCAAGGAAGAGACCGCCGCCTAGCCATGGCGATGCACGTGGAGCTGGTGTCGCCGGAGCGGATCCTCTACTCGGGGGACGCGGAGATGGTCGTGTGCCGCACGATCGAGGGGGGCGAGATCGCCTTCCTCGCCGGGCACGCCCCGTTCCTCGGGGCGCTGGGCGACGGGTTGGTGCGGATCAAGACCTCGTCGGGCGAGGAGGTGGCCGCCGTCCACGGAGGGTTCGTGGAGGTGCGCGACAACCGGGTCATCGTCCTGTCCGACGTGGCCGAGCTGGCCGGCCAGGTCGACGTCGAGCGGGCTCGCCGGGCCAAGGAGGCGGCCGAGCGCCGCGAGTCCGGCATGGACGACGCCGAGGCCGAAGCCGCCCTCCGCCGGGCCAACACCCGCCTGGCCGCGGCCGAGCGCGGGAGCCGCTGACCCCGGCTTCACCCGGCCGTTCTTTGGCGGAATATGTACGTCCCAGGTACGAATTCCGCCAAAGAACCGATGTCGTAGCGGCGTGGTTCACTCTTGGACGTGAATTCGCTCGATGTCGACCTGGCCCGAGTGGCCGCTCGGCAGCGGAGCCTGGTCCATCGCGACCAGGCCCTTGCCCTCGGAATGACGGTGCGCCAGTTCCAGGCCCGAACCGCGGCGGGCTTGTATCTGCGGGCGCAGCCCAAGGTGTTTCGCCTGGCGGGCGCCGCAGTGACGTGGGAGCAGCGGGTGCTCGCCGCCTGCATGTCGGCGGGCCCGGGAGCGGCCGCTTCGCACCGCGGCGCCGCGCTCCTGTGGGGTTTCCGGGGCTTCGAGTCCGCCCCCGTGGAGATCACGGTCCCATCGAGCCGGCGACCGAGCCTGTCCGGGGTCGAGCTGCACCGCTCGTCGACGGTCGAGGTGGTTCGCGTCCGTGGCATTCCGGTGACGACGGCCCCGTCGACGCTGTTGGTGGTGGGGGCGGTGGTCGACGGGGCGGCGTTGGCGTCGGCGGTGGAGGACGCCATCCTGCGGCGGCTGACGACGTTCGCCCGGCTGGTCGAGATGGTGGAGAGGCTCGGTCGGTCGGGGCGGGACGGCACCGCCGCGCTCCGCCGGCTCCTGGAGGAACGGGGCCCGGGTGCGCCCACCGAGAGCGTGCTCGAGGACATGATGGCCGGCATCCTGCGGCGGGCGGGCCTCGACGACTTCGAGCGCCAGTACGAGGTCGGCGGTGTGCGGCTCGACTTCGCCTGTCCCTCCCGGAAGGTCGGCATCGAGGTCAACGGGCTCGCCTTCCACTCGGGGGCCGACGACGTGCAGCGGAACTATCGCAAGCTCAACCGGCTTCTCGCCCTCGGCTGGCGGATTCTGCAGTTCACGTGGGCCGACATCCGGTACCGGCCCCACGACGTTCTCGCCCAACTGGCCATGGCGATGGCGGCCTGACGACGATGGCACGGTCGCGCGTCGGGGTGGTGCTGCTCGTCCCGTCGCCGATCGACCGCGAGATCGACGCCCTCCGGCGGGCGGTGGGCGACGGCACCTACGGGCGGGTGCCGGCCCATCTCACCCTCGTTCCCCCGGTCAACGTCCGGGAGGACCGGTTCGACGACGCCCTCGCCCTGCTGCGGGAGGCCGCCGGCGCCACCCGCCCGTTCTCGGTCGAGCTGGGCGCGCCCACCACCTTCCTGCCCGACAACCCCGTCCTCTACCTACCGGTCACGGCGGGGGCCGACGCGGTGGCCGCCGCCCGCGACCGGGTCTTCAAGGATCCGCTGGCCCGGCCGCTCACGTGGCCGTTCGTCCCCCACGTGACGGTGGCCGACGAGATCTCGCCCGATCGCATCATGGCCGCCCAGCAGGCCTTGTCGGCGTTCCACGTCGGCATCGAAGTCGACCGCTTCCACCTGCTGGAGGAGGGTCCGGGGCGGGTGTGGGGGCCGATCGCCGACTTCGCGTTCGCGGCGCCGGCGGTGATCGGGCGGGGGGGAATCCCGGTCGAGCTCACCGTCACCGAGCAGACCGATCCGTCGGCCGACGGGTTCCTGCGCCAGCGGCGGGAGCCGGTCACCGTCACCGCCCGGCGCGACGGGCGGGTGGTCGGCGTGGCCCGGGGGTGGGCCGACGGCCAGGCGGCCCAGCTCACCGACGTGGTGGTCGCCGACGGTGAGCACGCGCTCGGCACCGACGACCACCTGGTGGCCGCCTTCGACTCGTGGGCGGCCAAACGAGGTGTGTGGCGCCACGCCGGCGATGGGTAGGGGGACGCCGGCGCAGGGGGTGCCGACCACGAGATCCATGTCCTGTCGTCCTGGTGGAGTGGCCGCGCTGGCGGTGGCCGTCCTCCTGACGGCCGTGGGCGCGGCGCCGGTTGGCGCGACTCAGGTCGACGGCGAGCCGACGTCCACCACCACCACGACCCTCCCACCCGTCACCGAGCCGGCCCCGACCACCACCGAGCCTCCGCCGCCGCCCGCGCCGGCGCCCGCCCCGGAGCCCGCCGCCCCGCCCCCGGCGCCGGTGGTCCCTGTCGACACGGTCCCCGCCCCGGCCCCCGACGCGCTCCCGGCGGGAGACGGGGGCGGCGACGCGGTCGACCCGGCGTCGGTCGGCCTGGTGCTCGACAACCGGCCTCGAACCGCGGACAGCAGCACGGCCGCCCTCCTCGACCTCCTTCGTCCCCTGACTGCCCTCGGCTTCAGCGAGGAGGAGGCCTTCGTCCAGGGCATGGGACGGTTCCCGGTGGCGGGCCTGGCCACGTGGAGCGACGACTTCCACGACCCCCGCTACAACCCCACGCCCCACCTCCACCAGGGCAACGACATCTGGGCCGCCTACGGCACACCGGTGCGCTCACCCGACCGGGGAGTGGTCGAGCTCACCGGGGAGGCGGTCGGGGGGATCTCGGTGTACGTCACCACCGACGACGGCACCTACTACTACATGACCCACCTGGCCGGCTTCGCCCCCGGGCTGCACACGGGCGACACCGTCGGCGTCGGCCAGGTGGTGGGCTACACCGGCGCCACCGGCAACGCCGCCGGGGGGCCGCCCCACGTCCATTTCGAGATCCACCCCGGCGGCGGGGGGGCGGTGAACCCCAAGCCCATCCTCGACCAGTGGCTGGCCGACGCCATCGCCGCCGCCCCCAGGGCGGCGGGGGCCAGTGTCGAAGCCAACCCCCGGGTGCTGCTGGCCACGGGCGAGCTGCGCCGCTTCGACGTCCCGCCCATGGCCACCGCCGAGCGGGCGGCCAAGAGCCCCCTGCTGTGGTCGGCGTCGGTGAGCTCGGGCGGCGTCGCCATCCGCCTGGCGGAGGTGGAGGCGGCCCGCATGGCGCAGCAGGTCGACTGGGGGAGGCTGGCGTCCCTGTCCCAGGCCACCGCCGTCGACCGCCACCGGGCCCAGGCTCGGGCGGTGAACCTGCTGTCGCGCCTCACCCCGCCCGGGCTGCGGTCGTTCCTCGACGGCAGCACCAGTTAGCTCAGCCCACCAGCCGTCCGAGGCGAGCGGCCAGGGCGGCGGCGTCCTCCTTGGACGCGGCGGCCAGGGCGTCGAGCGAGGCGCCCTCGAGGTCGCCGGGCCGCAACCGGGACTGCAGGGCCAGCGCCGCCTGCCACACGCCCCCGTCGACGTCGACCTTGCGCACCCGCACCTTGCCCGTGGCCGGATCCTGGAGGTCGGCGAAGTCGATGGGGACGAGCTTGCCCGCCTGAAGCGAGATCAGGGCGTTCCCCGTCCCGTTGGCCAGGAACTCGACCGCGCCGTACCCCAACGTGCGGGTGTACTGGACGTCGAAGGCGATGGGATCGGCGCAGCGCAGCTCGTAGCCGATGATCTTGGTGATGAAGGCCATCCTCACGCCCCGCTCCTTGAAGCGGGCCGCGACCACGTCGCGGACGATCTTGCCCAGGTCGATCTCCGACAGGCGGGGGTGGCCGTGCTCGTCGTACTCGGTGACGTACTGCGACATCTCCTCTTCGGACATCTGGTCGAGCAGGCCCTCGGCCAGCACGGCCAGGCCCCAGCCCTCACCGGCGGCCATGCGCTTGAGGATGGCCGCCTCCACCAGGTCGGCGACGTCGGACACGGTGATCGCCCCCGGCGGGTACTCCTCCTGGATCGACACCAGATGAGAACCCGACCCGATGGCCATGGCCACGGCCAGGTGCCCGGCCGAGCGACCCATGGCCGTCACCATGTACCAGCGGCTGGTGGTCTTGGCGTCGGCCAGGAGGTTCTTGAGCAGCTCCGAGCCCCAGTACTTGGCCGTCTCGTAGCCGAACGTGGGCGCCTCGAGGGGCAGCGGCAGGTCGTTGTCGATCGTCTTGGGGACGTGGACCGCCCGCATGCCGCCGCCGAAGGCGCCCGCCACCTTCACCGCGCTGGAGGCGGTGTCGTCGCCCCCGAGGGTGACCAGGTCGGTGACCTCCAGCTTGGTCAGGGCGGCGACGACGGCGTCGAGGTCGTCCTGCTTCTTGGTGGGGTTGGCCCGGG
>Ga0105245_10005105_pt1 | contig 11537 bp, 15 predicted proteins | sample KBSM54metaG_FD_81523 | JGI IMG/M metagenome (GOLD analysis project Ga0105245, IMG submission 81523) | Miscanthus rhizosphere microbial communities from Kellogg Biological Station, Michigan, USA - KBS M5-4 metaG | ecosystem: Host-associated > Plants > Roots > Rhizosphere > Soil | place...
AATGCTGCAAGCCACCGGCCTGGCTCCCACCCGCACCGAAGCCGAGCGACTGATCAAATCCGGCGCCGTCGAAATCGATGGCGCCCGAACCGGCAGCGTAGTCCCAGCCGAGCCGGGAATCCAAACGGCACGCGCCGGCAACAAGCGGAAACGCGTTAACGTCAAAAAGAGGGACGGAGCCTGATTATTGCCCCAAAATGGAAATTCCCAATGCGGAACAATAATCAGGCTCCTTCCCTCTCTTAGCGCGACAAAGTAAAATTCACTTCGATAGGCGCGATCACTTCCACCGGCTTGCTGTTCAACATCGTCGGCCGATAAACCCATTGGCGCACCGCATCCACCGCCGCTCGCACCAACATCGGCGGACCGCTGATCACTTGCAACTGCTCGATCATCCCGTCCTTCCCAATCGTTCCGATCAAGTGCACCGTCCCCGAAAGCCGCGCCATGATCGCTAGCTGTGGATAAACAGGGATCACCTTTCGTAGCAGTTTCGCAGACTGGATATCGCTAGTGACCGTGATCGGCTTGCTAGGTTCGGGTTCGATCACCTGCGGAGCAGGTGGCGGCGCAAGCACTTGCGTAAAGGCAATACTCGGACCCAACGGCACGATCGGCCCCGCATCAATGCGCTCTGGCAGTCCTGGTACGTTGTCGATAAAGTCGGGTTGGGTGTTAAGCGGCGGGACGCGTGTGGGCATCGTAAATACATTGCCGGCTCGAACCGTAGTATGCCTCCGCGCTATAGGTTCGGGAATCGGAGAAGGCGGCGCCGTCGGCAAAAACGTGGGCAGTTCCAGTCGCATGAAAGGCAACTGGTCCGTGTAAAGCAAGGGAATTAGCAGCAGAGTGCCGACCGCTAGAGTCTGCACGCCGAGCGAGACAGCCAACGCTCCAGCTTTCTTGCCAGGCGCGGAAGAGAGCAGCATGGATTGCTCAAACATGCCCTCATAGACACCGCGCGCGCAGAAAGGTTCCCGATTAATCCACCACTCGTCCGTCCCGCATCTTCACCGTGCGGTGCGCATACGCAGCAGCTTCCGGGTTGTGCGTGATCATTAGGATGGTTTGGCCCAGGCGCGTATTCAAATCGCGCAACAACCCCAGCACCGCTTCCGAGTTCTCTGTGTCCAAGTTGCCGGTAGGTTCATCGGCCAGCAAGATCGCCGGATGATTGACGATCGCGCGCGCAATCGCCACACGCTGCTGCTCGCCACCCGACAGCGCGCGAGGTTTATGATGCAGACGCCCCTTGAGCCCCAGCAATCCCAGAATTTCATCGAACTGTGGATCGGGAGGCCGGTTCTTCCCCGCGATATCGCGAGCAATCTCGATGTTGTCAGCCGCGGTCAAGGTCGGCAGCAGATTGTATTTCTGAAATACGAAACCGACACCCGTCTTGCGCAGGTTCGTACGCTCGGCTTCAGTCATCGCCAGCAGGTCGTGGCCATCGATGTGAATCGTGCCGGAAGTCGGTGGAGTAAGGCCGCCCAGAATATGAAACAGCGTCGATTTGCCGGAACCGCTAGGACCTACCACCGCCAGGAACTCGCCGCGTTCGACCGATAAATTCACGCCACGTAACGCGTGCACGTCGATCTCGCCGACGTGATAAGTCTTCTTCAAGTCCCGAATTTCAATCATGAAAACTCAATCGTAGGCCAGCGCTTCGATGGCATCCTGCCGCGCGGCCTTGAGGCCCGGGTAAATCGCACCGATCATCGAACCCGTCAGTGCGATCAACGCCGACCACGGCCACCAGGCGTGCGCAATCAGCATTGGCATGGTGGGCACCGCGACGCGCAGGATGGCCTGCGTGCCATAACTCATCAGGATGCCGGCGATCGCCCCGGCCACCGCCAGCACGAAAGTTTCGCGCAGCAGGATGGTCATGATGTAGCCGGGCGAGGCGCCCAGCGCTTTCAGAATGCCGATTTCACGCGTGCGCTCCAGCACAGCGGTGTACATGGACAGAAACACCACCAGGAAACCCACCACCACGGCCAGGCCGATCACCACGCGTGTGAAGCGTTTGAGAATCGGGATGCTATCCACTGAAATGAGAGACACAAACTCATCCAGCGAGAAAACTTTGTAATCCGTCAGCTTGCTTTTCAGCGAATCGATTACCGCCGCCATATTTTTCGGGTCGTCGATCTTCACGTAGACTACGCTGACCTTATCCTTGGCTGAATATTTTTCCTGCAGCGAGTCTAACTGCACGAACATGTGCGAGAGCTTGCCGGATTTCACCACTCCCGCGACGCGCCATTTCAGACCCAGGTCCACGGTGTCGCCGGCGTGCAATTTGTGAGCGCCCGCGTAGACCTCATCCACCAGCATGTCGTCCGGGCCGGTGAAGGGCCCGCCCTCGAGGTACCGCATCCCTCCGCTCATCCGAGTAAATTCGTCCAGATTGATGCCGGTGATGGAATCGAAATTGCCCACCGACTGCACCTTGGTACCGGTAGCCTGCACCACGTGCGGCTCCTTGCGGACCAGTCCCACGATGCCCTGCGGCATGTCGCCCGAAAACGCCAGCACGGAACTGCCCGGAGGCCGCACTAGGATATCGGCGCCCGTACCTCGCGAGTTGGCGGCAATGTCCCCCAGCACGCCCTCGCTCACGCCCACCAGCGTAAGAATCATAGTGACCTGAACACCAATGGCGACGGCGCTGAGCAGAGTTCGCACCGGACGGTGCTTGAGATTTTCTAAAACCAGGCGGTGAATCAATGTCCCAGTGTAGCAACCTCGGACGGCAACCACGCCGCCGACACTACCGCGAGCGCCGCCAGCGCCGCAGTCTCCGCGCGCAGAATCGACGGACCCAGCGACACCGGATCCCATCCCGCCGCGATGAATTCGGAGCGTTCCTCCCCAGTCCAGCCGCCTTCAGGGCCGATCAGCAGGGCGACGGAATCGTTCGTGCGACGTTCCGCGGGGAATGCGGTGGGCAGCGGGCGAGTGGTGTTTTCGTCCAGTGCGTAACGATACATCGCCGCGGTAGCCAACGCCTCGCGCCACAAGGCAGGCTCGTCGATTTCCGGAAGATGCGCGCGCCGCGATTGCTGGCTGGCTTCGAGCCCAATGCGCCGCCAACGCTCCAGACGTTTGGGAGCGGCTTTGTCCAACCCTCTTTCGGTGCGGACGCTGATCATCGGCACGATCCGCGCCACCCCCAACTCGGTAGCCTTCTCGATCATCCATTCGAAGTGGTCGAACTTCACAATCGCCGCGCATAGGATCATCTGCACCGGCGGCTCAATCACCGGCAGCTTCTCCAGCGTCCGGAAGATCACGTGTTCTTTCCGCGCTGTCTCAATCTCGGCCAGGTACACGCCGCGGTTATCAGAAATCTCGTAACGTTGCCCCACCTCTACGCGCAGCACCCGCGTCAGGTGCCGCGCCTCCTCGCCCGCGATCTCCGCGTGCCCATTCCTCACTTGATCCACAAAAAAACGCCTGCGCATTTACGATTTCGTATCCTAGGTTCTAATGATCTCGCATCTGCGCGGCACACTTCTTGAAAAGCATCCCAACCAGATCGTCATCGACGTGCACGGAGTGGGTTATGAGGTCACCATCCCGGTCTCCGCCTATTCGTCGCTCCCCGAGCAAGGCGCACCGGTGCGCATGCACATCTACCAGCACGTACGCGAAGACATCCTGGCGCTCTACGGCTTCCTGACCAAAGACGATAAGGCGCTATTCGAAAAACTGATCGCCGTCAGCGGCATCGGACCTACCCTCGCCGTCAAGATCCTCTCCGGTCTTGCCGCCACCGACCTCATCCACTTCATTCGCCGTAGCGAAGTGGAGCGCCTCGTCAAGATCCCCGGAGTCGGCAAGAAAACCGCCGAGCGCATGGTGCTGGAGCTGCGCGACAAACTTGGACCAATGGGAACTTCATTAGCGGGAACCAGCGGCTCCCCCAAGAGCGCCTTTAGCTCCACCGAAGAAGACGTGATCTCCGCGCTGATGAATTTCGGCGCCACCCGCGCCTCCGCCGAAGCCGCCGTCACCAAAGCCCGCTCGGAAAGCGAATCCAACGAATTCGATGCGCTCTTCCGGCGCGCCCTCAAGTTGGTGAGATAGGCTCGAAGAAGCCTTAACTGGAGCCGCGCATACACTCGGCCAAGTAAGCCGCATAATCCGCGGGACTGTTACTCTTCGCACTATCGTTCAATTGCACGATAGTCCAGATCCCTCCGCCAGGAGAGTAGTGAGCGCCATGTGCCGGTGAAACCACACCATCGACGATCTGCGAACGCGTGATCAGAGCTCTAACACGCTCTTGCACCCAGAAGATCCAGAAGCCCGTGACTGCATCGAAATGGCCCGTTGGCTGAGCGGCCCCAACGCTTGAGGAAAAAGCCTGTCCGCGAGAGCACATCTGCAGTAGACGCTGCACCACTCGAACATCATCTGAACTATTCTGTTCTCTCGAACCCACACGGCCCAACACATTCACGATCGTGGACATCCCGTTATAAGGCGGATTCAACGCCAGTATTCGCGCCATCTACGCACCTCCTCCAGTGCTTTCCGATGAGGCCCATTATCCAGTTTCGCGAACCGGAATCGCAAGCGCACTTTCGAATGGCGCGTTCTATGCAGTTCCACTACACTGAAGCTTCATGCAGGAAAAGGGCATCGTTTCCGCGTCGCTGCGCGAGGAAGAACGGCAGTTTGAAACCGCGCTGCGCCCGCTGCGGCTGGCGGATTTCGCGGGCCAGAGCAAGCTCAAGGAACAACTCTCGATCGCCATTGAAGCCGCGCGCAAACGCGGCGAAGCCATGGATCACGTACTGCTCTACGGCCCACCCGGGTTAGGCAAAACCACGCTCGCCGGCATTATCGCCGCCGAGCTGGGTGTGGGCATGCAACAGACTTCAGGCCCGGTATTGCAGAAGAAGCTGGACCTGGTGGGCATCTTAAGCAACGTGGCTGAGCGCGAAGTCTTCTTCATCGATGAAATCCATCGCCTTCAGCCGGACGTAGAAGAAATGATCTATTCGGCGCTCGAAGACTTTCGCATGGACATCCTGATCGGCACCGGACCCGGCGCGCGCACGGTGGCCATGGACATCAAGCCCTTTACCGCCATCGGCGCCACCACTCGTCAAGGAATCATTAGTGCGCCCCTGCGTGGACGCTTCGGCCTGGTGCTGCGCCTGAATCCGTATGAAGTGGCAGAACTCGCGCACATCGTGCGCCGCTCGGCAAACCTGCTAGGCGTCGAGATCGACGCAGCCGGCGCCGAAGAGATTGCCCGCCGCAGCCGCGGAACTCCGCGCATCGCCAATCGCCTGCTGCGCCGCGTCCGCGACTACGCGCAAGTGCGTGCCGACGGACACGTGGATGCGGGCGTCGCCGAGAAAGCACTGAACTTACTAGAAGTGGACCGCTTCGGCCTCGATGAAATCGACCAGAAGATCATGCTGACAGTGCTCGAAAAATACAGCGGCGGTCCGGTGGGGCTGAGCACCATCGCCGCGTCGATTGATGAGGAGCAAGGCACCATCGAAGAAGTCTACGAACCCTACCTGATGCAACTGGGATTTCTCGACCGCACCCCGCGTGGCCGCATTGGCACCGAGCGCGGCTTTGAATATTTCGGCATCGCGCGGCGGCGTGGCGGCTCGCAGGGCGCCCTCTTCTAACACGCCGTGAAAACCGTTTACATCGCGCTCGGTTCGAACCTGGGGGATCGTGTCGAAAACCTGCTGCTCGCGCGCGAGCGCATCGTATCGCCCCACGTGCGTCTAACCCGCGCCTCATCGATCTACGAAACCGCGCCGCGCGAGATCGTCGATCAACCTTGGTTCCTGAATCAGGTCGTCATCGCGGAAACCACACTGTTCCCCCGCCAGCTATTGGCGCGCTTGCTCCGGATCGAGCAGGAAATGGGCCGGCAGCGCACCGTTGCCAAAGGGCCGCGCGTCATCGATCTTGATATCCTGCTCTTCGGCGACGCCGTGATTCACACGGCCGGCCTTGAAATCCCACACCCGCGCATAGCGGAGCGCCGGTTTGTGCTCGAACCCTTGGCCGAGCTCGCACCCACGCTCCGTCCACCGCGCAGTAGCCACACGGTGCAGGAGATGCTGGCAAAAGTAATGGACCAGCCCGTACGGCGGATCTGATTAGTGGCGGTCCGGACGGCCGTCCCCGTTGCGGTCCTGGTAATCGCGACGATTGCGGTCGCGATCCCAGCGGTGATCGTGTCCCACTTCCCGGTTATTGCCGTTCCAATAGCCTTGATAATACATCCCGCCTTCATAGCGCGGCGCAGTCCACTGCGAACCCTCATACGGGGGACGGGTCCAATAACCTTGATGCCACGTATAGCGGCTTCCCACTGGATACCAATAGCCATCCACGTAGGAATAACCTACACCTGGCGACACCGGGCGCACGCGCACCACACGCGGCCGAGGCGGCTCACCGATATGAATCCCCACCGAAAATTGAGCCGCGATACCGAGTCCCGCAGTCAACATCATCGCTGCCAGCAGCTTTTTCATTTATATGCTCTCCTCGTTAGTACTACAAATCTACCGGGACTATGTGCACGCAGCCAGCCAAGTGCATAAACGGGGTTATTGGGGCGAAATCGCTTATTGGAGAAGAATAAGTTGACGGCGGGCGGTCACTAAAGCGCGAAATGGTAACTGCGGAAGACTTCGTCACGACGCCAACCGTGAGCTTCGTAAAGCGCCTGAGCCGCACTATTGGTATGAGCCGTGGAGAGCGTAAGCCTGATCGCTCCGGCGCTGCGGCCGAAATCCGCAGCGGCATCGAGCAGCCTCTGTCCGACTCCTCCGTGACGCGCCGCCGGATCGACAAACAAATCATTCAAAATGAAAATCCGCCGCGCACTGGCCGATGAAAAGCTGGGATAGAGTTGCGTGAAGCCAACCGCCGATCCGTCCGAGCGCAGCGCCAGAAAAATCACCGACTGATCCCGCTCCAGCCGCTCGCGCACAAACTCCCGCGCCAGCGCCAGATCCGGTGGCTGTTCGTAAAACTGGCGATACGCGTCGAACAACAGAGCGATCATTTCAAGATCCGCCAGCGACGCCCTTCGCACAAAAATATTCTGCGTCTCCATGGGACTGATATTCTGACAGTGTAGCGGATGGCATTGCTTACGATTTCGGGCGATCCGGCGTCGCGCTGGGAGGAAGTGGCGCGCGGAGCCGCACAGCTCCTGGACTTCGAACTGGTCACGGAAACGCGCCTCGCGCAATGGATGACCGAAGAATTCGGGGATACGCCCATTCCCGCGCGCGCCTGGGCCTCAGCCGCCGTCGCGGTGTTGGCGCGATTGGCCCGCGAGCATCCTTTATTGATCGCTCTCGATGGCTCCGAACACCTGTTTCGTCCGGCGGCGTGGCTGCTGCGCGCGCGCATCACCACCATCGACGCGCACCGCGCCGGCAATCTCATGCTGGATCTCCGCCTCGAAAAACCGGACGCACTCGCGCGCCTTCGCGAACTCGACGCCGAAAACAAGCGCCTGCGCAAAACCCGTTTCAGCCGCGCTTCAGTTGACTCTGCGGCGTTCGATCTTACGCTCAACCTCGCGCGCACGGACGCCGCGCAAGCCGCCGAAATGCTGGCCGCCGCTGCCCAGAAGCGTCTCGGCGATCAAGGCCTGCTTTCCCCCAACGCCGCCGACGAAATCGAATTCGAAACGCGCCTGGAACTCGCCAAGCGCGGCATCGTCCCCGCCCGCCGGGCCCGTGTCACGCGCGCCAGCTTCGGCCATCCCAGCGAAGAAATGTTCGCCAATTTACTGGACTTTTACCGCATCCACTGGGAGTATGAGCCGCGCAGCTTCCCGTTGCAGTGGGACAAGGATGGCCACGTGACTGAAGCTTTCACGCCGGACTTCTATCTACCCGAATTCGATCTCTACGTGGAACTGACCACCATGAAGCAATCGCTGGTCACTAAGAAAAATCGCAAGGTGAAGATGCTACGCGCCATCTATCCGCACATCAATATCCAGGTGTTCTACCAAAAAGATTTCCAGGACCTGGTCTTTAAATACGGATTGCGCATGGTGGCCTCGTCGTGATCCCTGCTCCCGAAAATGTCCCCGAAAACATCGAGCGGATTCTGTTTACTGAAGAGCAAGTGTCAGCGCGCATCGCCGAAGTCGCCACCGAGATCAGCGAAAAATATCGCGGACGCGATCTCAAGCTAATCGCCGTGCTCAAGGGCTCCGTCTTTTTCCTGACGGCGCTAGCTCGCGCCCTCACCATCCCCGTCAAAATCGACTTCCTGGCGATTTCCAGTTTCGGTGGCCCCTCGAATGGCCCGACACCGGGCTTAGTGCGCATCGCCAAAGATCTCGACGAACCCATTCTAGACGAAGACGTGCTGCTGGTCGAAGATATCGTCGACACCGGCTTCACCACCCGCTATCTCTTGCAGACGCTAGCCGGACGCGGTCCGCGGTCGCTCGGTATCTGCACGCTCCTCGACCGCTCGGTGCGCCGCATCGTACAAGTCCCCGTCGACTTCCGCTGCTTCGAAATCCCTGACCGCTTTGTCGTCGGCTGCGGCCTGGATCACAAGCAGTTGTATCGCAACCTGGGCTACATCGCGGTGCTGAATCCCGAAAGGGGTTGACTCCCCCCCGCTGAGGGCAGTCTAATTGACCCATGAGTTCCTCCGATCCGCTATTAGCCGACATGAAGGCCTGCGAAACCCGCACCGTCGGCGGCGTGCAAGTCGACGTCTTCCGCGCGGGCACCGGCCGCGTCAAGCGCATGATCTACCCGCCCGGATTCCGCTGGTCGACACACCTGAAGCCGATCATCGGAAGCGAACTGTGCCAGCACGCCCACGTTGGTTTCATCGCGCGCGGCGAGCTGCACGTCAAGTTCGCCGACGGCCACGTGGAAGAATTCGCCGCGCCGCAAGCTTTCGCAGTGAGTCCAGGACACGACGGCTGGGTGGTCGGCAACGAACCTGCCGTCTTAATCGAATTCGACTTCGAAGGCCAGACCGCGGAGAAATTCGGCATACCCTGCTAAAATCAATTAATGAGCACGGCCGCGGCTGAACCGCAATTCCACACCTCCGGAATCGTGCGCCTGACGCGCCCGCAGTTGGTCGGCACCATGACCGGCTTGGTCCTGGCCATGTTTCTCGCCGCGCTCGATCAGACCATCGTCGGCACCGCCGAGCCACGTATCATCGCCTCGCTCTCCGGCTTCAATCGCTATCCGTGGGTGGCCACGGCTTATATGCTGACGTCCACCATGATCGTCCCCATCATCGCCAAGCTGTCGGATTTGTGGGGACGCAAATGGTTTTTTCTGTGGGGCTCGGCCGTATTCGTGGCGACCTCGGCGCTGTGCGGCGCGTCCGGGAATCTCAACTTCCTGGGCCTCGACGGCATGAACCAGTTGATTCTATTTAGAGGCCTGCAAGGCATCGGCGCGGGCGCCATCATGGGATTGATCTTCACCATCGTCGGCGACATTTTTTCCCCCGCCGAACGCGGCCGCTATCAAGGCTTTTTCTCCGGCGTATGGGGGCTCGCAGCCATTTTCGGACCCACGTTAGGCGGCTGGCTCACCGATCACATTTCCTGGCGCGCGACCTTCTACGTCAACTTACCGGTAGGAATCATCGCCATCGCCGCCATTTATTTCGAGTTCCCCGACATCCGCCCGCAGTCCGTGCGCCGAGTTCTCGATTGGGCCGGCGTGTTCACGCTGCTAGCGTGCATCGGGCCGCTGCTGCTGGCTTTTACCTGGGTGACCGAATACGGCTGGGGCTCCGGCCGAGTCGAGACGCTTCTGGTGATCGCCGTCGCCATGCTGATCGCGTTCCTCTATTCGGAAAGCAAAGCCGTCGAGCCACTGATTCCTTTAACCCTGTTCAAGGACCCAGTGATCCGCGTGTGCTCCGTGTGCATTTTCGTGCTCGGCATGGGCATGTTCGGCGTGATCATCTACCTGCCGCTCTTCATGCAAGGCGTGCTGGGTGTTTCGGCAACGCAATCCGGAACGTTAATGACGCCGATGATGCTAGGCGCCGTAACCGGCAGTTTTCTGGGCGGCCAGTTGACCTACCGCATGAAGAGCTACAAAATGCCCGGCGTGCTGGGTTCGATCCTAGTCACGGCCGGCATGATTATCTTCGCTACCATGGGCGCGACGACGCCGCGATTGCAAGTGGTCCTCGGCATGATTCTCGCCGGACTCGGCATGGGCTTACTGCAACCGGTCTACACCGTCGCCGTGCAAAACGTAGCGCCGCGCGCGCAAATGGGAGCTGCCACTGCTTCCACAATCTTCTTCCGCGCGATCGGTAGCACGCTAGGCGTGTCGCTCTTCGGCAGCGTGCTGCTCACCAACTATCACGCCCAGTTCGGCCGCACCCTGCCGCCAGGCGTGCCGCCAGAAGGCTTAAAGTTCTTCGACAATCCCTTGCTGCTAGTACAGATGCGTCCGCAGTTGGACGCGATGTTTAACCAATACCCCAACGGGTCAGCGCTGCTCGAAACCCTAATGGCAAACGTGCGCGCGTCGCTGGTGCACGGCCTGCACCTGATCTTCGTGTCGAGCGCCTTCGTGATGGGCGGAGCCGTAGTGCTCAACCTCCTCCTCAAGAACGTCCCGCTGCGCTCCCACCACCAAGCAGCCCCCATGCCGGAGCCCGCCGCGCACTAACTCCACTTGCGGCACGCCGCTACTTTGCGGTCTGATAGGAAGTGCATTTTCAAAGCGAAAGGATTTAGATGAGTACCTACCAGATCGACGCCGCGCACTCCTCCGCGCAGTTCAAGGTTCGCCACATGATGATCGCCAACGTAAAAGGCGAATTCGACAAAGTGAGCGGAACCGTCAATTTCGACCCCGCCAACCCCACCGCTTCGACTGTCGAGGCGAGCATCGACGTTTCGACCATCAGCACCCGTGACGAACAGCGCGATGGACACCTCAAGAGCCCCGATTTTTTGGACGTAGAGAAGTTCCCCACGATCACTTTCAAATCCAAGAAAGTGACAGCCACCGGCGACGACAGCTTTAACGTGGTTGGCGATCTGACCATCCACGGCACCACCAAAGAAGTGAACCTGAACGTGGAAGAACTAACCGGCGAAGCCAAGGATCCCTGGGGCAACATGCGCCGCGGCGCCACCGCCAAAACCCGCATCAACCGCAAAGATTTCGGCATGCACTTCAACGTCGCTCTAGAGGCCGGCGGCTTCCTAGTGGGTGAGGATGTCGATCTCACCATCGACGTCGAAATGATCCGCCAGGCGTAATTAAACTGGAGCCGCCCCGCGCGGCTCCAACGTCATCTTCATCCCAAATTTCGGCCGCAGCGTGATTACCGCCCGCGTCGCCACCGGATGCCCCGGCACCAGCCGCATCCTCCATCGCTGCGCCAGCGTCGCCAACACCAGTACACCTTCCGCCCAGGCGAACCGTTCTCCGATGCACACCCGCGCCCCGCCACCGAACGGGAAATAGGCGAACTTGGGACGCTTCTCACTCTCT
>Ga0105245_10005109_pt1 | contig 11534 bp, 13 predicted proteins | sample KBSM54metaG_FD_81523 | JGI IMG/M metagenome (GOLD analysis project Ga0105245, IMG submission 81523) | Miscanthus rhizosphere microbial communities from Kellogg Biological Station, Michigan, USA - KBS M5-4 metaG | ecosystem: Host-associated > Plants > Roots > Rhizosphere > Soil | place...
CACCGTTGCGCCGAGATCTCGCTGAGCGGTCAGACCTCGGCGGGCGGAGCCGCCCGCTGTGAGCCCGATCACCGCCCGCCGCTGTTCGGTCCGTTGCTCGCCATCAGCGACGACGACGCAACGGTGGCGCTCGAGGTCACCAGGAACCGGGTCCGCAGCATGAGGCTGAGGGTTGCCCATCCCCGGTCGGGTCAGCCGACCAGATGGACTCGAGTGGACAGCGAGCGCATGACGCGACATCAGGCACGCAGGGCGGGCCTCAAGCGAAACTTCCGCTTCGTGGTGCTGCACTCGCGGGGGAATCTCTGCGTAAAGGAGTTCGTCCTCTTTAACAAGGACGGCGACCGCATCGAAAGGAGGCGGGTTCCCTGCGAGTTCTGAGCCCCTGCGAGGCTCAGTGCACCGTGCCGTGGATCTTGCTGCCGAAGTACCGGCGGCCGCACTTCGGGCACTTGCGGAAGATGATCTGGCCGCCCTGGCCACACTGCTTGCAGGTCCGCTTGGGTGGCGCGACGATCTGAGCCATTACGCGATCGTAACCAGGCGCTGTGTGAGCGACTAGTCGATCAGGGACTCCACGTCCGCCCAGGCCACGCGCATGTCCACGCGCGCGCCGCGAAACGGCACGCCCTCGGCCTCGAGCAGGCGGCGCTGGCGGTCGCCCTTGGCCAGTGAGCCGTCCGCCCGCACGATTCGCTGCCACGGAACGGTGGGGTCGTGGCAGGCGGACATGACCATGCCCGCGAATCGCGGCGCGCCCGGGCACAGGTCGCCATAGGTGGTGACGAAGCCCTCGGGCACGGAACGGGCGCGTCGCAGGACCTCGCGCGCCCTGGGGGACTGCCTCAGCGAGTCAGCAGCACCCATACGAGCGCAATCGCAAATCCGATCTGGCCGAAGGCGAGCGCTGTGCCGAAGTTCGCTGCGCCGAGTGCAGCGGCGATCGCGCTCGCAGCCGCGAACGCCCCGAGCATGACGGCCAGGTCGCGGAGGGTTCTATGCACCGTCGGGAGTCTTATAGGTCGCGCTGCCGACTCGGCGGCTGCGCCCCTCCGGGCGCCGCGCGACACGTTCCAGGTAGACGAGGTTGCAGACCGAGGGGGTGGCGTCGAGCAGGTCGAGCGCGTGCTCGGCCTGGTAGCTCGGGACCACGATCCGCAGGTGGACCATGCGGTGGTTAGCGTACAGACGCGATGCTGACCGACTATCACGTGCATCTGCGGCCAGACGACCTCGATGCGGAGGCCGGCGACTACTTCACCGCTGCGAACGTCGACCGCTACCTGGCGGCGGCCGAGGAGGGGGGAATCGAGGAGCTCGGGGTCTCCGAGCACGTGTACCGCTTCCAGCAGGCGCTCGACGTCTGGGACCACCCGTTCTGGATCGAGAACGCCCGCGACGACCTGGACGCATACCGAGACTTCGTTCGGACCACACCGCTGCGGCTCGGCCTGGAGACGGACTACGTCCCCGGCCGCGAAGATCGGATCGCAAACCTGCTCGACGCCCGGGACTTCGACTACGTGATCGGCTCCGTCCACTTCATCGGCGATCGAGCGGTCGACGACCCGGAATGGGACGCATGGGAGGGTGGCGGCGATCCGGATGCCGTCTGGCGCAGTTATTTCGAGACGCTCGCGGAGGCTGCGCGCAGCGGCCTGTTCGACATCCTGGCCCACCCCGACCTGGTCAAGGTCTGGGGGCGCGCCCGCCCGCTGCCGGACCGCGACCCGCGCTTCTACTACGAGCCGGCGGTCGAGGCCATCGGCGAGGCCGGAGTTGCCGTCGAGGTGTCGACCGCGGGGCTGCGAAAGCCCGTGGGCGAGCTCTACCCGGCGCCCGCCTTCGCGGCGATGTGCATTGAAGCGGGTGCGGCGTTCAGCCTCTCCTCGGACGCCCACGCGCCCGAGGACGTCGGCTCCGGGTACGAGCAGGCGCTCGAGACGATGGACGAATGGGGCGTGCGCGAGATCGCCGTCTTCGACGGGCGTGAGCGCCGGCTCGAATCGGTCGGCCGCAGCGAGGTGGCGGCAGGGGGGGACTCGCAGGGATGAGCCTCCAGGTGGGGATCGGCTACGACGTCCATCCGTTCGAGGCCGGCCGGCGGCTGATTCTCGGCGGCGTCGAGATCGCGCACGAGCGCGGGCTCGGTGGCCAATCCGACGCCGACGTACTGACCCATGCGATCACCGACGCGATCATGGGCGCGGGCGGCCTGGGCGACCTGGGGACGCTCTTCCCGCCCGAAGAGGAGCAATGGCGCGACGCGGACTCGATCGATCTGCTGACGGTGGTCATGGGCCAGCTCGGCGGACGGGTGGTGAACGTCGACGCCACACTCGTCTGCGAGGAGCCGAAGATCGGCCCGCACCGGGTCGAGATGGAGCGGATCCTGGGTGAGGCCCTCTCGGCCCGGGTGAGTGTCAAGGCGACGACGAACGAGGGCCTCGGCTGGATCGGGCGGGGCGAGGGGATCGCCTGCGTCGCCGTGGCGCTGGTGGACCTCGAATGAGCGCCGGGTCCCGATTGTGCCGGTGCGAAGCGGGCAAATAGAGTTAGCGAGGTGGTCCGCTCGCTTGCGTCCAAGCTCTCGCCGCATTCCGTGACAGGTCCCATCGATCAGATCAGCCGCAGGATCAAGCTCGGCCCCCTCGGTTCGCTGAGGGAGGTGCCGTTCAATGTGAAGGTGCTGGCCGAGGCTGGGGTCCTCCGGCCTGTGCGGCCCGACAAGCTCGCGGCAATGGCCGTGCTCCTGTCGCGATGGGGCGCTTCCCCCGCCGCCGGGATCGCCGGGGCCGCCGTCAACCACCCGGACGAGCCGATGATCGAGGACGAGCTCGGGACCCTCACCTTCGCCGAGGTGCAGGCGCGCTCGAACGCAATCGCCCGCGGCCTTGCGGCCGGCGGCGTCGCCGAGGGGGACGGCGTCGCGATCATGTGCCGCAACCACCGTGGCTTCATCGAGACGACGCTCGCGGTCTCCAAGCTCGGCGCCAGTGCCCTCTACATGAACACCGCGTTCTCCGGGCCGCAGTTGGCCGACGTGATCGAGCGCGAGAAGCCTGAGGCGCTCGTCTACGACGAGGAGTTCAGCGGACTGCTGGAGAAGGCCAGCGAGGCGGGGAATGCGATCGGGCTCAGCCGCTACGTCGCCTGGAGCGAGGACAAGGACGAAAGCGAGAAGGAGGACACGACGCTCGCCGAGCTGATCGAGTCCAACAGCGACGAAGACCTCGATCCGCCGGGGGAGTCGGGCCGGTTCGTCATTCTCACCTCGGGGACGACCGGGACGCCCAAGGGGGCGCAGCGTGCCCAGCCGGACACGCTCAGCCCGCTGGCATCGCTGTTCTCCAAGATCCCTCTGCACGCCCGCGAGAAGACGATGATCGCGGCGCCGCTCTTCCATTCCTGGGGCTTTGCCCATTTCGTGCTCGGGCTGGCGCTGAACTCGACCTATGTCCTGCGCCGAAAGTTCGACCCGGAGGAGATCCTGAAGGCGACAGAGGAGAGCGGAGCCACGGCGCTGATCGTGGTGCCGGTGATGATGCAGCGGATCATGGAGCTCCCAGAGGAGACGCTTGACAAGTACAGGCTCCCGAACCTGCGGGTCACCGGGGCGAGTGGCTCGGTTCTCCCGGGCGAGCTCGCCAACAAGTGGATGGACCGCTTTGGCGAGAACGTCTACAACCTCTACGGGTCGACGGAGGTCGCCTGGGCCACGATCGCGACGCCGGAGGACCTTCGCGCTGCCCCAGGGACCGCGGGCAGACCTCCGCGCGGCACGGTGGTCCGGATCGTGGACGAGGAGGGAAACGACGTCGAGACGGGCAAAACCGGCCGCGTGTTCGTCGGCAACGAGATGGCCTTCGAGGGGTACACGGGCGGGGGCGGCAAGGACGAGCTCGGCGGCCTGCTCTCGTCCGGGGACGTCGGCCACTTCGACGAGGAGGGGCGGCTCTTCATCGACGGCCGTGACGACGAGATGATCGTCTCGGGGGGCGAGAACGTGTTCCCGCGCGAGGTCGAGGACCTGCTGGCCGACCACGAGAAGGTCAAGGAGGTCGCCGTGATCGGCGTCGACGACGAGCAGTTCGGCCAGCGCCTGAAGGCGTTCGTGGTCCTCCGCGACGGCGGGGAGCTGAGCGAGGAGGACGTCAAGGGCTACGTCAAGTCCAACCTCGCCCGGTACAAGGTCCCGCGCGACGTCGAATTCCTGGACTCCCTGCCGCGCAACGCGACCGGCAAGGTCCTGAAGCGCGAACTCGCCTGACGATCTGAGGCGCTAAACGCCCGCCCGCTCGCGCTGGCGGGCCGCTGCCTCGGCGCGCAGCTGCTCGTGTTCGACCTGGCGCTTCAGCTGCTGCAGCGAGCGCCTGAGGTGGCCACCGAGCTGTGGCGCCGCGAAGAGCTCGGCGATCCAGCCGGGGATGCCGGAGCCCGCGACGCCGTAGGCGAAGCGCAGCTCGACCCTGGTGCGCCCGTCGGGAAGCTGGCGGAGGCGCCAGCGGCCGCGCTGGTCGACGCCGAGGACCGAGCTCCACGCCATGTCGCGCTCCTCGTTCCACTCCACGATCTCGATCAGGCCGCCGACCTCCGCCGACCCCACTCGGATCAGCATCCGGTACCGGGCGCCCAGACCCGAGCGCTGCTCGCCCTCGACCTCCCAGCGGGTGACGCCGGACATGAAGTGCAGGTAGTTGGACGGCTCGGCGAGGTAGCCCCAGATGAGCTTCGGCGGCGCCGAGATGACGATCGACTCGTTGAGCCTCATCAGCCGATCACGGGAAAACGACGCTCCGCAGCGAGCGTGTCGAGCGTCTCCTGCATGACGCGGGTGACGTAGTCGTAGACCTCGTTCAGGTCCGGGTCGTCGCCGAACTGCTCGCGGACGTCGATGGGCTCGAGGACCTCGACGGTGATCTTGGCGGGCAGCGGTATGTGGCCGAAGAAGTCGCCGATGTTGAGGCCCCATGGCACGGCGAGCGAGATTGGGAGGACCTTGAGGCGGAGCAGACGATCCGCGCCCAGAAGCTGCGCGAGCCATGCGCCACGGCTGATGAAGAGCGCCGTCTCCTGGCCGCCGATCGCGACCACCGGGACGATCGGCACGTCGGCGTCGAGCGCCAGGCGGATGAATCCCTTCCTGCCGGCGAAGTCGACCTTGTTGCGATCGCGCGTCGGACGGTGGACCTCCCAATCACCGCCCGGATAGACGAGCAGTGCGGCCCCGGACTCCAGTGCGGTCCGGGCGTTCTCGGGTGATGCCGCGACGGTCCCTCCGCTTCGCAGCAGGCGGGCGAACGGCGATGCCATGACGAGGTTGTGGGCGAGCTGGTGGAAGGCCCGCTCGACCCCGAAGTAAGTGGAGAAGGCGAGGGTGAAGATGAAGGTGTCGGGCGTCATGTTGCCGCCCGAGTGGTTGCCGACCATCAGCACGGGCCCTTCCTCGGGGATGTTGCCGAGGTCGCGAACCTCGCCCCGGAACCAGAAGCTCGCAATCAGCCAAAGAAGTGGGAGTTGCTCCCGCAGGTGGTCGGGGTCGCGATCGTCGAGATCAGCGGTGAGGCGCTCGCTCACCTCGCGCGCCGCGCGGCTCGCGGCGTCTGCTGTCGCCTGCTGGCCCGCCTGCGCCAGCGCGCCGCCGAACCGGCGTCCGGAGCGCACGAACTCGCCTCCGGCGCGCGCGAGGCCGCCGCCGACGCGACCAACGTCTCCAAGCGAACCGAGACGGCCGTGCAGCGCGCCGTTGGCGCCCCCGCCGTTCTGCTTCGCGCGCTCGGATACCGTCTGCTCGTCGGCCATGGCGGCCGATTCTAGGGGGCCGCGGGACTCCGGTTACGCTCTGGTCGTGGAGGGGACCGCTCGAGGGAGGGTGGCTCGACTGGTGGCTGGAATCGCCATCCTCGCTGTCGTTGTGGGCGCGGGCGTGTGGCTCCTCGTCGATTCGGGCGAGGCGGGTCCAAACCTCGGCGACAAGCTCGTGGACGGACAGGCGCTGGAGGCATGTCTCCGCGAGGCTCCGCGGCCGAGCGCCGACTGGCGGGTCGCGGCATCGACCCGGCGGGCGCTCCCGGGGGACGGCGGCTCAAGCGCGCAGATCGTCGTGCACCCGTATGGTCGTCTGACCGTGTTCCCGACCGCGGAGGCCGCCGAGGAGCTCGACTCCAGCACTTCATCCGACGAGACACGGCGCTGGGGCAACGTCGTGGTGACGGGCTATGAGGCGGAGCCATCGGCCGCCGAGGACGAGGTTGTGAACGGCTGCCTCGAGCGAGCCGCGACGGTGACGCCGACCAGCTAGGCCGCGCGGCGGGAGCGGGCCGCGGCGCTGCCGGCGATGTGGCGCCTGATCAGCGCGTTGGTTCGGTCGGCGAGCTCCACCTGCGGCACGTGGCCGCATTCCGGCAGGATGACCTGGCGGGCCGACGGGACGGCCCGGGCCACGTGGCGGGAGAAGCCGGCCGGCACGAGCCGATCGCTGTCGCCCCAGACGAAGAGGGCCGGAGGGAGCAGCGTGGTGAGCCGGGTCCACAGCCCGCCGCCCCCGTGCGGCGCATCGAGGTAGATGTTGCGCAGCGCGGCGAAGAACGCGATCCGGGCCGAGCGGGACCGGTAGGTGCGGCAGAACTCTTCGATTGCGACATCGGCTGCCGCCGGGTCCAGGCGCTCCGGTCGTGCGAACAGGCCCCAGAAGTAGGCGCGGACGCTCGTGGTGCGCATGGGGTGCGGGATGGCGGCGAGCTCGGGCCGCACGAGCTTCACCAGCGGGACGAGCTCACGGCGCTTGCGAAAAGCGAGCGCCGGCGCGAGCAGGCTCACGGTGATGGCCCGGTCCGGGTCGGCGAGCGCCAGCTCCAGCGCGATCCGGCCGCCCATCGAATTGCCCACCAGGTGGGCGCTCTGAAGCCCCACGGCGTCCATGTAGCCCAGCACCGCGCGGGCGAAGTACGGAGCGTCGTAGGCGCCGCGCGCGGGTTTCGATGAGCCTCCGAACCCCGGCAGGTCGATCGCGTGGACCGTGTGGTCGGGGGTCAGGGCCGAGACCGTCTCGAAGAACGAGGCCTTGTTCGAGCCAAGGCCGTGGAGGCAGACCACCGGTTCGGGCCCGTCGCCGGCGACGAGGCTCCGGATCGTGGCGCCCGGAATCTCGACGTCGGTGACCTGCAGCAGGGGCGGCCGGTCGCCCGGGAGATGGAAGAGCCCTTCGAATCCGAGGGCGAGATCGAGGTCGCCGCGCGCGTAGAGGCGGCGCTGTGCGAACGCGTCGAGGCCGGAGAGGCGCCCCTCCCTGAGGCCGATCCAGGTAGCGGCATCACTCCCGATGACCACGTCGGGCTCGCGGGTGGCGGACGTGCGGACGTGACATTGCTCGCCCTGCGCGCGAATCTCCCAGGTTCGCCCGACGTCGCCCAGCCGTATCTGGAAGGTGGCGTCGAAGCCGGGGTCGGCTCCCAGGTAGCGCGACGGCAACGACCGAAAGGCCTCTTCGGTGCGCCGTACCCGCTGCGCCCGGAGCGAAACGCTCGATCCCCTAGGGGCGCGCTCCGATGACCCACGCCTTCGCGATCCCTCACTCATCGGCGCTCGGCACGTTATCCGTCGGAGTGGTCGCAAGAGCGTCTTGCCGCGGTCGTCTTCCCGCAAATAGCATCAACTAATCGATGCGTGAGGTTCGAATCTCGGACACGCTGAGTGGGAAGACGCGGGCGCTCGAGCCGCGTGATCCTCCGCGGGTCGGCATCTACACCTGCGGGCCGACCGTTTACTCGCGTGTCCACGTGGGCAACGCTCGCCCGTTCGTCATCCCGATCCTGTTGCGCCGGCTCCTCCGCCGCCTCGGCTATGAGCCGCGGCTGGTCATCAACGTCACCGACATCAACGACAAGATCTACGACGCGGCGCGCGAGGCGGGCGTCCCGTCCGACGCCTTGGCACGGGAGATGACCCGCGCCTACGTGGAGGACACGGACCGCCTCGATCTCGGACGCCCGGATGCCGAGCCGCTCGCCTCGGAGACGATCGCCGAGATCATCGAGCTGATCGAGGCGCTGATCGAGTCGGGCCACGCGTACGAGAGCGGGGGAGACGTCTACTACCGCGTCCGGAGCTTCCCCGACTACGGCAAGCTCTCCAACCGCGACCCCGCGGAGATGGACCAGGGCGAGGAGGCGGGCACCGCGAGCCTCAAGGAGGACCCGCTCGACTTCGCGCTCTGGAAGGCGCACAAGACCGACGAGGACACCTCGTGGCCGTCGCCGTGGGGTGAGGGCCGGCCTGGCTGGCACATCGAGTGCTCGGCGATGGGGGAGAAGCTCCTGGGCACTGACTTCGACATCCACGGCGGCGGCGTCGATCTCGTCTTCCCCCACCACGAGAACGAGATCGCCCAGACCGAGGCCGCCCGCGGGGTGCCGCTCGCGCGGCTGTGGATGCACAACGGGATGATCCGGGTGGCCGACGAGAAGATGTCGAAGTCGGTCGGCAACATCTTCCAGCTGTCCGAAGCACTCGACCGCTACGGCCGCGATGCAGTCGTCGCCTACCTGATCTCCGGGCACTACCACCAGCCGCTCGAGTTCTCGGATCGAGCGCTGACCGAGGCCGACGCCCGCGTCAAGGGGATTCGCAACTTCGTACTTGAGCTCCCCGAGTCCGACGACCGCGAGCCGGATCCCGCAGTGACGGCCTGGCGATCGGAGTTCCTCGATGCCCTCGCCGATGACTTCAACACGCCGCGCGCGCTCGCGATCCTTTCGGAGCTGATCACCGAGGGAAACCGGCATGAGTTGCCCGGTGCGCGGGCCGCGCTGGAGGAGATGCTGCCGCTGCTCGGCCTGGAATCGCTGCTCGCCCCGGCGGAAACGGCGGATCCGGAGGCCGAGCGGTTGCTCGCCGAGCGCGAGGAAGCGCGTGCGGCCCGCGATTTCGAGCTGGCGGACCGCCTGCGCGACGAGCTCGCCGAGCGCGGGTTCGAGGTCCGCGACACACCCGGCGGCGCACGGCTGATGCGCCGCCCCGGCTGAGCTCATGTCGGGGAAGCGCGACAGCGGGAAGGACTTCGTCTACGGCCGGCGCCCCGTCACCGAGGCGCAGCGCGGCCGCCGGCGCGTGCGGCGCGTGTGGACGACGGACGACCTTCCACCCGGCGAGCTCTCTCGCCTTTCCGGGTCCCCCGACCACCAGGGGATCGTCGCCGAGGTCGATCCCTATCCCTATGCGGACCCGCGGGCGCTCCTCGAGCACCCGGATGCGCTGGTCGTGGCGCTCGACCAGATCCAGGACCCCCGCAACCTGGGTGCCGTTTGCCGATCGGCCGAGGCCGTGGGAGCGGCGGGTGTGGTGATTCCGTCGCGAAGGTCCGCGTCGGTGACCGCGGCTGCGTCCAAGGCCTCGGCGGGAGCAGTCGAGCACCTTCCGATCGGCAGGGTCCCGAACCTGGCCGACTGGCTGGGCTTTGCCAAGGAGGCCGGGGCCTGGGTCTACGGGGCGCAGTCCGGGGCCAAGACGCCGTACGCGAGCGCCGACCTGACCGGGAAGGTGGTGATCGTGTTGGGGGGCGAGGGGGGAGGCCTGCGCCGGAGGGTGGCCGAGACCTGCGACCTGCTCGTCTCGATCCCGATTCGGGGGCACGTCGACTCCCTCAACGTCTCCGCCGCGGCCGCCGTGCTGCTGTTCGAGACCGCGAGGCAGCGCGCAAGCGGGAAGCCGTAGCAACGCCCCCGGACGGAGGTCTCCATCTGCAACGGATCTTGCGCTCGCGGCCGCGAGGGTTGACATAGGAATGCCCGGGCGGTTAGAGTTACGCAGGTAAGGGTTAACTAAAGGTCGAAGGTCGACTCTGACGCTAACCCTTACAGAGGGCGCCCAGGGGAGGTACGGGCGCCACCGGTTCCCAATCCAATAGGAGGAAACCTGTGGCCGTACCGACCCCTACGCGCGATGTTGCGTCCGCTGCCCCAGCCGCCCGGACAGCGACCGCCCGACGTTCAGAAGCTCAACCTGAGCTTGAGGATTCGTATCTGGTCGCGCTTGCCAAGCGGGGCAGCCCGGACGCGTACGACCGGATCGTCAAGCGCTACCGCGGATTCGTGCGCCTGAAGGCGTCCTCGTACTTCCTGCTCGGCGGCGCCCCGGACGACCTGATCCAGGAGGGCCTCGTCGGCCTTTACAAGGCGATCAGGGACTTCCGCTCCGATCGAGAGTCGAGCTTCCGTAACTTCGCGGAGCTCTGCATCACGCGCCAGATCATCACCGCGGTGAAGACCGCGAGCCGCAATAAGCACGCGCCGCTCAATCAGTACGTGTCCTTCGCGCAGGCGCCGGCAGGCGCCACCGAGTCCGAGACCACCCTCGAGGAAGTGCTCCCGGGCCCGGGCAGCGAGGACCCGTCGGAGCGGGTCATCGCCACCGAGGAGCTGCGGAGTCTCGTCTCCTGCCTCTCGAGCGTGCTGTCGGAGTTGGAGAGCCATGTCCTCAGCCTCTACCTCGACGGCCACTCCTACGAGGAGATCGGCGAGCGCCTGGAGTGCGACACGAAGACGGTCGACAACGCCCTCCAGCGCGTCAAGCGCAAGGTGAGCCTGCACCTGGCATCGCGCGAAGCGACGTTCTAGGCGCGACAAGCTCGGCACCCTTTGCGCGCGGAACACCTGACGTCTGGGCGTTGTTCGGTTACGACTTGACGAATAGCTTCGAGGCGTGAACGACTCGAAGCTCCGACTTCCGAAGCCAAAGCTGACCAATCACCCGGTCGACATCGGTCTTCGGACCGAGGCGACGATCCTCTCCGAGATCACCCGCCGCGGCTACGCGGTGCTAGTGCCCTGGGGCGTCAACCAACGCTACGACCTGGTCCTCGATCTCGGTGGTGAGTTCCTGCGTGCCCAAGGAGAACAGCCAGATCTACGCTGTGCCCGTCGACGACGCCCCCGGGGACCGCATGCTTCTCCGTGTCGCACCCCCTCTAAATGGCCAAGCACGGCGGATACGCTGGGCGCAGGATTACGAACTGCCCGGGTAGCTCAACTGGTGGAGCAGTGCCCTTGTAAGGCAAAGGCTGCGGGTTCGAATCCCGCCCCGGGCTCTGGGAATGGCAGAGCGCGACTTCACCTGGCATGACGCCGAGCGGACGATCGTCTTCCGGCCGGGGGCGCTCGCTGACTCGACCGATATCCTCGCCGGCACCGTCTGGGAGCGGTTCGAGGTCCTGACCACCACCCGCGCTCTGGGCGCCGCGCCCGTGGACCTGGCCGAGCGGGCGAGCATGGTGCACCAGGTCGGGCCCGGGGAGGTTCCAGACGTCGCGGCGGCGATCATCGACCGGGTTCGGAATCCGACCCTGGTCGCGCTTGGGGGCGGCCGCGTGATCGATACGGCGAAGGCGATTGCTGCGCTGCGCGGCGGACGCGTTTGCGCGATCCCGACGACGCTGTCCGGGGCCGAGATGACGGAAATCCATCGCTTCCCGGCGGGCCGCGAGGTGTATGCGCGGCATCACGTGCGGCCGAAGCTGGTCATCGCGGACCCGTTGGAGA
>Ga0105245_10005110_pt1 | contig 11534 bp, 10 predicted proteins | sample KBSM54metaG_FD_81523 | JGI IMG/M metagenome (GOLD analysis project Ga0105245, IMG submission 81523) | Miscanthus rhizosphere microbial communities from Kellogg Biological Station, Michigan, USA - KBS M5-4 metaG | ecosystem: Host-associated > Plants > Roots > Rhizosphere > Soil | place...
AAGAGCCGGGATTCCGCCCAAGAACACCTTCGTGCAGAACGTCGCCGCCGCGTCCGGGTCGGCGGGGTCGCGCTCGACCAGGTGGATCGCCACCTGGAAGGCCACGGCCGCCATCGCCGTGCCATCGCTGCGCCTCGGCGCTCGTGCTCGCGGTCATCGCGGCAACCACAAGGCCGGTTGCGGCGAAGATATGGGGGATCTTCATCGTCCTTTCCTTTCCGCCCGGGGATCGGGCGACATGGGAAATACGCTTTTCCGGCGCACTGGTTGCTGAATGCGCTGGTAATCTGGCGTACAGGCTCGGGGCATCCGGACTGCCGTACGGGGCGCTTTCGCCGATCCTTTGATTCAACCCCACCGCATTCCGTGTCAGCCAGACTCGCACTCAAGGAGGCGTGAATGGCAAGCGAACCACCCTACCTCATCGACGATGACTCGACCCCCGATGATGCGACCGCATCCGAGGCGGACGCCACCTCGCCGCCCAACGACCAGCCCATGGCATCCACGCCTGAGCTTTCACCCGATACCGCCCCCGGTCCGACATCGGCCATTCCGACCCCCAGCGGCAGCGGCATGGCCATCCCGCCGCCTGTCGCGTCGGATAGCGCCTCGATTCCGGCCGCTTCGTTCGGACCGAAAAGCGTGCGGGGCGGCAATATGTGCATGCGCGTGCTCAGCCGGACGTTGCAGGATCTCGACGTCATTACCGGCGGCACGCGTGCCGCGACCTATGATGAGGTCGATGAGTATGTCGAGCGCGCGATCAGGACCGAGCAGGCCCTTGAACGCGCTGCCCTCGCGGCAATCAGTGGACAATGGTGGAAGGACATAGGCTCTGCGTCCGACAAAACGGGCGGCGATCGCGGCCTCTCGCAGTCCGGGCTGGAATCAACCGCCTTCCTATCCACCGTCAACACCCAAAAGAGCCAGACAACGACCAACGCCGTCTCGGCCCGGCAAGACTCGACTGGCTCAGCGTCTGACGACGCCGGCCAGGCAGCAACCGGGCCGACACAATTGCCCGATTCCGTTGCGCCGTTCGGAGACTATGAGGGCGGGAAAAAAGTACCGGGTGATTTTTTCCAATTCACCCAGGACATGCTGAGGACGACAGTCAGCCATCACGATGCCGCCAATGGCATCGGCAGAGGTTATTTCAAAGGTGATCAAAGCGACATAGCAACGGCTGCGGAAATTGCGAAAAGCACCATCGCGGGAGCCAGGCTTCGCAACGATATAGAGGACTTTCAGCTCGTATCTTCAGCGCAGTATTTCGAAGACCTCGCGGCGGAAGATTCGCCCTATAAAGATCAATATGAATTAGTTGCGAAGATCCTCAGGACGAAAATAGCCCTGGATACGGCGCAGCTGGATCAGAAAGTCGGTCACGAGGCGCAACAATATGGCATCTTCTTCGGTCAGGTAGCACGTCAGGTTTCCGCGCCAGTCGATGCCGTGATGACGATAAAGGATCTCGCGGACGGGAAAATATCGCCCGCCGAAGCGGCTGTCACCCTCGCAACCCTGGGCCATGGCCACCTACTCGGAAGTGTCGAGCGCATGGTCGCAAGGGGGGCCGAGAAAAAAATCGTCGAAAAGGCGGAAGAGACGGTCGATGAGCCGCCGAGCCCCAAGCCGGATCCCGAACCGGACCCCAAGCCCAGACTGGCGACCAGGGAGAATATCATCGAGGATGTGCAGGCCGAGCTCAAAACCCACCTCGATGCGATCAGGAATATTGATCCGGATGCGAAGGTTGGATTTAGAGGCAGCCTAGCCAGTGGAACAAAAGGGGAGCATAAAGGGAATGCTTCTTTCGACCCCAAAGATTTTGATGTGGATGTCTTGATCGTCAGCGACAAGCTTGCCGGGATGATCGAGAAAGATAGCAAGGGGTTTCGAAGCGGGTCGAAGCACAAGGAGCTGAAGAGAATTCAAACTGCCGTTTATCAATCACTACGGTCCAACCCGATATTTTCAGGGATGCGGGCAGGAAAATTCAGGTTTCGAATATATTCTGTAGATGAAATGAGAAGATTACGCATCAGAAAATCTGATGATCACTCGTTCAACGTAATATACACAAATTAGGTGATTCATGTATAAATTTGCCAGCGTGGCCATAGAGCCTTTTAAAGATTTGAAAACAACTGCTGATGTAGTTGGGGAAATATTTGGAGGAATCAAATTCAAATTTGATAACAATTGGGACTATGATGAATTCCCTGCATATATTGCGAAAGATGATAATTACGAATACGCATTACTCGGAATCCCTGATCCGAAAGATGAAATCAGGGATAACCCACCAAATACATTCCAGTTTGAGGTGTCCTCCATCGAGACCGAGTCGGACGAGAATGACGAAGGTCATGAAGACATTTCCGAGGAAATCGCCGCCAGGCTGAACCAGGATGGGCGCCTTACCTGCTCGGTATAGTCTTGAAATACGCGAAGGCGTACGATCGCGCGGGCGCCGGGGCGCCACTACGGGGCGCCGGCCGAAGCCGCCGCCCCGATACCGCGATCTCGACGGCAGACGCGCACGCGGTGGTGCCAGCGCCACTCGGTCTATCCAGTCCCGCGCTGTGCCGCCCGGCTCGATGCGGCAATGCGCAATATGTTCGACGAGTTGAACGACCAGGCGACCATAGGATCAGACCTCACGCGGATCGATGCACGTCATTGCGAGGCGCCGGGCAAGATGCGAGAAGCCGTTTCAACGACCATCCAGCCGAAAGAACCTTCATGGCCTTCTCGCTCTACGCCGCGACCATCCCGTCCTGCCGCCAGATCCTGACCGCGCTCGCCGCTTTGCTCAAAAAGGCCGATGCGTTCGCGGCTGAACAGGGCATCGCTCCCGGGGATATCGTCCGCGCGCGGCTGGCCGAGGATATGCTGCCGTTCGGCTATCAGGTGAAAGCAGTGGTCGGCCACTCGCTCGGCGCGATCGAGGGGGTGCGCAAGGGCGTGTTCAGCCCGGATCGCGGCGCCTGGCCCGAGGATATGCCGGGGCTGGAAAAGCTGGTCGCCGACGCGCTTGACGCGCTGGCGGCGATCGATCCGGCCGAGGTCGAGGGCTTTATCGGCCGGCCGATGTGCTTCTCGATGGGCGATATGCGGATGGATTTCGTCGCGGAGGAATTCCTGCTCTCCTTCTCGCAGCCCAATTTCTATTTCCACGCGACCACCGCTTACGACATTTTGCGCTGGAAGGGCGTGCCGCTCGGCAAGCGCGACTATATCGGCCGGCCGCGCATCATCGGCTGAGCCTGGGCGGGCGTTACATCTGAACCACAGGCGGGCGCCGCGACTCCTCTTTTCTTCCCCGGCGAAGGCCGGGGCCCAGTTGGGAAGGCGGAAATAAGGGTACGAAACGCGCATCATCAGCGTCCCCCGACTGGGCCCCGGCCTTCGCCGGGGAAGGGGAAAAGGAGCCGCAACCCCGCGCCCGGCGGTTCAGCTTCAACGCAGCGCAATCTCTCGCGCCCGATCAGTCCAGGTTGATCTCGTCGATCGCGTCATTGTCGGCCGGCTGCCCGCGATACTGGATCTTGAACCCCCGGCCGGGTTGCAGCTTCGCGAAGAACGCCGCCATCCAGTCGAGCTCGTTCGACAGATGGATCGTATAGGCATCGGCGCCCCGCGCCTCGATCAGCCAGGTCAGCGTGTCCTTGTCGGGATTATTATATTTGCCGTTCGCCGAGATCACATAATGATCGGCGATCACCTGGCTGAAGAACGCCTTCACGACATCGCGGTCGCTGCCATGATGCTGGACCTTCAGGAGATCGAGCTTGAGCTTGCCGCCCGGCATGAGGCCGGCCTTTTCGAGGCCATCGAGAACATAGTCGCCGCGGGCATCCCCGGTGAGCAGCATCGTGCGGGTCTTGCCGCCAGTCTCGAACGCCACATGGCATACGATGCTGGAAAGATTGGGGACCGACATATCGGCATAGCTCGCGGCTTTCGCGTCAGGCTTGGCATGCGGCAACGGAGTCTTCGCCCATTTCTCCCTGAGATCAGCGAGTTGCTGCTCGAGCGGGCCGACAACGGTGACCTTGAGCCCGGCAATGTCCACCGCCATATTGGTGGCGCTGACGAAACCGCCGATCGGCGCGTTGTCCGAGATGCCCAGCCCGTCGAGTGCGTCACGAAGGTTTCGCCCCTGGCCGACGCTCGCAAGCACGGCCCGTGTCTCGTGGCTGAGCGAGCCGCCCGGCAGCAAGGCGCCGAGCGACGCCAACGCCGCCACCGCAGCTACCGAGCCGGCGGTGTGCCCCGGCTTCACCCCCGCCAGATCCTCGAACGCATTGAACCAGAACCGCCGCACGCGAAACGGCGCGAGCTCCCGCTGGTCAGCGAGATCGCGCAGCTCGGTCATCATCGCGACCAGGCCGTTGATATGGTCGTCATCGATATGGCTGACCATCACCCAGTCGATCGCGAGCGTCGGTTCGGTGCCCTTGAGCGCCATCAGCCTGGTCTTCAGCGACGTCTGATAGACCCCGGCCGGCCCGCCATCGATCACCGCTACCCGTACATCGTCCGGCTCGCCCCAGCGCAGGACGAAGCAATCGCCATAAAGCGCCTGCAGCACTTCGAATCTGAGCATCAGTCGGTCCTTTGCCAGGAGGCCTGCAGCGCGTGCAGGACGTCGACGAGGCCAGCGCCCTGAAAGGCCCGTTCGCGGCCGAGATCGACCGCCGTCTTGCACAATATCTGCTTCACCAGCGCAGGGCGGCCGACCAGCTCGGGATAGCGCGCCAGCAGGATCGCCGCCGCGCCGCTGACATGGGGTGCTGCCATGCTGGTGCCGTCCATCTCGCCATAGCGCCCGCCGGGGAGCGCCGAGAGGATCTTCTCGCCGGGCGCCAGGATATCGGGCTTGGCCCGGCCGTCCCCGGTCGGTCCGCGGCTTGAGAAATAGCTGACGCCGTAGCCATAGGGGCTGATCTTGTGGGTCGAGCCGACCGTGATCGCCGCCTCGGCATTGCCGGGATCGGTGATCGACACGGTCGAGTAGCGGTCGCTCAGGCTCGCCTGGCGGCTGTCGCCGGTATAGCCGGCATTGCCCGCCGCCGCGACGACGACGATGCCGTCCTTCACCATCCGGTCGCAGGCATCGCACACCGGCGTCCGGCCGCAGGCGAAGCTGCGGACCTTGTGCACCAGCGAGAAGCTGAGATTGGCCCCGTGCACCATCAGCGCCGAGGACAGGGTGTTGAGATAGCCGAGGAATTGCAGCGCCGAGAGGATGGTGAACTCGTCCGCCGTGCCCTCATTGTCGAACACGCGGATATCGAGCAGCCGGATATCGGGGCAAACACCGAGCACCGCGGCGGGCGCCGGCGGGCATGGCCAGTTGGCGCCGATGATGCCCGCGACATGCGTGCCATGTTCCTGAACCGGGACGGGATAGGCAGCATCATGCGGAACGCGCAGCTCGTCCCGCAGCAGCGACCAGTCGATGCCGAGCCCCTGCCCCAGCCGGTCGAGCAGATTGTCCGCCAGTTTCTGCGACAGACCGGCTTTGGCCGGATTGCTCAGGATCGCGCGGACCCGCGTGAAATCATAAGTCTCATAGACGCGCGAGGAGAAGGTATCGGGCGCGACCGGCGGATCCGGCATGGCAAAGCAGGGATGCGTGGCGTCGATCCCGCTATCCACCACTGCCCAGGTGATCTTCGCGGTCGAGGCGTGAAACAGATTCTCGCTGGCGTCCGCCTTGATCGTCCGCCGCGAAAAGGCGACCGAGAGCTGGCTCCGGCGATTGGGATAGATATGGTCGATCGCGGCTTTTGGCGGCGCGCCATGGATGAACTCGACGCCGGTCCACAATTCGTCAAAGGCGCCTAGCATCTCCATGATATCCGGGTTGACACCATGCGCGGCGTGACGCCGCCTCGGGGTTGCGGGCGATCGCCCCCGGCCCCGCGGGTGTGTGCGCTCGCCGACGAGCCTCTGTCCGCGCCCGGTCATCAGCAGATGCACAAGGCCGGCAGTGGCGGCAAAGGCGAAGAACTCGACTTCGTTCGAGCTCGCAAAGCGGTGGTTCGGGTCGCCAAGGGCCTGTTTGACGCTCGACATCTGTTTCAGGTCGTGCGGCAATGCCTGCCACCAGGCGGTCAGCGGGGCCGCCGAGCATATCAGTTCGTCAAGCGTCAGCCGGGCGACGACGCTGTTGACGTTCGCGGCGACGTCGGCGTCGCCGGACGGGTGATGCATCGCCTCCATGGCGCTGCGCAGCGCGCCGGCGATCTGGCCGGGTTCCGAGCCGCTGGAAGCGGTCAGCAACAGATCGCAACGCAGAGCCGGGGTGAGCGGACCGTGGGAATCGTCGATATATTCTTCCCAGACATCGGGCGAGATCGGCGAATGCTGCAGGAACCGGCTGCGGCCAAAGGCCTCGTCGATGATATCGAAGAGCTCAGTCACGTCCATGCGGCATTCTCCCCGATCGCGGAGCTTAGTCCGGAGATGCCGATAGGCAATATACGATGCGACCGGATTGCATGTTTCGAAGCGCCGGCCGGCCGGCCAGCACGGTCAGCCCTTGTACAGACGCGCGCGCCTAAACCCCTTGCCATCTGCTGTCCGGAGTGATCGAACCGCCCCATGAATGCCGAGATGGGCCCTTATTTTCCGCTTGCCGTGCTGATGCTGATCCTGCTGATCGCGGCGCTCGTCGCGCGGCGGGCGCCGATGTTCAGGATGCTGCTGTCCGCCGCGATCTGGGGCACGATCATCGGCGTGGTGCTGCTGGTGGTTGGCCAGCCTGGCCGCTTCTACCCCTATCTCGCGCGTTTGGTCAGCACGATCAGGCCAGACAGTCAGGAGGTTGTGGGCAAGGAGGTGCGGATCCGCATGTCGCCTGACGGCCATTTCTGGGCACGCGCCCGGATCGCCGGGGTCGAGCGCCGCATGCTGATCGACAGCGGCGCGACGGTGACCGCACTCTCGACCGATACGGCCGCGGCAGCCGGGCTCGAGGTGCGGGACAATATGATCCCGATCGTGCTCAACACCGCCAATGGCCAGGTCAGGGCGCAGAGTTCGACGATCGAGGAGCTGCGCCTGGGCGACATCACCGCGCGCGATCTCGATGTCGTGGTGTCGCCGGCGTTCGGCGACACAGACGTGCTGGGCATGAACTTCCTCTCGCGGCTGAAATCATGGCGGGTCGAAGACGGCGTTCTGGTGCTGGTCCCGCATCACCCGCAGGAGCCGGTGTAACGCTCAGCCTTCCGAAAGGCTGATCCATACCGGCGCATGGTCGCTGCTCTTCTCCCAGCCGCGAACATGGGCATCGACCTGGGCATCGAGCAGCCGCGGCGCGAGCGTCGGGCTGAGCAGCAGATGGTCGATGCGCAGGCCGGCATTGCGGGCAAAGGCATTCCGGAAATAGTCCCAGAAGGTGTAGATCGTCTCGTCCGGGTGACGGCTACGGAGCGCGTCGAGCCAGCCCTGATCGAGCAGCCTGAAGAAGGCGGCGCGCACTTCGGGCGCGAACAGGGCGTCGTCCAGCCACCGCTCCGGCTTGTAGACGTCGCGCTCGGTCGGCATCACGTTGAAGTCGCCGGCGATGACCACCGGCATGCCGCTCGCCATCAGGTCGGCGCCGTGCGCGATCAGCCGCTCGAACCAGGCAAGCTTGTAATCGAATTTCGGGCCGGGCCGCGGGTTGCCATTGGGGAGATATAGCCCAGCGACCAGCACGCCGTTCACCGCCGCCTCGATATAGCGGCTGTGCAGATCGTCGGGATCGCCCGGCAACCCGCGCCGCGTCTCGACCGGCGCATTGTCGCGACTGAGGATCGCGACGCCGTTCCAGCTTTTCTGGCCGTGCCAGATCGCGTGATAGCCGGCATCCTCGATCGCGCTCAGCGGGAATTTCTCCTGCGGCGCTTTCAGCTCCTGGAGGCACACCACGTCCGGCTGCGCCTCGCCGAGCCAGCGCAGCAGCACCGGCAGGCGGCCGTTGATGCCGTTCACATTATAGGTTGCGATCTTCATCGGCGTCCCTCGGATACGGTCGCATGGTTCGCGGGTTGAGCAGCGACAACCCAAATAGGAGACGGGCAATGCTCGAACATGTTCCGGCCTGGCTCGGCCAGATGCTGCACCACGTCCGGGCGGGCCATGCGAGACTGGTCGTGGTCGACCCGGCGCTGGCGGCCCAGGGCGAGATCGATCTTTCCAGCCCCGCCTTTGCCAATGGTGCGCGCCTGCCCGAGCGCTTCACCGCTGATGGCGATGGCGTCTCGCCGCCCTTGGTCTGGGGCGATGTTCCGGACGGCACGCACAGCCTCGCGCTGATCGTCGAAGACCCGGATGCGCCGGCGCTTGCGCCGTTGGTCCATGCCATCGTCTGGGGCATTCCGGCAACCGAGCGCCGGCTGGCGGAAGGCGCGATCGTCCGCGACGGGGACGGAGGCGCCGACGGACGCGATGTCGGGCGCAACAGCTTTTTGAGCGAGGGCTGGCTGCCGCCGGATCCGCCGACCGGGCATGGCAGCCATGATTATGTGTTCCAGCTCTTCGCCCTCTCGGCGACGCCGGAGCTGAGCGCCACCCCGGGCCGCGCCGCTGTCGTCGAAGCGATGGCGGGCAAGGTGCTGGCTGCGGGCATATTGGTCGGCATCTATTCGCGCGGCGAGCCGAGCGGGCTGGCGCGTGATTTCAGGGACGCAGTTCCTACATAGAGCCGATGCCAGCCACACAGACCGACCTCTTCGCACTCCCGCCCGAGCCGATTCTCCCCGGCATTTCCTATGCGCCTGAGATCATCAGCGAAGGCGAGGAGCGCGCGCTGATCGCTTCGCTCGAAGCGATCGAGGTTACGCCTTTCCGGTTTCAGGGCTGGCTTGGCAAGCGCCTGACGGCGTCGTTCGGCTGGCGCTATGATTTCGACAATGGCAGCTTCAACACAGCCGAGCCGATCCCCGAATTCCTGCTGCCCCTACGCAAGCGGGCGGCCGAGTTTGCAGGCCTCGAATCCGATGATCTCGTCCAGTCGCTGCTCGTCCGCTACGATCCCGGCGCGGGCATTGGCTGGCACCGCGACCGGCCGCTGTTCGAGCACGTCGTCGGCATCTCGCTGGAAACGCCCGCGACCTTGCGGCTGCGACGCCGCCGTGAGGGCGGCTTCGATCGCGCCGCGCTTCCGCTCGCCCCGCGCTCCATCTATCATCTGAGCGGCGAGGCGCGGCATGATTGGGAACACAGCATCGCACCGATGGACGTGCGACGCTGGTCAGTGACGTTCCGCAGCCTTTCGGAGAAGGGGCTTCGCGCCGTTGCCCGTCAGGCGGGCTGAATCCGGCGCACGAACGGAATGGCGAGCGTCGTATTGGTGAGCGCGCGCCACAGCCATTCGAGCGGTCCGTACAGGAAATAGCGGAACCACAGCCGCGCGAACAGGATCTGCAGCGCGAAGGCGACGATCCCCATCGCCAGCGCTTCGCCCTGGGTGATCCAGGCGTGCATGCCGAGCCCGAAGCCATAGAACAGGGGCACAAAGACAAGCGACTGGCAGACATAGAGCGTCAGCGTCATCCGCCCCACTGGCGCGAGCAGCTTAAGAACCGGCTGCGCGGCGGTCTGGTAGAGTTCGACGAACAGCACGACCTGGACCGTCATCGCCGCGAGTGCGCTCCAGCATTCGAACGTGAATTCGATATTGCGCTGTGCCGAGCCCTCGGCGTCGCCCAGGCGTTTGGCGAGATCGAGGCAAACGGGCGCTATGTAATATAGCGCGATCCAACTCAGGATGACGGCGCCCAGCACGATGCGCCGTTGCCGGACGAACCGCCCCGGATCAGCGAAGAATCCTGCCCTGCCGAGCAACAGGCCAATGACGAACAGGCCCGCGATCTCGGCCAGCCGCCCGGTCTCGATATAATACCACCACTTGCCGAGCGCCCCGTCGACCAGATTGGCGCGGAAGGCCTCGCCGATCGAGCCGCTCGCCAGAACCTTCAGGCTCGGATCGACGAAGAAGTGCGGCAGCTGGCGCGCCCAGCCGGCACCGGCAAAGGCGAACCCCGCGTGAATCAGCAGCGGCAGTTCGGCAAAGCACAGCGCCGCGATCCACAGCAGGGCCGATCGGCTCTTGATGCGATCGAACAGCAGCAGGAGCATACCCATCGGCGCCAGCACCTGCAGGATATCACCACGATAGATCAGGCCGTGGAGGAGCCCGAAGACGAGCAGGATCGCCAGCCGCCAGGCAAAGCGCGCGCTGAAATCGACGCCGCGCCGAGCCGCCCGATCCATGATGATGAAAAAGCTCAAGCCGAAGCATAGCGCGAACAGCGCGAACGCCTTGCCCGCGAACAGGCCGAACACCCAGTCATGCACAGGGCTCGGGGTGGGGTGCGCCCAGTAGAGCTCGAACAGCTCGACCATATGGACGAGGAACAGGCCGAGCAGCGCGAAACCGCGCAGTGAATCGATCAGCTCGAGGCGTGATTGTTGTTCCATGCCGCATCCCCCCGCTGCCCTTTGCGGGCTCAGGCGGGTTCTATCCGCCAAGCGGGGCGGCGGCAAATCGGATGCGCGCCTAACTCCGCGCGACCACGCGCCGATGCGCGGGAAGTCGGTCGCGATCGCGCGGCCAGCCACCCTCCCTCGCTACACGAACGATCCGGCGTGCCAGCAACGTCGGCGCATCCGCCTCGACGCTGCGCTCGAAGCCATCCCCTTCGGCGGCGTAGTTGCGCTGCGCCGACTCCATCACCCGACGGTCCTGCTCCAAGATTTCGGACGCTTCATCGGTCCAGCGCACCCCATGCGCTGCGCCGGGAATCGGCAGGCTCACCAGCCAGTGCTGGCGGCACCGGCCGATCCCGATCGGGACATGATCGAGCACCACCATCGGCGCGGCCGGCCCGGCATCGACAGTGACCCGGCCCGGCAGTTCGAAGGCGAGGCGCAGGCGGCCAGGGCCCTCGCCGGCGGTCACCTCAAGGCCGGTCTCGGTTGTCGTGAGATCATAATCACGATCCTGAAAACCATGGCGCTCGACGGCGAACCATTGCGGGTGGAGGCGCGGATGGGTGAAATAGGCGTGGCAGATATCGAGATTATTCTCGATCGGCAGCATCGCCTCGCAGGCAAGGTCGAGCACCCCCTGAAGCCAGGTCCTTTCGGCAAAATCGGCGACGACCGGCGGGGCGGCGGATTGTGGCGCGCCCTCCCCGGTCCAGACCCAGATATTGCCCTGGCTCTCGATGCACGGAAAATGCCTGACAGCGATCCCCGCCGCCATGTCTCGTCCGGCTGCGAGCGAGGGAATATGGGCGCACCCGCCATCAGCGCCGTAGCGCCAGCCATGATAGGCGCAGGCGATCATTCCCTCCTGAAGCGAGCCAAGCGACAGGGCGACGCCGCGATGCGGACATCGGTCGAGCAGCGCGACTGGCGTGCCGTCCGCACCGCGAAACAGGACCAGCGCGAGATCATGGACTCGCCTGCCGAGCGGCGCCTCCTTGCCCAGCTCGGCGCTGGCGCACCCGACATACCAGGCG
>Ga0105245_10005111_pt1 | contig 11533 bp, 11 predicted proteins | sample KBSM54metaG_FD_81523 | JGI IMG/M metagenome (GOLD analysis project Ga0105245, IMG submission 81523) | Miscanthus rhizosphere microbial communities from Kellogg Biological Station, Michigan, USA - KBS M5-4 metaG | ecosystem: Host-associated > Plants > Roots > Rhizosphere > Soil | place...
CCGGTGTTCACATCGAGCACCACCCCGGTCGCGTCCTTGGCCTTGAACGAGGTCATGGCGCGGCCGAGCTCGCTCTCCATCGCCGCCTGGACGCGGGAATCGATCGACAGCATGATCGGCATGCCGCGCTGCGCCGGATCAGTCAGCCGCTGGTCGAATTCGCGCTCGATGCCGGCGCGGCCCATGATCCGCGTATCCTTGGCGGTCGGGCCGATATAGCCGAGCACATGCGCCGCCATCGTGGTCTGCGGATAGAGCCGCTCGGGCTCCTGCGCGAATACCAAGGCCGGCTCGCCGATCGCATGGATCCGGTTGACCAGGTCAGGCGAGGCGTGGCGCTCGAGATAGGTGAAGTTCACCGGCAGCGTCAGCCTCTGATAGAACCAGGCTGCGTCATGTTCGGGCATCGCGGCGGCGAGCTTCTCCGCGATCTCATGGCGATCGCCGAGCAGCTGGGCGGGATGGACTCCGATCGTCCAGGCCTCGATCGTGCGCGCCAGCGGCTCGCCGTTGCGATCGAGGATGTCGCCGCGCATCAACGAACCGAAATTCGGCCCCTGCGCGCTGGCCGGGCTGGCAAGCAGGCCGAGCATCGCGATGCGGCCGATCACCAGACAGAAGCCGGCGGCGATCAGGAGCATCAGCATCATCAGGCGCACATGCGCCGTCGCGACCAGCGCATGGCGCTGGCCGGTCATCCGCCGCGGCGGCAAGGGCCGGGCGACGAGCGCCGTCAACGCCGGACGCCTGCTTCCGCGCGTGTGCCGGTCAAGAGGTCGCCGATCGTGGAATCGCTCATCAGCTTGCGGTCGAGCAGGGCAACCGCCTGCGCCTTGCCGCTCGCGATCGCACGATCACGCACCTGCGCCACCGCGCCCGCCACGCTCGGCTCGGCGTCAGCCACCCGTACCGGCGACGCCGTGGCTGTCGAGACCGCCGGGATCGCCGGCTTCACAGCACTATCCGGCAGCGACGGCACCACCAGCGACGCCATCTCGGTCGAACCGTCACCCTGGCGCAGATCCATCGAAGCGAGCGTAGCGGCATCTGGCACGAACTGGGTTGCGGCGGGCGCAGTCAGGCGGAGCGTGTCGCCATTCCACTTCTCGAGCTGGGCGAGGTTGGCGCGGGTGTCGAACTCGGTTTCCAGCGCGCGGATGTCGCGGTGCGCGGCCGCGATCTCGCTCACCGTGCGGTCGAGCTTCTTGCGCTCGGCCGCCACCTGCAACGGCACCAGCAGGAAACCAAGCGCCACCGCTACGCTGGCGAGGAACCAACCCAGACTCTTCCACGCATACCCAAGCATCACATCGCTCCTTTACGCGGTCCACGCCGCGGCATTTGTGCGCCGCGCCGTTCTTAACGTTGCCGATCGGGCGCGCGGGTTGCGCGCTATCTCGGCCTCGCCGGCGCGCACCGCGCGTCCGACATCTTCAAAGCTCGGTTTATGGTTAACCTTCAACTCAGGAAGATGACGGGAGCCACCCGGCATCGACCCGCTGCGCTCGCGCAGGAATCGCTTCACCATCCGGTCTTCCAGCGAATGGAAAGTCACCACCGCGAGCCGCCCGCCCGGCTTCAGCACGCGCTCCGCCGCGGCAAGCCCGTCGGCCAGTTCGCCAAGCTCGCGGTTCAAATGGATCCGGATCGCCTGGAAGGTCCGGGTCGCCGGATCCTTCTTGTCGTGCGGCTTGTAGCCGAGCGCCTTGCGCACGACATGCGCGAGTTCGCCTGTCCGGGTGATCGGCCGCGCCGCGACGATCGCCCGCGCGACCCGGCGGGCGCGGGGCTCCTCGCCATATTCGTGCAGCACATCGGCGATATGGGCTTCGTCGGCATTGTTGACGAAGTCGGCCGCGCTCTCGCCTTCCTGGCTCATCCGCATGTCGAGCGGCCCGTCCGACTGGAACGAGAAGCCCCGCTCGGGCTGGTCGAGCTGCATCGACGATACGCCGATATCCATCGTCACGCCGTCGACCGGCACCGCGTCGCGCGCCGCGAGCTCGGCATCGAGCGCCGAGAAGGTGGCCGGCACCAGCGTCAGGGCACCGCCCGAAGCCGCCTCCATCGCCCGCCCCGCCGAGATCGCATCCGGATCGCGGTCAAAGGCGAATACGCGGGCGCCGAGGGAGAGCAGCGCCCGCGTATATCCCCCGGCGCCGAACGTGGCATCGACATGGCGCTCGCCAGGGTGGATCGCGAGCGCGGCGATGACTTCGTCGAGAAGCACCGGGGTATGGGGTGCGGGATCGCTCACAGCGCAATCCCCTTCTGCATGCAATGATAGCGCGCGCAGGACTTCTGCACATCGGGGATGCGATCGTCCTGGAGGAGCGTCGCGGGGTCCCAGATCTCGATATAATCGAAGGTGCCGTAGAAGAACGCGTTCGTCCCGATATTGGCGTGGAAGCGCGGGAAGCCGGGCATGATGAAGCGCCCGCTGCCGTCGAACGGCACCGCCTCGCCCTGCGCGGCCTGGCGCTTGAAGCTCGGGTTGCGCGCGCCCTCCTCGAGCCGGAAATTCGCCTCGCGCTCGTCGAGTTGCGCCTTCAGGATCGGCAGGAAGCCGGGGTCATAGGCGATCAGGCACTTGCTGCTCTCATGCACGCCGATGATGACGGTGCCGCCGTCCTTGCCGTCGGCGCGCGGGCTGTTCGCGGCCAGGATCGCCCGGAGCGACGCAGGGATAGCAACCCGGCCCTTGTCATCGACAAGGCCAAGGCCATCTCCCTGATAGTCGAACCTTTGCGTCACACCCGTTCACCCTGCCGGGCATGACTTCTCCGTCCTGGAAAACGGCAATGCGCCGCCATCCAGTGCGTCTCGCGCAGGCGAAATGAGTCCTACCCTGTTATATGGCAGGGTTAATCCGGGATTACTGGGGATTCAAGGGGAAAACCGGGGAAACGCCGGTCAAAAGCCGTATCCGGCTCGATTCTACGGGGATTTTTTCACAGCCATTTCAATCCGTTCATGCTGTGTTCTCAGCGACTCGATGATTGAGGGGCAGAATCCCCGGAGAAACCCTTCCCCGACCATGGTTTCCCCGCTTTTCCCGCCCGAATCCGAGTCGAAAAGCGAATGACTGCTCATGGTGCGGTCTTGGCGGGCTTCGCGCCCGATGCCTGAGCAGCATTGTCACCGTCCGCCGCAGTGCTCGGGGCGATGCCGAGCTCGGCAAGCGGCTCATTGGTCGGCGCACTGGCCGGGAGGGCGTTGTTGCCGGCGGCCATATTGGCGATGACATCGGGGTGCGCGCCGCCGGCGACCACAAAGGGTCGCTCCTTGCTGGCCGTGCTGAAGATCGCGGCGGCAAGGCCGATCAGAAGCAGTACCGCGGCGAGGCCGATCATCCCGACCCTCACCCGCTGCGACGTCTGCGCTGGATCTTGTGCAATGATTTTCATACGTGTGGCATAAATGTAACGCATGAAGAGTATCTTGTCGATGGCACGGTCCGCCGCAAGCTACTCTCGGCTAAGCCACTGAGGAACAGTCAAACTTTTGGATTCCAGCCATGCGCGGTTGTACAATGTCGAAAGATAGCGGAACCCGGTATCGCACAGGATCGTCGCGATGCGATGCCCCGGCCCGAGCTGCTTGCCGAGCGCGACGGCACCCGCCACGTTGATGCCCGAGGAAAGCCCCAGGCACAGCCCCTCCTCGCCGAGCAGCCGGGTCACCCACTCCATCCCCTCGGCATCGGAAATGCGGAACTGGGTGTCGACCGGCGCGCCTTCCAGGTTGGCGGTGATCCGCCCCTGCCCGATCCCTTCGGCGACCGAACTGCCCTCGGCCCTGAGCTCGCCACAGGCATAATATTCGTAGAGCGCCGCGCCGTAAGGATCGCTCAGCGCGATGCGGACATTCTCGTCCTTCGCCTTCAGCCCAAGCCCGACTCCGGCGAGCGTCCCGCCGGTGCCGACCGAGCAGGTGAAGCCGTCGATCCGCCCCTCCATCTGCGCCCAGATCTCCTCCGCCGTGCCGACGATATGCGCGCGGCGATTGGCGATATTGTCGAACTGGTTGGCCCAGATCGCGTTGGGCGTTTCCTCGGCGATCCGCCGCGAGGTGTGCACGAAATGGCCGGGGTTCGAATAAGGCGCCGCCGGCACCAGCACCAGCTCGGCCCCGAGCGCGCGCAGCGTATCCATTTTCTCGCGGCTCTGCGTTTCAGGCATCACGATGATCGTCTTGTAGCCCTTGGCATTGGCCACGAGCGCAAGGCCGATCCCGGTATTCCCCGCCGTCCCCTCGACGATCGTCCCGCCCGGCTGGATAGCGCCGCGCGCCTCGGCATCCTCGACGATGAACAGGGCGGCCCGGTCCTTCACCGAGGCGCCCGGATTGGCGAATTCGCACTTGCCGAAGATATCGCACCCCGAAGCCTCGCTCGGCCCCTTCAGCCGGACGAGCGGGGTGTTGCCGATGAGCGCGAGCGTGTTGGGGATTGTGTGCATGCTGCGAGAGATAGGGCGAGTACGGCGTGCCCGGCAAGCTAGCGCGTGTTGGGCGGGGCAAAGTTCGTCCATCCACGCATTCAGGTCGAAACCCCTGCGTCCCGTAGATGCCGCCCCAGCCGCCCGCTCAGCCACAGGAAGAACATCCGGTAATCGCTGAACAGCGACCAGAGCGGATAGGTGAAGGTCGCCGGGCGGTTCTTCTCCACTCCGAAATGCGCTGCCCAGGCAAAGCCATATCCGGCAAGCGGCACCAGCGCCCACCACCACCCGCCATGGGCCAGCGCGAGCCCGAGGAACACAAAGGTCAGCGCCGTCCCCGCATAATGCAGCCGCCGAGTCTCGGCCTTCGCATGCTCGCGCAGATAGAAGGGCCAGAAGGCGGCATAGGTGGTGATCTTCGGGGTTCCGGACCGTGCCATGAAGCGGATGCTAGCGCGCTTCGAACGCGATGCAAGCCTGTGAGGCCGCGCGAATCACGCCATAATGCAGCCATAATCTCTGCTTCCCCAGCGAGGGCTTGGGGGCCAGTTGGGGGATAGAAGGAAATAGGCAATGACGCGCTGTCGAGCCAGCCATTCCTCCTGACCCCAGTCCCCTCATTGGAAGCAAGGTTATGTAAGAAATAGTTTTCTACTCGCTCCCAGCTCCCAAAACCTAATCTCCCCTGATGAGATAGGAAAACCCTTGCCACGCCAAAAAACCCGTGCCACAAACACGGCGAAAATAAGGCGCAAATGTGGCGCATCAAGCTAGGGAGCATCGAATGCCGATATCCTCGATCCGAACCAGAGCCCTCACCTGCGTCGCCATCGGCGCCCTCCTACTTTCCGGCTGCGACAAGGGACACCGAAGCTCTAACAACCAGCCCGCCGAACCCGCCTCCCTCGAAGTCTCGGCCGACTCCAGCGACATGGCCTCCGAACCATCAGCCGAGAAATACAAGGCCAATGACATCTCGCCGGTCCATGCGGTCGCCGACGCGCCCGTCTCCACCTTCGCTGTGGACGTGGACACCGGCGCCTATGCCAATGTCCGGCGCTTCCTCAATCAGGGCCAGCTCCCGCCAAAGGATGCGGTCCGCACCGAGGAGATGATCAATTATTTCCGCTATGATTATCCCCTGCCCACTGATCGCGAGGCGCCGTTCAGCGTCACCACCGACGTCGCTCAGACCCCCTGGAACCACGACACGAAGCTGTTGAGGATCGGCCTGCGCGGCTATGATCTGAACTATGGCAAGCGCCCGCCGGCCAACCTCGTCTTCCTGGTCGATGTGTCCGGCTCGATGGACGAACCCGACAAGCTTCCCCTGGTGAAGGCCGCGCTTTCGCTCCTCGCCGACAATCTCCAGCCGCAGGACAAGGTCGGCATCGTCGTCTATGCGGGCGCCGCCGGGGTGGTGCTCGAGCCGACCAGCGACGCGTCGGAGATCAAGGCCGCCCTTGACCAGCTCAGCGCGGGCGGCTCGACGGCTGGCGGCGAAGGCATAAAGCTCGCCTATGACACCGCCCGCGCGAGCTTCATCAAGGGCGGCATCAACCGAATCCTGCTCGCCACCGATGGCGATTTCAACGTCGGCATCACCGATCAGCGCCAGCTCGAACAGCTGATCGAAAAGGAACGCGACGACGGCATCACCCTCACCACGCTCGGCTTCGGCCAGGGCAACTTCAACGACTCGGTGATGGAATCCATGGCCGATCTCGGCAACGGCAATTACGCCTATATCGACAGCGCGATGGAGGCGAAGAAGGTGCTCGGCGAAGAGCTCTCCTCAACTCTCTTCACCATCGCCAGGGATGTGAAGGTCCAGGTCGAGTTCAACCCCGCTTATGTCAGCCAGTACCGCCTGATCGGCTACGAAAACCGCGCGCTCGCCGAGCAGGATTTCGACAATGACAAGGTCGATGCCGGCGATATCGGTGCCGGTCATCAGGTGACCGCGATCTATGAGGTGGTACCGACGGGCGCGAAGGGCTGGATGGCCAGCCGCCACTTCACGGCCAACACACGTGTCGCGCCGGGCAAGCAGGACGGCCAGATGGCCTTTGTCCGGCTGCGCTACAAACTGCCGAGCGGCGACACCTCGCGCCTGATCGAACGCCCGGTCGCGGCTCCCCTGCTCGCGACCCAGGCGCCGCCCCAGGGCGACATGGCCTTCGCCACTGCCGTCGCCGCCTTCGGCCAGAAGCTGCGCGGCGACACAAGGCTCGGCGATATCGGCTATGCGGATATCCGACGGCTGGCGGGCAACCAGCAGGGCAATGGGCAGCAAGGCTATTGGCGGCAGGAATTCGTCAAGCTGACCGAGCTGGCCGAAGCCGGGCATGGACAGGCCTCGCCGCAAGGGGGCGAGACGGGCCAGGAGTAATCCGATCCGCGGCCCGATCTCGGGTGCCGTGGCAGGGAGCGGCCGGGGATTTCGTCCAGCCCCGGTCGCTCTTTCTCTTTCCAATCCCCTTCCCCAGCGAAGGCTGGGGCCCAGTTGGGGGACGATTCTGATTGCCGTTGCGCTTGGTTATATCAGCCGTTCCAACTGGCCCCCAGCCTCCGCTGGGGAAGAAAGATGAGCGCCAGAGTCAGTTCCCCCGAACAAGCATTTGACACCCGACACCCCGCCCCCCAAGCCTCGACCGTCCGGGCCTCGGGGGATCACCCATGAAACCATTCGCCATCGCCGCAGCAACTGCGCTCGCCCTCTCAACCGCGGCCGCCTCAGCCCAGACGGCCGCCCCACCCCGCGCCGACCAACTCGCCTTCCGCGCCCTCTTCAAGGAGCTGGTCGAGACCGACACCTCCATCTCCACCGGCAGCTGCACCGCCGCCGCGGAGAAAATGGCCGCCCGGCTCAAGGCCGCCGGCTATACCGACCAGCAAATCACCCTGTTCAAGGCCGATGGCTTCCCGCTCGACGGCGGCCTCGTCGCGCAGCTCCCGGGCACGTCGCCAACCGCGAAGCCGATGCTCCTCCTCGGCCATCTCGACGTGGTCAACGCCCGCCGCGAGGATTGGCAGCGCGATCCCTATACGCTCATCGAGGAAGGCGGCTATTTCTACGGCCGCGGCACCGCCGACATGAAGGTGCTCGACGCGATCTGGGTCGACACGCTCATCCGCCTCAAACAGCAGGGCTACAGGCCGAAGCGCACGATCAAGCTCGCGCTCACCTGTGGCGAGGAATCCGGCACCCGCATGAACGGCGCGCAGTGGCTCGCCGAGAATCACCCGGACTGGATCGCCGCCGAATTCGCGCTCAACGAAGGCGGCGGCGGCACCACCGACGGGCATGGCAAGCTCGTCAGCCAGGCGATCCAGACCGGCGAGAAATCCAACCGCACTTTCGAGCTGGAAACCACCAATGTCGGCGGCCACAGCTCGATCCCGATCGACGACAACGCAATCTACGAGCTCGCCGACGCGATCGAAAAACTGCGGGCCTATAAATTCCCGGTCCATTTCAACGACACCACCCGCGCCTATTTCGCGAGAGCCGGCGCCGAACAGAAGAACGCCGCCGGCCGCGCCATGGTCGCGCTCGCCGCCAACCCGGCCGATCGCGCGGCGGAGGCGATCGTCTCGGCGGACCGCACCCATAATTCGATGCTGCGCACCACCTGCGTCGCGACCATGCTCGAGGCGGGCCATGCCGTGAACGCGCTGCCGCAACGCGCCAAGGCGATGGTCAGCTGCCGCATCGTCCCCGGCGAGGATGCCGACACCACCCGCGCCGCGCTGATCGCCGCGATCGGCGACCCCAAGGTCAAGGTCACCCTGGTCGGCCGCCTCCGCCCCGTAGCCGTGCCCCCGCCGCTCGACCCGAAGATCATCGCCCCAGCGGAAAAGCTCGTCGCCCGCTATTTCCCCGGCGTATCGCTCATCCCCACCATGATGACCGGCGCCACCGACGCCACCTTCATCGCACCCGTGGGCATCCCCACTTATGGCGTGCCCGGCCCCTGGGGTGATCCCGACGGCAACGGCATGCACGGCCTGAACGAGCGGATCGAAGTGCGCTCGGTCTATGTCGGCCGGGATTTCCTGTTCGATCTGATCAAGGCATATGCCGGCCGCGAGTGAAGCGCGCATGGCCCGAGGGCCGATCGACCCGCCCTAAAGGATCGGCATCAGCACCCGCCTGATCCACCCGATCGCCTTCATCTTCGCCGACTCCGCGGACTGCGCGCTCTCGACATAGGCTCTGGTGTTCTCGCCGATCAGGACGGCCGGCCATTTGCCCTGATGCAAGGCGATCGCGCGGCGCATGTCGCCGAAATGCTGATGGAATTGCGCCGTGATCTCGTCGATGTCCGGATGGGACGCAGCGCTCAGCGCACGCCCGGCCGCCTCGCTCAGCCGCAGCATCGCCGCGGCATTTTCCCGACGCAACTCGATCAGCCTGCCCCGCGCGTCGAGCGACATGGTCGCCGCCAGCTGCGTGATGCGCTGGGAAACCCCCTCGAATTGCACGATCGCTTCTTCAACTTCGCTCCGCATATTTACCCCTCCAAGTAAATCGGCAACGCGCGACGACGGGGACGATACCTGCCCCCTGTTGGCCCCGCTTGCCCCCGCGCCGCCGCGCGACGTTCCCGTCGCCCCACGAAACCGATGCGCCGCTCATAGCGGGGATAGGTGGGATAATCCTTAATGATATTAATGATCTTGCCGGACCTTCCCCGGATTACACGGCGTAATTACGCCTGCGGTCATCGCATTGGGCAAGTCAGCGACTCCAAAAACCAACCAGAATGGAGATAAACATGATGGAATTACTGGAGCTTGATGCTCGTCGCGGCCATTGCGAGGCCACTCGGCAAGGCTATTGACGCGGCGAAAGCATTCCGCAGCGAGCGAGCTGATCGACGAAAGTTTTCCGAAATGCGGAAAGGAAAGTCGTCGCAAATCCCGCATTTTTGCCGGGGGCTCGCGCCGCGTCGCGCCGCTAGAATAGACCGCATCATCAAGACCTCGTACATGCCGTCAGCAGCGCCCAGGCGCACCGGGACAAAATCGCCGTCGATTTCCAGGGAGAAGATTATGAAACGTCTGACGATCGTCCTGCCGGCCATGGCGATGCTGGCGGCCTGCAACTCGAAACCAACCGTCCATGGCGAAAATGCCTCTGTCGCCGATGTCGCGGCAGCGACGCGGGATGCGGTCAAGCTGCAGCCCGGCAAGTGGGAAACCAGCGTCACGATTCTCTCGCTTGAGGGCCCCGGCCTCCCCCCGAACATGGCAGCCGCGATGAAGCAGCGGATGGCGGGCCAGAAGGTCGAGACCTGCCTCACGCCCGAACAAGCCGCCAAGCCGCCGCAGAACATGCTCGGCGCCGCAAAGAACTGCACCTATGAGACGTTCGAAATGAGCGGTGGTAAGCTGAGCGGCACCCTGGTGTGCAGGAACGCGCCGGGCATGCCGGGCGGCGAGATGCACGCGACCATGTCGGGCAATTTCGCGAGCACCAGCTACGACGTCACCAGCGATACGACGATGAGCATGCCGGCAATGCCAGGCAGGCCGGCGGGCGACGTGACCAGCAAGACCCAGGTCACCGGCAAACGCATCGGCGATTGCGACACGCCGAAGGCCGGCTGAGCTGGCCTGAGCGAGCCAGGCTCCGGTCAAAGCGGGGGGCTGATTGAAATGCTGAAAGTTTTCGGTGCGAGCGGTGTCGCGCTTCGGCCCGCTTCACCCCTCCTTTACCGCGATGTTTTGGCGAGCGCCATTGGATCGGGTCGCCGATCGTTGTACGCGAGGTCCAGGGGGGCCTCTAGTTTCGCGTGAGGCGCATGACCAAGGCCAGGACAATATTGGTTTGCGATGACGACGCGTTGCTGGTCGATCTGCTCGATTATCGTCTGACGGGTCGCGGTTTCGAAGTGCTGATTGCGCGGGATGGAGCCGAGGCGCTCATGATAGCGGCCGCACGAACGCCCGATGCCATCGTGCTCGACACGATGATGCCGGTGGTGGACGGCCACCAGGTGCTGCGGCGCCTTCGTGCCGATCCCGCGACCTCGACGATCCCGGTCATCATGCTCACCGCCCGCAAGCTGGAAAGGGACATCGTGGGCGCGCTGGAACTTGGGGCGGACGATTATCTGGTGAAGCCATTCATCCCGGAGGAACTCATGAGCCGCCTGATCCGCCTCATGGCAGCGCCGCGGTGAGCCTGTATGTCGGGCTGATCCCGATGCTGTTGCTCGCCGCGCAGGCTCAGGCTGTAGCGCAGGAAATCCCGGCGGACGCGTATCGCGCCGGAGTCGAAGCCCGGTTGAGTGGCAATCCCGAGCGCGCGGTGGCGCTGCTCGGCCCCGTTGTCGCCGCTGATCCTCGCAATGCCGATGCTCAGGTCCAGCTTGGCCTCGCGCAACTGGCACTGGGCCGGCTCGACGCGTCGGAGCGAGCCTTTCGCGCCGCGCTCGACATTGCCCCGGCTTATACCGACGCGCGGGTCGGGTTGGCCCGGGTAGCGCAAAGACGCGGCGACCGCGTGGCGGCGTTACGGGAGCTCGACCATGCCGATGCGGCAAACCCGGACGTCGTCGCACTCCGCGCACAGCTCGCTCGGACCGACGAGACCCCGCGCTGGCAGCTTGATCTGGACGGCAGCTATAGCGCGCTCACCGGCCCCCAGCCGGACTGGCAGGAGGCGTCGGTCCAGCTTCGCCGCCAGTTCGACGACGCGACCACGGTCGGGGGCCGATTGGAATATGCCCGGCGCTTCGGCAAGGATGATGTTTATGGTGAAGCCCAGCTCGATCATAAATTCGCACCCGGAGTCCGCGGCTATGTGACGCTCGGCGCAACCGCGGATCCCGATTTTCGCCCGAAATGGCAGATCGGCGCGGGCGGCTCGGTTCGGGTACGCGACGGCGCCTATGCCACGGTGCTCACTCTGGACGGCCGCCAGGCGCAATATGCAGTCGGAAACGTGCAATCGCTGACGCCGGGGATCGAACAATATCTCACTGGCCGCGCCTGGCTTACCGCACGCTGGATCAACCTTTTCGATGAAAGGGGCAGGCGACGCACCGGCTATCTCGTTCGCGGCGATGTGCAGCCATTCC
>Ga0105245_10005114_pt1 | contig 11530 bp, 10 predicted proteins | sample KBSM54metaG_FD_81523 | JGI IMG/M metagenome (GOLD analysis project Ga0105245, IMG submission 81523) | Miscanthus rhizosphere microbial communities from Kellogg Biological Station, Michigan, USA - KBS M5-4 metaG | ecosystem: Host-associated > Plants > Roots > Rhizosphere > Soil | place...
CACGCCGGTCGGCGCGGGTTCGTCTGCAGCTTTGTCTGTACCTTGGCTGACGCCCGAAGGCATCGCTCTTCACCCGCTCTATACGCGCGAGGATCTGGCGGGAATTCCGGACTTGGAGGCGAGTTCCGGGCAGTATCCGTACCAACGCGGCCCGCGCGCGACCATGTACGCCTCGCGCCCGTGGACGATCCGCCAGTATGCCGGCTTCTCCACGGCGGAGGAGAGCAACGCGTTTTACAAGCGCGCGCTCGCCGGTGGGCAACGCGGGCTCAGCGTGGCCTTCGATCTGGCGACGCATCGCGGCTACGACAGCGATCATCCTCGCGTCACGGGCGATGTCGGGAAGGCGGGCGTCGCGATCGATTCAGTCGAAGACATGGCGCGGCTCTTCGACGGCATCCCGCTGGCATCGACCAGCGTTTCGATGACGATGAACGGCGCCGTGCTGCCCATCCTCGCGGCGTACATCGTCGCTGCCGAAGAACAAGGGGCGAGTCAAGCGGCGCTCAGCGGAACCATTCAGAACGACATTCTGAAAGAGTTCATGGTCCGCAACACGTTCATCTATCCACCCGGGCCGTCGCTCCGCATCGTGGCGGACATCATCGAGTACACGAGCCGGAATTTGCCGCGCTACAACTCGATTTCGATCTCCGGCTATCACATGCAAGAAGCCGGAGCGACGCTCGATCTCGAGCTCGGCTTCACGCTCGCCGATGGTTTGGAATACGTGCGCGCCGCCTTGGCCCGCGGCCTCCAGATCGACGAATTTGCGCCGCGGCTCTCGTTCTTCTTCGCGACTGGCATGAATTTCTTCATGGAGATCGCCAAGTTGCGCGCGGCACGCGGGCTGTGGGCGCGGCTCCTACGCGAGCGTTTCAACCCTCGAGATCCGCGTTCGCTCGAGCTCCGCACGCACTGCCAAACCTCGGGGGTGAGCCTCACCGCGCAAGATCCGCTGAACAACGTGGTGCGAACGACCATCGAGGCTCTCGCTTCGGTGCTCGGCGGCACGCAGAGCTTGCACACGAATGCCTTCGACGAGGCCTTGGCGTTGCCGAGTGAGCAATCGGCGCGCTTGGCTCGCAACACGCAGCTCATCTTGCAGCACGAAGCGGGGCTCACGCGCGTGGTCGATCCGTGGGGCGGCTCGTATTTCATGGAGGCGCTCACGCATGAACTCGGTCGGCGGGCGCAGGCCGTGATCGATGAGGTGGAGGGCTTGGGCGGCATGGCTCGCGCCATCGAAGCCGGTTTACCGAAACGGCGCATCGAAGAAGCCGCCACGCGCAGGCAAGCGCGAGTCGATCGCGGCCTGGACGTGATCGTGGGCGTGAATCGCTTTCTCGCTCCGGACGAAGCCGCGCCGGAGGTGCGCGTGGTGGACGGCCACGCGGTTCTCGAGCTGCAGCGCGCGCGCCTCGAGAACCTCAAAAAAACCAGGGACGAAGCCCGCACCCAAGCGTCGCTCGCTGCGCTGGCCGAAGCCGCGCGAGGCACCGAAAACCTGCTGGAAAAATCGATTTCGGCGATGCGCGCGCGCGCCACCGTGGGTGAAGTCAGCGAGGTTTTGGCGCAAGTCTTTGGGCGTTATCAGGGGCGGGTTCATACTGTGGTGGGCGTGTACGGAAGCTTTTATCAGTCGGATGACGAGTGGGCGGCGCTGCGCCAGCGCGTGGCGGCGTTTCGCGCGGCGCACGGGCGCAACCCGCGCATGTTGATCGCCAAACTGGGCCAAGATGGCCACGACCGCGGCGCGAAAGTCGTAGCCAGCGCATTGGCTGATTTGGGCTTCGATATCGATCTCGGACCGATGTTTCAAACGCCGAGCGAAGTGGCCCGGCAAGCCGTGGACAACGACGTGCACCTGGTCGGGATCTCGACGCAGGCCGGCGCGCACACCACGCTCGTGCCCGAGCTGGTGCTGGAATTACGACGGCTCGGGGCAGGGGACGTGTTCGTGGTTTGCGGCGGCATCATTCCGCCGGCTGACGAACCCGCGTTGCTCGCTGCGGGCGTTTCACTGGTGTTTGGGCCCGCTTCGAAGATCGTCGAAACCGCCAAGAAATTGCTCGATTTACTGCAGCCAAACGCGGGCAACGCGCCATGACCGCCGCCTTGGAATTGCTGGCCGCGGTGCATCAAGGGGATCGGCGCGCATTGGCGAAAGCCATCACGCTCGTGGAGAGCACGCGCGCCGAGGACCGCGCCGCGTCGCGCGAGCTGCTTTCGGGGCTCGGCTCGGGCGAAGCGAACGCGCTGCGCATCGGCGTCACGGGTGTGCCCGGCGCCGGAAAAAGCACGTTGATCGACGCGCTCGGGCTGTGCGCGATCCAAAGCGGCCGACGCGTGGCAGTACTGGCCGTCGATCCGTCCAGTCGCGACAGCGGTGGCAGTGTGCTCGGTGACAAGACTCGCATGACGCGCCTGACCGCAGAAGCGCAGGCCTTCGTTCGCCCGAGCCCCACTTCTGGCGTGCTGGGCGGCACGGCTCGGCGCACGCGGGAGGCCATCGCACTCTGTGAAGCGGCCGGTTACGACGTGATTTTCGTCGAAACGGTGGGTGTGGGGCAATCCGAAGAACGCGTGGCCAGCATGGTGGACAGCGTGCTCTTGCTGCTCCTCGCCGGCGCCGGCGACGACATTTCGAGCATGAAGCGCGGCGTGCTCGAGGCAGCGGACGTGATCGCCTTCAACAAGGCGGATGGCGCCGGTCTCGCGCCTGCGCAAGCCGACGCGGCGGCACTCCGAGCCAGCCTCGGCATCTCTCGCGCGCACACGGCGCCTGAGGTCTTGCTCGTGAGTGCACTCGAAGGCTCAGGCACGGACGAGCTTTGGCAGGCGCTAGAGGCCCATCAGGCAAAGCTCGGCAGCTCCGGCCAACTCGCGGAGCGCCGTCGAGCTCAGCGCCGGGACTGGTTCGATGCCGCAGTCGACGATGTTTTGCGAGATTTACTCGCTCAGCCGGACGCACTGGCGCAACGCGAGTCGAGCGAGCGCGCGGTCATGGCCGGGCAGGCGGCGCCCTACGACGCGGCCGAACGCTTCGTTGGCGCGCTCTTCGCTCGCCGACATTGAGGACGCTCAGCGTCGGTGGCGGCGTGTCGAGGCGGGCTCAGCCGAATCGCGCTCGGAGCGATGAGATTCGCCGAACCAGCTGAGTAGCCGGTGAGCAGCAGCTTCTTCGGAGACACCCGAACGCTGGGCGAGGAAGGCGATGAAATCGGTGGGGGGCGGCTGGAAAGAGGGGGTCATGTTTGGATTCGGTGGTGGCGATGAGCGGGCGGCGCTCAGCGGGTAATGGGTAACGGCCCGGATACTGAGCTCCTTAAGCAGAAGGCGTGCCAATCAAGCAGGCTTCGGTTTTTGTACCGAGCGCACCGGCGCGGCAGTGGCGGCTGTTGCCGATCGACACACCCAGCCACCACTGCCGCGCCACACCCCATCACGACCGAGGGCTCACGCGCTGGGAGCGGTGGGGGACCACTCGCGCATGGCTTGATCACCGGGACGATCGACATGCACCTTGCTGTCGACGGTCGTGACCCAGCTGGTCGGGATGTAGTGGTGCTGCCCGCTCGAGTCCTTTGCCAGTTTGATCATGGAGTTACCTTCCAGGTGATCCACGGTGGCAAACTGCTTGTCCTTGGAACAGACGACGGGCATGTGCGGCTTGATCTGATCAGTGTTCATGTTCTTTTCTCCCTGGCTCGCGTCGGTAGAGCACCGGGCGTGCCAGTCGGCGGGCGTCGCCACGGCCTGTGGACTTTTCGGCGTGGTTTCCAGCCCTTTGGCCCGAAACGGCTCGGAAATATCGCCCGCGACGCTAGAGTGTGGCGGTGCAACCGCGCACTGCCAACGAATGCGCCACACCGGCGCAACTCGTTCACACCCGCGAAGTGACCTCGGAGAAACTGCGCTTCACGCCAGCCGAGGCAGCGCGGAGCGGGCGAGGGTAGCGAACGCCTCGATCACCTCGGGCGGCGCCTGGACGAGCTCGATCAACACACCGTTGCCGGAAACGGGCGCTTCGGTGCTGGGCTTCGGATGAATGAAACACACGAGGTGCCCCGCCGCGCCCGCGCGCAGCCCTCCGGGAGCGAAGCGCACGCCGCGCTCGCTGAGCCAAGCGTGTGCAGCAACGAGGTCGTCGATCCAGATGCCGAAGTGGTTCAACGCAGGTTCGTGAACTCGCGGTTTAGCTTGAGCGTCGAGCGGTTGCATCAGGTCGAGTTCGACGCGGAGCGGGCCAGCGCCCAGCTCCAAGATCTGCTCGCGCACGTTTTCATTCGCGCTCTCGAATTCCCCCGTGACGTTCAGGCCGAGCAGATCACACCAGAGTGAGAGCTGCGGCTCGAGCTCGAGCGCGCCGAGCGCCACTTGTTGCAAACCCAAGACGCGGAACGGCCGTTCGATCATGCTCGCTCGGAGCTCACGGAAAGCGCGCTTGCACGCCGCCTTGCAACTCGAGCGTGGTGTGAATTTCGCGCAAAATGCCGGTCGTCAGGCCTGCGTCCAGGAACACGCCGACGTACTTGGCAAAATCGAATTGGGGTCCCGCGGCCAAGTGAAAGATCAAATCCTTCTTGTACGTGGGGTGGTAGTCCGGGAGCGTGATGGCGGCGCCCGGCACGCGGCCGTCGCCGCCCTCGACCTCCCAGGCGACTGCCGGATCGACGAAGATTTTGAAGGCGGAGTCACTCATCGTGTAGATGCGCGCGCCGACGCCGTACATGCGCACGGGGTGCGTGTCGGTGATCGAATCGTGCCCCAAGCCGATGCGCGCCCAGATGTAAGGTTCGACCGAGTCGAGCAAAGCGAAGCTAGCTGCGAAGTCCATGGCGAGCGGCGCGCCGTGGCCGCAAAATTTTTGCTGGTCTTTGGTGCCACCCTTCGTCGTGTCGTAGTTCGCGCAAAAGGGTGATTGGTCGTAACGAAAGATCATGTCGTAGCCACCGACCAAGCCCGCGCGCAGCCCGAACTGGAAGAAATGCCCGAACGTGTCGGACTTCTTTTCTGGTTCGGCTTCGGCCTTCGTTTTTGGCGGTTCGGTCGGCTTGGCTGTCGGCTCGGCCGCGCTCGATCCCGGCTCGGCCGACTCTGGCTCATCGGCAAAAGCCGAAGGAGCGGCGCACAGCAGTGATACGACCAACCCGAGCCCAGCTAAGTTTTTCAAGATGCCGGACGATAAGCCAATTGCCGGTCGCTCGAAAAGCCCGGCCCCAAACGGATTGTTTACGAGCTGCTAGGAGCGCTTCGCGGGGGCCGAGCGTGCGCTGCCAGCGGCTGTCCAGTCGCGTTCGGCTCCAATCGCGAGCCACGTGACGGTCACCGCGCCGCCGGCGGTGGCCAACGAAGCCGTGCGTTCGCCCTGCCAAGACGCAACGCTCGGCAGCGCGAGTGTCGCCTCGGCACGCAGCTTTTGCATGCCCTCGGCATCGGCGACGAGCGCCAAAATGCCTAGGCCAGCCAAAATCGGGACGATGCCGCTCGGGATGTAAGGCGCGATGATGACGCGCACGGTGTCGCAGAGCTCGGGCGCGCGGCGCGAGAACCAGCGTACGTCATCCAGCGACTCGAGCACGAGTGCGCTCGGCGCGGCAGGTTTGCCGCGCTTGGTGACGACGGGCAACGTTTGCGCTTCGACGAACGGGTGCAGCTTGGGCGCGATGTCCACCGCTTGTTTGCTGCTCTCGGGTTCTTTGCCTTTGCCCTTGGCCTTACGCACGATCAGCACGTCATCCGTCGGCAAGGTGCGGGGCACGGTCACGCGCACCGGGCGCTTGAACGAACGCGGATCACCGACTTGACCCGTGGCCACCGAGAACGCGAGCGTTTCGGCCGAGGCCACGACGAAGCGTTGCGCGCTCGCGGGATGACTCGGCTCCGGATCGAAAGTGCGCAGCGACACGCCGCCATCATCGGGCGGGGGATAGAGCTCACCCGTCACGACGCGCGGATCGGGCTCGAGCAAGCGCGCGCCCGTGGCCACGAGATCGACCAGTGCGCCCGATTGAGCGAGCACCTCGAGCGCTTGGCGCGACGGAGGCGCGACCAACAAATCCAACTTGGGTGGCACGCGCTTGCTCTTCAAGAGCGCGGCGGCGGCGAGCAGATCGCGCAGTGAGGCACCCGAGTCACCACCGAGGATGACTTGGCTCACGGGTTTGCCGGCGATTTCACGCACCGGCTTCACGACGCCGTCTTCATCCAAGATGAGCGGATCGACGGCCGACAAATCCACGCTGATCACGTCATCACAGGGGGCGCCGGGATCGGGCAGGAGGCCGCGGTGCGCCTTCGAACGGCGTTGATCGCGCAGGTACACCTCGGTTTTTTCGTCGCTCACGAACACCGCAGCGCAAGCACCGAGCTGCGGCGCGAGGGCGGCGAGCACCGCGCGATCGGCCACGGAAAGCAGCCGGGCACTCGGCCCCGCAAACTCCACCACCACCGGCGCTTGAAACTGTTCGTCGACTTTGCGAATGGCATCACCGAGCCCACGTCGCAACAATTCCAGACCCACGTCACGCACGCACACGAACGGACGCACGCGGCCCGAGAGCAACACCTGCACGCTGCGCGGCGGGCGCAGCACGACATTGCCGGTAACCAACGCCTCGGCGAGTTGCGAAGGTGGCACCACCAAGGTGAGCATGCCGGCGCCGCCCACGGCTGCGAGCCGAGGCTCATCGGTGAGCGCGAGGCGCGCGGGGCTACCGAAGCGTTCCAAGTGAACGGCCGCGGGGAAGCCGATGCCGGGCCTCGCGATGAGCAGTCCGAGATTGAGCGCTTCTTTCAAACTGCGCGCGCTCAAACCGGGCCCTGCGTCGGACAAAGCCGTGACGCAGCGAGTGTCATAGGCAATCGCAACCTCGACCGCACATTTCTTCGCGCCCGAAAGTACGGGCTCGCAGAGAGTGCGATCGGGATCCCTCGCGAGGACGACTTGGTCGACCTTCACCTTAACGAGAGCCCCGTTGAGGTTCGGATCATCCGCGCGCCCGGCGAGGATTTTCTGGGTCATAGTGCGGGGCGGATCCCCCGCTCGCGCACGCATCGGAGTGCGTGGGAAAGTAGCCGCTCGCACCGAGCAGGGTCAAGGACGGCGACACGGCGCCCCGCCTGGACGGCAATCCCCCGGCTTTATCGCGGCCGCAAGTCGCCCCGTCGTTCGGCCGAACCTCCCCAATTGCTCCCAGAGGCTACCGGCCAATGGGCCAGCTGGATTTGCTTCAGGAAATTTGCCGGGCGCTCTGAGCGAGGCATTTTGAAAATTCACTTGGAGCGGGGATTCGCGCTAACCTGGGGCCATGTTCAAAGAGGCGTTGCAGAGCGTCGTTGACGGCACTGACGGTGGAATCGCGGGTCTGCTCATGGATTTCGAGGGCATCCCGCTCGAGAGCTACACCATCCCCAACGCCACCGTCGACATCGAGACCGTCGGCGCCGAGGTGAGCGTGGTCGTCAAAGGCATTCAACGCGCGACAGAAATGCTCGACGCTGGCGAGACGCGCGAAGTGTCGTTCAAGAGCGACAAAATGATCACGCTCATCCGCATCGTCAACAAGGGTTACTTCATCGCCCTCACGCTGACGCCGAACGCCAACCTCGGTAAGGGCCGTTACTTGCTGCGCTTGCTCGCTCCGAAGCTCGCCGACGAACTCGCGGCCTGAGTCGAGCGAACGCAGTACGGGCCGTATTTCCGCGTAAACGCGGGCAATCCCGATGGCAAATCACGAGAGCAAAGCGACGCGCGTGCTCGTGCTCAGCGGTCCGAATTTGGACCGGCTCGGCAAGCGCGAGCCCGAGATCTACGGCGCGACCACGCTAGCCGAGATCCACGAACGTCTCGCGCAAGTCGCCGCCACGCGCGGCGCGAGTGTCGATTGTCGGCAAAGCAATCACGAGGGCTACCTCGTCGATTGGATCGGCGCCGCCGCGGACGATGGCTTCCACGGCTTGCTGCTCAACCCCGGCGCGTTCACTCACTACTCGTACGCGATTTACGACGCGCTGAAGGGCTCGAGCTTGCCCGCGATCGAAGTCCATCTCTCGAATCCGGACGCGCGCGAAGCATTCCGGAAAAACTCGCTCGTCGCGCCCGCCGTGGTCGGCCGCGTTGCCGGGTTCGGCGCGGCCTCCTACACGCTCGCGCTGACCGGCCTGCTCGACCGGCTCGGCTAGTTTCCGGCAGTTTTATTCGCACTTTGCGGACCGGCCGCGCATGTCGCAGTGCGTCGAAGCCGCGCACGAATGTTCGCGCCAAATGCTCGGCGGAACGAGTTGTCATGCGTGAATCGTGTGAGTTACCTTCCCGCTCCCCTGAGCGCCCGAACGACCTTCGGCGCCCATCTCGCGTCTGCGAGGCCTTCATCAGGGGCAGGAAATTTCATCATGCAGCTTCCGCTTGATCACCTCCAGAGCCTGCTCAAGACGCTCGAAGAGGGCGGCGTGTCCGATTTCGAATACGAGGACGAAAAAGTGCGCGTGCGCGTCGCGCTCGCTCGCGGCCAAGCGCCGGTCGTGACCAGCGTCGTGGCCGCGCCCATCCCCGCGCCTGCGCCGTCACAGCCTCGCGCGTCCGCGGCAGCGGTCGAAGTGGTCGATCCCAACGTGGTGTTCGTCACGTCGCCGTTCGTCGGCACTTTCTATCGCGCACCGTCGCCCGAGTCGGAAGATTTCGTTTCGGCAGGCGGCTCGGTGAAGAAGGGCCAAACGCTCTGCATCATCGAGGCCATGAAACTGATGAACGAGATCGAAGCCGATTTCGCCGGCACCGTCGTCGAGGTCTTGGTCGAGAGCGGTAAGAGCGTGGAATTCGGTCAGAAGCTGTTCAAGATCAAGAAGAGCTGAGGCGAGCTTTCAATGTTCCGCAAAGTTTTGATCGCCAATCGCGGCGAGATCGCCATCCGTGTCATTCGCGCCTGTCGTGAGCTCGGCATTGCGACCGTCGCCGTGCACTCCGAGGCCGACGCTCACGCGCTGCACGTGCGCTTTGCGGATCAAGCCGTGTGCATTGGTCCGGCGGCAGCGTCGCTCAGCTACTTGAACATCCCCGCGCTGATCAGCGCGGCGGAAATCACCGCCGCTGACGCCATTCACCCGGGCTACGGCTTCCTCTCGGAGAGCACCAAGTTTGCCCAAGTGGTCGAGCGTTGCGGGCTGAATTTCATCGGGCCGTCGTCGGAAGCGATGGCGCAATGGGGTGACAAGCTGCGCGCGCGTGAAGCCGCGCGTCGCTTTGGTCTGCCGCTCTTGCCGGGCAGTGAGGCGCTCACCAGCGCCGATCACGCCGAATCCGAAGCCGCACGCGTCGGCTTCCCGGTGATGATCAAGGCGCGCGGTGGTGGCGGCGGTCGCGGCATGCGCGTCGTGCGCAACGTCTCCGAAGTGCGGCGCGCGTTCGAGTCGGCCACGGCCGAAGCGATGAACGCGTTCAAGAACCCGGAACTCTATCTCGAGCGTTTCGTCGAGCGCCCCAAGCACATCGAGTTTCAAGCTCTCGCGGATAAGCACGGGCAAGTTTGGGTTCTCGGCGAGCGAGAATGCTCGCTGCAGCGCAAGAATCAAAAGCTAGTCGAAGAATCGCCCAGCCCGAACATGACGGACGAGCTGCGGGCTCGGATGAGTGAGGTCATTCGTCGCGCCGTGCTGGAGACGGGCTACACCTCGCTCGGCACGCTCGAGTTCTTGATGGATGAAGATCGTTCTCTCTACTTCATGGAGATGAACACACGCGTGCAGGTCGAACACCCCGTGACCGAGATGGTGACTGGCGTCGATTTGGTCGCCGAGCAGATCAGGGCCGCGGCGGGCGAGAAGCTCACTCTGCCGGACACCACGCTGTGGAAGCTGCGCGGCGCCGCGATCGAATGCCGCATCATGGCCGAAGATCCGCGCACGTTTGCGCCATGGCCGGGCAAAATCACCGAGTACCATCCGCCGGGCGGCGCCGGCGTGCGCGTGGATTCAGGCGTTTTCGGCGGCTGGACGGTCCCGCCGCACTACGATTCGTTGCTCGCCAAAGTGATCGTGCACGCGCCGACGCGTGAGCAAGCGCTGAAGCGCATGCAACGCGCGCTCGACGAGTACATCATCGGCGGCATCCGCACGAACATCGAGCTCCATAAGCAGCTCTTGGCCCTGCCGGAAGTGATGGAAGGCCGCATGACCACGCGCACCGTCGAAAACTTCATGGCCGCCCTGGCGAACGCCAACTAAATCCTTATTCTTGTTGATGGTCACGCGGCGCGCGAAGGGCGGCAGAGCCTTCGGCGTCGCGTTCCGGCTCGCGAGAGGGGAGCCCGCGTTGGGCGCAGGCTACAGCTCGAAACCGACCAGAGCGCGCGCTTGCACGCGTTCGTTCTCGTCCAGATCGAGGTGTTGCTCGTGCGGGGTGCCACCTTTGAGCGCGGTGAGTTGGGGCTCGACCGCGAGCGTGGCCCAAAAACCGGCGCTCACCCAGGACACGCTCGGTCCGAGATAGATCACCGAGCGCTCGAGCTTGCCGTGGAAGCCGTTGATGTCGCGCACTTCGAGGCCAGCTACTAGCTTGGGCGTCACGAAGTAGCCGCCACTGAGACCGAAGGAGAGCCGCTTTTCGACGCCGGAATCCGAGCGATCCAAAGGCCAAATCGCTTCCCCGGTCACGTTGCCAGCGAGCAGGAGCGAGCCAAATTGCTTGTCCAAAATAGCCTGCACGAAGACCGCGCCGAGTTCGGGGCCATAGCTGCCTTCGAGCGCGAGTGCCGAGCCGAGCGCGTCGGCGATGGGGTCGCTGAGTTTGTACTTGAGGTTACCGGAGACCGACTCGAAGTCGCTGACGGCGAGCCGGGTGGTCTCGGAAGCGCCGGGCAGCTCCGTATCCTTGGCGACCGACGAGAAATTCCAAAACAGCGAACCCTGCAGGTTCTTCGCGAAGCCGTAGCCGAGCTCGAGGCGCCCTTCGAGCTTGCTGTAGTAGGCGGTGCGACCGGCGCGCACGGTCGTCCACGGAGTCAGTTCGGTCTTCCCCGGATCGAGGACCAATGACTCTTCGGTGAAGCCAAAATGATGCTCGGCGGCGGCGGCGCGGTGCGTCGCCGCGCACCAGGCGACGGCCAGCAGGAGGACCCGCGAGCTGCGGCGAGCAAAAGTTCCAAGAGTCATGCTTTAGGCGTTTCGGTTACGGCTCGGTTTACGGCCTACGAGCTCCGCGTCGAACGCCGACGGGCACTCGGCGCTGACGGGGCACGCGGCGCACGCGGGCTTCCGCGCCGCGCACACGCGACGCCCGTGAAAAATCAGCGTGTGCGAAAGCATGTCCCACTCTTTGCGCGGGAACAGCTCCATCAAATCCTGCTCGATTTCAGGCGGTTCCGTGTGCTTCGTCCAACCGAGGCGCTGGCTGATGCGCTGCACGTGCGTATCCACGACGACCCCCTCGGGCGTGCCGAAGGCGACCCCGAGTACCACGTTGGCCGTCTTTCGCCCCACTCCGGGGAGCGCGATGAGTTCGTGAAGAGTTCGCGGCACTGCGCCGCCATGC
>Ga0105245_10005116_pt1 | contig 11524 bp, 13 predicted proteins | sample KBSM54metaG_FD_81523 | JGI IMG/M metagenome (GOLD analysis project Ga0105245, IMG submission 81523) | Miscanthus rhizosphere microbial communities from Kellogg Biological Station, Michigan, USA - KBS M5-4 metaG | ecosystem: Host-associated > Plants > Roots > Rhizosphere > Soil | place...
ACCCCAGGAAATCCAGGCCCTCGTCAATGTGCGTGATCATGTCGGCGCTCATGTAATTCCCCAGGTCTGAGGGTCTGGCGCTCAGGTAATTCCCCACCTCGCTCACGTAATTCCCCATGGGGATGACGTGCGTGTCGTGGTGGACCTGGCCATCGAGAAGGAGCAACTTTCCTCCCGTCGGGGACAACGGCGGGAGGCCGATGGCAAGGAGGACGTTCGACGTGATCGACGTCACCGAGATACTGATGCACTGGCATGCGGGCCGGTCGAAGAACGAGATGGCCGAGAGCCTGGGGGTGGACCGCAAGACGCTGCGCAAGTACATCGCCCCGGCTGAGGCGGCGGGCATCGTCCCGGGCGGCCCGGCGAAGAGCGAGCAGGAGTGGGCCGATCTGGTGCGGGGCTGGTTCCCGCAGCTGGCCGATACCCGGCTGCGGCAGGTGACCTGGCCGGCGATCAGCGGGCACCACGAGTACCTCTCCGCGCAGCTGAAGGCCGGGGTGCGGATGTCGACGATCCATCAGCGGCTGCGGGACGAGCACGGCCTGGCCGTCAGCGTGCAGAGCTTCCGCCGGTATGTCGCGGCGAACGTGCCGGAGGAGATCCGCCGCGGGCAGGTGGTGGTGTGGAACCCGCGGCCGGCCGAGGCGGGTGAGCAGGCGCAGATCGATTACGGGCAGCTGGGCCGCTGGCTGGACCCGGTCACCGGGAAGCTGCGCACGGTCTGGGCGTTCGTCATGGTCCTGGCGTATTCGCGGCATATGTTCGTCCGGCCGGTGCTGAGGATGGACCAGCGGGCCTGGACCGAGTGCCACGTCGAGGCGTTCACGTTCTTCGGCGGCGTCCCTGCCCGGCTGGTCCCGGACAACCTGAAGACCGGGGTGGACAAGCCGGACCTGTATGACCCGAAGATCAACCGGTCCTATGCCGAGCTGGCCGCCCACTACGGCTGCCTGATCGACCCCGCCCGCGCGCTCAAGCCCCGCGACAAGGCGCGAGTCGAGCGTCCGATGCCGTACGTGCGCGACAGCTTCTGGCGGGGCCGGGAGTTCACCTCGCTGGCGCAGATGCAGGCCGGGGCGGAACGCTGGTCCGCCGAGGTCGCCGGGCGCCGGGCATGCCGTCCGCTGGAGGGCGGCGCCCCGGCCGCCGTGTTCGAGAGCGCCGAGAAGGGCTCCTTGCGGCCGCTGCCCGCCGAGCCGTTCGTGCTGGCCAGCTGGGCGCGGGCGAAGATCGGCCCGGATATCCACGCCCAGGTCGACCGGGTTCTTTACTCGGTGCCCTGGGCGCACATCGGCAAGACCGCTGATGTCCGGCTGACCGCGACGATGGTGCAGTTCTTCATCGGCGGGCAGCTGGTCAAGACCCACCCCCGCAAGGTCCGCGGAAAGCAGACCGACTTCGGCGACTACCCGCCGGAGAAGATCGCGTTCCACATGCGGACCCCGGCCTGGTGCCGCCGCCAGGCCGCGGGCATCGGGCCAGCATGCGAGCAGGTCGTCGGTGACCTGCTCGCCGAGAACGCGCTCTACCGGCTGCGCGCCGCCCAGGGCGTGGTCGGCCTGGCCGACCGGCACGACCCGGCCCGGCTCGAAGCCGCCTGCGCGAGGGCGCTGGCGGCCGGGGACCCGTCCTACCGGACCGTCAAGGGCATCCTGGCCGCCGGCACCGAACGCGCCCAGCAGGCGGCCGCGGCCGGGGACGGCGGCGCGGCGGCGTTCCTGCGCGGCCCGGCCTCGTTCGCCAACGTCATCCCCCTGCCCGGCACCGTCACGAGCGATGCCGTGCACCCTGCCGCCACCCAGGAGGCAACATCATGACCACCACGACCGTCACCGACCGCAGCGCGCTGGCCGCCGCGCTCCGTGACCTGAAACTGTCCGGCATGCTCGGCACTCTCGACGCCCGCCTGGCCCAGGCCCACGCCGGCGAACTCGGCCACCTGGACTTCTTGCAGGTCCTGTGCCAGGACGAGATCTCCCGCCGCGCCACCATGGCCCTGGCCCGCAGGCTCCGCCGCGCCAGGTTCGAGACACCCGCCACCCTGGAAGGATTCGACTTCGCCGCCGCGCCGAAGCTGCCCGCCGCCCAGATCCGCGACCTCGCCGCCCTGCGCTGGCTGCAATCCGGCGAGTCCGTCATCCTCTACGGCCCGGTCGGCGTCGGCAAGAGCCACGTCGCCCAGGCCCTCGCTCACCTGGCCATCCGGTCCGGCGCCGAGGCCCGGTTCCTCAAGACCAGCCGGGCCCTGGCCCACCTGGCCGGCGGCCACGCCGACCGCACCTGGGGCAAGCGGCTCGCCGAGCTCACCCGCCCCGCCGTCCTGGTCCTGGACGACTTCGCCATCCGCGAGCTCACCGCCGCCCAGGCCGACGACCTATATGAGCTGATCACCGAACGAGCCGGGAAATCTCTCATCCTCACCAGCAACCGGGCGCCAGCCGACTGGTACCCGCTGTTCCCCAACCCCGTCGTAGCCGAATCACTGCTCGACCGGCTCATAAACACCAGCCACCAGGTCTTCATGAACGGACCCAGCTACCGCCCGAACAAGCGTCCCGGGCGTGTCGTCCCCACCGGGACAGCGAGCGGTAACTAGAATAAGAACACGGCCAGGACCTGGGGAATTACTTGAGCACAACCCCTGGGGAATTAGGTGAGCGCCCACATAGCGATCCGCGCGCACCCTATCCGCGGCATGTGCGGGCATTCCCCACGCAGTACAGCGATGTATCAATATTCAGCCCGGACGGCTGCATGTCGAACCGACCGAGGCTGCTGCGCTGTCGCATCGCGAGGATCCTGCAGGGTTATATGCTCACTATTTGACCAATATGGATACTAATGCCACGACCAGTAACATTTGCCTGCTGGAAGCTTCAGTTGAGCCGACTGTTGGCACGACGAAACGCTGAGTACGAGCGGCCGCACCCAAGATCACGAAGTGCCCTGGAGCGCTAGGCGGGGGCGCGGCGGAGCAGCAGCCGGGCCAACCGCCGCGTCGGAGCGGCGGAAACCACAGGCTTGCGGCGCGCCACGCGGGCCCGTCGCGCCTCCAGGACCAGGCGGTTCCGTTTGCCGGCCAGCTGCGCCTCGTCCTGCACAGCCTTCGAGACATATTCGATGATCATGGTCGTTCCCCCCTGCAACGATTGAGCCTGCCTTTGCGTTGGCTTTAGCTCTCACGTTGACGGAGCACGAAAGTTGCTCCGAGATACATCCGCAGCACGTGCCCGATCGCCTGTGCCGCGGCACTGACCCGGCACACCGGCTCGGAGCGCCACTTCGGGACTCCCGAGACCGGCAAACGTTAGCCGTCGCGGCACTAACTTCCGTTGGCAAGAAGGAGTGCGTGCAGACGCACGCTGGTATCTGTGGAGAAAATCTGATCCTGCGTAGAGAGCCACGACTTGTACAGGGCCCTGTAATGAGCTTCCCGACGCGGTGTGGTTCCGTCGCTGCCGAACACGGCGCAGGCCTCACCGTTCTGCCGGATGTAACCGGCCACAGCATTATGATCCATGACAAGTTCCGCGCCTGAAGAGTATCTTATCCTGACCCATCTCGAGGGCGCAGTCGAGTACCAGCTTGTTAGGATGGTCGCTAGTAGTTGCTGGCCATCGGCTTCGCAGATGAAGGTTCCTTCAAATACTGACCGGGAAGGACTTCCAATCGGGCGCAGCGACGTGCACTCGACGGGCTTTACGAAACGCTCGATAACGCTCAGAGCATTGATGCCGCTGTCGATCCAGCTATTCCCGAGCCTGGCCTGCGCAGAGACCAGATCTGACTGATACGGATCAGCCCCCCACGACTCGATAGCAATTGGCGACCCAAGTTGGCCAGCCCTTTCGGCCACTTCTTCCAGGGCCCACTCAACTACAGGGGAAAACGCCATGTGATATGCGACGGCAACCGGCTGCTTGTCGCCAATATCGCAAATAATACGCTGGGCGTCCTCTAGGTTGTCGGCGGCGGGCTTCTCCACGATGATTGACACATGCCGGTAGTATTCGTTTACCTCGCCGCATACCTGGGCATGCGTCGGCGTAGGAGTTGCTACCACTACAACATCGGGACGAAGCTTCTTTTCGCTCCACATGTCAAATACCGACGGATATACGGGAACTTCTCTATCCCGGAAAGTCAAGGTACGCGAACACGTATCAATTCCGCCGATTAGGGCAACTCCCGGGAAATCCTCCAGAGCCCTGGCATGTGCCGTGCCAGCCATCCCAATGCCGATGATGACTACCTTTTGCGTCAATAGAGACTCCCATTCCTGCTCAACTGTGCTTACCTACCGCGTCAACCCGCGCCAGCGACTTCGCCTGGCCAGTCCTGGATTAGCAGTCTGGAGCAGTGTCCTCAGCCAATCTTTGGGCAATGCGTGGGCGCTACTCTACTCCCAGCCGACCAGAGTTATGGAATCTCTCGACATGTAGCATGAGCCTGGGGTGGCTAGTGGGCCGGCGGTTGCGGGCGTTGTAGGTGGATGCGGCACTTGACGAACCAGTGAGTGCGGCCGGGCCGGTGCCCGAGATCCTGACGCGATCGTATAGATCCGGCAGGTCTGGGACACTGCGGCTGTGGCTTGGCGGGACCGGGCGACTTGCCTCACTTCTCGGCCGGGTCCCGCCGCGCCGCTCCCGGCTCGTCAGATGACCTTCCCATGCGTCGCTAGTGCAAGCAGCACGATCATCACTAGGGCCATGACGAAGGCAAGGCCAATGAGTCGCACCAGAATGCTCAGGAGAAGCCGTCCGACTTCGGTGAGAGCCGGCAGCCCGGTCAGGGCCGCGAGAATGAGAAAGAGGTTAAGCATCCCGTCCACCTCTCTTCGGTGTTGTCTCCACCGTGCGGCCGGGCAGCCGCTATCACCACACAGCACCTGAAAAATGTGCTCACATGATCTGTTCCTGTGACCGTGTCAGGGCTCTGGCGTTCGGCGCGGAGCCCCGATGAGCCGACGGCAATGCGGCGATGCCCGGGAACTTCCGTCTCAGAAGTTCCGCGTATACCCTTATGAGAAGTCTGTCCCTTATTACGGTAGGCGAGGGTACGGCAGCAACAGGCGCGGAGGGGAAGGTCTCGGTTGTGACCGAGCAGCCTGCGGTGAATTTCGCTGAGCTGTTGAAACGGCTACGAACTGATGCAGGGTTGACACAGGAGGAACTGGCGGAGCGGGCACACGTGAGCCCGCGGTCGATCAGTGACCTCGAGCGGGGAATTAACAAGACCGCCCGCCAGGATACGACGCGGTTGCTCGCTGACGCGCTTAACCTGTCCGGCACGGCTCGGGCGGGATTCGAGACGGCAGCGCGCGGCTACCGCGACGCGGAGCCGGGGTTGTTGGCTCGGCCTCGCGCGCGCGCCAGGTCGGTAGCTGCTACCACTCCCGTGCTACCGCGTGACATCAGAAGTTTTACGGGTCGTGAGGCCCACCTGGCGAAGCTTATGGCCGCCATTAAGGAAACTGGCAGCGTCGTCGGCATCTATGCGATCGACGGCATGGCCGGGGTCGGCAAGAGCGCGTTCGCAGTCCACGCCGCCCATGTTCTTGCGCCCCGATTTCCGGACGGCCAGATCTTCCTGCAACTGCACGCCCATACGGGCGGTCACCAGCCCGTTGACGCGGCTGATGCGCTGGCCAGCCTGCTACTCACCTCTGGGGTCGCCGCTGAGCAGATCCCGGCAGCGCTGGGTGATCGCTCGTCCCTGTGGCGTTCTCATCTGGCGGGCAGGCGGGTTTTGCTCCTCCTAGACGACGCAGAAAGTCACGAGCAGGTCGAGCCGCTCCTTCCGGGAACCCCGGGGAGCCTAGCCCTGATTACCAGCCGCCGGCACCTTAGCGCGCTCGACGATGCTGTCTCAATATGCCTGGAGACGTTGCCGCCGGATGAGGCGGCTGCGCTGCTGATCCGGCTCGCTGGTCGTCGTGACCTTGACGGCGCGGATCCAGCGGTCGAGAAGATCAACCAGCTATGTGGTCATCTTCCGCTGGCAATTGGGATGCTGGCCCGTCAGTTGCACCACCATCCGGCCTGGTCGGCGGCTGGGCTGGCGCGTGAGCTGGCCGCAGCCCGTGACCGGCTCGAGTTGATGGAATTGATGCATGCCGAGAATCTGTCGGTTGCAGCTGCTTTCGATCTCTCGTATCAAGATCTCACTGCTGGCCAGCAACGGCTGTTCCGCCGCCTCGGTCTGCATCCTGGGACAGACATTGATGCTTATGCCGCCGCCGCTCTCGACGGCTCCAGCCTCGCGGCTTCCCGTCGCGGTCTTGATGAGCTTTTCGACCAGCATCTGGTGACCGAACCGGCAAGCGGCCGTTATCGCATGCATGATCTGATCCGCGAGTATGCCCGGACCCTTGTTAAAACCGACGCTCCCGAGGACGGTGAGTCCGCGATCGTCCGGCTGACCGACTTTTACGTGAGTGCTTCCGCCGTCATAGGCCGACACTTCAACCGCGGTCACCCAGCAGCCATTGAATCACTGGCACCAGTTAGAATCCCGGAAATGCTGACCCGCGAGGAGGCGGCTTCGTGGATGGAAGCCGAGCGGGCTAATATGCACGCGATCGTTGACTATGCCGCCGCACGCAGGTGGCCAGCACCGGGGATCGTGATCTCCACTGCCATGAGCGGGTTCCTGAGTTCCCGTGGCCACTGGACGCAGATGCGCGTCCTGCATGTCACAGCCCTGGAGACGGCGCGGACGGTCGGCTACCGGCAAGGCGAGGTCGAAGTACTCACAAACCTGGGCATCGTGCAACGACTGACGGGTGATTACGTGGCCGCCGCAGCCACGCTGGGGAGGGCCCTCGAGGTATGCCGCAGCACCGGCGATGAGCACGGCCGCGCAAACGCACTGGTCGCTCTCGGCATCGTGCAGCGCCTGACAGTCAGTTATCCGATGGCCACCACGACCCTGACCCGAGCGCTGGAGTTGCACGACAAGCTCGGCGACCGGCTCGGCCAAGCCGATGCACTAAGCGAACTCGGCTGCGTGCAGCGGCTGACCGGAGACTATAGGGAGGCAAGAACAAGCCTTGAACGGGCGCTCGATCTATACCAGGATCTCGGTGACCGGCACGGCCAGGCTGACTCGCTGCGCTATCTCGGTAGGGTATTTCAGGAGACCGGGGACTATGAGATCGTGGCCTCCTGTTACGCCCACGCGCTGGAACTCTATCGCGGCCTGGATGACCGGCTGGGCCAGGCTCACACACTCAATTACCTCGGAATAGCTCAGAATGTATCAGATGACTACCCCGCAGCTGAGGATACACTGACTGACGCGTTGAAGCTGTATCGCGATTTGGGTCATCGCCTCGGCCAAGCCGAGGTACTCAATAACCTGGGCGATTCGTACGCCATCTCCGATCTCGGCCAGGCCCGCACTCACTACGAGCAGGCTCTCGAGATTGCTCGCAGTATCTCCGTGATTCTTGAGGAGGCCCGCGCGCTTGAAGGCATTGGTAACATTGAAATTCTGGAGACTAGACCCGGGGATGAGAGTGTATATCTCCGCCGCGCACTGGGACTGTACCGACAGATCGGATCCCCTCACGCGGCACGTGTCAGTGAGACCCTCCGTTTTCATGGTCTAGGATGACCAGGCCCTTGGTTGGCACCTCGCCTGAACCAAAGTCGCCTTCATTTCGCCAGGACTGCACCATCAATCCGGCCGTCAGAAGACGGCCCTCTGTCAATTTGCACAAACGAACTTGGTTCACATTACCAGCACACATATCACGAACAGCCAACGACTGCTCGACGCTGCATGCGGCGCACCGATCCGGGTGACCTGTAAACGGCCGCGTATAAACCTGGGTAACGGTGAGAACCTGTAATCGGCAGCGCGCGATTGTGGCGAAAAGGTTGAACTTGACGGTCGCAATCGTTACTAATATCCAGACCAGCGTATAAAAGAGTACGAGGGCGCAGCATCCTCATTTCGGCATGAGAGCAGGACGTGGGCAGTGCGCCGCGGCTGAGATTGCTGACGGGCGCGTTGGCGTACGTCGATCTCTGGCCGTGACCTGGCGAGGCGGTCCCCCGGCGCGGCGCCCCCGTTACCGGGTCATAGCTCGTGTCACGGCCGGTCCTGCATGATGCGGTCGTAGGTGCGGCGGCGCGGGCGCTGCGGGCGCTGGCCCCGTAACGGCGAAGCATCTGCGGCGAAGACCAGCCATTCAGCTCCGGCAGGTCCCCCTCGGCCCCGCCGCGGTCCAGCCAGGTATGGCTGAAGTGGTGCCGGAACCTCAGCGTCGTCATCCACGCCGCACTGACGGCCGCGCCCGGGCGATCACCTGGTAGATCCCGTTCGCCGCTATCGGCCTGCGGTTGTTCACCCCAGCCACAGCTGCGGCCGGCGCGCCTGCTCATGTCTGGCACGGATGCGGAGATACCGGTCTAGGGCGCGGGCAGCCTCATGCCCGATCCTGACCACCCGCGGCCTGCCGCCCTTGCCGCGCACCGTGATCTCCGGCCGCCACAGGTCGACATCGCTGCGCCGGTAATCGTGCGGGTCGTAGCGGATCCCGGCCAACTCCCCCGCTCGGATCCGGTCGCCGTGAGCACCGCGATGATCGCGGCGTCACGCCGCTGGGCGAACGAGCGGCGCTGGCAGGTCTTCTCCAGGGCCGATAGTTCTTCGCTGGTGAACACCGGTACCAGCTTCTCGGCGACCCTGGGAGCGCGCAGACGGGTCATCGGGTCCGGGAGCTGCTTCTCCTCCGCAGCCAGCGGAAGAACTGCTGCAGCGTCCGGAATTGGTTGCTGGCGCACGCGTCGCTGTACCGGGTCAGCAGGTGCACCAGCCACCGCTGCACGTCGTGGCCGCTGACCTGCTCCCATCTGGCGTAGCTGGTGCGCGGGATCAGGTGGGCGCCAGCGAACCAGGCCACCGCCTCGGTGTAGGTCCGCACTGTCTTGGCGGCCTTGCCCTCGGCCGCCAGGTGCAGCCGGAACGAGCCGATCTCCGGGGCGAACGGCCCGGCGTCCAGCGCCTTGCGCCACCGGGGGCGCGGTTGCGGGACACTACGGGTTCGACTCGTTCTTCTGCATCCCCGGCAAGGAGGGGGCCCATGAGAAAGGCGGTGTCGAGGGAGAGGTCGGCCGGTTCCGCCGCCGGCACCTGGTTCCCGTCCCCGCAGTGGCGTCGCTGGCCGCGCTGAACCAGCGGATCGCCGCGGCCGGCATCCTCGATGACGGCCGGGTGATCACTGGCCGGCCCATCACCGTCGCTGCGGCGTTCGCCGCCGAGCAGCCCGCGGAGATGCCGCTGCCCGCGGAGATGTTCGACCCGGCACGGCTGCTGCAGGCACGGTGGATAACCGGGCCCGGGTCTGCGTGCGGCAGAACTACTACTCGGTCCCGGCCCGCTATGCTTCCCGCCGCCTGAACGTGCGCCTGCCGGCGATGAAAGTCGAGGTGCTGGACGGGCCGCGCCTCGTGGCCGTGCACGAGCGCGCCGCCGGGAAATACGCCGAGGTGCTGACTCTGGACCACTACCTGGACGTGCTGAAGTACAAGCCCGGCGCGACCGCGCTGGCCCAGGCCAGGGCAGCCGGCGCGTTCACGGCCAGTCATCAGCGGTACTGGGACGCCGCCCGCCGCGCCCGCGGCGACGCGAACGGCACCCGCGCTATGACCGAGGTGCTGCTCGGCCACCGCACCCTGCCCGCCGACGCGCTGATCCGGGCCATGGACCGGGCCGTGACCTCCGGCGCCCTGGACCGCAGGCCGTCCTCACCGGCGCCCGCCGGCTGGCCGGCGGCCCGGTCGCCCCTGTCATCCCGATCGGCGCGCTGGCCCGCTACGACCGGCCCGCCCCGGCCCTGGACGGCTACGACGCCCTGCTGTCAAGGAGCACCCGGTGACCGGCGTGTCCGACACCGCGGCGCTGGCCGCGATCGGCGCGGCCGCCCGCGAGCTCAAGCTGCCGGCCGTCCGCGCCGACGCTGCCCGCCTGGCTGAGATCGCCGTCCGGGAACGGCAGACGCACCTGGCCTACCTCGCTGAGCTGCTGTCCGCCGAGATCGACGACCACACCAGCCGGCGCCGGACCCGCCGCATCGCCGAAGCGCGGTTCCCGCGCCTCAAGCGGCTGGCCGACTTCAATCCCGGCGCCATCCGCGGCATCGCTGCCCAGCTCGCCACCCTGGCCTCCGGCGCGTGGATCGATGCCGGAGAGCCAGTCGTCGCCCTCGGTGATTCTGGCACCGGCAAGACCCACCTGCTCATAGGCCTGGGGCTAGCCGCCTGCGAGCAGGGCCGCCGGGTCCGCTACGCCACTACCGCCCAGCTGGCCAGCGAGCTCGCCGAAGCTGCCGGCAACCGGCAGCTGTCCCGCGTCGTCGGCCGTTACGGCCGCCTGGATCTCCTGCTGCTCGATGAGCTGGGCTACGTCCAGCTCGACCCCCGCGGCGCCGAACTGCTGTTCCAGATCATCACCGAGCGGGAGGAACGAGCCTCCATCGCGATCGGGACCAATCTGCCGTTCAGCGAATGGGGAACCGTGTTCCCCGACCCCCGCCTCGTCGCCGCCATCGTCGACCGCGTCACCTTCAACGCTCACATCATCGAGACCCGCACCCACTCCTACCGGCTCGCCACCAGCAAGACCACCACTCGGCGCAAGCCGATAGCCTGACCCGCACCGGCCTGGCACCATGCCGATCATGGACGCTGACACCCAGACGATCATCTGGAACAGGGCAGCCTTGGTCGGCGGAGGTCCCGCGCCCCGGGCGGGAGACGAAGCCCTCTCAGCAGCGCTGCGCCTTCACAACATGATCATGAGCGGCGGCCTGGACCATGCCCTCGACGTCCTGACTCCCGAGGACTTCGCCTCAGCCGCGAGCGGCTTCCGCTACGTGCAATTGAGCGACGTCGCCGAACTCGTCGAACTAGCACAAGGCGCGCCCACCGACGACCTCCTCGAGCAACTCGACGCCCGCTACAGCGCGCTCATCCCCCGGGATCAAGTGATCAGTGACCAGTTCAAAGCTCTCCTGCAACAACGCCCCGACGACTTCGCACCCGCGAGCCGACGAACCACCCGCCCGAGGTAGCGGGGCCAATATCCGCGCCGACAGCCGGGGCCAAACCACTTGACGAAACGCAGTGGGCACCTACCGTGGCGCCGCTGTGGCTGTGGCACGGAATCTCGACAGTCGGTCATGGTCTTTCCTGCACCTCGGAGCCGAAGCCCGGCTGAGCTAACCTACCGAGTACACCGCTGAGTCCGCCGGCGCCCGCCACGTGAAATGGTTGCGCAGGCAAGGTATGGAAACGATCGCTGCTGCGCTTGGTTCTGATTCTTCTATGAAGTGAGCCAAGGCTCCCAGCGGCGCCCCGCCCGGTTACAGCTCCCGGTGGGCCTACTCGATCAGTGGCCGCTCGGCCAGAGATTCGCGGGCCTCTTCGAGCAAGATACGTTCAGCTTTTTGATACATGGCCTTGGCTGACGCGGGCGTGTCCCCAACTGCAGTGAGGCCTACACGCCCGAGCTC
>Ga0105245_10005117_pt1 | contig 11524 bp, 6 predicted proteins | sample KBSM54metaG_FD_81523 | JGI IMG/M metagenome (GOLD analysis project Ga0105245, IMG submission 81523) | Miscanthus rhizosphere microbial communities from Kellogg Biological Station, Michigan, USA - KBS M5-4 metaG | ecosystem: Host-associated > Plants > Roots > Rhizosphere > Soil | place: Michigan...
GAAACCGCTGCTCCACAGACGCGACGAAACCGGCTGATTGTTTTCTTTCGGGTTAGTCTTGGTCTGAAGAACAACAAACGTCGCCAGAATGTCGTTCATGCTTCCAAGCCCGTATGCCAGCCAGGCGCCCAGGCATGGTTTGCCGGCATTCATGTTGCCGGTATTCATCAGCATAATGGCGGGTTCATGGTTAATGGCGTCGGTGTTGGTGGACTTTATGAAGGTGAGATCATCCACCATGCGCGCGGTGTAAGGAAGGAGATCGCTGATCCAGGTCCCAGTCTGCCCATACTGCTTGAATGGCCAGTGCGCCGGAGCAATCGGAAATCGCGCCTGGCCAGCAGTCATTCCTGTTAGCTGCTGATTACCTCGTACCGACGCGGGCATATCGTTGTTAAATTGTGCAGCAAGGTGAGGTTTGTAATCGAACATGTCTATCTGCGGCGGCGCGCCAGACATGAAGAGGTATATGGCCCGTTTAGCTTTTGGTGCGAAATGGGGAAGTCTAAGATTGTCTGTTCCGGATCCTGTTTGAGTGTTGAGACCTGATGCAAATGCGCGATAGGGAAGACCCGCGTCACTGAAAAGGCTTGCCAATGCTGCCCAGCCAAGAACCTTGCCCGTGCGTCCCAGAAATTGCCGCCGAGACTCGCAGGCGGCCCACTCTCTTTTTAATCCAGACGGGACCGGCAGATCCATCGGAGTGATTTTGTCTTCGCAATCGCTGCAGAGTGGGTGTTGTTTCACAGGATCTCCTACCTATTTATTAAGAGTTTCATCAAGGTTTAGCATTTCGCTGGCGATCATGGTCCAGGCTGCCAATTCCGGCTCGCGAATTGAACTGTCACGCATTTTCTCGCCGATGCTCACGAGAGCACGGGCAGCTTTCGGATTCGCGGTGTAGTGTTTCTGCATTTCACTAAGTGACTTTTCCAGGACTGCCGACATCTGAGGCGGTGGAACCCGCGAGAGCAGGATGAGGCCCAAACGATTGATCCGCTGTTCGCGACTCGGCCCACCCTCGCGAATCACACGCTCGGCCAGAGCGCGGGCTGCCTCCACCCACTGCACATCGTTCATGGTTACGAGGGCTTGGAGCGGAGTATCGGTGCGCTGTCGCCGAGTGCAGACCACATCGCGCGTTGGGGCATCGAATGAGTCCATGTTCGTCAGAGGCGCCATGCGTTTTACGTAGGAGTACATGCTGCGCCGGTGTAGAGACCCGCCATGGTCCTGAGCGTAAACAAGGGTATCGCTGGTCGGATAGCTTACCTGCTCCCAGATGCTTGGTGGCTGATACGGTTTGACGCTCGGTCCGCCAATCTCCTGAACTAGCAGTCCTCCCGACTGCAACGCAACGTCGCGAACCATCTCGGCATCCATGCGGAAACGAGGGCCGCGAGACAACCACTGATTTCTGGGGTCTTTTGCCAATTGTTGCGGACCTGCTTTCGAGCTTTGCCGGTACGTCGCTGACATCACCATCAGCTTGTACATGTGCTTGATGTTCCATCCATTTTCCCGGAATTCGAGCGCCAGCCAGTCAAGCAGCTCCGGATGCATTGGGCGCTGGCCCATGATTCCGAAGTCTTCCGTCGTCTCCACCAGGCCCGTGCCGAACACTTCATACCACATGCGATTTGCGGTGACTCGTGCGGTAAGAGGATTTTCCGCGCTCACAGTCCATTTCGCCAGTGCAAGGCGATTTTGCGGCTCATTCTTCGGTAAAGGTGGAAGAAAATGTGGCGTGTTGGCCTCAACTCGCTCGGTTCGAGCGGTATACACTCCGCGTGTCAGCACGTGCGCATACGGAAGAGTGGATTTCTCCCAGGAAACCAACGTTAAATTGCCACCGGCAGATAAGCGGTCCAACTGCTCATCGAGAGAGGCTATTTCGCGCTGAATTCGCCGGTAAGTGGCATGAACTTCATTAAGGTAATACTCGGTGATCACGTGCCACTGATCTGTTGTCCAGTGCGCAGGCGACTGGCCCGCGATTTCAGCCACATAGTCCTCGAATGGAAGCCGCTTGACCTCACCAGGCGCGAGGGTCTGCGCATACAACCGGATATCTTGATAACGTGCATCCTTCGCCGGATGCTCATCGGGATTGCGCCACCCCAGCTGCATCGGGGCGCCAGTACGAATGCTTGCACTATTTAGGTTGTCCTTGAGCACACTCGTTGCGACCTGAACCCCATTGATGAAAATCTTGAGGCCGGATGCGTGGCCGGAACCGTCGTAAGTGAAGAAAATATGTTTCCATGCGTTGTCAAGTGGGATGGGATTCACGGCCGCGACGCGGATGGCGATCTCAGGAGTGGTGTCTCGTGGTTGGTCCTCGGGTTTCGGCTTCTTCGTTTTCGCTTCTGCCGCAGCTTTTGCTTTTGACTTCTTCTCTGCGTCTTTCTCCGCCTTTAATTGTGCTGGCGGCTTGTTCGGCTCAAGGTCCTTCTCGCTCAGGTCCTGCGGGGTGGGATAGTTAAATGGCTCCTTCGCCTTCGGCGGGTTCTTAGCTGATTCGCTCTTATTATTCTTCTTCTCTGGAGTGGTTTCTTTTTTCTCTGCGTTTTCTCCTTTTGCCCTCTGATTCACCAAAGCTACGCTTATCGTGCCGTTGTCATCCGCTGCCAGCTCCCATCCGCGATCATGCTGCGTCGATTCCATCTTCGAAATCAGTGTTCCATAACTTGCGGGATGAAACGGTGCCGCCCTGAGCATGAACCAACCACCTGCGGAGAACGCATGGTTCGCTTCGTAATCGCCAGCCTGCCCCAGCGGCACTCGCGTGCTCGACTGCATTCGGAAGTCGGGCCACAGCCAGGTGGTCTCGCCCCACTCTGGTTTCAGCGTCGTTGTTTGGAAGCTTGCGGGATTCGCATTAGGCGCGCTGTTTTTCAACGCCTCGCCGCTGCCTTCATCAAGACGTAGACGAACGGTGAGTCCCTCGGTGGAAACCGGGCGCGCTTGATCCTTCTTAGACTCCAGCCACTGCGCCACCAGTTTCCGAGCATTAGCGTGCATAGCGTTGAGTTTTTCCTGTAGCTCCGAACGGTGGGCGAGCACACGGTTGTATGCCCCTTCCTTCGCTACTTGCGGGACCCGCACGACAGGCGCCCAAACCGGCCGATCATCATTGAAAGGTTTTTCATCCAGATTGTTGAAGAATGCACTCAGAGAATAAAACTCGTGCTGCGTAGTTGGATCGAACTTGTGATCGTGGCAGACCGCGCAACCAACTGTCAGCCCCATGAACGTGGCACCATATGCTTCTGTGCGCTCGCGGGCGATATTGACGCGTAACTCCTCGGAAATGGTGCCACCTTCATTACTGCTAACTCCCAGGCGGACGTACCCACTACCGATCAGCGGATCGAGAGTCTTCATCGGCATCAGGTCGCCCGCAATCTGTTCCATGGCAAATTGGTTGAAAGGCTTGTTGTTATTAAACGAGCGGATCACATAGTCGCGATAAGGCCAGATGTCGCGGCTGTTATCGAAATGCAGACCATAGGTGTCCGCGTAACGAGCGTAGTCAAGCCAGTAGCGCGCGCGTTGCTCTCCGAAAGTTTGCCGCGCCAGCAGTTGATCAACCAGATGCTCATATGCGTCCGGTGAAGAGTCGATTACAAATGCGTGCACTTCTTCTGGCGTAGGCAGAAGCCCAGTGAGATCAAGCGTGACGCGCCGAATGAGTGTCGGTTTATCCGCCTCCGCAGAAGGCTGAAGACCTTGTTTGTCTAGTTTCTCGAAGATGAAATTATCGATGGCGTTTTTGGCCCAGGTGTCACTTTGAGGATTGTGGGGAACCGGCGGACGAACCGGGTTTTCAAAAGCCCAATGCGGACGATAACCCGCTCCCTGCTTGATCCACTCCTTTAGAATCGCGATCTCACCCGCGCTCATGGGCTTGGCTTCGCCTTGCGCATTTTGCGGCATAAGGTATTGGGGGTCTTTCGACTCGATCCGCTTAACCAGTTCACTCTTCTGAGGGTGACCAGGGACAATCGCATCGCGATGCCCCTCGCGCTTCTTCATCGCCCATTCCGCAAGGTCAAGCCGCAGGCCTGCTTTGCGCATTTCCGGGTCGGGACCATGACAACTGAAACATCGGCTGGCAAGAATCGGCTGCACATCCTGATTGAAATCCAAACGTCGTAATATTTGAGTCTGCTGACGGTTGCAAGCACTCCCTATGCTGATTGCGAGCGTCACGACGACTAATCGAAAACTTAAGTGAAACACTCGCGGGGAGCTACGATGGCTGGATGGAAAATGCACTGATGAGAAGCCCCCTTTGTTCGGGAACACAGAGGCGCTCCGGACTCGCTCAAACTGGCACTCTCTGTCCATGGGCGTCATTGTATGCCAGCCCTTCACTCCCGAATGCCGGTGTCCGAATGCGGAGCACGTTGATGTTCGTCTTGGAACGCTTATCCCATTCATTTGCCGATTTCTGGCAATTATAATCTTGGGCCATGAGTAGCTTGCCTTCCCTCTACGGTGCGGACCGGACCGCCATTCGTTCAGATCGACAAGATCCCGACCTGCGCATGTTCAAGTCCAACGTTTTCGTTGTTGATCATGACCGGAGTCTGCAGTTTTATGTCCATCAGCTGGGATTCAATGTGGTCGCTGACGCGCGCTTCGGTCCCGGTCTCCGCTGGGTTGCAGTCGCACCCCCGAATGGCAGCGCGGTTCTCGCGCTTGTCGCTCCCAGGCCCGACTCCGAAGATTATGCACTCATTGGCCGTGCTACACAGATTTCCTTTATCACCGAGGATATTAACGCGACGTTTCAGCAGTGGCATAAGCGCGGAGTTCGCTTTGATCATCCGCCACAAACTGCGAGTTGGGGCGGGATCTCCACCAACTTCCAGGACGTGGATGGAAACTCCTTCGAGCTTCTTGCTTCCGACGACATGAGCCGCGAAATTGAAGCGCAGCGGCACGCGATCGCGGAAAAGCTGGAATCGGAACGCCGTGCCACGCGGGAACTGGAAATTGCAAAGCAGGTACAAGCGAGACTCTTTCCTCAAGCGATGCCTCCACTCAGGACGCTCGATTACGGTGGAATTTGCATCCAGGCCCGACAGGTCGGTGGTGATTATTACGATTTCCTGAGCCTGGGTGATGAACGCCTTGCGGTGGTGATCAGCGATGTTTCAGGGAAAGGAATCGCCGCCGCTCTTTTGATGGCGAATTTACAGGCCAATTTGCGCAGCCAGGGTGCGATCGCCTTGGACCATCCGGAACGCCTGTTGCGCTCGGTGAATCAACTATTCTACGGAAATTCCGCCGACAGCGCCTACGCCACCCTCTTCTTCGCCGAATACGACGACAAAATATCTCGGCTCCGCTATGCGAATTGTGGACATCTGGCCGGCCTTGTTCTGCGGGGCGATAACACATTAGACCGCCTCGATTCCACCTGTGCGCCCGTCGGACTATTTCGCGAATGGGATTGCTCGATCAGCGAATGCCAGCTCTTTCCAGGGGACACGCTGGCGCTCTATACCGACGGCGCGACCGAATCGGTCAACGATAGCGGAGAGGAATTCGGTGAGCAGCGACTCATCCAAACACTGCGCAAAAATCGTGAATTTCCCATCAAAGAGTTGCTGGCCTCAATTGTGGATGAGGTTCGACGGTTTGGCTCTCACGAACAGCATGATGATATTACCCTGATCATCGCTAAGTGCAGAGCGCATTGACAATTGTCCGAGATGCCGAGGCCTTCGGCGTATTCCAAACAAATGGTCGGCAAACCGGACTGGCCTCACAGTTCGGTTTGGCATCGAAAATCGATTAACCATGGCTAGAACAAGGTGTGCGGTGTGAGATCCTCATAGCGGCATTTGCGCACGGAGATTCCTAGCCGCCTTAACTACGGAGCCGAGAAGGAAGCACCAAGGGAACGCCTGTCGTGAATTCACGCTGCATGAGACCATAAACCAGCGTCCTGCAAGGTGAGACAACAAGAGGGAGTCCAGCAGCTCACAACCAAATTGGTCAGCAACCGTAACGCGGTACGTCGAGTTCGAAAAGAATCCAGCGAATGATGCCGCCGTATTCGGACGGGGTTAGCCTCGGGCGATGATTCGAGGCGCATTGCTAATGCCTACTCGGTACGCGCGTTTAGGGTTGATGACCAGAGACTGCAGAGTGTTCTCCCAAAGAATCGCGAAGGCGCCGCTGCAGTTTGTCCTCACTTAGCCACTGTCCCCGTACCATCACCCCAGTTCGTTTTGTGACATTGCCGACATCGTCCAAAGGATTAGCCGAAAGCAGAATAAGGTCGGCACGGCGGCCCACGGCTACAGTTCCGAATTCGTTCTCCTGATTCAGAAACCTTGCTGCATCGTTTGTGCCCGCCTTGATCGCTTCGTAAGGGCTTAGTCCAGCTTTGACAAAATATCTCAATTCTTCGAGCAGAGAAAAGCCTGGCAAAACATTACGCTTGTAGGCGTCTGTGCCAAGAAGTAGCCCCGCGCCCTTCGCATGCAATACGCGTACCAGCGCGAGAGCGAACGGCTCAGCAGCAGGCCCCAGCGGAGGAACCTTCATTTGTCCTTCATATCGCTCAACGACGCCCCGCGGTACAAAGCGTAGCTCCTTTTCCCAGGCTCTCGGGTCGGCATCCCATTGGATTTGCACGATGGTGGGACAAGTCCACGAGCCCGCCGCCGCAACCGCTTCTGCGATTGTCGGAAGCTTGTTTAGGTCAGCCCGGGCAAATATTTCTTCTAGTGACAAATTACCTGGTGCAATGCTTGCGGGCAGAGCGGATCGCATAAAGCTGCTAAAGTGTTCGAGCGATTGTTGGTGGGCTTCAACCGCCCCAGCCACTCCCACAGCTCTTGGGACGTGTCCCATGACAGGTAAGCGTTGCTCTGCTGCAGCTGCAACGATGGATCTGTAAGCCGGAACGGAGAGTAGGTTGTACACCTTGATCCCTATGTATCCTGCCTCTTTGTCCTCGCGAACAGCCTGCCGAGCCTGCTCGTCCGTTGTGACAATACGCATCCCCGCGTAGCTTGGTGGATCTCCATCGGTTATGGGCCCGACAGAATAGATCGTCGGCCCAATGAGGCGGCCTTTCTGGATCTCATCGTTTAGTGCACGGATAGCAGGGTGTCCCCACATGTTTCGGACAGTAGTGACGCCGTTGGCAACAAACAGCAGAGCCAGACGTGGGTTCTCTTCTGCATAGGTTTCGGCGCTCGACGCCATTTTCTCGGCTATCGCTGGACGGATGAAATGTACGTGCATGTCAGCCAGACCCGGCATCAAGTAGTGGTTGGAGCCCTCAATCCGCTGACTACCCTTTGGAACCTTAATGGATTGAGCCGGTCCGATTGCGGCGATCTTACGGTCCTTAACAATGACCGTTTGATCGCGCAGAACGATCTCACGATCCATCGGCACGACATTTACGTGGATGAAGGCAGTAGCCGGGGCCGGTTGTGCTGGAGCGGAGAGATGGGAGAACACGATTGCAAGAGCGAAGACTAACGAGACGCGGGTTGAAATCCGATGAATCTCGTGAGCCAAAGTGTTCTCCTCACCGTCTGGTCGCACAAGTATATCGAAGCTTAGCTTGAGGGCTTCTCATTATATGGCGGGCAAGGCTTTCCAATGGGCCTGGAGAGGAAAACTGTGCAGCGGACATCGACGAATAATTAGTTTTACCGGCATTCCTACAGCCGACCCCGGCCATGGGATCGGCCGATTTGCCCTCGCTACTCTGGAGTGTGCCCTCTCCGGTGACAGGGGGGGCACAAGGCCCTCATTTACTCTCCTGATGTGTCAATTGCGCGCGGTCACAGGGAGGTCACAGACCTGGCGAGATCTCGCGCCATGGACGAAGTAGCAACGCGATGAGGATGCATAACTAGTCATGTGGTGTATCTGGATATTAAATCACTGCAATTCATGTCACTTCTCGTCCCGCCAGCTGCAACTACTCATTTCGATTCCTAGCCTTTGGTGTCTCAGCCTGCTTGGTTAAGAGACGGCAAGAAGTTGACTATTTCACGTTAGCATGCCGCTTAGGTGATTGCGCGATTCTTTTCTTAGTGGAAGAGATTGCGCGTCGTGAGGGAAACGGAAAATGCCCCGGGGTCTTCTCCGGGCTGTCGGTCAACATTCCAGGAGTAGCCTGCGGTGAAACTTACCGTGCTCGCCAATGTGACGCGAACTCCGCCACCCACGCCGTACTTTGTCCCGCTGTAAGGACCGGAAGTCGCGGGTGCGATACGCGCTACGTCAAACATCCCTACTGGACTGACCGATACGATGTTGACCTCCGATAGCACCCGATATAACATCCGCTTCACATAGCTTATGAACGTTGCAGCCTTGGCGTTGGCGTCATCGTCTATGGCCTTCAACTGGGCCTGAAATTGGCCCGCGGACGTCTGTAATGTTTCTGACGTAGCGGCCACCTGAGAATTGTTCAGGGCATGGTTTAGATCTCCGCCGCACCGGGTGGTGACGTCGGACAGCGGAGATTCCCCATCCGGCAAGAGTTCCTCTACGATCTCATACGCCGCATTTGGTTTCTCGCTGATCGCACTATTCACACTATCCGTCGATGCCAGTATTGCATTGCCACAGGCTGCGAACAGAGGATCGAGAGAAGCCGGCGCTCCAGACTGCGCACTCTTTACCGCATCCGTAAGGGCGCTGAGCTTTGACTGCAAGACCGGCATTTCTGCCAAAGTCTGTTTCAGGCGGATGTCAGCGACGGCATTCGCTGCCTGCAAGGTGTTCGTGACGGTGACGAATGCACCGTTTAGCTTCTGGCAGAGATCTTTGCTCATTGCCTTGCTAGGCGGAACCGAGTCCATCATAACCAGCTTCCTGCATAGCGACTCACTGGCCTTGATCTCGGGCGGCATTAGTGGCATATGCCACACGTTGATTCCTGCAGTTAGATTGTAGGACAAGAAATTCTGGGCGCCTGACCCACTGCTCGTACGGTAAAAGCTGTTTGCGGGTAAACTGCGTATGTATGGGTTCGAACGAATCTTCCAACCCTCGTTAGCAACGAAATAGGTCTCGCGGTTTCCGCCGAAAAACAACTCGCCGACAGGTACTTGCCGATTGATATCCACCGCACCCGCCGTGAAGTGTTGCTCAACCTCAAATAGTCTGTGGTCGCCGAAAGGTACCCAAAAATCAAAGGCGGCATCTCCGATGTGCTTCCGCCAATCGTTGAGCAGGGACGTGTTGGTCGATCCGCCGAGCTCTAATCCGTACGACACAGCGAGCGCGTTCCGGTTTCCTTCTTCCGTAACTCCCCCGAACAGCCTAAGCCCACTATATCCGCTGCTCGGAACAACGTCCGTCGCCAGGCTTGCGGGGTTGAAGCCGCTCTGTTCGTTGCCACCTCCGGCTACGAAGCCAAACCGAAGCACTGCACCGTTTGCGGGGCGGGAAGAGGCTGAGAACTGTGCGTCGAGCCGTGCTCGGTTCAAATCAACCGTTGTAGTTGGAGCAGAGAAGCTCGTGAAGTTACTTGCCCAATCCGCATGAGCCAACCAACCGGTCGCGTAGTCGTGGTGTCCACTTAACGTCCCTGTTGTCCACCGCAATGACGACGAACCATACCCTTGGACCGCGAACTTGTCCAAGGAAACGCGATTGTCGCGAAAAAAGATTTCAGCATCGCCCCCGGCAAAGAAGCCGTCTGTGGCGTCATAGCCAATCTGCGGGTGGATCTGGGGCTTTCGACGCTGATCCGAACTGATGAGCTCCTTGGCTGGATCATCATTCTGTTGCTCGCGAGATTCATAGCTCAAGTGGATATCGGGGGAGACTTGCATGGAAAAAACAAAGAAAACCAAATCCAGTTGCCCACCACTGCAATTCTTGACTTCTGTTGTGGAGTACAGGAAATTGACGGGGAAGAACCGATCCTGCTCGACGATGCTCGTAATCCGTTTAACTTCAGCGGGGGAATATCGTTTTCCCTGAAGGGCATTCACGGCCTTTGCCGCTTCGTCCGCCCTGTTCCGAAAGAAACGCAGAAACTTCCAGGGGTCTTCAATTGCGGCGTGCCGTACCACAAATTGGTCGCGTGCTCTTCCGATGGGACATGGACCGGAAAGCGGCTCTTGAGCCTGTGCAAGGTACGCTGCGGCGGACAACAAAAAAGGGACGAGAGTAAACCATTTCTGGCCATGGTATGTCATGACTTAACGTACTTCTCACGTTCGACGAAACGATACAATCACTTGTCGAGAGTGTCCTGAACGGTTGCTTTCTTGACAGAAACGTCCGCTGCGGGATCCTTGGCCGTGTCAGCCGCCTTACCGATCGTGTGCCTCGCTTGCCTCTTCGTCATTCCATTGTCCGCCATCGCCTCCGCCTTATCATTCAGCTTGGAATCGACTTCGACTTCCAAATCCACCAAGGCATCGCCGAAAGGGTCCGTTTTCTTGGCGCGTTCGAACAATTGAAAATTGATGGTCCATTTTACGGTCGTATCATCGACTTCCTTCCGCAACTCGAAAATTACTCTTCGAAGTCCGTCCGGAGTGTTGACTGTAAACTTGATGTGAATCCCCACGATATCTCGCGTGAGCGGTGGAGCACCGCCTGCTCTTGCTCGTGTAATTGCTTTGGGCATGTTGTTGAACCTCCTGGAATTCCTCAACGTGTAAACCTAGTCACCTCTAGATCAGCCACGAGACAACACTTACTTTAGCAGCTGTCAGGGGGCGTTCAGTACGACCGAGGCTTGGTGTCGCCGCTAGGGAGTGGCGCCTACCCGCAGCCGGCATCCTTGCGGCTAAAGGGCCTACCTAATTGAGGTCGATACAATCTATTCGAGGGTCGCGAAGACCGCAACCCTATGATCATAGGCACCTTGAGATAGCGTGCGCGCGACTTCAAAACTTCATAGACGAAAGGCGGCCCTAAGTAAAAGTTAGGAGCCATAAATATCATCATCGTGTTTTGAAAAGTACAATAACTGTTCCTGTTTCGCATCCCCCAAAAATCATGCACTGAGTCGATTGGAATCCTTTAATGAATCGCCGTCCTGGCCTGCTGCGGTTCGGAGAACCGCCTTAATGCGGAGCGCTAGTTCGAAAATCTCCGCGTTCTCTCGGTGGCGTGAACGCGACAGCTTCACTGGAAATTCCGCACGGAGTTCCAGCGGTGAGCCCCCGAGCACAATTACTCGGTCACTGAGGAAAACAGCATTATCAATGCTGTGCGCTACGAGGACGATCGTCGTATTGGGTGCCTCAGCGAACTCGATAAGCAAATCCTGAAGGCCTTCCTTGTAATAGTATCCAGAGCGCGGAACGGCTCGTCGAGTAATAGGACCTCAGGCGGAGCAATGAAAGCTCGCGCAAAGGCGACGCGGCTTGCCTGTCCGTCCGATAGAGTTTTGGGAAAATCTCTAGCCTTGTCTGTGAGCCCGATTATCGATCCAGTCCGTTGCTTTTTTGTCGTCTCAAACGATCTTCATCCTTGATTGCAAACGCAATGTTCCTTCTACGTCCAAGTC
>Ga0105245_10005119_pt1 | contig 11521 bp, 7 predicted proteins | sample KBSM54metaG_FD_81523 | JGI IMG/M metagenome (GOLD analysis project Ga0105245, IMG submission 81523) | Miscanthus rhizosphere microbial communities from Kellogg Biological Station, Michigan, USA - KBS M5-4 metaG | ecosystem: Host-associated > Plants > Roots > Rhizosphere > Soil | place: Michigan...
AACCACTTGCTCGAGATGCTCGCGATCCGCCACGGCCACGATCAAGTCCGGCGCGATCGCATATTGTCCGCGCAGAGCCTCGGAAACCTCAGCGCTGTGCTGCATGATGCTGTGAATCGAGTCCGCGCACCAGACGTTCAGGGCGTAGCGTGTGCCATCATCGAGAGCGACCGTCATGTTGAAGTATTCGAGCGGCGAATCCTTTTCGGCGAACTCTTCGAATTCTAACCACAAAGTGAATGCGTTCACGGTTGACCACGCTGGGTGCTTGCGGCAGCGAACACGAGGTAACCCTCCATCGCGTAATTGAGACACCAATCCCGATCGCCTACGACCAAGACATACGAGTGCTGAGGGAACGAAAACAAGCGAGGGAAGCAGCTGAGAAGCGTGGCGATGGTCATCTCCAACGCGAACTCGGTATCGTCACCGATCCAGACGACCAGTTGGGACGGGGCCAAACCCACGCCCTCGAACCATGTCGCGAGCTGCCCCTCGAAGCGAGCCAAGGTTGCCTGACGCTGCGCATCCGGCTCGCCCGCGAGGATCGGAACATCGGCGGTCTGCTTCTCGGGAACCGCTGACCAATCGATGCGGTTGAATCCGATCGGAAAGCGCGCCTCCACCCATCGGGGCCACGGCCCCTCAGCCTCCACCTTGACGAGACCCTCCGCGACTTCGCTATTGAGGTCGCGGAGTAGTTCTTCGTTTATCCAATCACTCACCAGCGATTCAACGCACGTCCACGTCCGGGATCTTGAACTCGTCCCAGGCGGGGGTGAGGTTCGAGGTCATTGGCGTTTGGTTCCAGATGTAGACGGCGGGGTAGTCGGTGATGGTGCCGTCGGTGGCCACTTTGATGGTGGCCAAGTACATCTGTGAGGAGCGACCATCCGTGCCGACGGGCGTGTACATGTTCGGCATCAGCTTGAACTGCTCGTCGTAGTGGCGCGCCGACGAGAACACGAGGAAGTAGTACTTGTTGCCCGCACTGTCGGTCTCGACGGTCGGCGACCACTTGGGCCAGCTGTTGAGGACGCCCGGACTCGTCTGTCCCGCGCACATGGGCGAGTCGTTCGCGACCAAGCGCCTGACGGCGCCACCCTTCGCTGGCACGATCGCAATCTCGCCGTCCGCACGGTAGTAGAAATAGCCGTTGGTGTTGCCGACGCGGGTGTAGGCGATGAACTGGTCGTCCGCCGAAAAATCGGGATAATATTCGGCGATTCCGGGAGTTGCTGCGCCCGCCACCGGAGTCGCCGCGCCGCCCATCTTGTTGTTGAAGGGCACGGTGTAGATGTCGCTCTCGGTCGGCGTCGTGAGTGGCGTGACCCCATCACCCTTGTTCAAGCCGCCCACGTGGCCGCCAGCGATCTGCTCGGCCGAGGTGTAGACGATGGTCTGCCCGTCGTGGCTCCAATCTGGCATCACCGCTGCGCGCGAGTCACCCGTGCGCGGCACGAAGCCCCACGCCGTGTTGAAATCGGCCTGGATCGCCGTCTGCACGCCGGCGCCATCCGTAGGCACCGCGCCCGCGGCGGACAGATCGAACCAGGTGATCTCGCTCGTGGTCACGATATTGCGATTGGCGCCGGTCCAACCCTTCGAGACTTCGGGCGAACCGTAGATGCTGACGCCGAGGTGCGTCGTGGCATTCCAGAAAGCCGGCGAGAACGTGAACGTGCCGACGAACGGCTGTTGAATCGCGCGCGCGCCGACCGGCGAAACGAAGCCCGGCACTTGGCCAACGGTGTCCTTCTCGACCGAGGCCACGATGCCCGCCCAGGGCCAACCGTCTTTGAAGACGACCGCGGTGCCATCCGGCGTCGAGGTGTGGCAACCGATGCAACTCGCGTAGCCCGCGAGTGCGCCGCCACGCGGCATTTTGACGGCCCCTGTTTCGTCGAACAAACCCGCTTGCTTCACGTCCGGGATCTTCAGCGCATCGACCGAGCCTTCTTCGCCGACCTGGAAACCAACCAATCTCGAGGTCGTGGTGGTCTCTTCGACTGAAGTCGTCGCCCAGTAAACCATGGCGCCACCGGCATCGACGGGCGCAATATTGAGCACTGACGTCGCTTTCGAGACGGCGCCGCCTGCGGCGCTGGTGCCGCGGACGGTGATGGTGAGCGCGCTGCCCGAGGCGTGCGCCGCGACGCCAGCCCACACGTCTTGCGGCATCGTGTATTTGTTGGCGCTGGTGTAGACGACGAAATCGTTTTTCTCGATGTCCGCGTGGAAGCGGATTTCGAACAGCGTCTCACCCGCGGCGGGCGCGAAGTGCACGCGCGGGCGCCACCAATTGCGCGGCACCGTCGCGCCGCTTGGCGGCTCGGTGATGCAGTCTGCTGCTGGGCCTCCCGCGGTGGGATCGCCGAACTTCGACGCTGCGTCTGCGGCGACGCCCGAGTCGAGCACGGGAGCAGCCGGGAAATCCGTACAGTTCGCGCTGCACGCGCCCACGTTGATGCCGCCACCGATGTTGAGGTCACCGCCGAACGAGAGCGAGCCACCCGAACCGTTGTTGCCACTCCCACCACTCCCCGTGCGAACGGTGGAGTTCGAACTCCCGCCCGCAGAGCAAGCAAAGGTGACGACCGCGAGCAGCCCAAAAGTAAGTCGGTTCATGGTGGTTTTACCGCGTTTGAAGATACCCAAGGGCCGCACGCTGGCAACTAGGAGCAAACCCCGCATACAGCAAGAATCCGGCAGTATTCGTGCCGATCGCGCGCCCCGACGAAATCACGAGCCAGCGAGATTCAGCCCTCGATTTGAGAGGAATTGAACTGAGTGCGAGCTGACCCTACAACGTCACCTCGTAGGGTGAGCGCGCTGCGGATGCGAAGACGGGCTCAAGGTTCGCGGGCGACTTCGGCGCGTAGCGCTTCGAGTTCGCGCACGAAGCCTCCGGAGAGGATCGGAAACCGACACCAGGTCTTCGGATCCAAACTCTCGTCGTCCACGTGGAAGCTCGGCGCGTAGCGCTCGCGCTTCCATTGGTTGCGGCTCCACAGTTTGAAAAAGCGTTCCAACCAGAGCAAGAGCTCGGCCTTGCTGAACTGGGGGAAGTCACTGCGAATGAGCAAGAGCACTTCGCGCGGCGAACGCTTGTCGCGAATGGCGGCGCGCTCGATCGCGTCCAGCACTTCGTACGGCATCAGATCGGCTTCGTCCGTCTGCGCGGCAGAGGCCGGGCGTAGCTCCGCCGTCGGCGCCTGCACGTTCACCGCTCTCAACTCGGGGATGGCCGAAAGCCCGCTCGGCCCCTCGTGCTCGAGCCAGACCAACCAGCGACGCAAAAACGCTTTGTCGATGCCGGCGATCGGGCTCAGGCCGCCAGCGGTGTCGCCATCCATCGTCGCGTAGCCGACGGCCGCCTCGGAGCGGTTACTGGTCGACAAAAGCAGGGCTGAATTGAGGTTTGCGAGCAGCCACACCGAAGGCGCGCGCACGCGGGCTTGAATGTTTTGGAGCGCGAGATCGTCCCGCTGCCAGTCGAGTTTGCGAGAGAGTGCGCTTTCGATCGCGCTCACGTACGCGCTCACCAGACCCTCGACATCGAGCTCGTGGTGGGTCGCACCGACGGCGCGGGCGACGGTTGCCGCCGCTTCACGCGTGACGCTCGAGCTATTTTTGGTGGCTTGATAAGCCGTGGTGAGCAGCGCGGAAACGAGCTCGCGCTCGGAAATCAAGCGCGTCAGCCCTTCGACGTGGGCGAGCTTGTGGGCCACGCCGTCGAAGCCCAAATCGGCGAGCGCAAAGCGGACCATGAGCAGCACCAAGCACGCGACCGCGGACGAATCCGCCCCGCCGCTCAAGGAAACGACGAACCCGCGCGAACGGCTCTTGCGCACGTAGTCGAACAGGCCGAGCGCGACCGCACGCGCGAATTCTTCTTCTTTCAGGTGCGGCGAGGTTTCCCACGCTTCCAGCTCGAGGCGCGGCTTTTCGGGGGCGATGCTCGGAAAGGCGAACGCGGCGCGCACGCACTCGTTAGAATCGACCGTGACGCGCGGTTGCGTGCTGGCCAGCGACGCGTGTTGCACGCGCGTGAGATCGACATCGATCACCGCGCTCACGAGGGCGTGATCCACGTAGCGAAAGCGGCGCGTTTGGGCGACGATTTTGCCGCCGCTCGAGATCAGCGCGTCGCCATCGTAAATCGCGCGGCCCGCTTCGTTACCGAGCAAATTCGCGTACACGTAGCTGACCCCGAAGGCGCGGGAGCCTTCGAGCACCAAACGCCGGCGGATCTCGTGCTTGCCGAACGCGAAGTGGCTAGCGCTCGGATTCAGGATCAGATCGACACCTTCGAGCGCGAGCTCGGCGCCGCGCCGTTCGGCGACCCAGGCATCTTCACAAATTTCGAAACCAATGCGAATGCCCGAGCAGTCGAAATACAGATCGCCGAAGGGGTACTCTTCTTCACCGATGCGCACGTGGTCGCGCGCGCCTTGTGGCCACGGCTTGAACCAGCGCGGCTCGTAGTGAATGCCGTCACCCGCGAGGGCGCGCTTGCCGACGAAGCCGGCTATTTTCCCGTCAACCAGCAAACCACACGCGTTGTAGAGCGCCTTGTTGTGAAACAGCGGGAGCCCGACGCTGACCACGATGCCTTGCGTGTAGGGCAAGATCTCTTGGAGCACATCGAGCGCGAGGGCATGCGTGCCAGGCGACAGGAAGGCGTCTTCACAACCGTAACCCGTGATGCACAGCTCGGGCAGGCACAGCACGCTCACCTGTTCGGCGCGTGCTTGCTCGATCGCCGCCAAAATGTGGCTCCGGTTGCCGTCCCAATCCAGCGGGGTTTGATTCAGAGTCGCAGCAGCGACGCGCACGAGCCTCATGGCCCAGCGAGCGTAGCCCGAACTCGGAACTATCGCGATCGATCGCGCGAAATGCTCGGCCCGCGGGGGCTCAGGTGCCGTTGAAAGTGGGCGCGGGGCGTGCGCCGGCGCTATCGGCGGTCGCCGAAAGATCTTTGCCCGCGCGCAGGCAGGAGTAACAATCTCCCAGGCCGAGGAAGCCGCAGCCCCGGCGATCGTCGAAGCGCTTGAGCGACGGCACGAGCCGCATGTCACCATCCGCCGCCGCGCGAGTGAGCCACCGCTTCACGCTGGCGCAGCCCTCTTTTTGCGCTTTGCCGAGCTCGAGCAGCACTTTGAGCGCGGGTGACGCTTTCTCACGCACCGCCTCGTCGTCCAAGAGCGCGCGAGCTCGCTTGGCGACGATCGATTTGTTGGGTACCCCGCGTGACGACTCCCACGCGTCGTACAATAGGTCGGCGCCTTCTGGGCCGAGCGTCGCCGCGAACTTCAGCGCTTCTTCGCCGGCTTCGGGGTCATCCACGGCTTTTCGAACGTCCGCGAGGAGCGTGGGATCTTTGGCCAATTGCGGGTGCATGGCCACGCCACTTTGGTAAGCCCCGAGGCTCGCGCGATCTTGGCCGAGCTTTTCGTAGCCGTGACCGAGCGCGCGCCAGACCGGGATGCCGCGCTTCTTTTCGGGGCGCGCGGTGAGTTCAGCCAGCGCGGTTTGATCGCCGGTGCTCGCGCGGGCCACGAGCTCCGCGAGCTCCGTGTCTTTGGGTTTGATGATTTCGGTCAGTGATTCGACCGGGCTCGTGGAGCTCGATTTGCTGCCGAAGATGAGCGATCCCGCGACCACGACCCCAGCCACGAGCAGCGTGCCGAAAAGCGCGCCAGAACCGAGGAGCCACAACGGAACGTGCCGCTGCCCGATGTCCACCGAGCGCTGTAAGAGCGGCAAAGGCCGCGCAATTCCGCCGGTGATCGCATCCCCCAGCAAGGTGGGCGCATTCCCTTCCGCGGCGGCTTCGCGACGGCTCGAAGCACTTTGCGCAGCCGACGTGTAGCGCGGCACACTCACCACGCCCGAAGCCGGTGAGCCCGCGAAACCGAACGAGGGCGGCGCGCCCAAAATCACGTCGATGCGCTCGATCAGCTCTTGCGCGGTTTGCACGCGATCGGCCGGATTTTTGCGCAACATCAGGTTCACCAGATCGACGATCATGGGATCGATCGTGGCGGGCAGCGGCGGCGGATCGGCCGTCAGGTGGCGCGTGAGCACGACGACCAAATCGGTGTCTTTGAAGGGCGAGGCGCCAGCGAGCATCTCGTACAGAATCACCCCGACGGTATACAAGTCGGCCCGGGCATCGACGTGCTCACCGCGGGCTTGCTCCGGCGACATGTACTCGGGCGTGCCGAACACCGTGCCGATTTGCGTGAGCGCCGTCTGCTCTTTGGCTTCTTCGACTTTGATCTTGGCGATGCCGAAATCCAAGACCTTCACGTAATCTGGGTCGCCCTCTTTGAGGACGAGCATCACGTTGTCCGGCTTGAGGTCGCGGTGCACGATGCCGACGCTGTGCGCGGCGTTCAGCGCCTCCACGATTTGCCGCGTGATGCGCAGTGCACGCTCGGGCGCGAGCGCACCCTCCGAATCGATGAGCTTGGCCAGGCTCCGCCCCTCGACGAATTCGAGGGCGAGGTAGTACGAGCCATCTTCCAGCTGACCGAAATCGGTCGCGGAGACGACATGCGGGTGGTCGATGCGACCGCCGGCCACCGCTTCGCGCTCGAACCGCGCCACGACCTCGGGCACGCCGGTCATCTCCCGGTGCAGCACTTTGACGGCGACCGCCTTGCGCATGTGGATGTGCTCGGCGCGATACACCGCACCCATCCCGCCGCTGCCCACGAGCGCTTCGATCCGATAGCGCCCCGCCAGGACGGTGCCGATCAGAGCATCACCCGGAGCGGACGCTTCACCTTCGGCCACTGCAGTCACAGCGCCGTATTCTGGAAAGCTTTGTGCCAAGAGTCGAGCGCTACTTGGGCGAAACGGTCAGCGCTTGCCGGAGGGTAAGAGGCGCGGCGCACCCACCCGAGAGTTATCGCTAATTCCTCGATGTAGGACAATCTTGGCGCCGGCCTCGCGCCCGCGCGCGTAGGCCTCGGATCCGTGGCCGATCGCGTAGCGTGTCCAGCGAATGCGCGGGTGGCGCTTGCGAAAGAAACCGTCGAGCGCCGGATCGCCGACCCACACCAGGCCCTCGGCCTTCGATTTCTTCTTCTCGCGCTCCAAACGATCGCGGAAACCGGCCATCACGCCGGCAATGAACGTGAGGCGCTTTGCCCCCCCGCGTGCGCTCTTGCGGTACTCACGGAAGAGCCGTTCGGCTGTTACATTTAGAAACGCGTGAGCGTACTCCGCGAGCTCGAGATTGGCCTTCGATCCGCAAATCTCGAGCACGCTCCCGCGCTTGCCTTCGAGTGGCCGCCACACGGGCACCCAGATCGTTTGCACGAAGAAATGGTCGCTCAAGATGCCGGCCAAAATGCGCTGCGCTTCACCCACGCGCCCGGTCGGTGTGCCCACGTGCCGAAAGCCATACGCAGAAGCGCGACCGCTGATCGCGAGATCGATGTTGTACTTCAGCATCAGCCGCTGCGCGGCGCTCATCGCGGCTTGCGCTTCGTGCTCGTTCGAACTCTCGGCGAGCGCGAGCAATTTGGCGATGCGCTCCAGCAAATGCTGATCGGTCGCCTGCTCGGTCGAGGTTTGCGGAACTCCCGCGGCGGCCGCGTCGATGCCGCGCTCTTCACACACGCGTTTGAAGACGGGACCGTGCGTGGAGTCATCGGGTTGGCCGAGCACTTCGTCCACGTATTGGTGGGCCATCTCGTGCTTCAGCACTTCGACCAAGGCGCCCCAGCCGTGTTCGGTGAGCAGCGAGCGGGCGATTTCGATGGTGCGAAAGCCGCCGTGCCAGCGCCCGAGACGCGCGCTCGACTCCACCAGCTCGAACGTGGGGCGTTCGAGTTGAAAGCGAAACAGCGAGCCGTTCAAGTCATCCCAGGTGCGCAAGATGGCGTGGAGCGCCGCTCGTTCCAGATCGCCCGCGAGGGTTTGGGTGCCACGGTTCATGAAGGCGCCGGCAGTGTGTCACCGCTTGCCGTTTCGGCACGTCATTTCCGCGGCTTTTGCCCAGAACCGCGCGGCCGGCCCCCGGCGCCCTAGGCCTTTGGTAGCATCCAGCGCATGAGTCGTTACGAAGACGCGCTGCGCTACCATCGCGAAGGCCGCCCCGGGAAAATCGAGGTGGTGTGGACGAAGCCGGTCGCCTCGCAGCTGGATTTGTCGCTCGCGTATTCGCCCGGTGTCGCCGCGCCGTGCCTCGAAATCGCCAAGGATCCGGACGCGGTGGACTTGTACACCGCGCGCCGCAACTTGGTGGCCGTGGTCACGAACGGCACCGCCGTGCTCGGGCTCGGCAACATCGGCCCGCGCGCAGCCAAGCCGGTGATGGAAGGCAAAGCCGTGCTTTTCAAGCGCTTCGCCGACATCGACGTGTTCGACATCGAAGTCGCCGAGACCGACCCGGAGCGCTTCATCAACGTGGTCGCGGCGCTCGAGCCCACGTTCGGCGGCATCAACCTGGAAGACATCCGCGCCCCCGATTGCTTCGTGATCGAGCGAGCACTGCGGGAACGCATGAAAATCCCGGTATTTCACGATGACCAGCACGGCACCGCGATCATCAGCGCCGCGGCGCTGCGCAACGCCGCCGAGCTGCAAGAAAAGCCCATGGACAGCCTGCGTGTCACCTGCGTCGGAGCAGGCGCGGCGGCCACGAGTTGCATGCTGATGTGGGTGCGCATGGGCGTGCGGCGCGAGAACATCACGCTCGTGGACGTGGGCGGCGTGCTGTACGAGGGGCGCGGGGACATCGATGAATTTCGCGCGGCGTTCGCGCGACCCAATAGCGATCCCCGGCGCACGTTGGCTGACGCCATGGTCGACGCCGACGTGATGATCGGGCTTTCTGCCGCCGGCGTGGTCAACACGGCCATGCTGAAGACGATGGCTCCACGGCCCATCATCTTCGCGCTGGCCAACCCGGATCCGGAGATTGGTTACGCGGAAGCGCTCGCCGCGTGCCCCGATGCGATCGTGGCCACGGGCCGGAGTGACTTTCCGAATCAGGTCAACAACGTGCTCGGTTTCCCGTACATCTTCCGCGGTGCCCTGGACGTGCGCGCCAGCACGGTGAGTGAAGAGATGAAAGTGGCGGCGGCCGAAGCCATCGCGCGTCTCGCCCGGGAGGACGTGCCCGATCAAGTGCTGCGCGCTTATGGGCGCCAACGCATGCGCTTTGGGCGTGACTACATCATTCCCAAACCCTTCGATAACCGCGTTCTTTATTGGGTTGCACCTGCCGTGGCGCAGGCCGCCATTGCTAGCGGCGTGGCGCGGGATCACATCGATATCGCAGAATACGGTGAGCGACTCTATCGCACCATTTCGCCGACGCGACGCGTGCTGTGGAACATCACGGAAGCGGCCAAGAACGATCCACGGCGCATCGTGTTTCCCGAAGCCGAGAGCGACAATATTTTGCGGGCCGCTCAGCGCGTGTTGGAAGAGGGCATCGCTCAGCCGATTTTGCTCGGCATTCCCGAGCGGATTCACGATCACGCGCGCCGGCTCGGCCTGCACTTGGAGAACGCGACGATCGTCAACCCGCGCGAGAGCGAGCGACTCGAGGCATACGTCGACGGCTATTGGCAGAAACGCCAGCGCAAGGGCATGACACGGCACTCGGCGTTGAAAGAGATCCGTCGCTCGCGCACGGTGTTCGGCCTGATGATGCTGGAGCTCGGCGACGCGGACGGCCTCGTCGCCGGGGTGCGCCAAGATTATCCGGCGACGATCCGCCCCGCGCTGCAGATCATCGGCATGCGCGAAGGCGTGCGGCGCGCGGCGGGCATGTACATGGTGATCGCCAAATCGGGCGTGCGCTTCTTGGCGGACACGACCATCAACATCGATCCCGACGCGGCCACTTTGGCCGAGATTGCCATCCTGGCGGCGGAAACCGTGAGCGATTTGGGGCTCGAGCCGCGCGTCGCCATGCTCTCGTTTTCGAACTTCGGCGACGCGCCGCACCCGCAGTCGATCAAAGTCGCCGAAGCGACCGCGATCGTGAAGGCACGCCGGCCCGAGTTGATGATCGACGGCGAAATGCAGGCCAACGTCGCCCTCGACGAAGATGCGCGCGCCCCCTACCCCTTCAGCCCGCTCAAAGGCGCCGCCAACGTGCTCATTTTTCCGAACCTCGACGCCGGAAACGCAGCCTACAAACTACTCGGCGTGATCGGCGACGGCGACGTGATCGGCCCCATCGTGCTGGGCATGAAAAAGCCGGTGAACGTGCTGCAACAGGGAGCGAACGTGGATTCGATCGTGCACATGACCGCGATCACGGTGGCTCGGGCCATCCGAGCTGGGAAGTAGTTCGGTCATTTGTCTGCGGCGGTCGGCGCGGGGCAATTGGAGCTGCAGGTGTACGCCTGACCCATGCAGGTGGCGTTATTCACGCAGCTCGGATGATGCACGAAGTACTTCGGATAGCCGGTCACGAGCTCAGAACACACCCAGCAACCTGACCCGCGGCAGCCCGCCCATTCCCCCGGCGTGCCATCGCAGCTGAGCACGACGCCCGTTCCACCCGTTCCTGCGCTGCTCGAACCGCCGCTGCCACCGCTCATCTCACCGGCTTTTCCATCCGTTCCACCGCTCGCACCTCCGCCACCGAGCGCGCCGCTGCCACCGCTCGCGCCGGCGCCCCCCGTTGCCCCTCCGCCGCCCGCGCTACTCACTCCGCCGGTGCCCGCGCTGGTGTTCGCAGTGCCCGCCATGCTCGCACTGCCCGCCATGCTCGCACTGCCCGCCATGCTCGCGCTGCCCGACGCGCTCACCATCCCGCCGCCCCCCGCGTCAGTTCCCCCGCCGCCGTTCCCACTCCCCCCAATGAGGCCACCGGTGCCCGCCGCTGGCTGCTCCTGGTTCACGTGGCTCGACGTGCCCCCCTTGCCGCCAGACTCGAGCAGCCCCGGCGTGCCCGAGCTTTGTTCTGCGGAGCCGGCCGTGAAGCTCGAACCGCACCCCCCGAGCCCCCAAGCGCCCCCCACGACGAGTACCCCACAGAATAGATTCGATATTTGGCTTCGCATTTTGTTCGCTACCGTTCCCTTAGTCGAAGTAACGCGAAGGCACTCGAACCCATCACTCTCACGATCGTTTTTTCTGAGTCGCTCGCGAATCAACGTTGAGCTGTTGGAGACGAATCTTGCACGGTGAGCTCGCGCGCTGCGCCGTCCACCTGCACCGAAACCACGACCGGAGCCGCCGCCCCGAGCAACGCGTTGATCGCGCTATTTCCAAGGCCTAAAACGGCTTTTCCCTGAATGGCGAGCACGCGCATGCCGGGCACGAAACCGGCGCGCTCCGCGGGGCTGCCAGGCAACGCGTCCGTCACCACGGCGGCTGAGGGGGATACGTCGAACGAAACCCCAAGCAGCGATGGCCCCACTGAGTAGCCTTTACCGATCAGGCGCAGCACGCCCAGCTCGAGGCGATCCGTCGGCTCCGCCGCGGCCAGGCGATAGTCGTCCGAAATGTCCGCGCCCGCGCTTTCGACGTGGATTCGGAG
>Ga0105245_10005121_pt1 | contig 11518 bp, 8 predicted proteins | sample KBSM54metaG_FD_81523 | JGI IMG/M metagenome (GOLD analysis project Ga0105245, IMG submission 81523) | Miscanthus rhizosphere microbial communities from Kellogg Biological Station, Michigan, USA - KBS M5-4 metaG | ecosystem: Host-associated > Plants > Roots > Rhizosphere > Soil | place: Michigan...
CGGCGACGCGCCCGCGGAGCGCCAGCGCGAGATCTTGGAGGAGGCGCTGGGCCACGTCGACCGGCAGCTCGCGCTCGTCGTCCAGCGGCGGCGGGAGATCGCGGGGCTGGAGCGCGAGCTCGAGGAGAAGCGCGGGCGGTTGCGGGCGCGGCTGGCCGAGCTCGCGCAGGTCGCCGGCGCGCGCTGAGCGGGGCGGGCGGCCGCGGTCAGGCGAGCGCCTCCGCGAGCAGATCGATCTGGCCCGGGTCGGGGTCGCAGGGGAAGAAGACGGCCTCGTCGCAGCCCGCCGCGGCGTATTCCTCGACGTAGCGGCGGATCGACTCGGCGTCGGTGAGCGCGCTCGCCACGATCGCCTCGGCCGCCGGGCCGGCGAACGCGTAGTAGTCGCCGAGGGTGCGCGCGGCGGCCGCGCGCGCGTGCGGGCCGAGGGCGAAGTACGGCTGCACCACCGTGTGCGGCGCCCCGTCGCGCCCGGCGGCCTGCCAGCCGGCGCGCACGCGGTCGCGGCCGCGCGTGAACTCCTCCATCGAGGCGTTGCCGGCCGTCCAGCCGTCGCCGTGGCGCGCGGCGCGCGCGACCGCCCGCTCCGACAGGCCGCCCAGCAGCAGCGCCGGCCGGCCGCTCGTCGGCCGCGGCCCGATCGCCCCCGCGGTGCCGAACGACTCGCCGGCCCAGACCTGCGCCCACTGGTCGAGCATCGCGTCGAGGATCCGCCCGCGCAGATGGAAGTCCACGCCCGAGGCGCGGAAGTCGTCCTCGCGGCCGCCGACCGCGACGCCGAGCACGAGGCGCCCGCCGGCGAGCGCGTCCAGCGTGGCGGCCTGCTTGGCCAGCAGCGCGCCGTTGGCCCGGAAGGGGGCGATGAGGATCAGCGTGCCGAGCCGGATGCGCTCCGTCACCGCCGCCGCGGCGGCGAGCGCGATCAGCGGCTCGTGGCTGTCGTACACGAGCCGGTCGATCGTCCCGAGCATGGAGAACCCGCGCGCCTCGGCCCGCCGGGCCCACTCCAGCACCTGGTCGCGCCCGGTCCCCGGGATCGTCGTCGGCAGGCCGATGCCGACCTCCATGGCCCCTCCTTCGTCCGCCTGCGAGTCGGCGGCGAACCGTAGTGGAAACGCGGGCGCCGGCCGCGGATCGCCGCTCAGTAGAACACCGTCCGGGTCCGGTGCGGCGGCGGGTCGTCGTAGCCGGGCGCCTGCCCGCGGTTCCAGAGCCAGTTGTCGAGCGTCCGGGCCGGGATGCCCCAGCGCGCGGCCAGCAGCTCGCAGGCCTGCACGGCGCACGCCCGGATCTCGCGCTCCATGCCGCCGCCGGCCGGGAGGGGCAGGCCGGCGTCGACGCGCTCGGCCAGCGCCGGCGCGTAGACGAGCATGCCCTCGGTCCGCAGCACGTGCGGGACGAGGTTGTCCGCGAAGGCGGTGAGGCGGTCGAGGTCGGCGAACGCGGCGACGCCCGCCAGCGCGAGGTCGTTCACGGTGATCTGCGCGCGCTTGTAGAAGCCGACGTCGTCGAAGAACGGCATGCCCGCCGCGAGCTGCGCCGCGAGCCGCTCGGCCGAGCCCTCGGCGGCGGCGATCGCCTGCAGCGCGTCGCGGTCGCCGAGCCAGCCGCCGAGCTGGTTGAGCGCGTCCGCGTAGAGGGCGACGAGGGGATGCTCCGCGTCCTGCCCGAGGACGTCGCCGACCCCGGCGGGGCCGATCCGGCGCAGCTCGCCGGCCGTCCATGTGCCGCCGCGCTCGCGGGCGTGCGCGGTCAGGCGGCGGGTGAGCGCCGTGGTGGCCGACTCGCCCGGGGGCACGTGCAGCGACGCGAACCACCCCGAGCCGAAGTTGATCGTGTCGAGCACGAGCACGTACCGGGCCACCTCCTCCGGCTCGCCGTCGAGGAAGTGCACGCTCGCGTCCAGCCCGGCGAGCCCCCCGTGCGCGACGGGCGCATCGGCCTCGATGCGCACCCAGCGGGCCGAGGCGGCGATGGCGGCGCAGTCGCGGCGGACCGCGTCGAGCAGCCCGACGGGACGGGTCGAGGCCATGGGTGGCACCCTAAGCCACGTGCGCGCGCTGCTCGTGGTGGTCGTCTGCCTGCTCGCCGGCCTCGCCGTCGCCGCGTGCGGGGGGTCGGAGGCCGGGCAGCCGGCGCGCGTGGTGCTGGCCCTCGACTTCACCCCGAACGCGGTCCATGCGCCGCTCTACGAGGCCGTGGAGAACGGGCGCGACCGCGCGCGCGGGATCCGGCTCGAGATCCGCGAGCCGGGGAGCGGGCCCGACGCCGTCAAGCTCGTGGCGAGCGGCCGGGTCGACCTCGGCGTGCTCGACATCCAGGACCTCGCGCTGGCGCGCGCCCAGGGCACCGACCTCGTCGGCATCGCCGCGCTCGTGCGCCGCCCGCTCGCCGCCCTCGTCGCCCAGCCGGACGTCCGGCGGCCCCGCGACCTCGACGGCCGCCGCGTCGGCGTCTCCGGGCTGCCCTCCGACCCGGCCTTCCTCGCCGCGGTCCTGCGCCACGACGGCGGCGATCCGCGGACGGTGAAGCAGGTGACGATCGGCTTCAACGCCGTCGGCGCGCTGCTCAGCGGGCGGGTCGCGGCCGTGCCCGCGTTCTGGAACGCCGAGGGCGTCGCGCTCACGCGCCACGGGCTCCACGTGCGGGAGTTCCGGATCGATGACTACGGCGCTCCGCGCTACCCGGAGGTGATCCTCATGACGGCGCGCCGGACGCTCGAGCGGCGCGGCCCGCAGCTGCGGGCCGCGCTCGCCGCGATCGAGGCGGGGCGGCGGGACACGCTCGCGCATCCGGCCGCCGCCGCGCGGGTCGTCGCCCACGCGGCGCGTGCGCGGGACGCGGGCCTCGTGCGCGCGCAGCTCGACGCCGTCGCGGACGCCTTCGCGCCCGGCCTGCGGCTCGACCGCGCGATCCTCGAGCGGTGGGCCGACTTCGACGTGCGCATCGGCATCGTGGAGCACCGGCCCGACGTGGACCGCGCGTTCGACTTCCGCCTCCGGCGCTGAGCCCCGGCCGGCGACGCGTCGGCGGGGATCGGCGTCAGGACTGCGCGGTGTCCGCCGAGGTCGTGACGCCCGCGCCGCCGTTGTCGTCCGGGCCGCCCCGGCCGCCGAAGCCGCCGCGCTGCTCGACGCCGGTGACCTGGAAGGCGCTGCTGACGGCAACGTGATCCTCGCCGGACGAGGTGATGACGTGGACGACGTAGGACCCGTCAGAGAGCTGCATGACGGCCTCCACCGAGCCCGGGTACTTCGCCACGGCGGCCTTCGCCGCCTTCGTCGCCGCCGTCCCGCTCACCGGCGTGCCGAAGCCGGGAGGTGCCTGGCCGCCGCCGGGCACCTGGCCGGAGGGCGGGAGCTGTCCGCCGGACTGCGTCTGCCCGGTGGACGGCAGCTGCCCTGCGGACGGCGCCTGCGCGGCTGAAGCGGCGGTGGTCGGCGTGCCGGACTGCTGCGCGGAGCGGGCGTTGCCGGCCGCGTAGGCGCCGAACGCGATGGCTGCCGCGGTGAAGCCGGCCGCGGCGTACTGGAGGGCGGAGGTCTTCGTCATGCCGGGAGCATCGGCGGCCGCGCTGGGCACACGGTCGGAGCCGGCTGGGAGGTTCCTGAGCCGCGCCGCGTTCGCCGGGGAGCGGGCCGCCCGTGTTCGCCAGGTCGTGCGGCGCGCGGCCTCAGCGTTTGCTCAGGGTCGTCCAAGGCTCCTCCGGGGCGCGGCGCCGATGGTCAGGCCATGACCACCGCCGCCGCCCCCACCCGGTCCTTTCGTCCCGCGGAGGACGACGCGCTCGCCCCGTCCGCGCGGCGGTCCCGTGTCGCGGCGCTCACCGCGCGCCCCGAGCTGCTCGCGCTGCTCGCCCTCGCCGCGGCGCTGAACCTGTGGTCGCTCGGCACGAACGGCATGGCCAACGACTACTACAGCGCCGCCGTGCGCGCGATGAGCGAGAGCTGGCACGCGTTCCTCTACGGCTCGTTCGATGCAGCGGGCATCATGACGGTGGACAAGCCGCCGCTCGCGCTCTGGATCCAGGCGCTGTCCGTCCGCGTGTTCGGGTTCAGCGCCTGGAGCATGCTCGTCCCGCAGGCGCTGATGGGCATCGCCGCCGTCGGCCTCCTCTACGACCTCGTGCGCCGCCGCTTCGGGCGCGCCGCGGCGTTCACGGCCGGGCTCGTGCTCGCGCTCACGCCGATCAGCGTCGCCATCTGGCGCCACAACAACCCCGACGCGCTGCTCGCGCTCTGCTCCGTCGCGGCGGTGTGGGCCGTCGTGCGCGGGCTCGAGGACGGCCGCACGCGCTGGCTCGTGCTGGCGGGCGTGTGCGTCGGGCTCGGCTTCGAGGCCAAGATGGCCGCCGCGCTGCTCGTCGTCCCGGGGCTGGCCGCCGCGTGGCTGTGGATCGCGCCGCGCGGGCGCCTGGCCGCGGTGCGCCAGCTCTTCGCCGGCGGCGCCGCGCTGGCCGTCGTCGGGCTCGCCTGGCCGGTGCTCGTCTGGCTCACCCCGGCCGCCGACCGCCCGTGGGTGTCCGGCACGAACGACAACAGCATCTGGTCGCTCATCCTCGGCTACAACGGCCTCGGCCGCCTGTTCGGCCAGGACGGCGGGCCCGCCGGCGCGCAGGCCGGCGGCTTCCCGGGCGGGGGCGGCGGCTTCGGCGGGGGCAACGGGCCGTTCGGCGGCCAGCCGGGCGTCCTGCGCCTGCTCAACGAGAGCCTGGGCGGGCAGGCGGGCTGGCTGCTCGGCTTCGCGCTCGTCGCCGGACTCGGGCTGCTCGCCCTCACCCGCCTCCGCCGGACGGACCCGCGCACGGGCTGGCTGCTCGCCGTCGGCGGGGCGTTCGCGGTCATCGCCGTCGCCTTCAGCAAGGCCGAGGGCATCTTCCACCCCTACTACACGTCCCTGCTCGCGCCCTTCACGGCCGCGCTCGTCGGCGCCGCGGTCGGCATGGCGCTGCGCGGGGGGACGCTCGCCCGCATGGTCGTGCCGCTCGCCATCGCGGGCGGCGTGGTCACCGAGCGGATGGTGCTCGCGGACAACCCGGGGCAGCTCGACTGGGTGTCGGGGGCCGTGCTGGTGAGCGGGCTCGCCGCCGCCGCGGGGCTGGCGCTCGCGCAGACCGCCCGCCTACGGGCGCTCGCGGTGGCCGCCGCGATGGCGATCCTGCTCGTCGCCCCGGGCACCTGGGCCGTGCAGACGCTCGGGCACCCGACGAACGGGACGTTCCCCGCGGGCGGTCCCGCGACCGCCGGCTTCGGCGGCGGGCCCGGCGGCTTCGGCGGAGCGCCGGGCGGCGCCGGCGGCGCGTCCGGCACCGCCCCGGGCACGGCGGGCGGCTTCGGCGGCGGCCGCGGGTTCGGCGGCTTCGGCGGCGACACCTCCTCGCTCGCCGCGGCCGTGGCCTACGCGAAGGCGCACGGCGGCGGCACGATCGTCATCGGCAGCCAGACCGGCGCGTCGGCCCAGGTGATCGCGGGCGGGACGGACGTCGCGGGCATCGGCGGCTTCTCCGGCCGCGAGAGCGAGGTGAGCCTCGCGTGGCTTGCCGACGCGGTCGAGCAGGGCCGGATCCGGTGGGTGATCGCCGAGGGCCAGGGCGTCGGCCTGCCGCAGGACGGCCGCGTCGGCGCGAGCCAGGTGCTCGCCGTCGCGGCGGAGGTCGGCAAGCCCGTCAGCTCCGTCAGCGGTCTGGTGGACCTGCAGGGCACGGCCACCGCGCTGCGCGCGGCGGCCTCCGCCTCCTTTCGCTGACCGGCGGTGCGGGCGGGCGGGCGGCGCGATCGCACGCGCCGCCGCCCGCCCGGTCGCGTCTACCGGACGCCCGTCGGCGTCATCTGGCCCTGCGACTCACGCGTGAAGCGCGGGACCGGCGACTCCGCGCCCTCCGTGAACTCGCGCTCGACGGTCGCGCGCTGCGGCTCCGGCAGGAGCGCCGTCGCGATCGTGCCGACCACCGCGCCGAACACGATGTACAGCGCGATCGGCAGCGTGGAGTTGAACGTGTGGAGCAGGTACGTCGCCAGCAGCGGCGCCGGGCCGCCCGCGACGACGGAGGCGAGCTGGTAGCCCATGCCCGCGCCGCTGTAGCGCAGGCGCGTGGTGAAGCTCTCGGCGATCAGCGCCGCCTGCGGGCCGTACTGCGCGTCGTGCGGGATCAGCGACAGGAAGATCGCGAGGAACACGAGCAGCCCGACCTTGCTGTCCAGCATCAGGAAGTACGGGATCGCCCACAGGCCGGTGGCGATCGCGCCGGCCATGTACACGCGCTTGCGCCCGAAGCGGTCCGAGAGGTGCCCGAAGAAGGGCACCATGAACAGCGACAGCGCGGCCGCCGCCATGACGGAGTTCGTGATGAAGCCCTTGCTGAACCCGAGGTCCTCGGTGCCGTAGGCGAGCACGAAGGCCGTGAAGATGTAGAAGGGCATCTGCTCGGACATCCGCAGCAGTGCGCTGAGGATGATCTCGCGCGGGTTGCGCTTGATGACCTCGAGCGTCGGTTGCTTCTCGACGCTCTTCTTCTCGAGCTCCTTCGCGAACAGCGGCGACTCGAGCACGCCGAGGCGCACCCAGAGACCGACGCCGATCAGCAGGACGCTCGCGAGGAACGGGATGCGCCAGCCCCAGGTCTCGAACGAGGCGCCCGTCAGGTGGCTGCAGAGCGAGACCGCGCCCGTCGAGAGCAGGAGGCCGATCGGCACGCCGACCTGCGGCCAGGAGCCCATGAGGCCGCGCCGCCGCGGATTGCCCCACTCCATCGTCAGCGTGACGGAGCCACCCCACTCGCCGCCGACGCCGATGCCCTGCAGCACGCGCAGCAGGACGAGCAGCGTCGGCGCCCAGAAGCCGATCGAGTCGAAGGTCGGCAGCACGCCGATCAGCGCGCTCGCCACGCCCATGAGCAGGAGCGTGCTGATGAGCGTCGCCTTGCGCCCGATGCGGTCGCCCCAGTGCCCGAAGATCGCGGCGCCGACGGGCCGCGCCGCGAAGCCGACGGCGTACGTCCCGAACGAGGCCAGCGTCCCCGCATACGCGCTCGCGCCCGGGAAGAACAGGCTCGGGAAGACGAGCGCGGCCGCGGTCCCGTAGAGGAAGAAGTCGTACCACTCGATCGAGGTGCCGACCGTGCCGGCCACCAGGGCGCGGCGCACCTGGCTGCGGCGCATCACCTCCTCGCCGCGGCCCGCGCCGTTGGCGGCCCCGTTGCCGATGGCTGTTGCGCGCGATCGCGCGTCTGACCCGTTGCTGCCCGGAGACATGGCACCTCCCCTGTCCAACCGGCCCGCAGGCATCCCCTTGTAGCGCGCGCGGCGACCGGCGTGCTCCGTGGTGCATAGATGGCCTACCCGCCACCCCGCGACCGGGAAACGGTGTGTTGCCTCCGGGTGGAGTTCGTCGCTCCCGCTTCCGCTTCGGCCCGCGGTGGAGCACCATGAGGGGATGAGCGAGCGGCGAGGCCGGCGGAGGCTCCGCGTGGCGGGCGCGGTGGTCGGCGCCGTCGCGCTGGCGGGCGCCGCGGCCGGCGTCGGGCTCCCGCGGCTGCTCGCGGACGACGGCCCGCCGCCGCGGGACACGCGGGCCCACGTGCCGCCGCGCGTGGAGGTGCTGCGGCCCGCCGGCAACCTCGGCGCGATGGTCAAGGGGTTCGGCGACGCGTGGCTGGACGACCGGACGGACAGCGTGCTGCTCCGCGTCCACGCGCCCGACGGCCGCGTGCTCGCCCGCGTCCCCATCCACGGCCGTGTCGCGCTGGCCGCGGGCGCCGGCGGCGTGTGGGCGCTCCAGTCGAGCTCGAGCGCGCGCAGCTTCGGGTCCTACCTGCCCGGCCCGATGCTCCACATCGACCCGCGCACGAACCGCGTGCGGGCCCGCATCCGGCTGCGGGCGGAGGGAGACGACCTGCTCGGCCTCGGCGTCTACGTCCGCGGCCGCCGCGTGTGGGTGTGGGGCCCGCGCGACGTCCTGCGCATCGACCCGCGGCGCGACCGCGTCGTCCAGCGGATCCGGGTGCCGGACCTGCACGGCGACGTGGCGGGGCTCGCGCTGCGCGGCCGCCGGCTCGTCGCCGCGCTGGCCGACGGGACCTACCTGTGGATGAACGCGCGCACGGGCCGGCCGCTGTGGGCCGTGCGGACGCCGTTCCCCGACCCGGTGATCCGCGCGGACGTCGACTCGCGGCTCATCGTCAGCTCGAGCGGCATGCTGGCCGCGCTGCAGCCGGCCACCGGGCGGGTGCTCTGGGCCCGTCGGCTCGGCTTCCGCGCCGGCGCCGTCGCGCGCGCGTACGGCCTGCTGTGGGTGCACAGCGCGGCCTTCCACGAGCCCGGCGACCGCCTCTCCGGGCTCGACCCGGGCACCGGGAACGTGGCGACCACGAGCATCCTGCCCGCCTTCGGGATGACCGGCCTCGTGGCGCTCGGGCGCCGGCTGGTCGCGTCCAGCGCGGGCGGCCGCCTGCTCGTGGTCACGCCGTTGATGCTCTGAGTACGCGTTGGGCGGCCGCTTCGCCCGCCTTTTGCGCAGGTCACGGCGGCAGCCGCACGCCGGGGCGCCGCACGCGGTACCAGTGCGCGGCGTACGGCTCCAGGTGCAGCGCGGCCGGCAGCGGATGCTCCGCGTCGTCGAACAGGTGCACGAGCGAGTCGCCGTCGGCCAGGTGCAGCCGGACCTCCGCCTCCCGCCCGGCGAGCTCGTGGACGGCGACGATCGTCGAGCCCTCCCAGTCGCACCGGTGGGCGAGCACGGACGGCGCGCCGGCGTCGAGCAGCTCCAGCGTGCCGAAGCCGAGCTCCGGGCACTCGCGCCGGCGCCGGATGAGGCGCTCGAACCAGTTGAGCAGCGATCCGGGGTCGCGCCGCTGGGTGGCCACGTTGACGTGCTCGGGACCGAACCGTCCGGGCGTGAGCGGCCGGCGCAGCCGCGCCGGGTCGGCGACGGTCGAGAAGCCGCCGTGGCGCTCCGTCGTCCACTGCATCGGCGTGCGCACGCTCATCCGGCCCTCCACGCCGAGGTGCTCGCCCATGCCGATCTCCTCGCCGTAGAACAGCACGGGGGTGCCGGGGAGGGAGAAGGCGAGCGAGTAGACCATGCGGATGGCGCGCTGGTCGCCGCCGAGCATGGTGGGCAGGCGGCGGCGCAGGCCGCGGCCGTAGAGCTGCATCCCCGGATCGGGGCCGAAGCGCGCGAAGACCTCCTGCCGCTCCTCCTTCGAGAGCTTGTCGAGCGTCAGCTCGTCGTGGTTGCGCACGAAGCGCCCGAGCGAGGCGATCTCCGGCAGCTCGGGCGCGGTGCGCAGCGCGCGGGCCAGCGGCTCGGCCTCGCCGCGGGCGAGCGCGAGGTAGAGCGCCTGGTTGCCGAGGAAGTCGAACACCATCTGCAGCTCGTCGCCGTCCTCGTCCCCCAGGAACGCGCGCAGGTCGGGCGCGGGCAGGTTCACCTCGCCGAGCAGCACGGCGTCGCCGTTCCGGCGGTTGACGTACGCCCGCAGATGGCGCAGCAGGGCGTGCGGATCGACGATCGCGTGCTCGGGCAGGCCGGTGGGCTCGATCAGGAACGGCACGGCGTCGATGCGGAAGCCGGACAGGCCCTGGTCGAGCCAGAAGCCCATCACCTGCGCGAGCTCGTCGCGGACCTGCGGATTGGCCACGTTGAGGTCGGGCTGGTGGGAGTAGAACCGGTGCAGGTAGAACTGCCCGGCGCGCTCGTCCCACGCCCAGTTCGAGTTCTCCTTGTCCGGGAACACGACGTCGCCCGGCTTCTCCTCCGGCTTGTCGTCGCGCCAGACGTAGAAGTCGCGGTACGGCGAGTCGCGGCTCTCGCGCGCGGCCTGGAACCACGGGTGCCGGTTCGACGTGTGGTTCATGACAAAGTCGGCGATCACGCGGAGGCCGCGGTCGCGCGCCGTGCGCACGAACTCGCTGAAGTCGCCAAACGTCCCGAGCGCCGGGTCGACCGCGTAGTAGTCGGTGATGTCGTAGCCGTCGTCGCGGTTCGGCGAGGGGTAGAACGGCATCAGCCAGACGCACGTGACGCCGATGCCGCGCAGGTAGTCGAGCCGGTCCGTCAGCCCCGGCAGGTCGCCGCAGCCGTCGCCGTCGGCGTCGTAGAACGTCTCGATGTCGAGGCAGTAGAGGACCGCGTCCTTCCACCACAGGTCGCTGGTGACCTTGCGGCTCATGGCGGGCCCCGGAGGCCTGAGGTGGCGGCCGTCACGACGGTCATCGCGCGCCTCCTACCCGGCTCGGCGGCCGAGGAGCCTGGAAACCGGCGGCCCGGGGCACCACAGTTCGTGGTCGGCGGACCGCCAGACACCCGAGACAGGAGTCCGATGCGCCCATCCCCCACTGCACGCCTCGCCCCGCCCGCGGCACGTCCCGCGGCGGCGGGCGGCGCCGCGCGGAAGGAGAGCTGAGATGGCCGTGACCGCCGGCGACGTCGCCCGCGACCGCGCCCACAAGCTGGTGCGGCCGGGCCCGCACGTGATCGTCCTCTTCGGGGCGACCGGCGACCTGTCCCGGCGCAAGCTCATCCCGGGGCTCTTCCACCTCAGCCAGGCCGGCCTCTTGCCGGAGGAGTTCCGCATCGTCGGCACCTCCCTCGACGACCTCGACGACGAGCGCTTCCGCGACTTCGCCCGCGACGCGCTGCGCGAGTTCTGCCGCGTCAAGTTCGGCGACGAGGAGTGGGCGGCGTTCAGCGAGCGCCTGAGCTACGTCCCCTCGCGCGCCGACGCCCTCGCCGCCGGGGTCGGGCAGGCCGAGGAGGCGATCGGCGAGGAGGCGAGCCGGCTGCACTACCTGTCCGTCCCCCCGTCGGCGGCCGGTCCGATCATCCGCACGCTGGGAGAGGCCGGCCTGGCCGACCGCGCCCGCGTGATCATGGAGAAGCCGTTCGGCACCGACCTCGAGTCCGCCCGCGCGCTGAACGAGACCGTGCACGAGGTGTTCGCGGAGGACCAGATCTTCCGCATCGACCACTTCCTGGGCAAGGAGGCGGCGCTCAACATGCTCGCCCTCCGGTTCGCCAACGGCTTCCTCGAGCCGCTGTGGAACCGCGAGCACATCGACCACGTGCAGATCGACGTCCCGGAGACGCTGTCCATCGGCACGCGCGGCAGCTTCTACGAGGCGACGGGCGCGTTCCGGGACATGATCGTCACGCACCTCATGCAGATCCTCGCCGTGGTGGCGATGGAGCCGCCGCCGTCGCTCGAGCCGCGCGCGCTGGTCGAGGAGAAGAGCAAGGTGTTCCGCTCCGTGCTCCCGCTCGACCCGGACGAGGTCGTGCGCGGGCAGTACGAGGGCTACCGGGACGAGCCCGGCGTCGCGCCCGACTCGGAGGTGGAGACGTTCGTCGCCGCGCAGGTGCGGGTGGACAACTGGCGCTGGGCCGGCGTGCCGTTCTTCGTGCGCACGGGGAAGGCCATGGCGGAGGGCGCCCGCGTGGTCAGCATCGCCTTCCGCGAGCCGCCCAAGTCGATGTTCCCCGACGAGGCGGGGGTCGGGCTCGCCGGGCCGGACCACCTCAC
>Ga0105245_10005122_pt1 | contig 11516 bp, 12 predicted proteins | sample KBSM54metaG_FD_81523 | JGI IMG/M metagenome (GOLD analysis project Ga0105245, IMG submission 81523) | Miscanthus rhizosphere microbial communities from Kellogg Biological Station, Michigan, USA - KBS M5-4 metaG | ecosystem: Host-associated > Plants > Roots > Rhizosphere > Soil | place...
CATCGACTGCCACAAGGGCATCGCGCACCACCTGCCCAAGGAATACAAGGACCCGGACGAATAGCGGGCCGCGCGGCCCTTTGACAAGGGTCAACAAGGCCCGCCTTGCGGGCTTTGCGCCGGCCTTTGGAGGCGTCATGATGCTGCCGATGATGGATGCGCGTGTCCTGGTGGTCGATGACGACGTTTTCACCCAGCAACTCTTCAAGTCGTTGCTGGACCGCCAGGTCTCGAACTTGCAGGTCGTGGGCACGCTCGCCGAGGCGCGCAAGGCGTTTCGCCTCACCGATTTCAACCTGGTGATCCTCGACCAGCGCCTGCCGGACGGCAACGGGCTGGATTTCTTCACGGAGATCCACGCCGAGCGGCCTCGCCAGATGGCCATGTTGATCACCGGCTATGCCGATGTCCATGATGCCGTGCGCGCCGTGCGCGAGGGGCTCTTCGACTACCTGACCAAGCCTTTCGAGAATCTCGAAGAGCTCGAGGCCGTGATCATCAAGGCGCTCGAGATGGATCGCGCCTACCGCGAGATCAAGGATTTGCGCACGATCTTCGGCGAGGACTCGGACCAGCCGGTGGTCGGCACCTCGCCCAAGATCACGCAATTGCTCTCGCAGATCCGCCTGGCGGCGCCGCTGGACACGACCATCGTGATGTACGGCGAGAGCGGCAGCGGCAAGGAAGTGTTCGCGAAACTCATTCACTCGCTGAGCGAGCGGGCCAAGTCGCCTCTGGTGACCGTCAACTGCGGCGCGCTGCAGGAGTCGCTGCTCGAAGCCGCGCTGTTCGGCTACGAGAAAGGGGCATTCACGGGCGCCATCAAGTCGACCAGCGGCTACCTGGATCGTGCCGACGGTGGCACCCTGTTCCTGGACGAGATCACCGACATGAGCCCGAAGCTGCAGGTGAGCCTCTTGCGCGTGCTGCAGGAGCGCACGTTCGATCGGCTCGGCGGCACCGTCCACCGCACGAGCGACTTCCGTTTGATCTGCGCGACCAACAAATCGCTGGAAGCGGAAGTCAAGGCCGGGCGCTTCCGGCCCGATCTCTACTATCGCATCAATGTGATGGCGCTGAACGTTCCTGCTTTGCGCGACCGGCGCGAGGACATCACGCCGCTGGCCTTGTATTTCCTCTCGCACTTCAACAAGAAATTCGGCAAGAGCGCCGGCCCGTTCACGCTCGGCGCCATCGAGGCGATGGAAGCAGCCCCCTGGCCGGGCAACATCAGGCAGCTGCGGCACGCGGTCGAGCGCGCCGTCGTGATCAACGTCGGCGGCCACATCGGTCCGGTCGATCTGGGGCTGGCCGGCGGGATGGCCGCCGACGCGGGCGCACAGGGCGAAGCGCAGGCGCCGTTGCAGTTCCGCCAGGCGCGCGACGATTTCGATCGCGCCTACTTCTCGACGCTTCTCAAGCGCGCCGGTGGCAACATGGCCGAGGCGGCCCGCCTGTCGGGCATCGCCCGACAGAACCTCTATGCGCATGTCAACAAGCTGGGCCTGGACGCGTCGAAGCTCGGCCTGGAAGCGGGCTCGCAAGCCGAGGCGGCATCACTCGCTGTTCACCGGTAAAAGGTAGCCGGCTTCCCGTATTCGCGCAGGCTGCGCAGCTGCCTGGGCAACCAGATCGCGAAACGTGCCCCGCCTGCGGGCGCTGTCTCCGCTCGCAACTGCCCGCGGTGCTTGAGGACGATCTGCTGGGCCACCAGCAGCCCGAGGCCGGTGCCGCCCGGGCGGGTGGTGAAAAAGGGCGTGAAAAGTTTCGCGGCGGTCCGCGGGTCGATACCGGCGCCGCAATCAGTCACCGCGATGGCGCAGCCTTCATCGCCATCACGCGCCGTCGGCGCCGCCGAAACTGTCGTGCGTCCGTTCGGGTCGGCCTGCGCTGCATTGCTCAGGAGATTGAACAGCGCGTGCCGCATCAGCACCGGATCGACCTCGACGATCAACGGCATCGACGGAAGGTCCAGCACGATCTCGGGATGCGCTCCGGAACTTTGCTTGAAGAGCGTCACCGTCTCGCGGATGAGTTCGACCACGTCGGTGGGCTTGGGTTCGGAGCGCGCGGCCGCGTTCAGGCGCAACATCCGCTGCACGAAATCGCGGCAGTGGTGGCCGGCCTTCTGCACGCCTTGCAGCAACTCGCGCACGCGTGGCGAATTGCTCTCCTCGCGCTCGGCCAGCGCGGCCAGGTTGATCACACCCACGAGCGGATTGTTCAACTGGTGCGCAATCTCGGTGACCATCCGGCCTACGGCCGAGAGCTTCTCGATCTGGATGATCCGCTCGTGCTCCTGCGTGAACCGGGCCAGGGCCCATTCGGCTTCGCGGTGGCGGTTGTAGACCGAGCGGTACAGCGCGAACATCGCGAAGAACAGCACGGCCCCGCCAATCGCCGTCACCAGCCAAAGCAACTGGCGGCCGCTCAGAATGGTGAGGTTCAGGTCGCGGGGGGAACGGTAGATCGCCACCACGCCATCGACGCGATGGCCGGCTTCGTCGGTTCCGGTCCACGAGAATGGAACGTAGAACTCGATCAGGGGCTCGCGGGTGCTGGCGGAAACCGCCTCGGTGTCGATGCGGCTGTCCACGGCTCGCGGGTCTCCGGCCAGGGCCAGTTGCAGGTCCGTCGGGTGACGTGTCTTGTGGGTGCCGATCAAGGTGGGTTTGTCGGACCACGCGATGACGCCGGCGCGGTCGAAGACCTTCACCCGCTGCACGCCCGGCAGCTTCTTGAGCAAACCGAAGCGCCGGGCGAGTTCCTTGCGGACCTCGGGGTCTACATAGCGATCCATGTCGGGCGCATCCGCCTCGTTGTCGGCCGCGGCGGCATGCACGATGTCGTCGATGATCCTGGCCTCGCGCTCGATGATGGCGTGGCGGAAGAACAGCCCTTGGCTCACGCTGGTGGTGACCCCGATGACGACGATCATCGCCAGGCTCACGATGGCGAAGACCTGTTTGGGCGACGGCCGGAAGTGCGCCAGGCGCAGCTTCGGCAAGAGCACGGGTGCGGGCAGGACGGCTCGAAGGTTCATCGCCTGCAAGTCTGGCGTGACGCGCTTCCGGTCGATTGACGTACATCAAGCGCGCGAGGCGCCGCTAGTTTTCCTCGAGGCTGTCCAGGCGCAGCGGTAGCCACATCGCAAACCGCGCGCCGCCTGCGGCGAGGCTTTCCGCGCGCACGTGGCCGCGGTGTTTCACGACGATTTGCTGGACCACGAGCAATCCGAGCCCCGTGCCACCGGCCCGCGTCGTGAAAAAAGGCGTGAAGAGTTTGGCGGCCACTTCGGGTGAGATGCCTTCGCCCGTATCCATGACTTCGATTTCGCACCCGGCTATGCCCTTGCGCGAGACAGGTGCCACCGACACGGTGATGCGGCCGCGGGGGTCGGCCTGGGCCGCATTGCTCAGCAAATTGAAGAGCGCATGGCGGATCAACACCGGGTCGACCTGCAGCACGAGCGGGTGGTGCGGAACCTGCAGCACGATATCGGGCGGGTTCGCGTAGCTTTGCTTGAACAGCATGACGGTCTCGCGCGCCAGTTCGGCGAGGTCGGTGGGTTTGGGTTCCGAGCGCGCCGTGGCATTCAGCCGCAGCATCCGCTGCACGAAGTCGCGGCAGTGCTTGCCGGCGTCCTGCACCCCGTGCAGCAACTCGCGCAGCCTGGCCGGGTCGCCGGCTTCGCGCTCGGCAAGCGCGGCGAGGTTGATCACCCCCACCAGCGGATTGTTCAACTGGTGGGCGATTTCCGTCACCATCTGGCCGACGGCCGAGAGTTTTTCGATCTGGATCACGCGTTCCTGTTCCTGGGTGAATTGCGCGAAGGCGCCTTCGATCTCACGGTGGCGGTTGTAGATCGAGCGGTACAGCACGAAGATGGCCAGGAACAGGATGCCGCCGCCGATTGCCGTGACGAGCCACAGCAGCAGCAGGCCGTTCAGAATGGTGACATTCAGCTCCTTGGGCGATCGATACAGCGCCACGACGCCGTCCACATGGGAATTGCCCGCGAGCGGACCGGCCCAGGAAAAAGGGACGTAGAACTCGATGAGCGGTTCGGGCGGCAATTGGCCGACCGCATAGACCACCTGCTCGACGGGATCGAAGACGGTGCGGATCTCGCCGTTCAGCGCCCTCTGGAGCTCGCCGGGATGGCGGGTCTGGTGCGTGCCGATCAACGCGGCATCGTCCGACCACGCGATCGTCGTGTCGCGCTTGAAGACCTTGATCCGCACGACGCCCGGCAGGTTCCTCAGCTGGCTGAAGCGGCGGGTGAATTCGCTCTGGATCGCCCGGCTGCGGAAGTCTTCCATGTCCGGCGGCGCGGCGTCGGCGCCGATGGCGACCGCGTCCACCACGTCATCGATGATCTTGGCTTCGCGCTCGATGATGGCCTGGCGGAAGAACACGGCCTGGCTCACGCTCGTCGTCGCGCCGATCACCGTGATCAGGGCGAGGCTGACGAAGGCGAAGACCTGCTTGGGTGTCGGATGAAATCGCACGGGCGTCTCGCCGATTCTTGCCTGAATGCGTGCGAGGCCGGCCGCCGCGTCACTGCGAGGGCGCGTCCGCCCGCACCACCAGCACCGGCACCGGCGCGAGGCGGGTGATCTGCTCGGCGCCGCTGCCCATCAGGATGCGCCCGATACCGTGGCGGCCGTGCGTGCCGACGACGATCAGGTCCGCGTCCCAGCGCAGCGCCGCGTCGGAGACCGCATCGGCCAGGCGCTGGCCCGGCGTGTCGTACAACATGCAATCGGCCTCCACGCCGGCGGCGCGCGCCACGGCCATGGCGCCTTCCAGGATCTCACTGGCGGTGTCGTGCATGATCTTGATCAGGTCGCCGGAATAGCCGCCGTACTGGTCGAAGCCCACCAGGTAGGTCAGCTCCTCGATCGCGTGCACCACGCGCACGCGGCCCTTCATTTCCTTGGCCAGGTGGATCGCGGCCGCAAGGGCCTTGTTGGCGGTATCGCTGCCGTCGACGGCAACGAGGATTCTGCGGAACATGATGGTTTCCTTTTCAGTTTTTGCGCAGCAGCGCGGCAAGCGCCACGGCACCGAGCGCGAGCAGGCGCAAACCGCCGCTTTGCCGCAATGCCTGTCCCGCGGCAAGCGCGAGGCGGGCCCACAGCACTTGCTCGCGCGCGGCGGCCGCGCCTTGACGCATCGCGGCGCGCTGCTGCGCGATCTCGAGCACCAGCGCCGCGCGGCGCAAGGTGCGGGTATTCACGGGCGCGCTCATGACCGGTTGGCCCAGAGCTCGCGGTCGCGTTCGAGTTCCGTGAGCGTCGCGTCCAGGAAGCGGGGTTTGTCCCGCAGCGTGCGCCCCAGCGCACCCGCGGCCAGCGCGCCCGCGATCCCGAAGAACAGCGTGACACCCACCAGCGCGGAGATGCGCGCCTGGTCCCAGAACAGCACGACGACGGTGGCGGCGCCCGCGGCGAGCGCCAGCGTGAAGAGCAGGGCCGTCACCAGCACGCCGGCGACGAGGCCGACCAGCCGCAGCAATTCCTCTTCGACGTCAAGCGATGCGAGCTCCAGGCGCTGGCGCAGCGCCAGCATGGCGCCTGCGCCGAGCCGGCCGAGGCTGGAGCCGATCGCCATGCGCTAGCGCCTGGCGATCAACATGCCCAGCAACAGGCCGATGCCCGCGCCGATGCCGATCGCTTCCCAGGGATGTTGGTGCACGTAGCCGTCGGTCGCGCGTGCGGCGCGCTTGGCGCCATCGGTCATGGCGTCTTCCATCGACTTGATCTCGGTGCGCGCGGCGTCGAGCGCCTTTTCCAGGCGGCTGCGTGCTTCGTCGTAGCCTTCGCCGGTACTGCGCGCCGCGTGCCGCAGCAACTCCTCCGCATCGTCCACCACGGCCTGGAAATCCTTGGCCAGCTGCTTCTTGCCGTCCCGCAGGACATGACTCGCATCGCTCATGGCGCTCTCCTAAGTGCAAAACCAGTCTAGCCACGGCCCGCTGGCGGCGGGTTGACCTTCGTCAATCAGCAGCCCGCGCTTGATGCGGGTCAAGGTGGCAAGCCGATTCGTCGCTTACCTTGCTGCACACATGGCGATTCCCGACTTCGATGCCACCGAATTGGTCTTCCGCAATCGCGCGGTGGCCGGGCGCATGCTCGCGACCCACCTGGCCACTTACCGCCATCGGCGCGACGTGGTGGTACTGGGCATTCCGCACGGCGGCGTGATCGTGGCCGGCGAGGTTGCGAGTGCGCTCCACGCGCCGCTGCAACCGCTGATCGCGGCGCAGGGCCTGGACCGCATCCAGCGGCGCGCATCGCTGCTGGGCACGCAGCCGCCCTTGCCGCTCGAAGGCTGCACGGCGATCGTGGTCGACGACGGCCTGGCCACGGGCACGACGATGCGCGCTGCGCTCACCGCGTTGCGTGCCGAGCGCCCGGCCTGGATCGTCGTCGCCTTGCCGGTAGGCCCGCCCGACGCGCAAGACCTGATCGGCACCGCCGTCGATGAATTCGTCTGCGTGGCGAGCCCGCCGGGGTTCAGCCGCATCGTCGACCACTATGTCGAATTCGCCGCCGTGAGCGATGATGAAGTGCGAACCGCGCTGGCGCAGCCGCGCGGCACGCCTTGACGCGGACGCCATGGACACCGCGACGCTGCAATCCCTCATCGCCGCCTACGGCTACTGGGTGCTCACGGCCGGTTGCCTGCTCGAAGGCGAAACCATCCTGATCCTCGCCGGGTTTGCCGCGCACCGCGGCCTGCTCGATCCGTGGGCGGTATGGACCATCGCGGCGACGGCCGGATTCCTGGGCGACCAGATCTTTTTCTGGCTCGGCCGCCATCATGGCGCGCGGGTGCTGGCGCGCTGGCCATCGCTCGCGGTGCACGCGGACCGCCTGAAGAACCTGGAACGCCGCTGGCATGCGGTGCTGATCATCGGCATCCGCTTCGCCTACGGCCTGCGCATCGCCGGGCCGATCCTGATCGGCTCGTCGCGCATGTCCGCGCGCCGCTTCGCGATCTTCAACGCGATCGGTGCCGCGATCTGGGCGACGCTGATCGGGGGCCTGGGCTGGGTATTCGGTCAGGCCGCCGAAGCGCTGCTGGGCGATATGCAGAACCTCGAGATCTGGTTCGTCGCGGCCGCCGTGGTCGTGGCGGCAGCTTTGTGGCTCTATCACCGGCTGCGTGCTGCGCGAGTCCATGCCCCTGTGCCCCGTCCGGACATCGAGTAGTACCACTATTGCAGTAGTGGTGGCTGTGTGCGGTAAATTGCGGGATGCGCTGCATCCCCCGCTGACCCGTGCCGACGTCACTCCACAACTTGCAGACCAGCCAGCTCGGCGACGATCCGGCCGGTGTGGCTGCCTTGCTGGCCGGCGTGCTGGATTCCGCCATGGACGCGGTCATCACGGTGGACCAGCAGCAGAATATCGTGATGTACAACCGCGCCGCCGAGACCATCTTCGGCTGGCCGCGCAAGGAAATGCTCGGGCAGCCGCTTGACAGACTGATCCCGCAGCGCTTTCGCGAAGGGCATGGCCAGCTGGTCGAGCGCTTCGGCACCACGGGCGCCACGTCGCGCCGCATGGGCGCCACGGTTCTATACGGCGTGCGTGCCGACGGCGAGGAGTTCCCCATCGACGCTTCGATCTCGCACCTGGACACGGCGCACGGCAAGCTGTTCACCGTCATCCTGCGCGACATCACGGCGCGCGTGCAGTCGGAGGAGCGGCACCGGCGCCTGGCGGCACGCCTGTCGGGCCTGCTCGATTCGGCGATGGACGGCATCATCACCATCGACGAGGCCCAGCGCATCGTGCTGTACAACCGTGCCGCCGAAAAGATCTTCGGCTGGGCGAGCGACGAGGCGATCGGCCAGCCGATCACCAAGCTGCTGCCGATGCGCTACCGGGAGGCGCACGGCGCTTTCGTCAAACGCTTCGGCACCACCGGCGTCACCTCGCGCCGGATGGGCGACAACACCGTCATCCACGGACGCCGCGCGAACGGCGAAGAGTTCCCGATGGACGCCTCGATCTCGCAGCTGGAAACTGGCGAGGGCAAGCTCTATACGGTCATCCTGCGCGACGTCACCGAGCGGGTGCGCGCGCAGGAAGAGCGCAGTGCCTTCGCCGCCGCGGCGCACGCGATCCGCGAAGAGGAGAAGACCCGCGTCGCGCGCGAGCTGCATGACGAACTCGCGCAATCGCTCACGGCGTTGAAGATGGATACGATCTGGGTGCGCGACAACGGCGCGCTGTCCGACGACGGCAAAGCGAAGATGGGTGGCATGCTGGCCATGTTGGACCGCGCCGTCGCGTCCACCCGGCGCATCGCCGCCGACTTGCGGCCGTTGCTGCTGGACGACCTGGGCCTGGCCCCCGCGATCGAGTGGCTCGCGAGCAACTTCACGCAGCGCTGGGGCGTGGCTTGCAAGCTGAATGTGGACGAGGAACTGGAGTTGCCCGAGCCGTACGCCACCGCGGTGTTCCGCATCGTGCAGGAATCCCTGGTGAATGTCGCCAAGCACGCGCAGGCGACTCAGGTCATCGTGACCGTCGAGCGTACGGGCGACACCGTCGTGCTGTCGGTGCAGGACAACGGCCGGGGCTTTTCCACCTCGGCGCCGCGCAAACCGCAATCGCTCGGCCTGATGGGCCTGCGCGAGCGGGCGCAATTGCTCAAGGGCGACTTCAGCCTGAAAAGCGAGCCGGGGCAGGGCACGCGGGTCGAGGTGCGCATTCCGATGAACAATGCGGGAGGCAGGGAATGACGCGCATCGTGATCGCCGACGACCACGCCATCGTTCGCGAAGGCCTGAAGCGCATCGTCGGCGAAGTGGCCGACCTGCAGGTGGTGGGCGAGGCCGCCGACGGCACCGAGGTGATGCAGCGCGTGCGCGAACTCGAATTCGACGTCCTGGTGCTGGACTTGTCGATGCCCGGGCGCAGCGGCATGGAGCTGATCAAGCTGGTGAAGGCCGAGAAGCCGAAGCTGCGCATCCTGGTCCTGAGCATGCACCAGGAGCTGCAATACGCGGTGCGGGCGATCAAGTCCGGCGCCAGCGGCTACCTCACCAAGGAGAGCGCGCCAGCGCAACTCGAGCAGGCGATCCGCAAGGTTGCGGGCGGCGGCGCTTTCGTGACACCCGAAGTCGCGGAGCAGCTCGCACTCGGCGCGATGCCGGGCAGTGAAGGCCATCCCCACGAGTCCTTGTCCGACCGCGAGTTCGAGGTGTTCCGCCTGCTGGCTGCGGGCACGTCGGTGACCGACATCGCCGCGCGCCTGAAGCTTTCCGTGAAGACGGTGAGCACGCACAAGGCCAACTTGATGCAGAAGATGGGCCTGCAGAACTCCAGCGAGCTGGTGCGTTACGCGATGAAACACGGCCTGGCCGATTCGCTGGATTCCTGAGGCTTCGCTTCGCGCCGTTGACGCGCGTCAACATGCGGGCGCCCTGTCGCTCCGAAGATGAAGCGGATGCGTTTCCCCATCGTTCGATGCCTGCTGCTCGCGGCGGCCCTCGTTTTCAACGCCGGCGCCTGGGCCGGCGATAACTTGCTGTGGTTCAGCGCGGGCCGGCCCACCGCCGATGCTCGCGAGGCGATCGACGTCCTGCTGTCCGCAGCCGAGCAAGGGCTCGATGCGCGCGACTACGGGGCAGCCCAGCTCGCGCGCAGCCTGGCCGAGGCGCTGCAGGGCCCGGTACCGGCCGACGCCACGCAAACGCAGATCGACGCAGCCTTGACCGTGGCCGTCCAGCGATATCTGGCCGACTTGGAGAACGGGCGCATCGATCCGCGCCGCATCCACGAAGAGTTCGATGTGGAACGGCCGCTGCCACGCGATACGAGCGGATGGCTGCGCGACGCCGTGGCAGCGCATCGAGTCTCCGCCGCTATGCGCGAAGCCGAGCCGCACGTGCCGATGTACGCGTCCCTGCGCCGCGCACTCGCCATCTACCGCGCCCTCGGCAACCACGAAGCCTGGCAAGTCGGGCTGCCGCCGCTGCCGGGGCGCAAGGTGGTCCAGGGCCAGGCCTACGCAGGCTTGAACGTCCTCGCGCGCCGACTGCAGGCAGTGGGCGACCTCCCCGCAGGTGCGGCGGTGCCCGAGCGCCTGGACGGCACAGTCCTGATGGCCCTGCGCGGTTTCCAGGAGCGCCACGGTCTCGCGCCCGACGGCGTGCTGGGCGCCGACACGCTGGTGCAGCTGAATGTCACGCCGGCGGCCCGCGCGCACCAGATCGAACTCGCGATGGAGCGGCTGCGCTGGACACCTTTGCTGCAAGGCCCGCGCATGATCGTCGTGAACATCCCGGAGTTCGTGCTGCGCGCTTACGAAGTCGAGGACACCCGGGTCCACGTGCGGCTCACGATGAAAGTGATCGTCGGCAAGGCGATGAATACCCGCACGCCCTTGTTCGACGAGGACATGCGCTTCATCGAATTCAGCCCGTACTGGAACGTGCCGCCCTCGATCGCGCGGGCCGAGACTGTGCCGCGCCTGCGCCGCGATCCGGCGTACTTCACGCAGCAGGGCTTCGAGTTCGTCACCGGCTCGGGGCAGGTGGTGACTTCGCTCTCCCCCGAGCACCTGGACGCGGTGCTGCACGGCGGCTGGCGCATCCGGCAGCGCCCCGGCCGGCAGAACGCCCTGGGCGACATCAAGTTCGTCTTCCCGAACCGCGACAACATCTACTTGCTCCACACGCCCACGCCGCAACTGTTCGATCGGGGGCGGCGCGATTTCAGCCACGGGTGCATCCGGGTGCAGGACCCGGTCGCGCTCGCGAAGTTCGTGCTGCAGGACGAACCCGCCTGGACCGGCGAGCGCATCAGGAACGCGATGGAGAAGGGCGCATCGAGCACGATCGCGCTGAAACGGCCGCTGCCGGTCGTGATCGCCTACAGCACCGTGATCGCCAAGGCGGGCGCGGTGTACTTCTATCCCGATTTGTACGGACACGACGCCCTCCTGGACAAGGCGCTCGCGCAGCGAACTTCCGGCGCGAAATAGAATCCAACGACAAGCGATGTCCAAGCCGCCCAGCCATCCGTCTCGCCGCTTCTTCCTGCGTCGCACCGCGCAATGGGCGGTCGCGGGCGCGGCCGTGCCGCTCGCCTCGCAACAGGTCTTGGCTTCCGAGCCGGGCGCCCGAAGTCTCGCTTTTGACCACACGCACACCCGCGAGCAGCTTTCGGTCGTCTATGCGGTGGGCGAGCGCTATGTGGCCGATGCGCTGGGCACGCTCAATCATTTCCTGCGCGATCACTACACCGGTGACGTCGGCGTGATCGACCCCCTGCTGTTCGACCTGCTGCATCGGCTGAAGACCGAGCTGGCCGCGGCGCAGCCATTCCAGGTCATCTCGGGCTATCGCTGTCCCACCACCAATGCCACGTTGCGCGCCACGCGCGGCGGCGGCGTGGCGTCGCACAGCCTGCACATGGACGGCAAGGCCATCGACATCCGCATTCCGGGCGTTGCGCTGGCCGACCTGCGCGACGCGGCCATGTCGCTGCGCG
>Ga0105245_10005125_pt1 | contig 11514 bp, 11 predicted proteins | sample KBSM54metaG_FD_81523 | JGI IMG/M metagenome (GOLD analysis project Ga0105245, IMG submission 81523) | Miscanthus rhizosphere microbial communities from Kellogg Biological Station, Michigan, USA - KBS M5-4 metaG | ecosystem: Host-associated > Plants > Roots > Rhizosphere > Soil | place...
CATCAAGGGCCTGCGGATGAGCTACGGCTCGACCGAGGCGGTCCGCGGCATCGACCTCGAGGTCGAGCGCGGCGAGGTCTTCGCCTTCCTCGGGCCGAACGGAGCGGGGAAGACGACGACGGTCGAGATCCTCGAGGGCTACCGGCGGCGGACCGGGGGGGAGGTGAGCGTGCTGGGCGAGGATCCCCAGGGGGCCGGGCGCGAGTGGCGCGAGCGGATCGGGATCGTGCTGCAGAGCGGCCGCCTCGACCCCTACCTGACCGTGCGCGAGTCGCTCGACCTCTACGCCGGCTACTTCCGTGCGCCGCTGCTCACCGAGGACGTGATCGCGCTGATCGGCCTGGAGGGCAAAGCCGACGAGCGCGCCAGCCGCCTCTCCGGCGGCCAGCAGCGCCGCCTCGACGTCGGCATGGCGCTGGTCGGCGACCCCGAGCTGCTCTTCCTCGACGAGCCGACGACCGGCTTCGACCCCTCCGCCCGGCGCCAGGCCTGGGACGTGATCGGCGGCCTGCGGGACCTCGGCAAGACCGTCTTCCTCACCACCCATTACATGGACGAGGCGCAGCGGCTGGCCGACCGGGTGACGATCATCGCCGCCGGTCGGATCGTCGCCCAGGGGACGCCGGAGGACCTCGGGGAACGCGACGTCGGCGAGACGACGATCCGCTACCTCGCCGACGGCAGCGAGGTCGTGCTGCAGACGACCGACCCGGTCAAGACTCTGCACGAGCTGACCGGCGCGGCTCTCGCCAAGGGCGAAGAGCTGGAGGGGCTGGAAGTGACCCGTCCCTCGCTCGAGGACGTCTACCTGGAGCTGACCGCCGGCGCGGAGGAGAGCGCCGGATGAACGGCCTCGCCCTCGTTGGCCACCAGTTCCGCTACGACCAGAAGGCGTTCTGGCGCAATCCGGCGGCCGTCTTCTTCACGGTGATGTTCCCGGTGATCGTCTTCCTCATCCTCGCCGTCGTCTTCAACGGCGAAACCGTGAACGTGCGGGGTGGGGTGGAGGCGACCACCTACTACGTGCCGGCGATCATGTCGCTGGCGATCATCTCGGCGACGATGCAGACGCTGGCAATGACCTTGGTGATCGCCCGCGAAGACGGCCGCCTCAAGCGCGGCCGCGGCACCCCGATGCCGCCCTGGGTCTTCATCGCCGGCCGGGTCGGCAACTCGATCGTCGTCGCCCTAATGATGCTGGCGCTGCTGGCGGCGATCGGCGGCGTCCTCTACGGGGTCAGCGTCCCCTGGGACCGCCTGCCGGCGATCCTGCTGACGCTCGTCATCGGCGCCGCCTCCTTCTGCTGCCTCGGCATCGCCCTCACCGCCGCGATCCCCTCCCAGGACGCGGCCGCCGCGATCGTCAACGCCCTGCTGCTGCCGCTCTACTTCCTCTCCGGCGTCTTCATCCCCGAAGACCAGCTCCCCAGCGGCGTCATCTCCTTCGCCGACCTCTTCCCGGTCCGTCATTTCTTCGACGCCTTCTTCGACGCCTACGTCCCCGCCGGCGGCGCCGCCGTCTCCTGGGACAACCTCGCCGTCGTCGCCCTCTGGGGCGTAGCCGGTCTCCTCCTGGCGATCAAGTTCTTCCGCTGGACGCCCCGGTCCGGCTGAACCACGCGACTTGCCGGGAACCGCGCCCTATAGCCTCTCTTGTCCATGCTTCACCACGTCCTCCTGGAGGTTGGCGACCTCGACCGCAGCGCCGCCTTCTACGACTCGATGCTGTCCCCGCTGGGCTGGCGGCGGCATTTCGAGCAGGATCAGACGATTGGCTGGGGCATCGCTAAACCCGTCTTCTTCGTCTCCTCCAAGCACGACCCGGCGCCCGGCTTCGGCCTGCTCAGCTTCTCCGCGCTGGGGATCGTCGCGGTCAAGGCGGCCTGGGAGAACGGGGTGAAATCGGGCGGCATCAGCGTCGCCGACCCCGGCGAGCAACGCTCGCACGGCTCCGGCTCCTACTCCGCTTTTCTCAAGGACCCGGACGGGTACGAGATCGAGATAACCATCGGTTCCGACTGATCCGGAGCCGGAAGCGCCGAGTCCATAGGATCGGCTTCCCCACACGACATTAGGAGGAATCAGTTCATGGCTGTGAAGGTCGGCATTAACGGGTTCGGACGCATCGGGCGCAACGTCTTCCGCGCCGCCAAGGCGGCGAACGCCGACATCGAGTTCGTCGCAGTCAACGACCTCGTCGACACCGCCACGATGGCCAACCTGCTCAAGTACGACTCGATCCTCGGGCGTTACCCGGGTGGAGTCGAGGTCGACGGCGACACGATCCTCGCCGACGGCAAGGAGCTCAAGGTGCTCTCCGAGCGCGACCCGGCGCAGCTGCCCTGGGGCGACCTTGGCGTCGACGTCGTGATCGAGTCGACCGGCTTCTTCACCGCTCGCGCCGACGCCGCCAAGCACCTCGAGGCCGGCGCCAAGAAGGTGATCATCTCCGCCCCGGCCAAGGAGCCCGATGTGACCGTCGCCCTGGGTGTGAACTTCGAGGACGCTTACGACCCCGCCAGCCACCACGTCATCTCCAACGCCTCCTGCACGACCAACTGCCTGGCGCCGCTGGCGAAGGTCCTGCACGAAGCGTTCGGGATCGAGCAGGGCCTGATGACGACGATCCACGCCTACACCGCCGACCAGCGCCTGCAGGACATGCCGCACAAGGATCCACGCCGCTCGCGTGCCGCCGCCCTCAATCTGATCCCGACCACGACCGGCGCCGCCAAGGCGGTCGGGCTGGTGCTGCCGGAGCTGAACGGCAAACTGAACGGATTCTCGATGCGCGCTCCGGTTCCCACCGGGTCTGCCGTCGACCTCGTCTTCACCACCCCGAATTCGGTCGATCCAGAGCAGATCAACGCCGCCCTGAAAGCCGCCGCCGAGGGCCCGATGAAGGGAATCCTCGCCTACACCGAGGACCCGATTGTCTCCACCGACATCGTCGGCGATCCCCACTCTTCGATCGTCGATGCGCCGTCGACGATGGTGATCGGCGACGGCCGCATGGCCAAGGTGATCAGCTGGTACGACAACGAGTGGGGCTACTCCAACCGCTGCGTCGAGCTCGCCGGCAAGGTTCTGCCCTAGCGGCGCGTTGGACCTACAGATGGGCTTCGACAAGGCAAGCGTCCGCGACGCCCCGGTGAAGGGGCGTCGCGTCCTCGTCAGGACCGACTTCAACGTCCCGCTCAAGGACGAGGGCGGGGAGCGGGTCGTCGCCGACGACACCCGCATCCGCGCTGCGCTGCCGACGATCGAACTGCTGCGCGAACGCGGCGCGGCGCTGATCCTGATGTCCCACCTCGGCCGGCCCGGGGGCGAGCGCGTCCCCGAGCTCTCGATGGCGCCGGTGGCGAAGCGGCTCGCCGAGCTGATCGGCACCGACGTGACCCTGGCGCCCGGGGTTATCGAGGGCGACGTCGACCTCACCTGCGGCGCGCTCGGGCCGGGCAACGTCCTCCTGCTGGAGAACCTGCGCTTCGAGCCGGGGGAGACGAAGAACGACTCGAAGCTGGCGGAATCGCTGGGGCAGCTGGGCGACGTCTACGTCAACGACGCCTTCGGGGCGGCCCACCGCGCCCACGCCAGCACCGCGGGGATAGCTGACTACCTGCCCGCCTACGCGGGGCTGCTGCTGGAGCGCGAGGTGACCGAGCTGACCAAGGTGGTCGAGTCGCCGCAGCGGCCGCTGGTCGTCGTGCTCGGCGGCGCCAAGGTCTCCGACAAGGTCGGGGTGATCGACCGCTTTCTCGAGGTCGCCGACCGGATCCTGATCGGCGGCGCGATGTGCTTCGGGTTCTTCGAGGCGCAGGGGATCCCGACCGGCGACTCGCTGGTCGAGGGGGTCGAGGCGGCGAAGGAGGCCCTGGAGCGGGCCGAGCAGTCCGATTGCGAGCTGCAGCTGCCGGTCGACCTCGTCCTCGGCCGCGAGTTCTCCGCCGACACCGAGCGCAAGGAGAGCGACGGGGTGGAGGTGCCCGACGGCTGGATGGGCCTCGACGTCGGCCCGCGCACCGCCAACGCCTACGCGCAGGCGATCGCCGACGCCGGCACCGTGCTCTGGAACGGACCGATGGGCGCCTTCGAGATGGAGCCCTTCGCCGGCGGCACCCGCGCCGTCGCCGAAGCGGTCGCCGCGGCACTGGGAACGACGGTGGTCGGCGGCGGCGATTCGGTCGCGGCGTTGAACCAGTTCGGCCTGGAGGACGAGGTCGACTGGGTCTCGACCGGGGGCGGCGCCTCGCTGGAGCTCTTGGAGGGAAAGAAACTGCCGGGCGTGGAGGCCCTGCTCGACGCCGAAGAGGGAGAGAAAGCCGATGCCTGATCGCACGCCTTACATCGCCGCCAACTGGAAGATGCACAAGACCGTCGCCGAGGCGGCCGAGTTCGTCGACGCGCTGCTGCCGCGGATCGCCGCGACCCAAAGCGACGTCGTCATCTGCCCGCCCTTCACCGCCCTGACCGCGGTGGTCGAGCGGCGCTACGGCACCGCCGTCAAGGTCGCCGCCCAGAACATGCACGAGGAGGACTCGGGCGGCTTCACCGGCGAGGTCTCGGCGCCGATGCTGGTCGAGCTCGACGTCGAGGCGGTCGTCCTCGGCCACTCCGAGCGCCGCCAGTACTTCAACGAGACCGACGAGGCGCTGGCCCGCAAGGTGCCGAAGGCGCTCGACGCTGGCCTGGAGCCGATCCTCTGCATCGGCGAGAGCGAGGAGGCGCGCGACGCGGGGGAGACCGAGCGGGTGCTGGAGCGCCAGCTGCAGGCAGACCTCGGCGGGCTCGGCCCCGAGCAGATCGAGAACGTCGTCATCGCCTACGAGCCGATCTGGGCGATCGGCACCGGCCGCACCGCGACGCCGGACCAGGCCCAGGAGGCATGCGCCTTCATCCGCGACGTGCTGCGGGCGCGCGGGGCCGCTGCCGACGCGGTGCGGATCCTCTACGGCGGCTCGGTCAAGCCCGGCAACGCCGAGGAGCTGCTCTCGCTGCCGGACGTCGACGGCGCCCTGGTCGGCGGCGCCAGCCTCGACCCCGACGACTTCGCGGCCATAGTCGAGGCAGCGGGCTGAGCCGATGCCCGAGCCCGTCCCCTCGCTGGCGCTGATCATCCTCGACGGCTGGGGGCTGGCGCCGCCGGGGCCGGGCAACGCGATCTCGCTGGCCGAGACGCCGGTCTTCGATCGCCTCTGGGATGGGTGTCCCCATACCCAACTCTCCGCCCAGGGGCCCGACGTCGGCCTGCCGGAGGGGCAGATGGGCAACTCCGAGGTCGGCCACCTCAACCTCGGCGCCGGCGCGATCGTCAAGCAGGACCTGGCGCGGATCGACGACGCCGTCGCCGACGGCAGCTTCTTCGAGAACGAGGTCCTGCTCGCCGCCTGCGAGCGGGCCCGCAACAGCCCCCGTGGCCGCCTGCACCTGCTCGGCCTCGTCTCCGACGGCGGCGTCCACTCCGGCTGGGAGCACATCGAGGCGACGATCGAGCTGGCCGCCCAGGAGGGCGTGCCCGACGTCGTCTTCCACGCCTTCACCGACGGCCGCGACACGCTCCCGCACGGCGGCAAGGGCTACGTCGGAGAGCTGGAACGCTGGCTGCGGGCGGCCGGGCGCACCGCCACCGTCAGCGGCCGCTACTACGCGATGGACCGCGACACGCGCTGGGAGCGGACCAAGCTCGCCTACGACGCGATCGTCCACGCTCGGGGGCTGCATGCCGACACGGCGGTCGCGGCGGTCGAAGCCGCCTACGAGCGCGACGAAACCGACGAGTTCGTCAAACCGACGGTGATCGGCGACTACGACGGCGCCGCCGCCGGCGACGTCGCGATCTTCGTCAACTTCCGCCCGGATCGGGCTCGGCAGATGAGCCGCGCCCTCGCCGATCCCGACTTCGACGAGTTCCCCCGCAACGGGGCGACCCTCGACCTGACGACGATGACCGCGTACCGCAAGGGCTGGCCCTACCCGGTCGCCTTCCCCGAGCAGCGGCCGCAGACGACGCTGGCGGAAGTCATCGCCAACGCCGGCGGCAGCCAGCTCCACGTCGCCGAGACCGAGAAGTACGCGCACGTCACCTACTTCTTCAACGGCGGCCGCGAGGCCGAGCTGGAGGGGGAAGAGCACTGCCTGGTCGACTCGCCCCGCGACGTGCCGACCTACGACCACAAGCCGGAGATGAGCGCGGCGGGTGCGGCCGAGGCCTTCGTCTCCCACTGGGCGAAAGGCGACTACCGCTTCGGGATCATCAACTTCGCCAACCCCGACATGGTCGGCCACACCGGAGTGATCCCCGCCGCCGTCAAAGCGGTAGAGACCGTCGACGCCCAGCTCGGCAAGGTCATCGAGGCCGTCACCGCCAAAGGCGGCGCCTGCATCGTCACCGCCGACCACGGCAACTGCGACCACATGCTCGAGCCCGACGGCTCCCCCAACACCGCCCACTCGCTCAACCCCGTCCCTCTGATCATCACCGAGCAGGGCCTCAACCTCCGCGACCACGGCATCCTCGCCGACGTCGCCCCTACGGCCCTCGCCCTCCTCGGAATCCCCCAGCCGGAGGCGATGACGGGGCGGTCTCTGCTGTCTCCCGGCAGTTGACGACTGGAACTTACGTATATACGCTGTCTATACGAAATGGCAGAGAGCAAGCAACAGATCAATCTGCGAGTAGATCCGCGGGACAGGGACCTCTTCGACCGAGCGGCAGATGCCCAGCATGAGACCTTGACTCAATTTCTCGTTGAGGGTGGCAGGGAGCGAGCCCAGCGGCTACTTGCCGATCGGACCCACTTCACTCTCGGCTCGGAGGAATGGGAGGAGTTGATGGAGATGCTGGATCGTCCTCCTCGCGTTAACCCCGGGCTCGTCGACCTCTTCTCTCGGCCTAGACCTGAGTAGCAGGCGTGCCGCGCTTTCTCGGTCCGGAGCCCCTCGATCGGGGGCATCTGATCAACGGCTTCGAAAGTGGGGAGGGCTCGCTCGACGTGTGGCTTGTCCGGCACTCGCGTTCCGCCGGAAGGGTGGGGTCTGCCAAAACTTACGTAGTCACCGATGCCGAGCAAGGAGGTCGCGTGGTCGGCTACCACGCATTGAGCGGTGCCTCGCTCGACCGTCGGGACACCACAGATAGGGCCGCCAAAGGCATGGGCAGATACCCGATACCGGCTGTGTTGCTTGCGCGCCTTGCGGTTGATGCATCTGTGCAGGGGCGCGGGGTGGGGACGTTGCTCATGCAGGACGCAATGGCACGTGTGCTCTCCGTGTCGGAAGAAATCGGAATCCGCCTGCTGCTGACCCACGCCCTCGACGGCTCCGCCCGCGCCTTCTATATGAAGTTCGGGTTTGAAGAGTCGCCGACCGATCCGATGAACCTGCAGATCATCATCAAGGACATCAAGCCCTCGATCGAGGCCCGCCCGGGCGGTTAGGCTTGGTCGGTGCATTCGTCGGATGCCCTTCCCAAGCAATGACGGCAGGATCAAACTCGGAGCCCGCGGATCCTCTGGAAGGTGCCTCCGAAGCCTTCGAAGAACACGAAAAGGATCTCCTTGCCAAGGCGATGGCTCGGCTCCAGCGGGATATCCCGGAGGGAGCCACGGTCGGGGGGGCCGTTAGGGAGATGCGCAGAGCGATGTTGGAGGACGACGACGCGAGAGAGCTGCTCTTGCGAGTTGCGGTTGTGCAAAACCAGAACCGCGGCCACATCCGCACCTACTTCGAGGAGCTGTCCGCGAAAGCGGCGGACCTTGACGTCGAGTACACCGCCGCGATACGCGGCCGGCCAATGTCAGAGGAGGAGCTGGAGCTGATGAAGCGGCTGGGGGAAGAGATCGACCGGCGCCTTCCACCCGACCTTCCCGACGCCGAGCGTGAAGCTCGTGTGGTTCAGCTGCTGAAGGAAGACGAGGAGCTGGCAAAACTCGCCTCCCGGCTGGAGCGCCTGGCGGCGTGGGGCGGCACCCTGCCGCCCCACGAACGGGCCGACGAAGACGAGGATCAGTAGCCGCCGCTTTATCTAAGGCCTACTCGATGCCACCTGGGGCTCGCGCGACTCGACGTCGATCCGCGGCAGGATTCGCTCGAGCCAGTCGGGGATCCACCAGTTGCGGGGGCCGAGCAGCTGCATCACCGCAGGCACGAGGACCATGCGGACGAGGGTGGCGTCGAGGAAGATCGCCGAGGCGAGGCCGATCCCGAAGAGCTTGAGGAAGACTTCGGGCGAGGCGACGAAGGCGAGGAAGACGACGACCATGATCGCCGCCGCGGCGGTGATCACCCGGGCCGTCTTGGCGAGGCCGTCGGCGACGGCGCGGCGGGTGTCGCCGTCCTTCAGGTACTCCTCGCGGATCCGCGAGATCAGGAAGACCTCGTAGTCCATCGAGAGCCCGAAGAGGATCGCGAACATCATCACCGGCATGAACGGGGCGATCGGGACTTCGTGGTCGATCCCGATCAGTTTGCCGACCGCGCCACCCTGCGCCACCAGGGTCATCACCCCGTAAGCGGCGCTGACGGAGAGCAGGTTCATGATCCCCGCCTTCAGCGAGATGAAGGGCGAGTGGAAGGCGACGAGGAGGAGCAGGAAGGAGAGGCCGACCACCCCGGCGATGAACCAGGGCATGCGGCCGGTGATGTATTCGCTCTGGTCCTCCAGGGCGGCGTTGACGCCGCCGACCAGCGCGGTGACGCCGGAGTTGCCGAGGGCGTCGGGGATCGTCGTCCCGCGCATGCGTTCGACGAGTTCGGAGGTCGCCTCGTCCTGCGGCGAGGTGGTGGGGACGACGGTGAGGAAGGCCGCGGTGCCGTCGCCGTTGAACTGGGGCGCCTGCACGTAGGCGACGCCGGGGTCTTCCCGCAGCGCCGTCGCCAGCGCCTGGACGTCGGACTTCGCGCCGGCATCGGGCAGTTCGGCCGCGATCACCAGCGGGCCATTGGCGCCGGGGCCGAAGCCCTCGCTGATCAGGTCGTAGGCTTCGCGCGTCATCGTCCCCTTTTTGTCGTTGCCGGCGTCGGGGAAGCCGAGGCGCATGCCGAGGGCGGGGGCGGCGAGGGCGAGCAGGATCGCCGCGGCGACGATCGCCGCCGTCCACGGGCGTCGCTGCACGGCGTGGCTCCAGCGGGCGGCGGGTGAGTTGCCGTCCCCTTCGGGCCGGTCGAGGCGGCGTCCCAGGATCGGGATCCGCAGCCGGTCGACCCGCGGGCCGAGGTAGGAGAGGAGCGCCGGCAGCAGCGTGATCGAGGCGAGCATCACGACCAGGACCGCCAGCGAGGCCGAGATCGCCACCCCGTACATGTAGGGGAGGCCGGTGATGAAGAGCCCGAGGATCGCGATCACCACGGTGCTGCCGGCGATGATCACGCTGCGGCCGGCGGTGCTGACCGCCTCGACGACCGCGTCGTGGCGGTCTTTGCCGGACTTCATCGCGGTGCGGAAGCGGGTCAGCACCAGCAGCGCGTAGTCGATCCCGACGCCGATTCCGATCAGGCCGGAGACGGCGGTGGTCCAGTTGGGGACGTCGATGACGTTGGCGAGGAGGACGATCAGGCCGCCGGAGGAGATGCCGAGGCCGACCAGCGCGATCACCAGCGGCAGGCCGGCGGCGACGAGCGAGCCGAAGGCGATCAGCAGCACGATCGCGGCGCCGAGGAAGCCGAGGCCCTCGGGGCTGGTCGATTCCTGGGCGAGGTAGATCGGTTCGCCGCCGAGCTTGATCTCGAGGCCGCCGTTGCTGTTGGCTTCGGCGGCGTCGATCAGCTGTTCGCCCTGCTCCTTCTTGACCTCCCAGCCGGGGACGTTGAGCGGCAGGGTCGTGGTCGCGATCCTGCCGTTGTCGGAGACGCGGACCGGCGCCGCCTTGCCGACGTGATCGACTTCTTCGGTGGCGGTGAAGAAGGCGCTCATCTGCTTCTTGGCGCCCGCGCTCTGCGCTCCCGCCGGGTCTTTCCAGACGACGTAGATTTCCTGCCCCGAATAGCCGCTGAACTCGCGTTCGGTCAGTTCGCTCGCTTCCTTGGACTCGGAGCCGGGGGTGTTGTAGTCGGCGTGGTACTCGCCCTTGAGGGCGGAACCGAGGCCGATGACGACGACGGTGGCGACGATCCAGGCGACGACCATGCGGCCGCGGCGGCGGTAGGCGATGTCGGCGAGACGGGCGAGACGACGGGTCATGGGGCGGGTCCTTTCCGCTTGAAAAATTCGTTACATCTAGAAAGGTTTCAGAACGAAACTATTCATAGCACAAACGAGCGGGTACGATCTGCCCCCCATGAACCCCCCCGGCATCAACGGCGATCGCGCGCCATCGACCCTCGCCTTCCTCCTCTCCCAGGTGGGGATCCACGCCTCGAAGCGCTTCGCCGAACGGATCGCCGCCGCCGACCTCAACCCGCCGCTCTTCCGCATCCTCAACCTCATCGCCGCCGCCGAAGGCCGCTCCCAGCAGGCGATCGCGGCGGCGATCGAAATCCCTCCCAGCCGGATGGTGGCCCTGGTCGACGAGGCCGAGCAGCGCGGCCTGGTCGAACGCCGGCCCGAGCCTAAGGACCGCCGCGTGCGCGCCCTTTTCCTCACCGCCGAGGGCAAGCGCTGCCTCGCCCGCGGCCGGGAGATCGCCGCCCAGCACGAGAAGGAGCTGACCAAGGGCATGGCGGCGGCCGACCGCAAGCGCCTCGTCGACCTGCTGCAGCAACTCGTTGACGCGCAGGCGATCGGCAAGGGCGTGCACCCCGGCCTCGGCGAGAAGGACCCGGCGCAGTAGTGCGAAGCGACCCGCAGCGCCTCAGGTTCGAGATCGACGCCCGCGACGGCAGCGCCCGCGCGGGTGTCATCCATACCGCCCACGGCCCGATCGAGACGCCGGCCTTCATCCCGCTGGCGACCAAGGGGACGGTGCGCGGGCTGGAGTCGACCGAGGTCGCCGAGCTCGGCTACCAGCTGATCCTCGGCAACACCTACCACCTGTTCGTCTCGCCGGGCCCGGAGCGGATCGCCGCCGCCGGCGGCCTGCACGGCTTCATGGGCTGGGAGCGGGCGCTGATCACCGACTCCGGCGGCTTCCAGGTCTTCTCGCTCGCCCACGGCGGCGTCGCCAACGAGGTCAAGGGCAGCGGCCGCTCCGGCGACCACGGCTCGAAGGTCGAGATCACCGAGGAGGGCGCCCGCTTCCGCTCTCCGCGCGACGGCGCCGAGCTCTTCATCTCGCCCGAGGTCTCGATGAGCGTGCAGGCGGCGCTCGGCTCCGACATCGCCCTCGTCTTCGACGAGTGCACGCCCTTCCACGCTGACCGCGACTACACCGCCCGCTCGACCGAGCGCACCCACCGCTGGCTCGACCGCTGCCTTGCCTGGCACGAACGCGAGGGACCGGAGCGCCAGGCGGTCTTCGGGATCGTCCAGGGCGGCACCCACGAGGACCTGCGGCGCGAATCGGCCCAGTGCATCTCCGAGGCCGGGGTGGACGGGCTGGCGATCGGCGGCACCCTCGGCCGCGACAAGGAGGAGATGGC
>Ga0105245_10005130_pt1 | contig 11511 bp, 11 predicted proteins | sample KBSM54metaG_FD_81523 | JGI IMG/M metagenome (GOLD analysis project Ga0105245, IMG submission 81523) | Miscanthus rhizosphere microbial communities from Kellogg Biological Station, Michigan, USA - KBS M5-4 metaG | ecosystem: Host-associated > Plants > Roots > Rhizosphere > Soil | place...
ATCTCGAGCCGCATCGTCAACGAGGTGCCGGGCGTCAACCGCGTCGCGCTCGACCTCAGCTCGAAGCCCCCGGCAACGATCGAGTGGGAGTAGCGGCCCCGGTCGGCGGGGCCGCTACTCCCACTCCGCTCTTGGTGTCCGACTTCAGTCGGACACCTCTCCACGCCACAGCGGTACGTCCACGACGCCGTCCGGATCGACGTCGACGGCGACGCTGTCGCCCACCGACGGCACCTCGACCCCGACGGCAACCGCCTCGAGCTCGGCGCCGTCCTCTCGCCGTACGCGGAGCCGCACGACCGCGCCGTCCCGGTCGGCCGCCGTCACGACGCCACCGCGCCCGGTCCGAACCCGCACCGCCTCCGGCCGGATGACCGTCGCCCGGTCGCCGTCGCGCACGACGTTCGTCATCCCGAGGAAGCGCGCGACCCAGTCGTCGGCGGGCCGCGCCCAGAGCTCGTCGGGCGTCGCAACCTGCGCGACCCGGCCCTCCCGGAGCACCGCGACGCGGTCGCCCAGCTCGAAGGCCTCGCCGACGTCGTGGGTCACATGGACGACGGTCAGCTCGAGCTGGTCGAAGAGCTCCCGCAGATCGGTCTGCAGGCGCCGCCGGAGCGGGCCGTCGAGCGCGCCGAGCGGCTCGTCGAGGAGCAGCACCTCCGGGCGCGGCGCGAGCGCCCGGGCCAGCGCGACGCGTTGCGCTTCACCTCCCGACAGCGTCGTCACGTCCCGCCGCTCGGTTCCGGCGAGGCCGACCAGGTCGAGCGCCTCGCTCACCCGCGCCCGGCGTTCGTCCTCGGGCAGGCCGGCGACCCGCGGGCCAAAGCCGACGTTTCCCGCCACGTCGCGGTGCGGGAAGAGCGCCGCATCCTGGAAGACGAGCCCGGTGCGGCGACGGTGGGCGGGCACGCGGGTCACGTCCCGGCCCTCGAGCAGCACGCGCCCCGCCGATGGCGCCTGGAGCCCTGCGATCACGCGGAGCGCGGTCGACTTGCCCGAGCCGCTCGGCCCGAGCAGGGCGAGCCGCTCGCCGTCGGCGACGTCGAGCGACACGTCGTCGAGGATCCGGCGACCGTCGATCGCGACGCCGATCCGCTCCAGCGTCAGCCTCACCGCGGCCCTCCGCGCACGAGCACGCGCTCCGACACGAGGGCGACAGCCGCGACGAGGCCCATCAGGACGACGCAGAGCGCCATCGCGGCGCCGACGTTGTCCTCTCCCGGCCGGCCGAGAAAGCGGAAGATCGCCACCGGCACAGTGGGCCAGTCGGCGCGGACGACGAAGACCGTCGCGCCGAACTCGCCGAGCGCAACGGCGAACGCGAGCCCCCCAGCCACGGCGAGCGGCCGCGCGAGCAGAGGGAGCTCGATCTCACGCCGGATTTGACCGGGCGTGGCGCCGAGCACCGCGGCGGCCTCGCGCAGCCGGATGTCGACTGCTCGGAGCGCCGGGACGAGCGCGCGCACGACAAAGGGCAGCGCGACGAGGGACTGCGCGAGCGGGACGATCCAGGGCGACGAGCGAAGGTCGAGCGGCGGATCCGCGAAGGCGAGCAGGAAGCCGAAGCCGAGCATCGCCGCCGACGCCCCGAGCGGGAGCATGAGGAGCACGTCCAGCCCGCGCCGCCCGCCCGCGACCGCCACCGCCGCCGGGATCCCGACCGCCAGCGCAATCGCGGCCGCAGCGGTCGCGAAGAGCAGCGAGTTCAGGACCGCGTGCCACGGCGCGACGAAGAGCGCGGGCGTCTCGTGGGCGAGCGCGGTGAAGTGGTCGAAGCCGTAGCCGTCTCCGACGCTGAGCGAGCGCACGACCAGGGCGAGAAGCGGGAGCGCCAGCAACGCAACCGAGCACAGCACGACGGCGCCGACGACGATCCGCTCCCGGCCGGCCGGCCGCGGCGCCTCCTGCCCGCCGCGGCGTGCGCCCCCGAGCCGCCGCTCGAGCCTCCCGGAGACGAGGACCGTCGCCGCAACCGCCGCCAGCTGGATCAGCCCGAGCACCGCGGCCGTCCGCAGGTCGAAGAGCCGCGCCGCCTGGTTGTAGATCTCCGTTTCGAGCGTCGCGTAGCGGGGGCCACCCAGGATGACGATCACGCCGAACGAGGTGAAGCAGAAGAGGAACACGATCGACGCCGCCGACGCGAGCGCAGGAGCGAGGAGCGGGAGGGTCAGCCGCAGGCGCCGCTGCGCTCCGGACGCGCCAAGCGTTGCCGCCGCGTCCCACAGCCGCCGGTCGAGCCCGGCCCAGAAGGCGCCGACGACCCGCACCACGACGGCGACGTTGAAGAAGACGTGCGCGAGTAGGATCGCCCACACCGACCGCTCGACCCCGTCGGGGAGGAGCGCGATGAACGCGGTCGCGACGACGACGGTGGGGAGGACGAACGGCACGAGGACGAACGCCTCCACGACCGACCGGCCACGGAAGCGGAACCGCGAGAGCGCCCAGGCGAGCGGGAGGCCCGCGGCCAGCGTCAGCGCCGTCGAGACCGTCGCCTGCCAGAGGGTGAACCACAGCACCTCGCGCGTGAGGTCGCTCGTCACGACGCCCCAGGGCACGTCGAGGCGCCCGTCCACGACGAGACTGCGTCGTAGGATCGCGACGAGAGGCCACGCGAAGAAGAGCGCGAGGAAGGCGATCGGGACGGCGGCGGTCGCCGTCCGGCTCAGCGTACGACGATGTCGGTCCACCGGGCGACCCAGCGGTCGCGGTTTGCGTCGATCTCCTGGGGCGAAAGCTGGAGCGGGTCCTTCGGCACCACGGCGTACTTGACGAAGGCCTCGGGGAGCGGGACGCCCGACCGCACCGGGTAGACGAACATCGACCCGGGCACGTCCGCCTGGAAGCGCTCCGAGAGCATGAAGTCGATCAGCTTCCGCGCCCCGTCCACGTTGTGGGCGCCACGGAGGATCCCCGCGTACTCCACCTGTCGGTAGCAGCCCTCCTCCACCGCGGCCGTCGGCGCCGTCGACGGCTTCTTCGACGCGAAGATCACCTCCGCGGCCGGGCTCGAAGCGTACGAGACGACGATCGGGCGCTTGCCGGGGCTGCCGGCCGCGCCGGAGAACTGCTGGGTGTACGCCTCCTCCCAGCCGTCCACGACCATGACCCCGTTCGCGCGCAGGCCGCGCCAGTACGTCTCCCAGCGATCGCCGAACGTGGCGATCGTCGCGAGCACGAACGCGAGGCCCGGCGAGGACGTGGCGGGGTTCTCGACGACGAGCAGGTTGCGGTACCGGTCGAGGGCGAGGTCGGCGAGGCTCGTCGGCGGTGGTACGTCGTGCGACGCGAACCAGCCGCGGTCGACGTTCAGGCACACCTCTCCGTGGTCGATCGGCGTGACGTGCGAGTCCGGGCTCGAGAAGTCCGGCTCGAGCGCCGAAAGCTCCGGTGAGCGGTACTCGTCGAGCAGGTCGCCATCGAGTGCGCGCGAGAGGATGCTGTCGTCGATCCCGAAGATGACGTCTCCCTGCGGGTCGCCCGCGGTCAGCAGCGCCTTGTTGAGCGTCTCGTTCGCGTCGCCGCCCTGGAGGATCCGGAGCTGGAGGCCGGTGTCCTTCTCGAACGCCTGCTTGACGTCCTTCGAGACGGCGAACGAGTCGTGCGTCACGAGGACGACGTCCTTCGGCTGCGAGCCGCCGCCGCAACCGGCCGCGAGCATCCCCACGACCGCCGCAGCGGCGAGCCCTGTGACGAGCGAGGCGGGCGAGACGGGTTTGTGGTGCTTCACGGCAGGCTCCCTTGCGCCGCGCCCGGACGGATGGCGAGCAGGACGCCGGACTCGACGCTGACGTGGGCCTCGCCGGCCAGGAAGACGTTCGACACGCCGCGCGTCGTCCCGGACGAGAGCGTCTCGCCGGCGAGCGGATACTCGAGGCCCGACGTCGTCACGCCCTTAGCCACTCCCCCGAGCGGCAGCAGGGTCACGAGATCGCCCGGGTCTCCCCGAAGTGTCCGTTCACCGCGCACCACGGCGACCACCGCGTAGCCGACCAGCGCGTCCAGCTCGAGCGCCGCGTAGCGCTCCGCGCCGAGCAGGAGGAGCGACGCCGCGAGGTGATCGAGGCGGCCGCCCGCGCTCGCGATCACGAGGACGCGGCGTGCTCCGAGCGCGGCCGCTTCGTCGAGGGCCAGCTCGAGGTCGGTGGCGTCCTTCGCGACGGGATGCCGGACGATCCGCGTGCCCGCCGTCTCTGCCCTGGCGAGCGCGGCGGAGGAGACCGAGTCGAGGTCGCCGACGACGACGTCGACCTCGAGGCCGAGCTCGCCGGCGCGCTCGAGACCGCCGTCGGCGGCGATGACCGTTCCTCTGCGCGGCACGGCGACGGCGGGGCCCGGCCCCGATGCGACGACGACGACGTCCGGCTCGATCACGCGTTCCTCCGCTGGCATTACCCAGGTCAGGTTCTGCGGGTCGGCGGCGCCTCGAGCCGCCCTCTCAGCACGGTTGCCCGAGCTCCCCGTTTCGCAGGCGTATCCTAGACGCCGGGCCGCGCCGGCGCGCGCGACCGAGGTGAACGCGGCGGCCCCTGGTCAGCTCTCTTCGTCTTCTTCGTCCTCTGCGGCGCCGCTCGCGACGGCTCGGGCACGCGCGTCGAGGCTCGGGATGAGCCCGGGATGCCGCGTACCGTTCGCCTCGAAGCCTCCGGCGCTCGTCTCCGACTCGATGGTGTCTTCCGTCAGCGGCACGAGCTCTGTCTCGTCCAGCTCGAGCTCGACCTCGTCCGGCTCGAGCCAGTTCTCGATCCGAAGGCCGGGGACGCGGTCGTAGAGACGCGCGCTTGCGGTCACGAGCGTCAGGTCGCGTGACACGGCAATCGCCGCGATCCGAAGGCTCGGCTCGTCGAGCCGGACGCCGATCCGCTCGAGCTGCGCACGGAGCGGGCCATACACGTCGGCGGCGTCCTGGTCGAACGGGAGCACCGCGCTCGCCGCGGCGATCAGCTCACGGACGCGGCCCGCCACCTCCCCGTCCCCGTTGCGAGCGGCCGCATACGCGATCTCCGCGACGGAGACCGAGGTCGTGAACTGCTGGTCGCCCGGCGTGCGCGCCAGGCGCCTGACGAGCTGCATCGGCGGCTCGCGGAGCAGCGCGGCCGCCAGGACGTCCGTGTCGAAGCAGTACACGGCTACACGATCTCCGGAGGCTCGCGGTCACGGGAGACCGACCGCAAGGCGACAACCTCGACGACCGTTGCGTAGAGGGCCCGACGCGATGCAGCCGCGCCTGCGAACGCCGCCAACCCGACCGGGCGGTCGCTGTCGTCGACGTCGGACGGGGCTGGGACGATCGCCGCGACGGGCGACCCGTAGCGCGTCACGACCACCTGCTCGCCCTCGAGGACGCGCTCGAGGATCTCGGTGAGGCGCTCCCGCGCCTCGGTCAGCCCGATAGTCCCGTTCACGCCGTCATCATGACAAGTGGCGGGCATGTTGGGAAAGCCTGGATAGGCCGGTCTGGCGGCGCGTCGAGACTGCTACACTCCGCCGCCGGCGGCCGACCTCGACCGCCCTCTCTCCGAGCGATGACCACCTATACCGCCAAGCCGGGCGAGATCCAGCGCGACTGGTACGTCGTCGACGCCGAGGGCAGGACCCTCGGGCGCCTCGCGACCGAGATCGCGGACACGCTCCGTGGCAAGGGCAAGCCCCAGTACACGCCGCACGTCGACACGGGCGACTTCGTGATCGTCGTCAACGCCGGGAAGATCCACGTCACCGGCAACAAGCTCGACCAGAAGATGGTGCGCCGGCACTCCGGCTACCCCGGCGGCCTGAAGGAGCGGACGCTCCGCGAGCAGCTGGAGCGGCGCCCGACCGAGGTGATCCGCAAGGCCGTGAAGGGGATGCTCCCGAAGAACAGGCTCGCGGCCGCGCAGCTTCGCAAGCTCAAGGTGTACGCAGGGCCGGAGCACCCGCACGCCGCACAGTCACCGAAGGAATTGGAGGAGCGTCGGTGACAGGCTCTAGCCTGTTTCCGACACAGTCATGACCGAGCTCGCTCAGTACCGGGGTACCGGCAAACGCAAGACCTCCGTCGCCCGCGTGATTCTCCGCCCCGGCGACGGCACGACGTGGGTCAACGGCCGCTCGCTCGAGGACTACTTCCCCCGCGCGACGCTCCGCAAGCTGGCGCTCTCGCCGCTCGAGGTCGCAGACGCCGAGGGGCGTTACGACCTGCGGGTTCGCGTCCACGGCGGCGGGATCAGCGGCCAGGCCGGCGCGGTGCGTCACGGGATCGCGCGCGCGCTCGTCGATGCCGATCCGGAGCTTCGCGTCCCGCTCAAGCGCCAGGGCTTCCTCACCCGGGATGCACGCAAGGTCGAGCGCAAGAAGGCCGGCTTGCACAAGGCGCGTAAAGCGCCGCAGTTCAGCAAGCGCTGACGCCGGGCGCTTTCCTTGCGGAAAGTGCCCGGATGACCCACGCTACTGCTGTGGAGGGTGTCGCAATGGCCGAGACGGACGTCGTTCATCCAGCGCGTTCCGGCGGAGTCGGGACGCGCCGCTGGTTCGGCACCGACGGCGTGCGCGGCGTCGTCGGCGAAGGGTTGACCGCGGAGCTCGTCGAGCAGCTCGGACGGGCGGCGACGCTCTGGTCGGGACGCGGCCGGGTCCTCGTCGGACGCGACACGCGCGGATCCGGGCCTGCGCTCGAGGCGGCGCTGACCCGGGGCATCGTCGACGCCGGCGGCACCGCCGTGCTCGGCGGCGTCCTGCCGACGCCCGCGGTCGCGCTGCTCTCGCAGGACCTCGGCCTCGTCGTCTCGGCCTCGCACAACCCGCCCGAGTACAACGGCGTGAAGGTCTTCGACCGCGAGGGGCACAAGCTGACGGACGCGGACGAGCTCGAGATCGAGGCGCTCGTCGGCGCGCCCGGCCCGGGGGGCGGGTCCGTGGAGCACGCCGAGGACGTCGTCGAGAGCTACGTCGATCACGTCGTCGAGCAGTTCGGATCCGACCTCGGCGGGCTCCGGATCGCCGTCGACTGCGCCAACGGGGCGTTCTCCGCGATCGCCCCGGGCGTGTTCGAGCGGCTCGGCGCCGAGGTGACGGCGCTCGCCGCGACGCCGAACGGGTCGAACATCAACGACGGCTGCGGGGCGACCGACCTGACGATGCTGCAGGCCGCGGTGCGTGCCGGCGGGCACGACCTCGGAATCGCGTTCGACGGTGACGGTGACCGGATGCTGGCCGTGGACGGGAACGGGCACATGGTCGACGGCGATCAGATCGTGGCGATCTGCGCGCTCGCGCTCGGCGTGGACCTCGTCGCCGTGACGGTCATGACGAACCTCGGCTTCCATCGCCTGATGGAGGAGCGGGGGATCCGGGTCGTGACGACGGACGTCGGCGACCGCTACGTGCTCGACGCGCTCCGCCGCGAAGGCGGGATGGTGGGCGGCGAGCAGTCCGGCCACCTGATCGTCCTCGACGGCCACGTGACGGGGGACGGGATCGCGGCCGCGCTGACGCTCTGCCGCTCGCTCGCTGGGCGCCCGCTCGCCGAGGCTGCCGCGGTGATGCCGCGCTTCCCGCAGGCGAAGCTGGACGTGGTCGTGCCGAGCCTCGAGATCGGGCCTGCGGTGGCCGACGAGGTCGAGCGCCTGAACGCCGAGCTCGCCGGGCGCGGCCGCGTGCTCGTGCGGCCGTCGGGCACCGAGCCGGTCGTGCGGGTGCTCGCAGAGGCGGAGCGCGCCGAAGAGGCCGAGAGCCTCTGTGCTAGCATCGCTGACCTCGTCCGGCGGGAGGCCGGAGCCCCGTAAAACCCCTGCAAAGCCAGGGCATTTGGCCGGACGGCGGGTCCGGGGTCAAAGGAGGCCGAGATGTGCGGAATCATCGGATACGTCGGGCCGCGTGAGTGCAAGCCGCTGCTCCTCCACGGCCTCGAGCGCCTCGAGTACCGGGGCTACGACTCGGCCGGGATCGCGCTGCTCGAAAGCTCCGGCCTGCGGTACACACGCGCGGTCGGCCCGCTCCAGAACCTCCGCGAGCGGGCGGGCGAGACGCCGTCGCCCGCGACGACCGGTCTCGGTCACACGCGCTGGGCGACCCACGGCGGAGTCACCGAGGAGAATGCGCACCCGCTCGCTGCAGAGCGCCCCGAGACGCTCGCAGTCGTCCTCAACGGGATCGTCGAGAACTACCGCGAGCTGCGCGCGCGCCTCTCGGCCGCCGGCCACACGTTCACCTCGGAGACCGACGCCGAGACGGTCACGCACCTGATCGAGGAGCACTACGAGGGCGACCTTGTCGAGGCCGTCCGCGGCGCCTACAACGAGCTCGAGGGGCACTACGCGTTCGTCGCGATCCACCGGGACCATCCGGGCGAGCTCGTCGGGGCGCGCCACCAGTGCCCGATGGTCGTCGGCCTCGCGGCCGGCGAGACCTACGTCGCCTCGAACGCCGCCGCGTTCCTGCGCGAGACCCGCGACGTGCAGTTCCCCTCCGACGGTGAGATCGTCGTGGTCACGCCCGACGGATCGAGCTTCTTCTGCGCCGAGGACGGGACACCCGTGGAGCACGAGGTCGTGGAGCTCGACTGGGACGACGAGGGCGCCGAGAAGGCCGGCTTCGAGACGTTCATGCTCAAGGAGATCCACGAGCAGCCCGCCGCGGTCGCGGAGACGATCGGCGACCGGCTCCGCAAGGGCCGCCTCGAGCTCGAGGGGCTCGGGATGGACGACGACGAGCTGCGTGACCTGCGCCGGATCGTGATCCTGGCGGCGGGCACCGCGTACCACGCCGGCGTCGCCGCGCGGTACGCGATCGAGGAGTGGGGCCGCGTGCCGGTGGAGCACGACATCGCCTCCGAGTGGATCTACCGCAACCCCGTGCTCGACGCCGACACGCTCGTGATCGGCATCTCGCAGTCCGGCGAGACGCGCGACACGATCGAGGCGATGAAGCTCGCGCGCTCGATGGGCGCCCACACCGTCGCGGTCACCAACATGATGGGGTCGCAGATCACGCGCGAGGTCGACTCGGTCCTCTACACGCGCTGCGGGATCGAGATGGCGGTCGCAGCCTCGAAGACCTTCACGGCGCAGCTCTCGCTGCTCTTCCTCATCGCGATGAAGCTCGCCCAGGTGCGAGAGACGCTCCCCGCCGGGGAGCTCGAGTACATCGTGAACGCGCTCTACGGCCTGCCCAACAAGATCGAGCAGTTCCTCCAGGGCGACCACCCGATCGACGAGATCGCGCGGAAGTTCCACGACCGCCCGTTCTTCCTCTACCTCGGTCGCAACATCGGGCTCCCGGTAGCGCTCGAGGGCGCGCTCAAGCTGAAGGAGATCTCGTACATCCCGACCGAGGCGTACTCGGCCGGCGAGATGAAGCACGGGCCGATCGCGCTGCTCGACGAGACGACGCCGGTCGTCGTCGTCGCGACCCGCATGGACCGCGTGTACGACAAGCTCGTCTCCAACATCCAGGAGGTGCGCGCCCGCGGTGCCCACGTGATCGCGATCGCCTCCGACGGGAACGAGGACATCCAGCACCATGCCGACGACGTGATCTACGTCCCGAAGGCGCCGGCGTTCCTCTCGGCGATCCTTGCCGTGATCCCGCTGCAGCTCCTCGCCTACCGCATCGCGCGCCTCCGCGGCCTGAACGTGGATCAGCCGCGGAATCTCGCGAAGACCGTCACGGTGGAGTAGCCGCGGGGCGTGGCTTCAGCCTCGCCCTCTTCTGCGCAGACAGCCCCGGGCTGTTTATGCAATCGCGATTTTGTAAATCGTAATTAGTAAAACCACGATTTTATATGCTAGGCTACAGGCCGTGGCCTCACGCGTCGTCGACCGCCAGCGCGAGATCGAGCAACTGCGGTCGTATGCTGCCGCACCTCCGGCCCTCGTCGTCCTGAGCGGCCGTCGCCGCGTCGGCAAGAGCTTCCTGCTGCGCGTCGCGCTCACCGGCGATCGAGTCGTGAGCCTGCAAGCGGAGCAGAAGCCGGCCCCGCTCCAGCTCGGCGACTTCGCACGCGAGTGCAGCCGGTTGCTCCCCGGATCACCTCCACTTGCGTTCGCCGACTGGGAAGCCGCTTTCCGGTTCGTCCACGCTCAGGCGGAGGCAGGAGGCCCGCTGGTCGTCGTCCTCGACGAGTTTCAGTATCTCGCGCAGAACACCGACGGCCTCGACACGATCGTCCAGAAGTGGTGGGACCGCTGGGATCACGAGGGCGTGCCCGTCATGCTCGTCCTCTCCGGTAGCGCGCTCTCGTTCATGGAGGGTCTGCTGAAGACGGGCACCCACGGCCGCTCGGTCTTCCGGCCTCTCCTGCAGCCGCTCGACTTCCGTGACGCCGCCTCGTTCGCGCCGAAGGCCGCCGGCCCGATCGAGCTCATCGAGCGGTACGCGGTCCTCGGCGGCACGCCGCAATATCAGCGCTGGGCAGGCGACAGGCCGCTACGGGACGTCCTGCGCGAAGTGGTCCTGCCGACCGACGCCCCGCTGCACAGCGACCCGGAGCATCTCATCCGTGAGGAGGACGAGATCCGCACCGCGGGGCCGTACTTCGGCACGCTCGAGGCGATCGCCGGGGGAGCGACGACGCCGACGGAGATCGGCGGACGGCTTGCGCTCGATACGCAGCTCGTGACCGCACACCTGAACAGGCTCGCAAAGCTCGGCTACGTCGAGAAGGTGATGCCGGTCGATCCCGACGGGAAGGGCAGTGCCCGCGCCTACTGGCGCACGAAGGACCCGTTCTTCCGCTTCTGGTTTCGCTTCGTCTTCCCCCAGCGAAGCCGGCTCGAGCGTGGACGGGTCGGCGAGGTCGCTGTCGAAATCGAGCGTAGCCTTCCGGGCTTCACCAGTTTCGTCTTCGAGGATGTGTGCCGTGAGTGGATCGGCGGTGTTTCGCCGCTCGGCAGCTCCGCGAGCCGGGTCGGCTCTTGGTGGAGTCGGAGGAGCGACCTGGAGGTTGACGTCGCCGCCGTGGACCGCAAGGGCTACACGCTCCTCGGCTCGTGCAAGTGGTGGAAGAATCCCGTTGGCGAGGCCGTCCTTGACGAGCTTCTCTCGGCACGGACGGCGATCGGCCCGAAGGCGAACCAGGCGGAGCTCGCGATCTTCGCCAAGCACGGCTTCGCCGACGAACTAGCCGCCCGCGCGGAGCGCGAAGGAATCCACCTCGTCACCGCCGCCGACCTGTTTGCGTAGCCTCGGTTAGCGCGACGGCGTGTCGTGAGCACCCGACCAAGGCGGCCTGAATACGATCCGACGCATGTCCGACGGGGCCGTCAAGAACCACGCCGCGTTCATCTGGTCAGTGGCGGACAAGCTGCGCGGGGTCTACAAGCAGTCCGAGTACGGACGCGTGATCCTGCCGCTCGTCGTGCTGCGGCGGCACGACTGTGTGCTCGAACCGACGAAGCACGCGGTGCTCGAGCGGGCCGCGGCGCTGAAGGGCAGGGTGGACAACATCGATCCGGTGCTGAGCGGCGTCACGGGGCACCGCGGGATCTGGAACACGTCGAAGCTCGACTTCAAGCGGCTGCTCGACGACCCGAC
>Ga0105245_10005131_pt1 | contig 11507 bp, 8 predicted proteins | sample KBSM54metaG_FD_81523 | JGI IMG/M metagenome (GOLD analysis project Ga0105245, IMG submission 81523) | Miscanthus rhizosphere microbial communities from Kellogg Biological Station, Michigan, USA - KBS M5-4 metaG | ecosystem: Host-associated > Plants > Roots > Rhizosphere > Soil | place: Michigan...
CATGCGACGGTGCTTCATCTGATGGGTCTGGATCACACACGTCTCACGTACAACTATTCCGGCCGGGATTTTCGACTCACCGACGTCGCCGGGGTTGTGGCGAAGAAAATCATCGCGTAGACTAACATCTTGTCTATCCTCTACAAGGTCGCGCTGCCGGCCCTTTTGGTCGCGTTGGCAACTCCCTTCGCAATAGCGCAGCAGGATCACAGGAAGTGGACGAATTACGGAGGCGGTCCCGATTCGTCGCATTACGTCGCACTCAGCCAAGTCAACAAATCCAACGTAAATCAACTTAAGGTTGCGTGGATTTATCCCACCGGCGACGACAACACCTATTTGTTCAATCCCATCGTCGTTGACAACGTGATGTACGTGCTGGCGAAGAACAGTTCGCTGGTTGCCCTCGACGCCTCCACGGGAAAAGAGATTTGGATTCATGCCAGCCTCCCGGGCCTGAGTACCCGCGGCATAGCGTACTGGGAAAGCAAAGATCGTAAGGATCGCCGGTTGATCTTCACGATCAACGGCTACCTGGAGGAGATCGACGCCCGCACCGGCAAATCGATCTTACAGTTCGGGAATAGTGGGCTGGTCAACCTAAGAGAAGGTTTGGGCCGTGATCCCAAGACCATGGCTCGCATTCAACCCAACACTCCGGGGCGCATATTCGAAGACCTGATCATCTTGGGATCGGCGACCGGCGAAGGTTATCTTTCTCCTCCCGGCGATATTCGCGCTTTTAACGTGATCACCGGCAAAATGGTGTGGATCTTCCATACCATTCCGCATCCAGGTGAATTCGGTTACGAGACCTGGCCAAAGGACGCGTGGCGATACTCCGGCGGCACCAACAATTGGGGCGAAATGACGCTCGATGAACCACGAGGCATTGCCTACATCCCCACCGGATCGCCAACCTATGATTATTACGGCGCCGATCGGCCCGGCACGAATCTATACGCGAATTGCCTGTTGGCGTTGGATGCGCGCACCGGCAAAAGGTTGTGGCATTTCCAGATGGTCCATCACGATTTGTGGGATTACGATGCCACCACCGCACCGCAGCTCGTAACGGTGCGCCACGATGGCAAGTTGGTGGACGCGGTGGCGCAGTCGTCCAAACAAGGTTTCTTGTACGTCTTCGATCGTGTCACCGGCAAGCCGCTCTGGCCTATCGAAGAGCGTCCAGTGCCCAAGAGCGACATGCCTGGAGAGCAGGCGTGGCCCACGCAGCCATTTCCCACCGTTCCGCCGCCGTTCGCACGGCAGAAAATGACGGCGGACGATGTGAATCCCTACATTCTGACGGCCGAGGAACGCGCCAGTTGGAAAGACAGAATCGCCAGCCTGCGGAGCGAAGGCTTGTTCACGCCGCCCTCTACTGTGGAAACGCTTTCGATACCAGGCGCCCGCGGAGGGTCCAATTGGGGCACTGCGGCGTCGAATCCGGCGAAGGGAATGGTGTATCTAACCACTCAGGATTGGCCCACGATTTACAAGTTGAGCGCCGACGATCCCTTTGCCGCGCGCACTCGCGCCGGAAGGCCGGGTGTGTCCGCGGGTCAGGCCGCATATGAACAACGGTGCCAGTCCTGCCATGGTCCAAACGGCGTGGGCTCGACAGTCGGTCCACCGAGGCTCGCCGGTATAAACACGCGTCTCGATCTTGACTCATTCCAGGGAGTGGTTCGTTCCGGAAAAGGCGAGATGCCCGCATTCCAGGATGTGGACGACGCGGCGGTGCAGGAGCTTTTTACCTTTCTATCTGCTCCGGGAAGCACAAGTGTGAAAAACGCATTGCCGGCCGGGCCGGTGGTGGCGTCCGGCGGAGCACCGGGTGGTCTCGATATCACGGTCAGCGGACCCCGCTACAGTCAACTCGGCGGTCCCGCCTATCCCGATGGCATCGACGCACCCACCAGACGCTACTACACAGATTGGGGTCTCTATCCCAACCAACCTTATGTGATCGGACCGCCCTGGGCCTCGCTGGTTGCTTACGACTTAAACAGCGGAACTATCAAGTGGAAAGTGCCTTTGGGCCAGGATGCGAAGGCCGCGGAGGAGGGCGCCACCAACACCGGCGTCTTCATGGCCGAACACCACGGAATCATCACCACGTCGACTGGATTGCTTTTCGTCGCCACTACCGATGGTAAAGTTCGCGCGCACGACACCGATACCGGCAAGGTGCTGTGGACCGGAGATCTGCCGACGGGATCCGAGGGAATGCCGGCCATGTACGAGGTGAACGGACGGCAATTTCTGGTGGTGCCGGCTTCCTCCGGGATCAACTCCGGTGGAGGACATGGTGGTCCGGGTATCGCGCCACCCATCACAGGTCAAGCCAAAGCTTACGTGGCGTTCGCGCTGCCGGACAAAGCTTCGAAATAAGACTGTGGCAGCTTGGACTGAGGTCGGCGTTCTGACGCCCCATTGCACGGCAGCCTGGAAATTGTCACTATGCTTGTCATGAATTGGCGTTTCTTGTTCGCTGTATTCTCTCTCGCCTCCGTAGCGATGGCAGCATCCCCCACGTGTTCCAGCCTCAGCGATCTGTTCATCGCCAACACCACCATCACGTCGGCCGATGATGTTCCAGCCGGGCCTTACAATCCTTCCGGTTCGCCCGGTTCGATAACGGTGCCCCCCTTCTGCCGCGTGCGAGCCGTGTCACGTCCGGCTAGCGACTCCGAGATTCACATCGAACTTTGGTTGCCGCCTCGGGCGGCTTGGAACGACAAATTTGAAGGCACTGGTAACGGTGGATTCTCGAGTTCGATGAGCTTTAGCACCATGGCGGCCGCCTTGAACCAAGGCTATGCCACTGCCGGATCCGACACCGGACACGAAGGCGGCGATTTGAGATTCGGCGTCGGCCACCCCGAGAAGATTAACGACTGGGGCTATCGAGCCGTTCATGTGATGACCGACACGGCGAGGTTGATCATTCGAGACTACTATGGCCGCCTGCCCCAATACTCCTACTTCAATGGCTGCTCTACCGGGGGCCACCAGGCGCTTTCGGAGGCGCAGCGTTTCCCGGGCGACTACGATGGCATCGTCGCCGGCGACCCAGGCAATAACCGCACACATCTCATCGCAGGATTTCTGTGGTCCTGGGAAGCCATCCACAAAGATGCTGAGCAACCTTTGCCGGCCGCCAAACTCCCCATGATCACCAAGGCTGTCATGGCCGCTTGTGACGCAATCGACGGCCTGACGGATGGCGTCATCGATGACCCGCGCCGCTGCAAGTTCGATCCCGGCACGTTGTTGTGCAAGGGCGGAAAGGGCGACAACTGTCTCACCGCTCCTCAGGTGGAATCGGTAAGGAAGGTATACGGCGGAGCCAAGAACCCGCGTTCGGGCGAGCGGATCTTCGCGGGCTGGCCCCGCGGTACCGAGTCCAGCTGGACCTCTTACTTTGTGGAACCCGCCGAAGCGCGACGGAATGAATTCTGGCGGCTCTGGGTATTCAACGACCCCAACTGGGACTGGCGCACGTTCGATTTCGACCGGGACATGGCCTACGCCGATACGAAGATGGCCGCGGTCAATTCGAATGACACGGACTTGAAACCTTTCAAGGCGCGCAAGGGAAAGTTGGTGATGTATCACGGCTGGGCCGACTCCGACGTGCCGCCGGAGGACGGCGTCAGATACTACGAAGCGGTCGAACACACCATGGGAGGATCCGCCCAGACCACTGACTTCTTCCGCCTCTTCATGGTGCCCGGCATGGGGCATTGCGGCGGAGGGCCAGGTCCGAATGTTTTCGACGCTATGGGCGCCCTCGATCAATGGGTGGAGCACGGGAATGCGCCGGAGAAGATCATCGCATCTCATGTCGCGAACGGTGTCACGATTCGCACCAGACCGTTGTGCCCCTATCCCCAGATTGCGAAGTGGAACGGATCCGGAAGTACCGATGATGCGGCTAACTTCGCTTGCGTCGATGCAAGCCGTTTGCCGTAGTAGCCTCGGTTCTTGAAGAGCCGCAGACCGGGCTTGATATGATGAGAACCACGATGCTAGAGCCTGCCTTCGATGCGCTCGTACCGATACTCGAGTCCGAAGACCCGGCAAGCAGCTTGGACTATCTGATCCGGCAATTCCGCGAGTCTAAGGAATACCATCTTCTGTTCGAAGCCAAGCTGATGAAAAAGCGCCTGGAGCTGGGGCTGCCGCTGATCCAGGCTCCGAACCTTGGGGCGCTTCCGCCTGACGTTCAGACGAAGTATCAGCAGTTTCTGGTCGAGGCCGCGCAAGAAACCGGCGACTTGTTTCTGGCGAGCGGAGATATTCCCAAAGCGTGGCCGTATCTGCGCGCCACAGGCGACGTGCAGCGTATCGCCGCGGCTATCGAACGCGTGGAACCGGGCGAAAACGTGGAGGCCATCATCGAGATCGCGTTCATGCAAGGAGTCCATCCGGCCAAGGGTCTGGAACTCGTGATCGAAAAATTTGGGCTTTGCAGGGCGCTCACTTACTTCGGCGGTAACGGTGGCGAGAAAGACAGGCCGCAGTGTATCAGCGTACTAGCGCGCGGCATCTACTCTGAACTGGTGTCATCGCTTGACAACGCGATCGAGGAGCACGACGGCCGCAAGACGGGATTAACCAGCGTTACCGGCCTGATCGAAAACCGCGACTGGCTGTTTGGCGAGTACAGCTCGTATATCGATCCTTCGCACGTGGTTTCGTTGTTGCAGTATTCTCCGGAGGTCACCGACCCCGAAACGCTGCGGCAATTTCACGACCTCTGCGAGTACGGGAAGCGGCTCTCCGCCAACTTTCAGTTTCCTGGCCGGCCGCCGTTTGAGAATCCCTTCGTAGACTATGATCACTTCGTACAGGCGCTGCGAGGGATCGATGTCGACGAGCACATCGCTCACTTTCGAAATAAAGTCGCGGCGGCGGAGACTTCAGGTAACTGGCCAGCGCAGATTCTGATCAATCTCCTAGTGCGGGTGGACCGCTATAGGGAGGCGCTGGAGGTATCGCTCGAATATCTTCCCGGCGCGCACACCTCCGAGATCGCCTGCCCCACCGCTCAGCAGTTGTGCGAACTGGCCGGAGACTTTGATCGTCTGGCCGAGCTTGCGCGCGAACGTGGCGACGTATTAACCTACGTGGCGGCGCATTTGGAAGCGGCTACGCCGGCGGCTGCGGCAAAAAGGAGATGACTATGGGCAGAATCTTGATGGTGATGCTGGCGGCGCTTTGCGCTTTCGACGCGGCGGCGCAGACTACCGCCAATCCGCTATCCACCTGGCTTCGCGACGCTTTCACCAGGAACAGCAATACCATTCTCCGAACCGCGGAAAAGATGCCGGAGGAGAATTATGGATTGCGCCCTGGCCCGCAGATGGAAGTGCGTACTTTCGGGCAGCAGGTGGGGCACCTCGCCAACTACAACTATCTTTGGTGTTCGCAGTCCAAAGGCGAGAAGAATCCGAATGCCGGCAACGATCTCGCGAAGCTTTCGACAAAAGCCGAATTCATCAAGGCTTTGACCGACGCCGTCGCGTACTGCAGCGGCGCATACTCTTCGCTGACCGACGCCTCAGGCGCGGAGATGATCGACATCACTCAGGAAAATGGACGGACCACGCGGAATCTGCGCATGGCCCTGCTCATTCTGAACTACGGCCATAACAACGAAATCTACGGGAGCATGGTCAGCTACTTGCGGATGAAAAGCATCGTCCCGCCGGCTTCGGAACCGCGTCCCGCGCAAAAACAGTAAGACCGCCTACTTGCTGGCTTCGGTGCACGCCGGCCCCAGCCACTTGGCCGAAAACGTGGAATTCGCGTTCATGGTCCGGGCGCCGTTTGAGGCGGTCATCTGCATGGATCCCTTGACAGTGCTCGAATCGACAGCTTCGAATTTAAGCGTACCGACTTGTTTGCCGCCCCCCATTTCGCATTCCATGTGAATCTCCTGCTTCGTGCTAGAAGAGGTCACGAGGGTCCGCTTGCAGGCCTTGTCATCGTTACCGAAGGGCTTGTCAAGGTCTTCCTTCTTAACACAGTGTTTGTTGACTGTCGTTCGCGCGCCCTGCATGCCGCGCGCTTTCATCATGGCTTCCATTTTTGCGCGCTGCTCGGGCGTCATCTTGTCGATCATTTCCTGGGGAACGGGAAGTTGGCCGCTGGTTTCGCTGGTGATCGTCGCTTCCCATTCGCCCGTTCTTACGTTGAGCGGAGTGTTCTGCGCTGCCAAAGTCGCCGCACAAAACAGTGCGGACGCTATCGGGAAAGCTATGCGTGAAATCATGGGGTATCCTCCTGATAATGCCGTTTAGACCGGCGTTCCTTACATTAAATCACGCTCGGCGGCATTGTTGGTCTCGCTCGGAAGTTCGAACGGGCAGGGTATATTATTGACGACGCCTCTTGCCCGGAGCCAACCCTTGCCGACTCATATTTGTGTAACTTGCGGGACGCAATTTCCCCCCGCCGAGCGACCGCCCGAACGCTGCCCCATCTGCGAAGATGAGCGCCAATATGTCGGGTTGCAAGGTCAGCAATGGGTAACTTTGGACGACCTACGAACCACCCATCGCAACGAGCTCTATCCGGAGAGCCCAAAGGTTTGGGGCATCGGGACTGAACCGAAGTTCGCGATCGGCCAGCGTGGACTTTTGATTCAAAGTAGCGCCGGCAACATCCTCTGGGACTGCGTGAGCCTCATCGATAGCGATACCGTCGCCAGGATTCAAGCTCTGGGCGGCCTCTCCGCGATCGCGATCTCGCACCCGCATTACTACTCGTCGATGGTCGAGTGGAGCCATGCCTTCGGGGGCGCGCCGATTTACCTTCACGAAGACGACCGGCAATGGGTCCAGCGCCCGGATGCATGCATCCGATTTTGGCAAGGCGAGACATTCGCGCTCGGTCGCGGGTTCACTTTGATTCGGATCGCTGGACATTTTGCCGGATACCAAGTCCTGCATTGGAGTGAGGGCGGCGATGACTCCGGAGCGCTCTTCTCAGGGGACCTCCCACAGGTTTGCATGGACCGCCGCTGGGTCAGCTTCATGTACAGCTATCCCAACTACCTGCCGCTGAGCGCCGCCAGCGTTCGTAGGATTGTTGCCGCACTCGAACCCTTCGAATTTGGAAGACTTTTTGGCGCATGGCCGGGGTTCGTGATTCACGCGGATGCGAAGTCCGTGGTTAGCCGCTCGGCGGAACGCTATTTGCGGGCGTTGACGATCGAGCGCTGACGTCTCTCAGCCGAACAGCTTCTCGAAGGCGCTGCGCGTTTGCGAGCGAATATCGTCCAGCTCGCTTAGCGGAATGGGAGTCCAGCGGCGTAACAGCGCATCGAGCGCATCCACTTGCGATTGCGACGGAAGCTTGGCCTCGGCGTGCCCGGTAAGCACGCGGATCGCATGGTCTAGCGCGCGGTAAAACGTCGCTGCCTCATTCAAGAACTTCGCGCCAGCGCTATCCAAGTGGCCCATGTTTTCCAATACCTGAATGCGCTCGGGCGTATTCAGCACTTTGAAGTAGACGCCGGCGTTTTTTAGACGCAAATACATTAGGATGAAGTCGATGTCATAGTAGCCGCCGCGCCCAGCCTTGAGCGGGTGGGCAGCGCCCTGCTCGCCCTCAAGTTTCTGACGCATTCGCCGCAGGTCGGTCCGCGAACGTCCGCTCTGTCCATAGCGCTGCCAGTCAAGATCTTGCAGTTCCTTTAAGAATCGCTCCGCCCGCTTCGCGTCCCCGGCCACCGCGCGGGACTTCATGTAAGCCATCCCTTCCCAAGCCTCAGCATTGCGCGCGAAATATTCCTTGAAAGACGATTCAGTCAGCACCAGTGGGCCATCGGCGCCATTGGGCCGGAGGCGCGTGTCCACGGCAAACATCACTCCCCCGCCGGTGTAGGCCGTGGTCAGGTCCACCACGCGCTCGGCCACTCGGGTCCAGAACGCCATATCGGCCGCATCGGAGTCTGCAAGCACAAACACCAGGTCGGCATCGGAACCCAGATCGAACTCCCGCATTCCCAAGCGCCCCAGTGCGATCACCGACATTCGATCGGACCAGTCATGGGCGGCGTACGGCTGCGTGTGCGAGGCGCGTGTCTCGGCGACTGCAATCTCATAAACTTTAGCGATGACCGCGTCGGCCAGATCCGACGTTCGCAATAGGGTTTCAAAGATAGGCTCGGACAGGCACACGCTGGCAGTCTGAATCTGCACCATTTCGCGGCGGTACCAGAGGCGCAATTCGCCGGCAGTGTCGGGCGGCGGACCCAGGACGCTGGTATCTGCCGCCCTTGCAATGTCGTCCAGCAACTCGGGCGCGCGAATCAGCTCTTCGGCGAAATGCGGACTGTGCTCGAACAAATCGAGAGTATTGGCGGCCAAACTGGAATCGCTGTCTAAGCGATCCAACGCGGCGGAATCCCCAGAAATACGTTCCAGAAAATGTTCAAAGGACTTAAAGCCGCGCTTCAGTTGGCTCGCGGCAAGCTGAACCGCAAGCCTGGGCGCCCGCTGATCGAGGGAACGAATAATATTGCCAGCCCTCTGCCCGCTGCCCGAAACCGCGGCCTTCCCTGAAGCGCTGCTCGAGTGGATTACGCGATCGTAAATCTCACGGACTTGATCGAAGTGAATGTGAGTCTGCTGCAAGAGCCAGGCAGCCGAGTCGAGCCCGCCTGGCATCCTCTTTGCCAACAGCTCCAGTGCTTCCGATTCCGCTGGCAGCGTATGGGTCTGGCGGTCGTCGACCACCTGCAACCGGTGTTCGAGCTGCCGCAGAAACTGATAGGAGGACGCCAGCCGGCCATACTCCGCGCCAGAGAGAAAACCTTTATCCTGCAAGCGGGCGAGCGCCAGCATGGTGCCGCCGTGGCGAACCCAGGTGTCGGCGCCGCCGTAAAGCCGCTGCAAGCACTGCACCAAAAATTCGATATCGCGGATGCCCCCACGCTCCAGCTTCACTTCGATGCCGTCGGAGCCGTGCAGTCTCTGGCGACGATTTCTCGACGACAATTTTTCGTTCAAGCGCTCGCGAGTGGCCGATAATTCTTCAATCGCCGAAAAGTCCAAAGTCGTGGAATAGGTCCGCGGCTCCACGAAATCCAACAAGCCGTTTCCTGTCGACTTGTCACCGGCGGCCACGCGAGCCTTGATCATCATCTGTAGCTCCCAGTCGCGAGCGCGATTGGCGTAGTATTGGCGGGCTGCTTCCAGCGATATACACACCTCACCCTGGGTGCCGTCGGGACGTAGACGCAGGTCCACGCGATAGCACATGCCTTCGCTGGTATAGGTGGAAAGCAGCGAAGTGAGCTGATTCGCGGCACGCACAAAGAATTCGCGGTTGGAAATGCTGCCGCGCTCGCCCCCGCTAGTCTCGCCATTGGCGTAGTACAGAAACATCAAGTCGATGTCGGAGCTGTAATTGAGCTCATTGCCTCCCATCTTCCCCAGCGCGATCACCGCGAAATGCGACTCTTGTCCGGTGCGCGTCTGCGGTATCCCATGTTCGGCAACCAACTGTTGACGGATGCGCGCGTACGCCGTTTCGACAATCGTGTCGGCGAGCGCGCTAAGTTCGCCGGTGATTTCCGGAAGCGTTCCCAGTCCCAGCACATCGCGAATCAAGATGCGCAGCATCTGACGGCGGCGGAAGCGCGCGAATTCGAGCGGGGCCGGCAGCCCTTCAGGCAACGTCTCTTCCAGCATGTCGCGCATCTGCTCGGCGGTGAGTACGCGTTGCAGACTCCCCGATTCCAGCAGTGAATTCACCCATTCCGGATGCCGCAGGATCTCTTCGGAAAGGAATTGGCTGTAGGTGAAAATCGCGATCAGATAGCGCAAGCCCGTAGTCGAGCGCGTCAGCCGCTGAAACCAGCTTGGTTGCCGCTCGTATAAACGGGCGAAGTATTGCAAACCCTGTTCGGGGGCGGCCGAGGTGCTCAGCAGCAGATCCAGGCGGCTGGCCGTCGACGGAGGAAGCTCGCGCGATAGTTCTCCCATTTCGCGGCTGGCGCGCGCGCGATCACGATAGGCGAGTTGTCGGAGGCGCTCCATGCTATGGGGCGAGAACAATCGCATCCCCAGGCCGAACTAGACCCGGCGTCACGACAGAAGCATAGACTCCGCTCAAGCCCCATCTGGGGGAAGCGGGGTCTCCGTCGCGGGTTAGTTGGTCGTAGATCGCAGCTTGGAGCCCTGGCCCGTAGACGTTTAGCTGTTGGCAGGGCGCGCGGCGCTTGGTGATTTCGATGACGACTTCCGTGCCAATGCGCCAACGCTGGCCTACTCGCCAATTGCGGCGTCCGATCCCGTGTGTGGTGAGGTTTTCGCCCATGGAGCCGTAAGTCAACGGGAAACCCAGGGCGGCAAGTTCATCGATGCCTTCCGCGGTGATCAGCAATACGGCGCGATCGGGGCCGCCGTGAAGTTCCGGGTGCGCGTGCCCGTCGCCTTCGATCCCGGTAAGCGTGAGGGCGCCACTCGGGACGGCATACTTTGGCACTCCCCCTTGCGAGATGCTGACCTGAAGAATGGAACCAGTCATTTGGAAAAATAGGGACGGAGCCTGATTTCGCGGCTAACCATGCTCGCGATACTCAGCGCTTCGCCCGCGAAATCAGGCTCCGTCCCTATTTTTAGATGTCATAATACAACGCGAATTCGTAAGGATGCGGCCGCAGGCGCACCGCGTCAGCCTCGTTCTTACGCTTATAGGCGATAAACGTCTCCAGCATCTCTTCGCTGAAAACATCGCCCTTGAGCAGAAAAGCGTGATCGTCCTCTAGGCAGGTCAGGGCCTCCTCGAGCGACGCCGGCATGGATGGCACGTACTTCATTTCCTCCGGCGACAAGTCGTAGATGTCTTTGTCGAGGGGTTCGCCCGGATCCACTTTATTGAGGACTCCGTCGAGTCCCGCCATCATCATCGCCGCAAACGCAAGGTACGGATTCGCCGACGGATCGGGCGGACGGAACTCGACGCGCTTGGCTTTGGGGTTGGCCGAATACATAGGAATGCGCACCGCCGCGGAACGATTGCGCCGCGAGTATGCGAGATTCACGGGTGCCTCATAGCCCGGCACCAGGCGCTTGTAGCTATTGGTGGTGGGCGCGATCACGGCGGAAAGCGCGCGCGCATGCTTCAACAATCCGCCTATGTACCACAGAGCCATTTGACTAAGACCGGCGTACATTTCGCCCGCAAACAGTGGCTTTCCTTCGCGCCACAAACTCTGGTGAGTATGCATGCCGCTGCCATTGTCACCGAACAGGGGCTTGGGCATGAAGGTGACGCTCTTGCCGTACTGGTAGGCCGTATTGCGCGTCACGTATTTGTAGAGCATCATATTGTCGGCGGATTTCACCAGCGTGTCGAATTTTTGATCGATTTCGCACTGGCCGCCGGTGGCAACTTCGTGATGATGGCACTCGATGGTGAGGCCGCAGCGGATCATCTGTTCTACCATCTCCGCGCGCAGGTTCTGATAGTGGTCAGTAGGC
>Ga0105245_10005133_pt1 | contig 11504 bp, 8 predicted proteins | sample KBSM54metaG_FD_81523 | JGI IMG/M metagenome (GOLD analysis project Ga0105245, IMG submission 81523) | Miscanthus rhizosphere microbial communities from Kellogg Biological Station, Michigan, USA - KBS M5-4 metaG | ecosystem: Host-associated > Plants > Roots > Rhizosphere > Soil | place: Michigan...
AGTTCCCCGGTAACACACTGGTTGACGTGGCCTACGCTGGGTCCAAAGGTACGCACCTGCCGATGCACAGCCAGGATGTCGATCAAATGCCCTTGCAGTTCTTGCCCAGCGGGAGCGACGCGGAGCAGGCAGCCCAGGTCGCTGCGCTGACCGCATCGGTCCCCAACCCATTCAAGGGTGTAGTCCAGTCGGGCAATGTGGGAACGCAGGATACGATTCCGGCGGGCAGGCTGTTGCTGCCCTATCCGCAGTTTGACGATGTATCGATATCCGAGCCCGACAATCGCGACTCGATCTATCACTCCCTGCAAGCCAAGTTTCAAAAGCGGTTTGCTGCGGGAGCGAGCATTCTGGCTTCGTACACTGTCGCCAAGCTGATCGACAATACGACTTCAGAAATTAACTGGCTGGAGGCGGCTGCTCCCGGCTGGGGCGACGCGAACGCATACAACTTGCGCGGAGAAAGAAGCCTGGATGCCTTCGACGTTCCCCAACGCTTCATCATGTCTGCGATTCTCGATCTTCCGGTTGGCAAAGGAAAGAGATTCGCCGGCAACGCAGGCCCGGTGGCAGACAAGATCATCGGCGGGTGGGGAATCAATGCCATCATCAACTTCCAGAGCGGCTTCCCGCTGATCATGCAGGGCTGCCCGGGAAAGCTCAACGACTCCGGCATTCCGAATGTGGGCTGCGCCCGGGCGACGGTATCTGGCACGCGCAAGCTTACTTCTGGCTCCTTGGATCAGCGCCTGAACGAATGGTTCGATACCTCGGCGTTCATCCGCACCGCAGATTACAGCTATGGAAACGATTCGCGCACCGAACCGAACTTGCGCGGTGACGGAATCAATAACATCGATTTTGCCGTATTCAAGAACACGAAGTTCGGCCCCGACCAGAGATTCGGAGTCGAGTTCCGTGGCGAGTTTTTCAATCTGTTCAATAGCCCACAGTTCAGTCCACCCAACATGAACTGCTGTACGGGAGTAGCTCAGGGCGGAACCTTTGGCCAGATTACGGCGCAGTACAACCTTCCACGCGTCATTCAGTTCGGCTTGAGGTTTAACTTCTAACTACGGGCGCCCGGAACCATCCGCTCCGGGCGCCACTTTCTTTGCAGCATGGAGCTTCGGTACTCTCCTGAATTATCTCCCGGGTTAATATTCCTGCTGTGATCAAGTCTCTTGGCCATTCCCGCCACAATTCCTGCGAGCTCTTTTGTGGCTGGTCAGTCCGGTTCCCACTGCTACCGGTGCTTATCTGGGGTTTCATGCTGTTGGCGGGCGGGCCACCTGCCTCCATGGCTGATGAGCTTCCGGAAGCGCAAATTGCTGCGCATTTTCGCGCCGGACAGGAAGCACTGAGACAAGGAGAGTTCGTCCGCGCGACCGAAGAGTTCAAGAAGGTGTTGGCGCTAGATTCGACTCTAGTAGAGGCGGAAGTCAATCTTGGACTGGCTTATCAAAGTCTTCTCGACTACCAGTCGGCAATCCAATATTTGACCAAGGCACTTCGCCAGCGGCCAAACCTAGCCGTCCCCAACCTCATTGTCGGTTTGGACCATCTCAAGTTGGGCGCTCCCGCCAAGGCGACGCCATTCCTGAAGCAATCGCTCAAGTTGGACCCTTCCAATCGCGAAGCGCACCGCGCGCTAGCGTCTGCCTATCTGGACCAGAACAATTTTCGTCAGGCTGCGGAAGAGTTTCGTCAAACTTCAAGTCTCAATCCGGACAAGCCGGAAGCGCTTTTCAAACTCGGCCATGATTATCTGGAGCTCTCAGCCCGTCTGGCTTACCGGGGAGCGCACTTGTATCGCGAGTCGGCCTGGGGCCATCGATTTCTAGGTGACCTGCTGTTTCAGCGAGATCGATGGGAGAGTTCGGCGAGAGAATACCAAAAGGCGCTGACGATCGACGCCAAGCAAAGTGGCCTTCACACGGCATTAGGACAAGCCCACCTGCGCGGCGGTAGGTTCGGGGAGGCGGAGGTAGAGTTTCATCGCGACCTTGAGTTCGATCCCAAGAGTGAATTGGCGTGGCTCGGCCTCGCCGAGAAGCAACTGGCAACGAACCAACCCATGGCTGCAGTGGAGGCTGTCGCCAAAGTTTGGGAGAGTTCACCCGAATTTCTTGGCGTGCAACGGGAATTTCCCACCATTGAGCTCTCCCGGGAAGCCGCGGATGCCCTGGTGGAAAAGCTTCAGACTTCCCCCGATGGCGCCCCTAAAAACTTCCTCCTCGCCAGCCTTTATTTAATTGCGGGTAAGGGCAGTGAGGCGGAGATCCGATGGAAATCTTTTCAAACGGAGTTGACGGTGCGAGAAAAGACCAAGCGGGGCTTGCCTGGAGCGGGTGGCCCGTGCCCGGCACACCATTATTCCGAATGCTTACGAGCCCTGGAAGGACGCAATTTGACCGCCACGCAACTTCTGACGCTCGGCAAGGCCCAGTTTGCGCTGCGGCAGTTAGATCATGCGGCTGATTCCCTGGCAGGGGTAATAGGGGTAACCAATGAGAATGTCGAGGCGAGCTATTGGTTGGCACTTTGCTACCATGCGCTCGGAGCCGAGACCTACGCGCGGTTGGAGGAGTCGTTCCCCGATTCCTGGCGCAACCATCAGTTGCAGGGAGAGGGGTTCGCCCTTCGCGGGGACCTGGACAATGCGATTAAGGAATTCCAGCGCGCCCTGCAGTTGAAACCGGATGAGCCCGAACTCCACGAGGCGATCGGCGAAGCCTACATTGACAAGCACTTAGATGACGAAGCGCAAAAGGAACTGGAAGCCGCGCTAGCGCTGGAGCCCAAACGTACTCATTCCCTTTGCCTCCTGGGACGGCTGTACGTCCAACAACGAGAGAATGAAAAGGCGGTGCCGTACCTGCAAAGAGCACTGCGAGTCCAGCCGGACCAGGTTGAGGCCAGCAGCCTGTTGGGGACTGCATACGTGCGTCTAGGCCGATTTGCCGATGCCGTCCCCAAACTGCAGCGAGCAGCGTCCTCGGACTTCTATGGCAATGTCCATTACCAGCTGTCGTTAGCCTACCGGAAACTAGGACAAACCCAGCTGGCGCAGAAGGCTCTGACACGCTCGCAGGAACTCAGGCAAAGCTCCCTCGAGCGTGACCAAGCGGTCGTCATGGGAGTGCCCCAGAACGAAGGTGATTTCCAATGAATGCCGGAATCATCGGGTTCCTTTGGGAGTATCCGCCTCCATCCGGCCCGGTCGGCAAACGACTTTATTCAGAAGTTAGGAACTTAGTTGCGTAGCTGAATACTGTGCTGCGCGGCACTTTCGTTTCAGCTGCGCTGATTCAAGCCTCAAACGGGGCCAACTTCAAGGTAGGAAACCATCCAGAAAAGAAACGGCCTGCGTTCGCACGCGGGCCGCTCCGGTTGACTGATTGAAATTGACCAAGAGGTGGTCACGCTAAGTGAACCACTTCGACGAACTCCGGGGTTCCGGCACGACCAATGCCGGACGGAATCAATCTCAAATCACCGGTCGAGTTGCGAAGTTCTTAGAGCGACCGCCCTAAGTCTCAGCCACCTCACCTGGTCTATTGATGAAACATCTACTGCCTGAATCAGAACTTGTCATCCGACCACCTCCTTTCCGGTGTAGATCAACATTAGTAAACCGAAAAGCAGAAGTCAACTGAAGAGGTGAGAGAAGGGGATGCGGGTTTGCGGGCTAGAAATTGGCGAGGGTGGAGATTCCGGACAATGCCAACAACGTTCTGTCGGCTGTGACCAGAGTAAGACTGAGAACCTTAGCGGTGGCCGCTAGAAGACGGTCCGCAGGATCCTGGTGAGGCAAGCGAAGCTCACGTGCGACGACAGTTATTTGGTGAGTTAAGGGAGCCTCGCGAAAGTTACGGGTCGCGTCTGCGACCCACACCGGGAGATTGGGCAACAGTACGACCCTGCCTTCGAAGTGCAGAGTTAGGGCCTCCCAAGTGCTGATGGGAGAAAGCCAGCGCTCATTGACGGTATCCGCCAATTCCTGCCGCACGCGCTTTCCCAAGCGATTGGTGTCCTGCAAACTCCACAGCCAAATGTGGGTATCCAGCAGGAGCTTCAATCGCGCAAGACCTCCCATTCACTCTCATCATTTGCCGGCGAAACGATGTCGCCATGGATTTGGATTCGATCTTTCATCGAGCCAATCCAGCTAGCGTTGTTGACCGGCGTAGGTGGCACCACTTCCGCCACCGGCTTGCCGTGGCGCGTGACGCGGAGAGGCTGCTTCGTCTTCTCAACCTCGCTCAACAGTGCCAGGCATTTCGCCTTAAATTCCGAAATGGCGACTTCCTTCATAGTCACCTGATTAGACCATAGTCATTTAAATTGGTCAATTAGCTGGGTCATGAACCCTGGGAATCTATCCGATCTCGGTCGCTCTCCATACACTTGAAGTTCGGAGCCAAATGGGCCGATGTCTGGGCAGCTAAAACTATGCTTTCCAGCGGTAGGCCTCAAGCTGAGGCAATCCGATGTGAGCCAGAACGCGAAATACAAACTCGCGGGCCATCGCATCCAATGAGACGGGGAGGTTGTAAAAGGCTGGGATCAAAGGGAATACCGTCGCGCCAGCATCAGCAGCCCGATACATGTTACGGATGTGGATCTTGTTCAGCGGGGTTTCGCGTACACACAGCACGAGGGGGCGCTTTTCCTTAAGGCAGACGTCGGCGGCACGCTCAATGAGCTGCGAAGCAATGCCATTTGCTATTCGAGCCAGGGTGCCCATACTGCAGGGCAAGACCACCATCGCGTCGGCAGGGTAGGATCCGCTGGCCACATTGGCGCCGATATCAGTATTGGACTGCTGGCGGATCTTGCGGGACGGCTTGCCGACGACCTGAACGACCAGATTGCTTCGGCCTTTAAGTCCAAGCTCTTCGGCCATCACCCGCAGGGCGCTGTCGCTGGCGACGAAATTTACAGTCTGGACGCGTTTGTCGCGTTCGACGGCGGCCAGGAATTGGCGCAGAAAAACCGAGCCGCTGGCTCCTGTAGTGGCGACCGTCAGGTTTTGTGGGGGCTGGTTAGGCAAGAAGAGGCTCCGACCGCAAGGTAGGCTGCGGACGGAAGTTCTGTCAAGCACACGACTGGTATGGCAACAACTACGAGCCTGGGACTGCGGCGCAATGCGGCGCAGCTGCACGCCCTGGCTGGGGTTACCCGGGAAATTCGGTCCAGCGACCGCAACAGCCGCCGTAAGTACCTGCAAGATTTCGTCCGAGCCTTTCGTTGCTACGATTCCGTCATCGATCCTGAAGGGCTCCACAAGCTAACCGGCGCAGCCGACATTGTTCTGGTTGGCGACTACCACGCACTGCCTTCTTCGCAAAGGTTCGCGGCAAGTTTAGTTGAGCAGCGTGCTCATCCAGGCGACCGTCCGGTTGTTTTGGGGATCGAAACCATTGTGGCTCGCGATCAGCACATCCTAGATGAATGGTGGAGGCGCGAAATCGGCGAAGAAGAATTGCGTGAGCGCATCCGCTTCGATCTGGATTGGGGGTACGACTGGCAGCCTTTTTATGAATTGCTGGTCGCGGGACGCGAGCATGGGGAGGCCATCTATGGACTTGATTGTCTCCCCCGAAACGACCTGCGCAAGATCGGCGCCCGCGACCGACATGCAGTGCATAAGATTACGGAGGTCCGGCAGCGTCATCCCAATGCCGTGCTGATAGTCCTGTTCGGAGAATCGCATTTCGCGCCGCAGCATCTTCCTCGCATGCTCAGCGAACAGTTGCCCCAGGAACGGGTATTTACGGTGCTGCAAAATGTTGATTCCCTTTACTGGCTGGCGGCCGGGGAGAAACAACAGAACGTGGCTGCAGTACGCGTCTCCGAAGATGTTGCATGCGTATTCAATGCCACCCCGCTGGAAAAATACGAGAGCTATCGGATGCACCTCACCCGCTGGTCGCAGGAGGAATTCGAAACTCCAGATCTGGCGCCCACGATTCACAACCTCATTGACAGCCTGGTTTCGTTTGCGGGAATTAACCGGTATTCAGAAAATGGACGCCAGCCTCGATTTCTGGTCGACCTGTTGCCCGAGGTCTACAGCGGAGGTTCCGATACTGGCCTACGCCGCCTGTTGTCCCGTCTCGGAGAGAGTGCGGATGATATCACGGCGTTACTGCAGCGAATTGAGGAAAGAGGTTCGGCCTATCTTCCGCAAGTAAATGCCTTCTACGTCCGCGAATTTCAGATGATGTACATCGCCGAAGAGGCCGCCCGGTTTCTTCACGATGCTTGCCGTGGTCTGCCCGAGCTCAGCAAATCGAAGCCAACCCTTGACCGCTCTGACGAATTCTACCTACGGGTAGTGGAGAATGCCGTCGCCTATTTTGGGTCGAGGGTGCTCTATCCGAGCCGTCCCGCTCCCAACGAAGAAGATAGTGGCGAAGTGACAAGCGCACTCTGCCGCCAGAGCCTGAAAAGCGCGCTGCGGGGAGATTTCGCGGCGGTGGCGGAGCAACTGGGCTACCAACTGGGAAGCGATCTTTATGCCGATTATTTGAAGGGACGCTACAGTCCCGGAGTTTTCCGGCGCCTGTTGTTGATACATCTTGAGCAACCCGGAGCGGCGAAACGACTGTGCCTGCGGCTGGTTCGCAGGAATCAGCTGCGTGGCAAGAAGCGCCCCGGATCCATCAGCCTTTCCCAAAAACAAATCGGATAGGCTAAGCCCTTCTTTCCCGCAGGACCGGCCGGTTGCGCAAGTAAAGCCAGATCACCACCTGCGCCGTAAGCGCCGCCAGGCAATCGAGCCCCACATCGTAGATGTTACCGGTGCGCGTCGGCAGGTACGTCTGGTGCCATTCATCCAGCGAAGCCACTAGCGTGGCCATCAACCATGCGATCGTCGTCCACTGCAGCGACCACGAACTCAGATCAATCGATGGCAGGGTAGCCCTCCAGGAACGAAACAGCAGCCAACTCAGGGTGAAGTAACCCACAAAGTGTCCGGTCTTCCGGATGTAGTGATGCCAGACATCAAAACGAACGGGATCCACTCCGGTCAAGAAGTGAAAGATAGGATAGAGAATGCCGCCGGTATTGTTGGCCGATAAGGCACTCGTAGATTCAATCGCAATGATCGTGAGCCAGAGTAGGGACGGCCACCAGTTTCTCAGAAAATATTTAATTCTCAGACATTCCTCGAAATAGATCTGTTATTCGGCAGCGTAGTTGGGGGCTTCGCGCGTGATCACCACGTCGTGAACGTGGCTCTCGCGCAATCCTGCACCGCTAATGCGGACGAACCGCGTCTTCTGCAGCAGTTCCGGAATCGTGGCCGCGCCGCAGTACCCCATGCCCGACTTCAAACCGCCGACCATCTGGTTGACGATCATCGAAACTGATCCGCGATAGGGAACGCGGCCCTCAATGCCTTCCGGTACCAGCTTGGCCAGGCGATTGGAATCTTCGCCGTAGGTCGACGCTTCTCCCTCGATGCTCTGGAAGTAGCGTTCGCTGGAACCCGCGGCCATGGCTCCGATCGAGCCCATTCCACGATAGGACTTAAAAGTCCTGCCTTGATAAAGAATCATCTCCCCGGGACTTTCATCCGTGCCGGCAAACATGGAGCCGATCATGACTGCGCTGGCTCCTGCAGCCAGGGCTTTGGTGATATCGCCAGAATACTTGATGCCACCATCCGCGATGACAGGCACATGGGCATCCTTGGTAGCCCGGTAAGCTTCCGCGACCGCGGTGATTTGAGGGACGCCAGCGCCGGTTACGACCCGTGTGGTGCAAATCGAGCCCGGACCAATGCCGACCTTGATGGCGTCGGCTCCAGCCTTGGTCAGTTCGCAGGCGCCATCGAAGGTGCCGACATTGCCGGCGATGAGATCCACTTCGGGCAACTTCGATTTCACGGCGCGAATTGCGTCCAGTACACGCGTGGAATGGCCGTGGGCGCTATCGATCGCCAGTAGGTCAACCTTCGCCTTAAACATTTCCTGAGCGCGTTCCAGAAAGTCTCCTGTGGCGCCGATGGCTGCACCCACGCGCAGGCGGCCGTGCGAATCTTTGGCTGCATTGGGATACTTCAGTTTCTTCTGAATGTCCTTTACCGTGATCAGGCCCTTCAGGTTGTACTTGTCGTCGACAACTAGAAGCTTTTCCACGCGATGTTCGTGAAGGATTTCCTCTGCCTCGGCAAGAGTCGTTCCCACCGGAACCGTGATGAGGTTCTCTTTGGTCATCACTTTACTGATGGGAACATCGAAGCGGCTCTCAAAGCGCAGATCGCGGTTGGTGAGAATGCCCACCAGCTTTCCATTCTTGGTGATTGGCACGCCGGAGATTTTGTACTTACGCATGACATCGAGCGCGTCAGAAACCTTGTGGTCCGGCGACATAGTGACCGGGTCAACGATCATGCCGCTTTCGGAGCGCTTCACTTTGTCCACTTCATTCGCCTGCTGCTCAATCGTCAGGTTGCGGTGGACGATGCCCAGCCCACCCTGCTGCGCCATGGCAATCGCCATGTGAGACTCGGTGACCGTGTCCATGGCGGCGCTGATCAAAGGAATATTCAGGCGGATGTTCCGCGTCAACTGGGTTTGCGTATTGGCTTGTGCGGGCACTACGTCGCTGTGAGCGGGCAGCAGCAACACGTCATCGAAGGTGAGTGCCTCAGGAACCGGGAAGTGGATCATAAAAGTAATCTCGAAAGCGGTGGGTAAACTTCTATTTTATGGGTGTGGGTGGGCGGTGGCAAATGGGGTCGGGGGAACATGGGAACCTGGTTCCCTAGTTTGGAGAGTATATCGAGGTAGGAAACATAGGTACCATTCGCCTCGGGATTCCAAGTATTGCTGACGCCAATTGTCTAAGTGACTCGGGGGTTTGACCTGAGTGGCAATCTGCTGAAGACTCCTGAGCTAAAGAAATACATCGACCTCACGCATTCAGAGACAACCCGTTTCAGTGCATTGAGCTTTTTCGGATTTGCACGCCTGCACGGAAGTGGTCACGATATGCGGAGGACGGTGTCTCCATACTAGGTCCTGAAGACAGCGCGGATACTCCTGCACCTTGTGAAACAAGAGAGTGGCGCCCGCTGGGCTTTGCGATGTGGTCGTCAGCCTGGAACAGGTTAACCTTGCATCCACTGCGGCCGGTGCCCTGGGCAGGAATCCGCGGTCAACCGCTGGGCGCAGAGTTCCCCGGGCGACACTGGCCGAAAAGCGGACGACCGGTTCAATAGTTGAGGAGCTTGCCATTCCAGCTGCGGATCGCGGTAGTTGGAAGCGCGAAGTTTGTTCCATCTGATTTTTTGGCAAGACTCGCGTTCGGGTCAGCGGCGTTTCAGCGAGTCGCTTCTTGCGCGTTCCGCGTCGGCGGTCTGGGAATCTCCCAACTGTTCATAGGCATCCGCCAGGAAGGCGTGGCCCTCGAAGTTGTCGGGTTCGGTGGCGGCCGCCTGCTTGAGAAAGGGGAGGGCTTCCTCAGGCCGCTTTTGCAAGGTCAGAATGCGTCCCAGCAACAAATTCGCGCGGAAATGTTCCCGATTCATTTCGATAACTTTTTGCAAGAGATCGAGCGCCTCTGGAATGCGCCGAGTTCGAGCGTAAACCGAGGCCAGAGAATATTGCGCGTCCGGCCATTTGGGACGCTTCTTGGCGACTGATTCGAAGTAGGGTGCTGATTCCTCCCACGCTCCGGTTTCAAACAGAGCCAGCGCGAGCTCGTATTGCGTGGGCGTAGAGTCCGGTAAAAGCTTTAGCGCCTCCCGCAGAGTGACGATGGCTTCGGGAAAGCGCTTCATCCGGGCGAGGGCCACGCCCAGTTGCATTTGAGCGGCAGAAATCAGCGGGCTCTCCTGGACTACGTGTTGGAGCATAGGAATCGCCTCGCGATATTTCCCGTCTTCTACCGCGATCATGCCTTCGTGAAGGACGTTGGAGATCTGAATTTTGTCTTTGGGGTCGGCGCCTATCATGGGATCCACAGATTGCCCAACCCCGGAGCCTGAGGCGTAACCTAAAGCCGCCAGCTTCTCACCTTGCTCGGAATCGAGCGGCGCCGGTTGCGGCTTGCCATGGTAGCTGGTGGTTCGCTCATGAAACTCATCGAGCTGGGACTGAAGTACTCCGGCCACCGCCGGAGATCCTGTCGCCAAATTGTGTTCAGAGTTGCGGTCTTTGACTCCGTCATACAGTTCCCGTTGCGGTGCGCGGATGAATAGGTACTTGCCCGTCCGCAGAGAGCGGATTGCACTCCATCCAAAAGCGCGGTGTGGATAGTCCGTTTCTGAATACGCGGGGAGATCAGCGGCAGATCTTGCTCCAGGCTTCATGAGCGGCACCAGGGATTCGCCCTGAAACGTGGGAGGTAAGGGCAGGTTCAGCATGCTTAGGACGGTCGGCGCGACATCTACCAAGCGCACCTGGGAACGGACCCTTCGCCCTGCCAAGACTGCGCCGGGCATTTTGAAAAATAGAGGAACGTGGATGGTTTCGTCGTAGAGAAAGATTCCGTGCATGCTTTCGCCGTGCGCTCCCAAGGATTCGCCGTGGTCCGACATCATCGCAATCATCGCCCGGTCGTAGATGCCGCGCGATCGAAGATAAGTGAAGAGCTTGCCCAGGGAAGCGTCAGCATAAGCGATTTCACCGTCGTAGCGATCTTTGTACTTGTTGTAGGGGGCGGGTGGATCGTAGGGAGCGTGAGGGTCGTACAAATGAATCCAGATGAAAAACGGAAAGCGGTGATTCTGTTTCAGCCAAGTGATGGCATGCGCAACCACGTCGCTGCCGCGGCGTTCTATGCTGTCATACCGGCTCTCATCGGGGCCGCGCTTCTGGTGGAACCCGGCGTCGAAGGTGTCGAAACCGCGATCGAATCCGGGCGCCATGTTCGCCTTGGGATCGAGAACCAGGGAGCTAATGAACGCGGCGGTGTGGTAACCGGATTTCTGGAGAATTTCAGGAAGGGAAGGCAATAGTGGTGGCAGAGGATGGCCGAAGTCGCTGACGGTGTGGAACTGCGGATAGGTGCCGGTGAAGATCGTGGCATGAGAGACCGGGGTCAGCGGCGCCTGCGAGAAGGTCTGCTCGAAGACCACGCCTTGCTTGGCGATGACGTCGAGGTTGGGCGTCAGGCCGCGGGTGGAGCCAAGGAAACCCATGCGGTCTGCGCGCGTGGTGTCGACTGTGATCAAGATTATGTTGGGGGCTTCTGCGCGGGCCAGACTACTTATGGCGAGAAGGAAAAGACCTAAGAGGGAAGATGGCCGCATAAAAGCAAAAGAGGAGTTTACCATCGGTAAACTCCCCGGAAAATGACTCGGAACTGGTTAGAAGGCTACCGCCAGGCCGAATTGCATGTTTCGCTGCGCCCCGGTACCGAGGATCGGATTCAAACCGATGCCGACATCCGGCGTGGTATTGAGCGTGCCGAAAGCCGAGTTAGTGATGTTGCCGGTGGCATAGGCGAACATGGCATGGTTGAGGACGTTAAATACTTCCCAC